>Ga0209056_10008446_pt1 | contig 10561 bp, 5 predicted proteins | sample GraSoiAngelo_114_FD_185876 | JGI IMG/M metagenome (GOLD analysis project Ga0209056, IMG submission 185876) | Grasslands soil microbial communities from the Angelo Coastal Reserve, California, USA - 14_0903_13_40cm (SPAdes) (version 2) | ecosystem: Environmental > Terrestrial > Soil > Grasslands ...
ACTGCGTTTTGGAGTGCAGCGCTGCTGCGCCGCTTTTAGCCCGAGCTCTCGGGGTTGCTCTGTGTAGCGAATGCGACATTGTCATTCCTCAATGGCCGCGCCGAAAAGAACGCTCGTTATCATCGCGTTCGCAGCGTTGTACCTGATCTGGGGCTCGACTTATCTCGGGATCAAATTTTCTATCGAAACAATTCCGCCGTTTCTGATGGCAGGCACGCGATTCGTTTTGGCGGGCATAATCATGTATGCAATCGCCTGGTCACAGGGCATCGGTGAATCGAATTGGCGGAAGTGGCGGACCTCGCTCATCATCGGTGCCTGTTTGCTACTCGGCGGCAATGGCGGCGTAACCATCTCGGAAAAATTTATCGATTCGGGATTAGCGGCGTTGATCGTGGCGATTGTGCCCATTTACATCGTGCTGCTGGGATGGGCCACGGGAATGGCGCTCCGACCGACGCCGATCATGTGGATGGGGCTTGCCGGCGGTTTTCTCGGCGTGGGGATTTTATTCGGACCGGGTCTGCATTTTCATTCTGTAGCCGGACGAAATCCTGCAATTGGAATATCGATCTTGCTCGTCACCAGTTTCATTTGGTCGGCCGGCTCCCTTTATTCGCGCGTTGCAAAACACGCGGCGTCGCCCTTTCTCACTGCAGCTCAACAAATGATCTGTGGCGGAATCTTGCTTTTGGTTGCAGGCGTGGCGACGGGCGAACTATCGCGGTTTCATCCCAGTTCCATTTCCATATTGTCGCTCGGCTCATTTGTTTATCTCGTAATCATTGGCGCCGTGGTCGGGTATACGGCGTACATTTGGCTGCTGCGTCACTGTGATCCGGCGAAGGTCGCCACTTATGCATATGTGAATCCAATCGTGGCGGTTTTGTTAGGCACATTTTTCGCCGGTGAAACTGTGACTGTGCGCACGCTGGTTGCCGCTGCTCTCATCATCGGTTCAGTGGCACTCATAATCACGGCACAGCAGCTACGTGCGCGCGTCGAGCCGGCCTTGAGCGCTGCGCTGGAGCCCGCTGATTAAACGCGGATCGTCCAAGATACTCCATGCATCGAATGGCCGAAGAGGATGCGCGTCGATGACTAGCGGCAACGCCGCTATGTCAGCTTTAGCCTGGGGCAACGCCCCAGGAAATCAATTCTGACGGCCAAGCGCGACTCAGTGCAGGCAGTGTGAATTGCGCTTTCAGCGCTGATGTTTTGTATTGCGATAATCCTGGGGCGCTGCCCCAGGCTTGGACGTGAATACCGCGCCTTTGGCGCTAAGCACGATGTGTCGAGTGTAGCAAAAGTGTACGACCGGATGGCGAACACTCCACGCTGGAACCGTGCCTTTCGAATAGGCCGCGCGCCGCTGCCGGTATCGATCTACCCAAGAATTTTCGTGAGGCAGTCTGCACTTCTTGCGCTTTAATGCGGCATGGCCCCCGAGGAGAAAAATCACCACCAAACGATTAACGTCGCAAGGCGCAACTGGCAGGCGGAAATCGAGACCGCGCAAACCTACCGCGATCTCGCCGAACGAGAGCGCGACGAAAAACGCAAAGGCATTCTTTTGCGCATGGCGGAAGCGGAAGAGCGTCATGCGCATCGTTGGGAAGCAAAGCTAAAGGAACTCGGCGCGGAACCGCCTGTTTACAATGACACGATCGCGCGTCGGCTCAATCGATGGTGGAACAAAATCGCCGGCGCGGAAATTGCCATTCACCGTATGGAAGCGACGGAAGAACGGCAAGAAGCAGAATTTCACGATCAAGCCGAGCGGGCGTTCGCGGGCGAGCATGACGTTCAGGAATTTCTGCGGAAAAGCGCGCTCGAAGAGAAAGCTCATGCGCGAGTGCTCAGCGCGATGGCACCACCGGCGAATCCGCGCACTGCGCTGGACAAAATTCTGAAGCGCGAACGCTGGCACGGACGCGGCGGCAGCTGGGTGGCCGACGCAATTTACGGCGCGAACGATGGGCTTGGCGCGGTCTTTGGAATCGTTTCCGGCGTGGCTGGTGCGACGAACAATCAGCAGCATTACATTTTGATCTCCGGGCTTGCCGGCATGCTCGCTTCTACGCTGTCGATGGGCGCGGGGGCGTACCTCGCCGCGAAAAGCGAAGCGGAAGTGTACGAGGCCGAAATCTCGCGCGAGCGCGCCGAGGTTGAAGAGAATCCAGAAGAAGAAATCGAGGAGATGTCGCTCTTCTATCAATTGCAGGGATTTACTCCGGAAGAATCACAGAGAATGGCGGAGCGCCTGGCTGAACAGCCCGAACAATTCGTGCAGGCCATGGCGCAAAGTGAGCTAGGTCTTTCCGAGCATCGGTTTCCGAACCAATGGAGTGCTGCATTGTCGGCCGGCATTTCGACCGCAATCGGCGCGTTTGTGCCGATTATTCCGTTCTTTTTCATTGGTGGCATGGCTGCCGTCATCGCCTCCTTCGCAATCAGTTTGGTAGCCCACTTTCTCGTGGGCGCATTAAAATCGCTCATTACGATCCGTTCCTGGTGGGCATCGGGCTTGGAGATGACGTGGATCGGCATCATCGTCGCGGTCGTAACATACGGGCTGGGACTTGCGTTTGGCTCCTTGGGCTAAGAGCCTCAGACCCACGTGTCGAAAATCGTGCCGGCCTGCAATATCTTGCCGTCTTCCTAATTTGTGTACCGACGCAGACGGCGTCCGCACCAAATACGATCATTTCTTTGTAACCGGATATCGCTTTCGGAGGTCACAAATCTTGGGGGTCACCGCATGGGGATGGGGTGTGTAAAAAAATGTCTAAGCGGCTCATTCTTGGAATCGTCGGCGCCGTCGTACTTTTAATTGGATGGTTGAGCTTTCACCATCGCGGTTCGCCTGATGAATCTTCGTCAACAAGAAGCTCAGGGCGACGTGGCGCAGGGCCCGGAGGCGCGGTGCCGGTGGTCGCCGGCAAGGTCGAGCAAAAAGATGTGCCGATTTATCTCGACGGACTCGGCACGGTGCAGGCGTTCAACACAGTGACCGTACACACACGAGTCGATGGCGCCCTTGTGCAGGTCAATTTCTCGGAAGGCCAGGATGTGAAGACGGGCGATTTGCTGGCCGTTGTCGATCCAAAGCCGTATCAAGCGGCGCTCGACCAGGCAAAAGCGCAAGCCGCGTTGGATCAAGTGACGCTGAAGAGGCAGGCTGATCTGCGCGCGAGAAACGTAATAGCACAGCAGGACTACGATACTGCTGTGGCGAACGCGCAAAAATCGAAGGCCGCCGCCGATGCTGCTCAGGTCAATTTCGATTATTGCTACATCAAATCACCGATCGAAGGCCGCACCGGCGTGCGACTTGTCGATATTGGCAATGTCATTCACGCTGCGGACCAAAACGGCATTGTCGTCATCACGCAGATGCACCCCATTTCCGTTATGTTCACGCTACCGGAGCAAAATCTGTCCCAAATTTTGAACGAAGGCGGCGCAAACGGTGGCTTGAGAGTTCTGGCGCTCGACCGCGGAAATACAAACACACTCGATGAAGGCACGCTTGCTGTCGTCGATAACGAAATTGATCCGACGACCGGCACTGTAAAGCTGAAGGCGACGTTCCCGAATGATGATCTGAAACTTTGGCCGGGAAAATTCGTCAATGCCCGCTTGGTCCTGACCACGCGAAAGGATGCAACGGTGATTCCCTCGAGCGTCGTGCAACGCGGACCGCAGGGAACGTACGCTTACCTGATCAAGCCAGATAAAACGGTCGAGATGCGACCGATCAAAGTCGCCCAAACGGAAGGAAATCTCGCATTGGTGGATGAAGGGCTGAAACCCGGCGAACAAGTCGTGGTGGATGGTCAGTATAAATTGCAACCTGGCGCGCATGTTGAACTGACGACGCCGCAACCATCGAAGGAATCACAGCCCGTACAGGTCAGACAGCCTGGGCAGAAGATGGCGAGATCAGGAAAGCCGTGAGCATTTCCGAACCATTCATTCGCCGGCCCGTGGCGACTTCGCTGCTGATGGTCGGTGTCATTTTGCTCGGAACACTTGGCTACAAACTGCTGCCGATCTCAGCCCTGCCGACAGTTGATTTTCCGACCATCGAAGTGACGACCTACTATCCGGGCGCCAGCGCCGATGTCATGGTCTCGGCAATCACGACGCCACTGGAGCGTCAGTTCGGCCAAATTGCGGGACTCGCCTCAATGAATTCGACGAGTTCGTTCGGCGTATCGACAATCACATTACAATTTGTGCTCGACCGGCCGATCGATGTTGCCGCTCAAGACGTACAGGCCGCGATCAATGTTGCGGGCGGATTCTTACCCAAGGATCTGCCGAACCCGCCAAAATATAACAAGGTCAACCCGGCCGATACGCCGATCCTCACCCTGTCCATTACGTCGGACAGTTTGCCTCTCGATAGAGTGAATGATTTTGCCGACACTCTGTTGGCGCAGAAATTTAGCGAAGTCACCGGCGTCGGCCTTGTCACGATTCAGGGCAATCAAAAACCGGCCGTGCGCGTGCAGGTGAATCCAGCGGCGATTTCCGCCCTCGGACTCAGCTTGGAAGATGTGCGAACAATTCTCGGCCAGGCGAACGTGAATGCGCCGAAAGGCAGCTTCGACGGGCCGCGGCAATCGTTCACTATCGGATCGAACGATCAGATTTTTTCCGCTGACGCTTACAAACCAATCATCGTCGCTTATAAAAACGGCGCTCCGATTCGACTCGGCGATGTTGCGAACATCATCGACAGTGTGGAGAACGATCAGCTTGCCGCGTGGGTCGGCGCGCAGGGCGGCGAACAATCCGCCGTGCTGCTCGATATTCAGCGTCAACCAGGCGCGAACATCATTCAAACGGTGGACCGCGTGAAGCAATTGCTGCCGCGATTGACCGGCACCCTGCCGCCGTCCGTGCACGTTTCCATTCTGGCTGATCGCACCGAGACGATCCGCGCGTCAGTGCGCGACGTGCAATTCACGTTGCTACTGACCGTCGCGCTCGTCGTAATGGTGATGTTCCTCTTCCTGCGAAAACTCTGGGCGACGGTGATCACGAGTGTGGCGCTTCCGCTCTCGCTCATCGGGACGTTCGGCATCATGTATCTTGCCGGATTCAGCCTCGACAATCTTTCGTTGATGGCGCTGACCATCTCGACCGGCTTCGTCGTCGATGACGCCATCGTGATGATTGAAAACATCGTCCGCTATATCGAAGCAGGCGATACGCCATTGGAAGCCGCGCTCAAAGGCGCAAAGCAAATTGGTTTCACGGTGGTGTCGTTGAGTATCTCGCTCGTCGCGGTTTTCATTCCGCTTCTGTTCATGACCGGAATTGTCGGCCGCTTGTTCCGCGAATTCGCGATTACGATGAGCGTGGCGGTTGGTGTATCGGCGTTCGTTTCGCTGACGCTCACGCCGATGATGTGCGCGAAGCTGTTGCGCTCCGAAAAAGAAGAAGAAAGAGAACACCAAGGTGAGTTTTATCGCCGAACCGAAGAATACTGGACGCGGTTTAGCAATTTGTATGAACGCGGGTTGCGCTGGGTGTTCGCGCACCAACGATTCGTTTTGATGGTCGCTATCATAACGTTGGTCGCAACCATCCTGCTCTACATCGTCGTGCCGAAAGGGCTGCTGCCGCAGCAGGATACCGGGGTGATCGTGGGCGTGACGGATGCCGCGGAGAACATTTCCTTCAAGGCCATGTTGGAGCGCGTGCATGCCGTTTCCGATATCGTTAGGCGCGACCCGGATGTCGCGAGCGTGTCGGCTTCAGTCGGCGCAGGGACAGTGAACGCGACCATCAACACCGCCCGGCTCTACATCGTGCTCAAGCCGCACAATGAGCGCGCGAATGCCGAAAAAATCATCGAAAGGTTGCGCAATGCCACGCGCGATGTCGAAGGCGTCTCGTTCTTCATGCAAGCGGCGCAGGATTTGCAGATCGATGCGCGCGTCAGCCGCACGCAATTCCAGTACATTTTACAGGATGCCGACGCAGCGGAACTGGCGGAGTGGACTCCAAAACTTGTGCAAAAACTTGGACAACTGCCGGAGCTCACTGACGTCGCAAGCGACCAACAGGTGAACGGCTTGCAGTTGAATGTCGATGTTGACCGCGAGAAAGCATCGCGCCTCAACGTGCTCACGCAAGCAATCGACGACACGCTTTACGACGCATTCGGACAACGGCAAGTCTCGATTATTTTCACGCAACTCAATCAATTCCGCGTCATTCTCGAAGTGGAACCGAACTTTCGTGAATCGCCGGATTTGCTCGACAAGATTTACGTCAAATCAAGCAGCGGCCAGCCGGTTCCGCTGAGCGCGTTCGCGACGATGCACGTGAGCACCACGCCGCTTTCCATCCCGCATCAAGGGCAATTTCCGGCGGCCACCATCTCATTCAACTTGCAGAGTGGGAGCTCGCTCAGTCACGCGATCCCGGCGATTCAAAAAGCAGAACGCGAAATCGGTTTGCCTGATACAATCGCAACTACATTCACCGGCGCGGCAGCGGAATTTCGTTCATCGCTAACGAGCGAGCCATTGCTGATCTTGGCGGCCGTTGTGGTGATTTATATCGTGCTCGGCGTTTTGTACGAAAGTTACATTCATCCGATCACGATTCTTTCGACCTTGCCATCTGCCGGCGTCGGTGCGTTGCTCGCGCTGCTCATTTGCCGCATAGATTTTTCGTTAGTCGCGCTCATTGGGATCATCCTGCTCATCGGCATTGTGAAAAAGAACGCGATCATGATGATCGATTTTGCGCTCGAAGCCGAACGCAAGGAAGGACTCTCAGCAGAAGAATCGATTTATCAGGCGTGCCTGTTGCGTTTTCGTCCCATCATGATGACAACGGCGGCGGCATTGTTGGGCGCATTGCCACTTGCCATCGAGAGTGGAACTGGCAGTGAGCTGCGGCGCCCGCTCGGAATTTCCATCGTCGGGGGATTGTTGCTCTCACAATTTCTCACGCTCTACACGACGCCGGTGATTTATCTTTATCTCGATCGGTTTGGAGGTTGGATGAAGGAACGCCGTCGCCGCGGTGAGATTGCTCAAGTCGAGCTACCGTTAAGAACGTCGACAGCTCTGGAACACAAACCCGAGCCGCAATTCGCGGGAGTGAACGGTGAAGGTGATCGACTTGGATTTTAATTGTAGCACGAGCGTCTCGCTTGCGATGGAAGAGAACGCAAGCCGGAGGCATGCGCTACCTTAGCCATGAATGTCTCCGAGCCATTCATTCGTCGACCGGTCGGCACATCCCTGCTGGCAGCGGGAGTACTGTTGCTGGGCGCCGTGGCCTATTATTTTTTGCCGGTGGCGCCGTTGCCGAAAGTGGATTTCCCCACTATTTCTGTCAGCGCGCAAGAACCGGGTGTCGATCCGCAGACCGCAGCGTCATCGCTCGCCGCGCCGCTCGAGCGCCGCTTTGCGCAAATCGCCGGCGTATCTGAAATCACTTCCGTCAGTTCGTTAGGCGGTTCGTCCGTCACGATCCAATTCGATCTGAATCGCGACATCAACGGCGCGGCACGCGATGTGCAGAGCGCAATCAACGCCGCTTCGGAGGAATTGCCCAGCGGACTGCCGCAACCGCCCTCCTATCGCAAAGTCAATCCATCCGATGCGCCGGTCATGGTGCTCGCGATGACGTCGGACGCTTTGCCCTTGTCGCAAGTTTACAATCTCGCCGATCAAATCATCGGCCAGCGCATCAGCCAGGTGGAAGGCGTCAGCCAGGTGCTCATCGGCGGCGGCGCGAACTCCGCCGTGCGCGTTCAGATAAATCCGGTCGCGCTCGCCTCGATGGGCCTGAGCATGGAAGACATTCGCACGACGCTTTCGCAAGCGAATGTCCTTTCACCAAAGGGTGCATTTGACGGCCCGGAGCAGAGTTTCGTCATCGCGAGCAACGACCAACTAACGCAGGCCGATCAATATCAGCCGATCATCGTCGCGCACCACAACGGCGCGGCCGTGCCCTTACGCGATGTCGGCACGGCAATCGATGCACAGGCAAATCGCGACCAGGCCGGCTTGTTCAACAACAAGCGCGCTGTCTTGTTAGTCATTTTCAAACAGCCGGACGCGAACGTCGTTCGTACGACCGACCAGATTCACGCGATCCTTCCACAACTCCGCACCTGGCTGCCGCCGAGTGTGCATCTCGATGTAATGAGCGATCGCACAATCACGATCCGCTCGTCTGTGCGCGATGTGCAGCTGACGCTTGTCATCACAATGGCGCTCGTCGTGATGGTGATGTTTCTCTTCCTGCGCCGGTTCTGGTCGACGTTCATCTCCGGTATTACGATGCCGCTCGCGCTCGCGGGCACCTTCGGCGTGATGTGGCTATGCAGTTACAGCCTCGACAACCTGTCGCTCATGGCGTTGACGGTTTCGACCGGATTCGTTGTCGATGATGCGATTGTCGTAATCGAAAACATCGTGCGCTTCATTGAGAAGGGCGAGCCACCGCTTCAAGCCGCGTTGAAAGGCGCGCGTCAGATTGGTTTCACCGTCATTTCGATTAGTCTCTCGCTCGTAGCAGTTTTCATTCCGCTGCTTTTCATGAGCGGCTTGATCGGGCGTTTGTTTCATGAATTCGCAGTGACGTTGAGCGCCGCAATTCTCGTTTCCGGCGTCGTTTCGTTAACGCTCACGCCCATGCTCTGCGGCCGATTTTTGAAAAGCGAGGAGCGACATCGGCAACGCGGCGTGATCGATCGACTGAGCGAGCGCGGTTTCAACGCAATGCTCAATTTTTACGAACGCGGCTTGAAGTGGGTCCTCAAACACGAATACACCATGCTCATTGTCACCGGACTGGTGATCATCGCGACCGTTTATCTTTACTTCGTTGTGCCAAAGGGATTTTTCCCGCAACAGGACACGGGACAAATGATGGGCACGACCGAGGCCGCGCAGGACATTTCCTTTGAGGCCATGAAAGAAAAGCAAGAGCAGGTCGTGAAAACTGTCATGGCCGATCCTGCGGTCCAGGCCGTTGGCTCATTCTTCGGCGGCGGGAACGGCTCGGCGTTAAACAACGGCCGCATGTTCATCAGTTTGAAACCGAAAGGTTCGGGCAAAGGAGAACGCAAAGATGACGCGGGCACGGTTATCGCGCGTCTGAGGGGAAAGCTCTCGAAAATTCCCGGCGCGCAGCTTTTTCTCACAGCAAATCAAGACATTCGTGTTGGCGGACGATCGTCAAAAGCGCAATACCAATATGCGTTGTCCGATCAAAACATCGAGGAGCTCAATTCGTGGGCGCCGAAGCTCGTGAACAAGCTTCACGAATATCCGCAGATCAAGGACGCCACGAGCGATCAGCAATTTCGCGGACTGCAGGAAACCGTGGTAATCGATCGCGACGCGGCCGCGCGCCTCGGCATTCAACCGCAAGCAGTTGACAGCACGCTTTACAGCGCGTTCGGCCAGCGGCAGGTCTCGATCATTTACACGCAGCAGAATCAATATCACGTCATTCTCGAGGTCGATCCGAAGTTCCAGCTCGATCCGAGATCGCTCGACAAAATCTACGTCAAATCAAATTCCGGAAGCCAGGTGCCGCTGAGCACGATCGCACATTTTCAGTTGGACAACACGCCGCTCTCAGTCAATCACCAGGGGCAGTTTCCATGCGTGACAATCTCCTTTAACACCGCGCAGGGCGTTTCGTTGAGCGAGGCAACGCAAATCGTCGAGCGGGCGAAACGTGATCTCGGAATGCCATCAAGCATTCGCGGAAGTTTCGCCGGCACTGCGCAGGTTGCTCAAGCCTCGTGGGTGACAATGCCGTGGTTGTTTCTCACGGCGCTCCTGGCCGTTTACATCATCCTGGGAATGCTTTACGAGAGCCTGATCCACCCACTCACGATCCTTTCTACAATACCATCCGCCGGACTTGGGGCTCTCTTAGCCATGCTGGTAACGGGCAATGAGCTGGATCTCGTCTCGGTCATCGGAATTATCCTGCTTATCGGCATCGTGAAAAAGAACGCGATCATGATGGTCGATTTCGCGCTCGACGCTGAGCGACACGAAGGACTGAGTCCCGAAGAATCGATTTACCAGGCGTGTCTCGTTAGGTTCCGTCCGATCATGATGACAACGATGGCCGCGATGTTCGGCGCGTTGCCGCTCGCCATCGGAATGGGCATCGGGAGTGAACTGCGCAAGCCGCTTGGGGTCGCTATCGTGGGTGGGCTGATCGTTTCGCAGATCCTGACGCTTTACACGACTCCAGTAATCTATCTCGCGCTTGACCAACTGCGGCAGCGCAAGAAGAAACGATCTTCGAGCACTGTCGATCTGCGGCCGATTGGCTGGCCGCACCCTTCCGGGTCTTCTGCATGATGAATTGACCGGCTGCTCTCTCGGTCCATGACCACGCATTGAGGAAGCACAGAACAGGCCGTCGAGTCGTCCCGAGAATGGAACGTCTGCTTCCCAATCGTGGAACGTGCACATCGAAACGTCCGGATGCATTGGGCTCACATCGTCATCGTGATGAACAGATTACGTGATAGCGGGTTTTGTGGCAT
>Ga0209056_10008447_pt1 | contig 10561 bp, 12 predicted proteins | sample GraSoiAngelo_114_FD_185876 | JGI IMG/M metagenome (GOLD analysis project Ga0209056, IMG submission 185876) | Grasslands soil microbial communities from the Angelo Coastal Reserve, California, USA - 14_0903_13_40cm (SPAdes) (version 2) | ecosystem: Environmental > Terrestrial > Soil > Grasslands...
GTCGCAGATGTTCTGGAAGGCAAACGGCCAGCTCGTGTCGGTGGATGCAACCCACCGTTCGACCTCGCGTGCGAGGGGCCTTCCGCGGCCGTGCGGCGCGTGCGCGTCGAGCGTGGCGAGAGCGTCCTCGAGCACGGCCAGCATGAGACGCTTCTCGGGTTGGAAGGTGAGGGGCGGGCGCCCAAAGAACTGCGGCGGGAGCACGGCCTCCGCTTCGAGGTCGCTCAGGTAGTCCCTCATCACGACTCTCACCGGTTAGAACGCGCGAACCTGCCGTTTGGTTGACCGCGGCATGAGGCGCTGATCCGTCGGCGAGCTCGCGCGCCTCCTCCTCCGCGTCGCCAAGACCCGCCGCCCGCGGCCGACCACGGCGCCGTGGGGCGGGTAGCGCCGACGCGGCGTGTCTTCAGAACCCTTCCTGGCGCCGGATCGTCCAGAAGTCGTCGGAGAGACCGCGGTTGGCGAGGTAATCGTACGGCATGGTGAAGTACCCCTTCATGCCCCAACCGGTGCCCCACGAGTTCCGGACGAGGAAGCGCTTCTTCGCGTCGTCGTAGCCCACCGCCACCACCGCGTGCCCTCCCAGCACCTTCTCCCTCGGCCTCGGCATCGGGACCACGCCGGTCTCCGCCACCCGGTCGGACTCGAACGTCTCGTAGACGGTGAAGCCGAAGACGAACGGGTAGCCGTCAGCGAGGCATGCCCGCATCTCGTTGACCGTCTGCAGGCGGGCATATGCGGTCACCTGGTGATCGGCCGCTTCCTTGTAACACGCGGGGCTCGGCTTCACCGTAAACTTCGAGATCACGTACGGCCACTTCTTCTCCGAGCAGACGCCCTGCTTGACGAGCGTCTTGATGCCATCCCGGAGCATGGCGCCGGCATCCTCGCTGACGGTGTGCTCGATCACCCGCTCGTCGTAGTAGATGAACAGTCGACTCACGTTCACCAGTGGTATCCGGTCCTTCTTCTCGAGGAACTCCACCGCACCGGCGAGCGCATTGGCCGTGCAGCTGCCGAGGTCTCCTTGATCCTCGACCGGTGAGCACCCGCGGCGGAGGTCGACCGACGAGGGCAGCCGGGCCGGTACCCTGTGCACCGCGCCGTACAGGATGTCGCGGTGATCCGGCAGGTCGGGGATCCAGCCGTAGCCGAGCTTCAGCCCGGTCTCCTTGCGTCTCGCCCCCCGCTTCATCGCCGCCATACCGTCCTCCTCGCCGGGTCAACCGGGCGGCGCCAGCGTTTCCCCGGTGAGGATGCGCTGGAAGACGAACTTCTCGTAGGCCGCTGCCACCTGGGTCCCGTCGACGACGAGCAGGTTCTCGTCGTTGTGCTTCTCGGCGGCGTTGGTCCAGTTGAAGCTGCCCGTGCAGACGGTCTTGCCGTCGAAAATCCCCACCTTGTTGTGCATCAACGCCGTCTGCTTCACCGCGAGGTGCACCGCGACGCCTGCCTGCTGCAGCTTCTCGATCATCTGCTTCTGGACCGGGTTGTCCGGACTCTGGCTCTGCCGGGCATCGACAACGACGGCGACCGCGACGCCGCGCTTCCGAGCGGCAATCATCGCGTCGACGATCCGTCGCTCCGTCAGCGTGAAGATCGCCACATGCGCCGTCTTCTGCGCCGCCTTGAACAGATCGATGATGGCCTTGGCACAATCGAGCTGCGGGTCGTGGCTCGGGGTCGTCCCGAGGCTGAAGAACACGCCACGAACGGTGCCGTGTGCCGCCAATCGCTCCGTCGGCATGGCGTCCTCCTCGGTCAGCTACGCCACGGTGCTAGCGCTGCGCGTTCTCCCACAGCGCCACCTCGGCTCCCGTCGGGTCGACGATGATGGTGAAGCGCCCGGCGCCCGGGACGGGCACGTTCTCCTCCTTCACGGCAGCACCCAGCGACTTGGCCTTCTTGGTCGCGGCGTCGAGGTTCGGCACGCCGATGTAGGTCAACCAGTGCGGCTTGGCGTTCGCCTGCGTCGGGCTCGCCGTGATCCCGCCCACGCCGCCCTGGTCGCCCAGGATGAGAGTGTAGGGCATGTCGCCCATCGGCTGAAGCTTCCAGCCGAGCAGGTCCGTGTAGAACTTCTTCGCCTTCTCCGCATCGGCCGTGTGCAGCTCCACCCATACGAACGGATTCGCCATCGCTACGCTCCTTTCTGCACCGTCCAAGGAGGGCGGTGAATATCGCTCGAGGAGGTTCTCCGACACCCCTCGAAGATTGCGAGCGCTCAACATCAACGTTGGCCCGTGCGTCTTCGCGCCGGATCATTTTGGCCTGCCCGCGCACCCGCCGTCGCACGGCCCGGGGCAAGCCGACTGCAGGATCGCTTAACCCAACGCCGAGGCGACGATCAAGTGCACCTTGCGTAGATCTTTCCCAGGAGCGTGCGGCGACCGTTCGGTTGCGGCGGTGAGGCCGCGCTGTGAAACTCAAGTGGGCGATCTGCCCCAACGGCGTCTTAAGGGGTCCGGCGCCCTTCGCGCGGCGTTTCGATCGCCGCGAGCAGCGCGTCGACCTGCCCCATGACTTCGGCGAGCGCCGCGCGCGGCTTCGGCGCCCGCGACACCATCATCGCCCCCTCGCACAGCGCTCCGAACAGGAGGTGGGCGAGGGGCTTGAGCGATCCCGAGACGCGGCCCTCGGCCATGGCCTGCTGGAGCGCACCCTCGATGAGCCCGAGGCTGTAGCGGGCGTCGATCTCACGCCACGCCTCCCAGCCGAGCACGACCGGCCCGTCGCGGAGAATGACGCGCTGCACGCCAGGGTCCATCGAGGCCTCGAGGAAGGCTCGACAGCCGGCCCGGAACTGACTCCACGCGTCGGGTCCGCGCGCGCCGGCGGCCGACGCTTCCATGAGCGCCTGCTCCGTCTCGTGGAAAACGGCGAGGAAGATCGCCTTCTTATCCGGGAAATGATGGTAGAAGGCGCCCTTGGTGACGCCGGCGCGGGCGGCGATGTCCTCGATGAACGTCCGCGCGTAGCCGCGGACGCGAAAGAGCTTTCGCGCCACGGCCAGGAGCTTGCCACGCGTCGCCTCGGACCTCTCCTCCTGGGTCGGCACCGCGCGACAGTAGCAGTATTGACTTACCTACGCCAAGTATGTAGCGACATACCCTGAGTAGGTAAGTCGAACTCGGCGCAACGCAGGCAAGGGGAGGAACGAACCATGGATGCACGGAGCTTTCACGCGTCGCGACGGTACGCGGACACGGCGTTCGGCCGGGTCGCCTACGTCGAACGGGGGTCGGGTCCGGTGGCAGTCTTCGTCCACGGCTTCCCGCTGAACGGGTTCCAGTGGCGCGACGTCATCGAGAGTCTCGCGGACACACGCCGATGCGTGGCCCTCGACCAGATGGGGCTCGGCCACACGGAGGTCGCGGCGAAGCAGTCCCTCGGGCTTCCGGATCAAGCGGCCATGGTCGCCGCGGTCGCCGATGCGCTCGGCGCCGACCGGATCGACCTCGTCGGCAACGACTCGGGCGGCGGCATCTGCCAGGCCTTCGCCGCCCAGTTCCCGAAGCGCGTCCGGAGCCTGACGCTCACCAACTGCGAGGTCCACGACTACTGGCCGAACGAGGCGCTCAAGAACTTCTACGACTCGTGGCGGGCGGGAGCGGTGGTGCCCGCGTTGCAGGCGATGCTGAACGACCCGTCGGCCGCGCGTGCCGGCTTCGCCCCCGCCTACGAGGATCCGACGCATCTCACCGACGAGGCCGTGCGCGTCTATCTCGAGCCGATCCTCGCCAGCGAGGAGCGCATCGCGACCTTGACGCGCCTGGTGCTCACCAACACGGATCCGGCGCTGACCGTCGCCCTCGAGCCTGCACTCAAGCGGCTCCAGGCGCCGACTCTCGTCATCTGGGCCGACGCCGACGTCTTCTTCGATTTGCGCTCGAAGCACTGGCTCGCGCAATCGATCCCGGGCGTCCGGAAGCTCGTCTCCGTGCCGGAAGCGAAGCTCTTCTTCCCCGAGGAGCGCCCCGCCCTCGTCGCCGGCGCGCTGAGGGAGTTCTGGGCAGACCTCGCCTGACGGCGAGAGCGCAGCGATGGTACTCGCAGGCCCTCGGAGCGGCGGTCCCGCACTGAGCCGAAGAGGCGCCGATGGCGATGCAGAACCTACACCGGCGTCGCATAGACTCGGCGCCGGCCGAGCCGGTCCCCCACCGCACCGCCCACGAGCAGCAGGGCGGAGAGAAGGAGTGCGTAGGCCTCGACGATCCATTGGACGTCGGCGACCGACGCCCCGAACTCGCGCTGCAGCGCCGGCAGCGCCACGTTGACGACGGTCCCATCGATGAAGGCGAGACTCGACCCGAGGATCGTCGTCGCCAGTACCCACGGTCGAGCTGCCTCCGCACACGGCCGGGAGGCGGGCGCCGCGAGGACGACACCCTCGTCGCATGGATGTTTGCCGATCACGGGTTCACGGTGCTCCCGAGGCGAGAGCCCTGCTCATGCCGGCAGTACTGCTGGAGGGGCGCTACGAGATTGCGCGAATGCTCTCGCCTACTACAGCTTCGTCACCCTGACACGATGGGCTACGGCGACATCACGCCGTTGCATCCCGCCGCACGCTCGGCGTCGATCCTCGAGGCGCTGACTGGCCAGCTCTTCCCGGCGATCCTGATCGCGCGCCTGGTCGCCATGGAGCTCGCCGTGCGCGAGCGCGGCGGTCCTTCGCGGCGCACTCTCGGCCGATGAACCGAACGGCCGCAGGTCGACCTAGAACGACTCCTTGAAGGGTCTGAGGTCGAGCTCGTGTGTCCAGGCGGCCTTCGGCTGGTTGTACAGGTACCAGTAGGCATCGGTGAGACCCGCGAGGCTGATGAGGCCGTCCTCGCCCATCGCCTGCGCGAACTGCGGGATGCCCTTGATGATCTTGTCGCCGGCGATGCCGCCGTCGATGACAACGTGACCCACGTGGATTCCCTGGGGACCATAGGCGCGCGCCATCGACTGGGCCAGCGAACGCAGCCCCGCCTTGGCCGCCGCGAAGGCCGTCGTGTTCGGTTTCCCTCGCAGCGACGCGGTCGCGCCGGTGAAGAGCACGGTCCCGCGGCCGCGAGGCAGCATCCTCCGCACGGCCTCGCGGCCGACCAGGAAGCCGCCGAGACATCCGACGCGCCAGACCTCCTCGAAGAAGCTCGCCTCCATGTCGTGGAGCTGCCCCATCGCGGCGTTGCCGGCGTTGTAGATGACGAGATCGAGGACGCCTTCGGCGTCCTTCTCGGCGCGATCGAACAGCGCGATCACGTCCTGCTCTCTCGTCGTGTCCATGGGGACCCCGGTTGCATGGCCGCCGGCGTTGCGAATCGCAACAACCAGCGCCTCAACCTTCGCCGGGGTCCGTCCAGCCACGAAGACGTGGAGCCCTTCCCGAGCGAAGCGCTGACAAAGGGCCCCACCGAGCCCGGCCTCGGGTCCTACGCCGACGACGATGGCCTTCTTCTCCATTGTCACCTTCTCCTCAGATCCTGATCGTCACGCACTTCACCTGCGTGTAGTGATGCAGGGCCTCCAGGCCCTTCTCGCGTCCGATGCCGCTCTGCTTGTAGCCGCCGAAGGGCGTCTCGACCCCGCCCGCCATCCACTCGTTCACGTAGACCTGCCCGGCCTCGAGCCGGGCGGCCACGCGGTGGGCGCGGGCCAGGTCGCGCGTCCAGATGCCGGCGGCGAGCCCGTAGGGCGAGTCGTTCGCGGTGCGGATCGCCTCGTCCTCGTCGGCGAAGGGCATCACGGACACGACCGGGCCGAAGATCTCCTCGCGCGCGATCCGCATGTCGTTCCGCACCCCGGTATAGATGGTCGGCAGGACGAACCAACCCCCCGCGAGCGCCGGGTCGTCCGGCAGCGCGCCGCCCGCCATCGCGGTGGCACCCTCCGCCCTCGCGATCGCGTAGTACTCCTGCACCTTGCGGTACTGCGCCTCGGTGGTCATCGGCCCGATCATCTGACCGGGCCGCACGCCCTTCATCGCCTCGGCGAGGGCCGTCACGAAGCGGTCATGAATTCCCCGCTCGAGGAGGAGCCGCGTGCCGGCGCTGCACACCTGGCCCGCGTTGGTGACGAAGGCCCGGAGCGATCCGGGCACCGCCTGCTCGAGGTCGGCGTCGGCAAAGACCAGGTTGGGCGATTTCCCGCCGAGCTCGAGGGTGACGGGAAGGATGCGGTCCGCCGCGAGGTGCGCGATCTCCCGACCGGCGCGCAGCGAGCCCGTGAAGGCGACCTTACGGATACCCCCATTGGAGACGAGCGCAGCGCCCGCCTCCGGCCCGGTCCCGGTCACCACGTTGAGGGCGCCGGCGGGGAGACCGCACTCGACCGCCATCGATGCGAGCTCGAGGAGGCTCGCCGAGGTGAACTCGGACGGCTTCGCCACCACCACGTTCCCGGCGGCGAGCGCCGGTGCGACGGCGCGCGCGGCCTGGTTGATGGGTGCGTTCCAGGGCAAGATGACGCCCACCACCCCGAAGGGCTCGCGCCGCGTGTAGGAGTGATAGCCGGGGCCGAGGTCGATCGTCTCGCCGCCGAGGGCGTTCACCAGGCCGCCGTACAGCTCGAAGTACTGCGCGGCGATCTCCACCTCGAAGGGCGCCTGCCACACGGGCTTTCCGGCCTCGAGGACCTCGAGCCCGGCGATCTCCTGCTGTCGTTCTCGGAGCCGCCGCGCGACCTCGAGGAGCACCCGCCCGCGCTCGATCGGCCTCCGGTCGCGCCAGCCGGGAAGAGCCGACCCGGCCGCCTGCACCGCGGCGTCGACGTCGGCCTCATCGCCGCGGGCGATCTCGGCGAGCCGCTTGCCGGTGGCAGGGTTTCTGGTCTCGAGGTAGCGCCCGGCCCGGGGCGGCACGAAGGCGCCGCCGATGAAGTGCTCGTAGCGCTCCTGCATGGGTCTGCTCCGCCTCACGCCCGGCCGGTGAGCCGAGCGCGCTCCAGGACGGCCTCGAAGATGCGCACCGAGGCGGCGTCCACCAGGATGCCCCCGGTGCCCGCCGCGCCGGCGCCACCCTGCGAGGCCGCCTCGTAGGCCTCGCACATGCGCCGCGCGAGCGCGATCTCCTGCTCCGTCGGCGCGAACACGTCGTTGGCGATCTCGATCTGGCTCGGGTGGATCGCCCACTTGCCGACGAAGCCGAGCGTCGAGGCCCACGTGGCCTCGCGGCGATAGCCCTCGGGATCGCGGAAGTTCGCGAACGGGCCGTCGATGGCGTCGAGCCCGTGGGCGCGTGCCGCGACGACGACGCGGGCGCGCGCGTAGTGCCAGAGGTCGCCCGGGTAGCCCGCTGCGAGCGGGAGGCGCACCCCCTGGCTCGCGGACAGGTCGCCGAAGCCGAGGATCAGCGCCTCGAGCCGCGGCGAGCAGGCTGCGATGTCCTCCACGCGAGCCAGCGCGGCCGTTTCCTCGATCAGCGCTTCGAGGCCGATCCGCTTGCCGAGGCCGAGCTTGTCCTCGAGCTGCGCGAGGAGCGTCTCGAAGAACCACACGTCGCGCGGCGCCTTCACCTTGGGGAGGATGAGGAGGTCGAGCTGCGCGCCGGCTCCCTTGACCACCGCGATGACGTCGTCGTGTGCCCAGCGCGTGTCGGCGCCGTTCACCCGCACGGCGCGGACTTTCCCTCCCCAGTCGAGCTCGCGCAGCGCGCGCACGACGTTGTCGCGTGCGGCCTCCTTCTGCGGCGGCGCGACCGCATCCTCGAGGTCGAGGAAGACGAGGTCCGCGGCGCTCCCCGCGGCCTTCTCGATCATCTTCTGGCTCGAGGCAGGAGTGGCGAGCTCGGATCGTCGCAGCCTCACGCTCATGGTCGCTCCTTGCGGCGCGGTGCGCCCGCCGGCACCGTGTCGATGCCCGCCTCGGCGAGAACCTCGGCGGTGTGCTCGCCCAGGCATGGCGGGCGGCGGTAGATCGCCGCGGGGGTGGCGGCGAGCTTGATCGCCGGGCCGGCCAGCACGACCGGCCGGTTGTTCCCCGGCTGCTCGACCTCGACCAGCATGCCGCGCGCCTTCGGGTGCGGGTCCTCGAAGATGTCCTTCGCGGTGTTCACCGGCCCGACGGGCACCTTCCCACCGAGCGCCGCCACGACCTCGCGCTTGGTGTGGCGCCGGGTCCACCCCGTGACGATGGCGCGCACCTCGCCGGCGGCGGCGACGCGCTTCAGGTTATGGTCGTAGCGGGCGTCGGCGGCGAGCTCGGGTCGCCCCATCGCCTCGCAGAGCAGCGTCCAGTGGTTGTCGGTCGGCGCGGCGATCGCGACGGCGCCGTCGCTCGTCTCGAAGACGTCGAAGGGGCAGAGCGAGAGGTGCCCCGTGCCCTTGGGCCCGAGCACCCGCCCCTCGTAGGAGAAGTTGTAGACGACGTTCTCGCACAGGGTCAGGAGGGCGTCGTACATCGCGACGTCGAGGAACTGCCCCACGCCGGTGCGGCGCGCGGCGTGGACCGCCGCGACGATCCCGAGCGCGGCGAGCGTGCCGGGGAACAGGTCGCCGACGCTCGAGCCGCACGGGACGCCGCCGCTGCCCGCCGGCCCGGTCGTGCCGACGACGCCGCCCATGCACTGCGCGACGATGTCGAAGGCGGGCCACTCGGCGTAGGGGCTCGGCCCCGTGCGGGGATCGCCGAAGCCGCGGATCGCGGCGTAGACCAGCCGCGGGTTCCGCTCGCGCAGCCGCTCGTAGCCGACGCCGAGGCGATCCATGACGCCGACGCGCGCGTTCTCCACCACCGCGTCGGCCCGCTCGACGAGGCGGAGGAGGATGCCGCGGTCGCCGGCGTCGCGCAGGTCGAGGACGACGGACCGCTTGTTCCGGTTGATGCTCGCGAAGTAGCCGCCGTAGTCGCAGCCCGCGCGGTCGGCGGGAAAAGGCGGCATCCCGCGGGTCATGTCGCCGCGCGGCGGCTCGATCTTGACCACGTCGGCACCGAGGTCGGCGAGCAGCATGGTGCAGAAGGGCCCGGCGAGCGCCTGCGTCAGGTCGAGGATGCGGAGGTCGGCGAGCGGTCCCGTGCGCGCGGCGGTCATCGCTGATCACCGACCCAATGGCTCCGCCGCTTGAGGAGGACCTCGCGCTCGCCCTCGAAGACGATCGTCCCGTCCTGCTTCACGCCCCAGTGCCGGAAGCGGACGACGCCCGCGTCGTCCCGGTCGGCGTCGCGCTTGGCGATGACCTCGGTGTACGCCGTCAGGCTGTCGCCGTGGAACACCGGGGCGCGGAAGCGGAGCTTGTCGAGGCGCAGCTCCGCGATCGCGTGCTCGGCGGTGTCCTGCGTCGCGAGGCCGATCACTATCGAGCCGGTGACCAGGCCGAAGACGAGGCGTTGCCCGAAGGGCGTGCCGCGCATCTTGTGCTCGTTGTAGTGGGCGTCGGCGGTGTTCATCACGAGCTTCGTGAGCAGCTGGTTCTCAACCTCGCCGATCGTCGTGCCGCGGGCGTGACGCATCTTCTGGCCGACCTCGAAGTCCTCGAACCAGCTCATCGCTTCGCCCTGGGGAGGAAGGCGTCCGAGATGATCCGTTGCTGGATCTCGGAGGTGCCCTCGAAGATCTTCGTCAGGCGCGCGTCGCGCCAGTAGCGCTCGAGCGGGTACTCGCTCGTATAGCCGGCGCCGCCGTGGATCTGGATGCCCTCGCTGGTCACCTTCTCGGCCATCTCGCTCGCGAAGAGCTTCGCCATGGAGGCCTGCACGTCGGCGCGCCGCCCGCGGTCGAAGTCGTCGGCGGCGGCGTAGGTGAGCGCGCGCGCCGCCTCGATCCCGGTCGCCATCCACGCCAGCTTGAAGCGGATCGCCTGGAAGTCGCCGATCGGCCGGCCGAACTGGATGCGCGTCTGCGCGTAGGCGATCGAGTCCTCGAGCGCCCCGCGGGCGAGACCGATCGAGCGTGCGGCGGTGTGGATGCGCGCCACCGAGAGCCCCATCGCCGTCCGCTTGAAGCCCTCCGACGAGCCGCTCCGCGCCGAGTGGACCAGGATGTTCTCCTTCGGGATGCGGAAGTTGTCGAACGAGAGCTCCCAGGTCTTCCAGCCGTGGTAGCCGATCTTCCGCATCGGCGTGCCCGCGATCCCCGGCGGGAAGGTGCCGCGCTCCTTCTCGATCAGGAACTGGGCGATCCCGGCGTGGCGGTTCTCGGGATCGTAGGGCGTGGCACGGGCGACGAGGATGATGAAGTCGGCGCCGTCGGCGAACGTGCACCACATCTTCTGGCCGTTCACCACCCACTCGTCGCCCACCAGCTCCGCGCGGCAGCGGATCGAGGCGACATCGGAGCCCGCCCCCGGCTCGGAGAGCGCGAAGGCGCCGAGACACTCGCCGCGTGCCATCCCGGGCAGGATCTGCTTCCGCTTCTCCTCGCTGAAGCCCGCGCCGATTCCGTTGCCGCGCGCAATGATGCTCGCGACGCTCATCCAAGCCCGCGCGAGCTCCTCCGTGATGAGCACGTACTCGAAGATGCCGAGCCCGAGGCCGCCGTACTCCTGCGGGATCAGGACCCCGAAGTAGCCGAGCTCGGCCATCTTCTGGCGGAGCTCCATCGGGATCTCGCCTTGCACCGGGTCGAGCCGGTTCGCGACC
>Ga0209056_10008453_pt1 | contig 10555 bp, 8 predicted proteins | sample GraSoiAngelo_114_FD_185876 | JGI IMG/M metagenome (GOLD analysis project Ga0209056, IMG submission 185876) | Grasslands soil microbial communities from the Angelo Coastal Reserve, California, USA - 14_0903_13_40cm (SPAdes) (version 2) | ecosystem: Environmental > Terrestrial > Soil > Grasslands ...
CCGCCGGTGTTGCTTAGTATGCCGAGGCCTACAACTCCACCCCACACAATCATTTCACTACCGGTCCACACTGCCGTGTGATCCGCTCGGCCAGAGGGCGCATTGGTGGTGCTGGTGGGTGTCCAACTATCCGTGCTGGGGTCGTATCTCCCGCCGACGTTAAAAAAGGTGCTGCCGTTCCATCCGCCCCAGACGATCATCTCGCTACCAGTCCAGACCGCGGTGTGATCGGCTCGGGCAGAGGGCCCGTTGTTGGTGCTGGTGGCCGCCCATGTGTCATCGATGCAGACGCCCAAGGGAGTCGATATTGCGGGAAGCTGGTAGGGGCGGTTCACCCTCCTTCGCTCTGCTACGGCGCGGCAGGTCTGAACCGCCTTTAGCCACGCGACTCTCGTTGGCCTCGCGCGATCCTTCCTTGTTCAACTCCGTGAAAGATTTCGCGCAGCACTTCGGGCTGTTTCGTGTGACTGGCGATCCGCTCCATCTCGGCCTGGAGTTGGTCAGGTGTGATTGGCCGCTGCCAGTAATCCTCCAGTGCTTGCGAGTTGCGCAGATAATCTTCGACCTTCTTCTCGATCTGCGCCTGCGACATCACCTTGTCCAGCGGCGGCTTGGGACCGGCGTTCGCCTGTGGCCAGATGCGATGCTGCCAGTAAACTTCTTCGATCGCTCGCTGATAAGCGACGCGATCGGCGAACGTCAGCGTTGGATCCCTTTGGGGCACAGACGCAGCCACGGATGAGGCGCTCTCGGGTCCATTCCCGCCGAAGGCGGGATTATCCTGCGGAGCTGGAACCTTCGAAGTATGGTTAGGCAGGCTGATGGCTGAGGAAAGGGCGACAACCACGCATAAAAAAAGGAGCGCGGCCGCGCTCCAGCGAAGAATGTAACCGTCAATTTTGCTTTTCGTTTTCACAGTTCTAGAGGTTCCGTTCTGGATTCACTGATGTTCTCCGGAGTCTGGGGGGCGAAGTTTTGGAATTTCTTCCGGAATCGGAAGAATTTTTAGTCCGACGCGAGATTACTGGGGAGGTCAAGAGCGCGCAGTTTAACAAACCGGCACCTTCCCACAAGCATTAATTTTATGTCTCCTGCGGAACTAGCTGCGAGGGATCATTCGCCCTGCAATAGTTTAGCCGACCGTGCCTTACGGGATGCGCCTACGACTTTAGCGCGAAGCAGATTACCCAGCGCTTTCGTATCGGTCACCAGTGCTTGGCAGGTGAAATTTTCTATAAGGCTAACGTTGGCTTGCGCCGCGGCTTTCGAATTGCACCTGACGAAAAATTCATCGTCGTTGAAGACGTCGTCACGCGCGGTAGCCGCGTGCAGGAAACAATCGATATCGTCTATGCCTGCAGCGGCTTCGCCTCCGCAGTCTGCGTAATTGTCGATCACACAGGCGAAAGTAAACCGGATTTCGGCTTTCCGTTCGTTAGGTTAATCGAAATGAACCTCGAAACTTTTCCTGCTGAAACTCTGCCGCTAGAACCTCGTTAATCTTTACTGCCCGTTCGCGTCAGTCAGTACCCAAGTACTCCACAGGGGCCCCTCGGAAAAGCCGCCACCAAACATGATCATGCGGTTGTTCACGCTGTCGATTCCGCCATTGTTCCAACGGGTAGCTGCAACTGGTTTCTGCTGGCCCGAAGGCGATAGTTTCGTCCATGTAGATGTGCCCCCGATTCCATTGGCGTGCGAAAGCACCCAACTGTCGTTGAGCGCTTTATTCCTTGCGCTGCCACCGAAGATTGTCATTGTGTTGCTGCTCGATTCGTAGATGGCAAAAGTGGCCTGTCGATTGGAAGGGGCACCAGGGGCACCTTGCGGAACAAGGTTAGTCCACACCGGCGTTCCGCCAGTTCCGTTCGCATGTGATAAAGCCCAAACTGCGTTGGTCAGTCCACAAGTTGTACCAAGGAGCCCGGTCCCGCCAAAAACAGTCAGGACGTTGTTGGCGGAGTCGTAAACAGCGGTTGAGAAATACTGTCCTGGCGGCGGCCCCCCGGTCGTCGAGAGCTGGGTCCAGTTCGGCGTACCGCCTAAGCCATTGGCATGGCTTAGCACCCAAACATCAGAAAAGGTGCCACAGCCGTTGCCACCGCCATTCTGGCCGGCCCAAACAATCATTGAATTAGTAGTGGGATCGTAGACGGCTTGATGACCCTGTCGCGCCGGTGGTGGTCCGCCAGTCGGAAAGAGTTGTGTCCAGGTCGGGGTTCCGCCTATTCCGTTTGCATTGCTTAACACCCACACGTTGTCGGCAATTGGAAGGCAGCCGTTCGACGTAGGAACTGCGCCGCACCCGCCATAAATAATCATGCGATTGTTCGCCGCGTCGTACACTGCCGAATGGTCGCTGCGCACCTGCGGAGAGCCACTAGGAATCAGATTGCTCCACGCGCCAGTGCCACCTAACCCGTTGGCATTGGTTTCTACCCAGACATCATTCAAACGCGGGTCCCCCGCGGCTGCGTCATCAGACAACCCTGCGAACAGAATGATCCGATTCGACGAGGGATCGTACACTGAAGTCGACCCGCTGCGAAACAAAGGGAACGTCAAACCACTGGGACCCAACAGCGTCCAGCTAGGATTGGCTGCGGCTATTAGAGCCAAAAAACTGCTGGCAAACAGCACAATACTTGAAATCAACCTTGCATGTTTCATAATTTTTTATTTCCTAACGTGTTTTGTTTAGTTTCTTTCATCACTCCTATCCGGAATTTGCAGGGCGAAGTTCTGAAAAATCTTCCGAGAGATCAGAAAAATTTTCTTGGTCCGCCGTTTGATCGTGGATAGTTAGCCGTTTCTTTCTCCGGGTTGCGAGTGAAACAGTTTGGGAACGGTTTGAAACAGTTTGGAACAGAATGGTTCCAACGAGCGGTATCTAACCACTTAAAGCCTCTGCGCGTACTGACTCAAGGACGCCCGGAGATGCGCCTTGGCTTCGAACACCGTTGTCTCCGCGCGATCGAATGCTTTGCGGTTGATCAAATCGGTGCCGATTTGCTCGGCAACCAGTTGCCAATCGACTACCACTAAGTCGGCGGCGACATCGGGGATTTGTGCAAAGGGAATGCTCACCGGGCCGCCGGTTAATGCCACTCTCGCGCGACTCATCAGTTTGGCGAGCGTTTCCGGCGTCCGAAAAGCAAACAGTGCCGCAGCCAGTGATGGGAAAATGATTCCGCGGTGTTTATCTCCGGCAAGTGAGTTGAGGAAATCGCCTAGCCGCTGATCGCCGTTGCCTCTAAACTCGTACGCGAGTCCTTCCTCCTCGATTAAAGTTTTCAGCAGCTCTTCCTTTGCTGCTGATGTTTCAACTCCGCGAACAATCACTATCGATGTGATTGCGTCGTTTACGCGCCAATCATGCAAGATCGACCTGATGGCCGACTCGCGTTGCACTTCGTATCGGCAGCGGATTGACGGAAACCAGCGATCACTTATGCCGATCACGTGAACACCGCCATCTTTGAGTCGGGGCACGACTTCTTTCGCCACGCGGTCGGGTTGATGCCACAGAACAGTATCGAAATCGTACTTGTCTATCCTGGAGAGAACCCTTTCACTTTCGTTTCGATCGTAAAACGCCGTTGCGACGGCAAAACCACGAGCGCGAAGTTCGCGCCTAGTGCGAATAAAAAACGTGCGGCAATCCTGAAGCGTGACGAAGGAGGACGTGAGCGCTGGCATTCCAATAAAGCCGAGCACGCTCAGATGCCGCCCACCGCTGAGGCCTTGCAGGAGTGTCCTCGATCCGCGAACACTGACCAGGATTCCCTCCTCTTCGAGTTGGTCATAAACTCGCGATACAGTGGAAATGGGGACAGCAAAGTGGTGAGCTACCTCTCTTATCGGATAAAAGATCTTCGGTTCTTCCTGCTGGTTTGCGATCGCAATGCCACGCAAAATTTCAAGCAACCGCGCTCCCTTGTGCTCCTGTGCCTTGAAAATCTGCCACGCTGGAAGACGTGGAAGACCTCGCGCCATTTTCTTCCTAGCCATGATGGACACTCGGCCCTCGGAGAGACCGAAGCGGGGGATAGCGGCGCTGCAAATCATGTAACCGTTGGGTTTTGCTCCTCGCTTTCACGTGTTTCGTCTCGTTATTCTTCTCCGGAATTTGCCCGGCGAAGTTCTCGAAAAGTGTGAGAATTTTTCAGAAAGGACCAAGCGGTGATGAACACTCAATCGGTGGTTTCCGTGAGCGTGTTCGCCGCCGGAATTTGCGAGACACTGTTCGAATCTTGCGCCGGTTCAGGCTGAGTCGGCCGATGCATGTGAATTTTCGTAACCTTAGAGGTTTGTTCTGGGGTTCACTAATGCTCTCCGGGTTTTTTTGGGGGGCGAAGTTCTTGAAAATCATCCGGAAACCGGGAAAATCCTCACTTTGGTCCACAGTTTGGTCGAGAATAGTGGACGCGCCCAAGTGCTGTCTATCGGGGAAGGTTCCCGATTCACTGTAGGATGATGTCCTACAAATAGAGTGCAGGCGTCGTAGGCGGTTACTTCGACAGAAGTTCGCGAAGCTGTTTCGGATCGGTTACCGGCGCTTTGCAGGTGAAATTTTCGCAGACGTATGCGGCTGATTTGCCTTCAACCGGCGACATCGAGCGGACGGCTTCATTTTTCTCGCCCAGATCTTTCTGGCCTTCACCACCGTCCGCAAGTAGCAGAATTGTCATCGGAAGAAAATGCCGATGCACTTCGTTGACCAGCGCTTTGGTTTCGGGCGCATCCTTTTTCCCGGCGATAACAATCTGGCGCGGCTTGCTTAACGAGTAATCGAGCGCAACCAGCAGTTGCGGCATGGCGCTGGGAAAATGCGAAAGCGTGGTGGCAAATGCGCCGATTGTTTTTTTTGCGCGGTCCGACATGCTCTGCTCGTTTCGGATCTGCGATAACCGCAGAAGATTCAGCGCGGCCACGGAACTCGCGGCCGGCTCGGCGCCGTCGTTATCGTCTTTCATCCGAAGAAACACACTCTCGTCTTTGCCGCTCGTGCTAAAGAAGCCGCCGTTCTTTTCGTCGAAAAACAGGCGGTCCTGTGTCTCCTGCAACTCGTTTGCAAATCTCAGCCACTCGACATCAAACGAGGCTTCGTAAAGATCGAGGAGACCCTGGATGACGAACGCGTAGTCGTCGGCGAACGCTTCGACGTCGCTGCGACCCTCACGATAATTGCGGTATAGAATTTTGCGTGAGGGATCGGACAGGTTCGCCCGCAGAAAATTCGCGGCGCGCGTCGCGATTTCCAGGTAGCGGGAATCGTTGAGCACTTGCGCCGCACGCGCATAAGCAGAGATCATCAGACCATTCCAGGCAGCGATTATCTTGTCGTCCAAGTGCGGCCGAGGGCGTGTGCTGCGAAGGACAAATAGTTTCTGCCGGCTCTTCGCCAGCGAGTCGCGAATTTCCTGTTCGCTTTTTTTAAGACGCTCTGCCGTCTCGGCAATCGTATGGCGTTCGATTAAAATGTTTTTCCCGCGGAATTCATCGTGCGGATCGCTTCCTTCCGGGGTGTTGCCGTGCGCTTGGACGCCGTAATGGAAATCGAAAACCTCGGTCGAATCTCCGAGCGCATCATCGATCTCTTTCTTCGTCCACACATAGAATGCGCCTTCGGCGGTCTTGCTGTGGCCGGGATCGCCGATCCCGGCTACAACGGGGCTGTCGGCGTCCTCGGCTGAGAAAAAGCCGCCTTCTTTGGACGTCATGTCGCGAGCGACGTAATCGAGTATGTCGCGCGCGACCGCTTCGTATTGCTTATCCTTTGTGATTTGGAACGCGTCGAGATAGGCGAGCGCGAGCTCCGCCTGGTCGTAAAGCATTTTCTCGAAGTGCGGCACGTGCCAGTAACGATCAACCGAGTAACGATGAAACCCTCCGCCGATGTGATCGTGCATTCCGCCTGCAGCCATTTTTCGCAGCGTGAACAGCGCCATGTTGAGAGCGTGTTTACCGGCATCGCTTTTGGGATCGCGTGCGTAGAAGCGCGTCAGGAAATTAAGCGTGACTGGCCGCGGAAATTTTGGCGCGTTACCGAAGCCGCCTTCCTTCGGGTCATAACTGCGATCGAGCTGACGGTAGGCAGCATCCGCAACTGAGCCGTCGATCTTTCCTTCCACCGGTGCGGCTGATTGAGACTCGCGCAGCGCCTCAACGATTTTGCTGCCTTGCTCGACAATTTTGTCATGATCTTCCTTCCAGGCTGTTGCGATACGCTCCAGGACTTTTTTGAATGCTGGCTGACCGTATCGCTCTTCCGGCGGAAAATACGTCCCGCCAACAAATGGCTTCAGGTCCGGCGTCAACCAAACACTCATCGGCCAGCCGCCGCCGCCTGTGGTCGCTTGAACAAAGGACATGTAAACGCGGTCAACGTCCGGACGCTCTTCGCGGTCGACCTTAATGTTGACGAACTGGCGATTCATGATCGCGGCCACTTCTTCATTCTCGAATGATTCATGCGCCATGACGTGACACCAGTGACACGTGGAATATCCGACCGAGAGAAAGATCGGTTTATTCTCCCGCCGCGCCTTCGCGAACGCTTCCTCGCCCCACGGATACCAATCCACCGGATTGTGCGCGTGCTGGAGAAGGTATGGCGACTTCTCGTGCGCTAGCCGGTTCGTGTGCTCGCTCATTTTTGTTGCGGCGTTGTCTGAGCGCTGCGCATCCACCGGTGTCCGGCCAGCGTCGTTATGATTTGCTGTCACCAAGCAAACTAACGCCAGAATGCCAAAGCGGAAGCGAGTTATCATGCTGCGCGAAGTTGAACCGTTAAACCGCAAAGCCGATGTAACAGTGTAACGATGTAACGAATCACGCATTTTCGTCATTCGTTATTGATTCGGCATTCGGCATTCGGCATTCGTCATTCGTGGACACCACACATCTCATTCTTCTTTTCGTCGCCATCGGAGTAATCGCATTGCTTTACTCGTCGGTCGGTCATGCCGGTGCGTCAGGTTACATCGCAACGATGACGTTGTTTGGAATCGCGCCCACCGTCATTCGTCCAACTGCGCTTGTGCTTAACATTTTGGTCGCATCCATCGGAACATTCCAGTTTTGGCGAGCCGGGTATTTCTCGTGGAAGTTGTTTTGGCCGTTTGCGCTGCTCTCTATCCCAGCAGCGTATCTCGGTGGTTATTTGCAGCCATCCGCTTCGGTCCTGAAGATTCTAATCGGTGTTGTGCTGCTGTTCTCCGCGGCGCGACTGCTGGTTCGCCGGAGCGACCCGCTGCAAACGTTTCCTCCAACGCAACCGGTCGCCATAGCCGTGGGCGCAGCGCTCGGATTCCTCGCAGGATTAACCGGAACTGGAGGCGGAATTTTTCTCACGCCGGTCCTGCTTTTTTGTCGGTGGGCTCATATTCGGCAAGCCGCCGCCGTCTCGGCGCTGTTCATTTGGGTGAACTCGATCGCCGGGCTGGTTGGCTACTTCACAAAAACCCGCACGATTCCTTCGCTCGGATTCATTCTCGCAGCGGCAGCAATTATCGGCGGCATCATCGGCTCGCATCTGGGGAGCAGGCGTTTCGCCGTGCGAGTGATTTCGCTTTGCCTCGCGACAGTGCTGGTCATCGCGGGAATCAAATTGATCTTCACGAGGTAGAGCGCCGCGACCGTCTGTGCTTAGCGCTAAAGGCGCGATGTTATTGTTCAGTCTGGGGCAATGGCCCCAGGACCCGAAAATCTCACACTCACCGAGCGCTGAAGGGGCGCTTCAATATCGCTGATTGTTCTAATCTGCAAATTTGACTCGCACTTTCAGCGCTCGTCGTGGTCTTCCATTTCATCCTGGGGCGTTGCCCCAGGCTGGAATTGAGGCTGCGCCTTCGGCGCTAAACTGGCCCATCAAGCGTCTGGGCGGTTCAGGTGAACCCTTACCTACCTGACGGTCACCTTCAGTTTCGGGGCAGTGTCTGGCGACCACGGATTCGCTTTGTAATCGGAAGCGACGATCTCGTCCGCGTATCGCCCCAAAAGGTGACAAAGCGCTGCAACGTCCAGCCCGTGATGCCACGGTGCGAAGTTCGCCAAATTTCTCTGCGCTAGCCGGAACAGACGCACGGCGGGAGGCAAGCGCCTGCTGTGCTTGGCGTGCGATGGATGTTCGAAGCGTTTTTGCAGATGAACAAACGCGCCGGCCGCCTGGATCAACCCTTTGAAGAAGTCGGCCTCGCCCGATTCGGTTTTGAGCCAAAGCTGCTCGAGGACGTCGTGCGCTTTGTAGTACCGCTGTTCGTTCCAGCAACGAAAAAACGCGCGGTAACACGGGTGTTTTTCCACGTCTCCTTGGTCCGACTGCAAATCTTCCCCAGTCGCTTCGGCCAGCCACTGTGAAATCCTCTCGCGTTTGTTCATCGGGAGCTTTAACTTGGTTGCAGCTCACAGGATGAGCAAACCACCAATCACCAACTCTTCTGAAGGACCTTGGCACGCCTCCCCTGTCCTTCGCACCGGAGAGGCCACGCAAGGCGAGTGGGGGTTGGTGCCGCAAAAATGAGTGCGCCTACTCTGGCCGTTGTGCTGGGCGCTCTCGCCATTTTGATCTTCTGCTCCGCGCTGTTTTCCAGAGTGGAGACAGCGCTCTCTTTGCTGAAGCCGCATCAGCTGCGCCGTCTTGAAGAGAATCATGCGGGGCTTACGAATTTCATACAACTTTTCCGAGAAAATCCGCGCCGCGTTTTGAATGTGCTGCTGCTGGGCGACGGATTAGTCAACGTGCTTCTGGTCATATTGTGTCTCTTTTTTCTGTGGAAGGGCCCGCTGGCAGGGCGCGTTCCGCAATGGTTGGCCGGCATCCTGATCTTCGCCGTCGTGGTGTTGCTGTGCGACCTGGTGCCGAAACTGGTGGCGCTCGCGGCGCCCTCGAAGCTTTCGGCCATCGGCGCTTTCACATTGCAAATCGCGATGCCGTTCCTCGATCGCATCGGCCGCGGACTCGAGTCGGTGAGCGATTATGTGATCGATCGTTTCACGCCAGCGCATCTCCGCACTCGACCGCGCTTAAGCGACGAGGAATTGGGGACACTGCTTCAAATCGGTGAAGAGGAAGGCACATTGTACCAGGGCGAAGCCGAAATGATCCAGGAAATCATCAAGCTGGGCGATAAAACGGCAAAGGATTGTATGACGCCGCGCGTGGACAGCTTCATGCTGCCGGATGATTTAACTAACGAGGAAGTAATGGCGCGTTTGAAGGAGAAACGACATCGGCGTGTCCCCGTGTATGCCGATACACCTGATCAAATCCTCGGCATCATCGACGTAAAACTTTTCCTGCTCGATCCGTCGGAGCATTACACCGAGAAACTGATCGCGCCGTCGTTTATCCCGGAGACGATGCGCGCGCTAGAACTGCTCAAGCTTTTTCTCACTCATCCCCAGGGCATGGGCGTGGTGGTTGACGAATTTGGCGGCACGGAAGGAATCATCACCATGGAGAATATCATCGAGGAAATTCTCAGCGACACCGTGCCGCGGGACGGTTTGGAGTTTTACATCGAGCCGCTCGGCAACGGCAAATTTCTCGTGAGCGGCAACGCGCGTCTCGATGATTTGAGCGAACATCTCGGCTTTCAAATTGACGCCGATGGCATCGACACGATCGGCGGATTTGTTTTTACGCGGCTGGGTTATGTGCCGTCTTCCGGAACGAAACTCGAGATTCCGGGCCTTGTGATCACTGTCCGTCATGCCGCGCGCAAGAGAATCGAAGAAGTCCTGCTGGAGAAGACCACAAACGCATTCGAGGAGGCGGCATGACAGTCGCAATCATCATGATTGTCGGCTGCTGGATCATTTCGTTTTTCTTTAACGGAATCGAAAGCGGCCTGCTGTCGATCGATCCAGTGCGATTGCGGCAAAATGTGAAGCGCCGGGTGCCGGCGGCTTTGCAGTTGAATCGCCTGCTCAAACGCCCCGAACGCTTATTGGCGACCGTTCTGCTCATCACGAATGCGGCGGACATAGTGGCTCTGCTCTTGCTGACAAGCCAACTGGTTTGGTCGTACGGCTATGCCGGGTTCTTCTTTGCGTTGGTCATCGCACTTCCGGTTTATCTGTTTTTCTTGTCGGTGCTCCCTAAAGCCTTGTTCCGGCGATTTCCGTTTCGAGCGCTGGTACGGCTTGCCGGTGTGCTCGAATTCACGTCGATCCTATTTTCGCCGCTCCTCGAACTCGGCGCGCGACTAGGTAAGCTACTTCTGGCAGGGCACGCCGGGAAACGGGGCCGACTTTTTGCCGCGCGCGAGGAACTGAAACAGATCACCACACAGAGCGAACGAGAGGGTGCTCTTACTTCAACCGAGCGTGCAATGATTCACAGTGTCGTGGACTTTCGCGGCTCTAAAGTCCGCGACGTCATGTTGCCCTCGGGGAAAGTTGTCGCGCTACAGTCGAGCGCGTCAACACAGGAAGCGCTCGAGCTTAGCGCCGCTACGGGTCTCGATCGTTTGCCGGTGCTTGCACCCAATGGCCAACCAGCCGGGCTGGTCAACGTTCCGGACATCCTGCTTGACCCAAACGGAAACAA
>Ga0209056_10008456_pt1 | contig 10554 bp, 9 predicted proteins | sample GraSoiAngelo_114_FD_185876 | JGI IMG/M metagenome (GOLD analysis project Ga0209056, IMG submission 185876) | Grasslands soil microbial communities from the Angelo Coastal Reserve, California, USA - 14_0903_13_40cm (SPAdes) (version 2) | ecosystem: Environmental > Terrestrial > Soil > Grasslands ...
GAAGGGGTCGCGACCTTTCTCGCTCACAACGGAGTTCTTCTCTTCATTCTGTTCCTGAGCCGCGACTGTGAATGCCATAAAAGCAGTGGCGCAGAGAATCGTTGCCGCGGTGGCCAGAATACGAATTGCATTTTTGTAATTCATGTTCCTTCTTCCTAATTAAAGGCACTGGTGATTTTTGATCCGTCTTACTTCGCAGGGGCGACGGCCTGTTGTACGGCTTGCGTCGTCGCGGCTGCCGGATTTGCGGCCGCCGCCGGCGCGGCGGGCGCCGTTTGCGCCGCGGCCTGTTTCTGCTGAATCTTTTCGCTCGAAACGTAATAGGCCGTCAGATCGAATCGAGCGTCCACGGTCTTGTTAGAGGCTTGTTTGTCCATCTGCTTTATTTCAAAGTTCGTAATCGAAACGATGCGCTGATAGCGCGCCATCTGATCAAAGAACGCTCGCAGCCCGGCAAATGAACTCTGCACAGAGACATCGATTCGTTTGCCGCTGTAGAAGTCTTGCTGCACATCATCCTTCGGGGTGAACTTTCTGAGCGAGAGGCCGGTCGCGCGCGCATGATCCTCGATACCTTCGAGGACTTTGGTCAGTTCACGCTCCTCAGGCAACAAGGCGCGCAGTTCTTCCATTTCTTCCTGCTTGTTCTTGTATGCCGTGCGAAATTCATTGAGTCGCTGCGAAGCAATCTGCGCCTCGGCGTTCGCTTTTTGAAGTTGACTAACTTGTTCCAACAGGCCTTTGGTTTCTTTCCGAGTGCCACTGGTAACGAAATACCAGAACCCTGCATAGACAAAGCCAGCTAAGACAACGAAGATGCTCAGTCTCACGTACCAGGGAATGCCGCTTAGATTTCCAATTCTCATGATATTTTCCTTGGGAACTCCGTTGCTCGACGTTTAGTTTTTTGCAACGTGATTGGCCGGAGCCGTTGACGCTGGGCTCGCAGTATTCTGCTGCCCGCTGTTGCGCGCGTAGTTGCACTTGATAGTAAACGTGACAACCTCTGGACCCGGCGCATTCTGATCTTGCTGAGCGCGAGCGGCGGGTTTTGAATCTTGTTGACCAGGCGCTGCAGCCGTGTTCTCAACCTTGTTGACAGCCTTAGCTGTCTGTCTTTCCGTCTCGATGTTCAGATTAGTAAACATCCCCGACGAGAATTCCAGAGTCTGGCCAAAGCGGGTCACGGCTGCTTCATTGGGCGACTCGCCCTTAATGACTAACTCCGTATCCTTCTGCTCTACGCTCTTCAAATACAAGCCAGGCACGCCGTCGAAGCGAGACTTGATCTCTGCCAGCACGGCGCTTGGCCCCTGCTGCGATGCGCGCAGCTTTTGAATTGCGTCGATCCGAAAATTGATGTCGGCTATTTTCTTTTCCAAGTCAGCTTGCTCGCGCTTGACGGCATTCATCTGATCGTTGATGCGGCGCTGCTTTTCCAATTCTTTGGTGGCCGCGTCGTGCTGCGCATGCGCACTCACGTAGTCATAGCCCATGCCGAGCACCAGCAAAGCCATCACCGTCAGGGCCAACAAGAATGTCTGTGTGTGCGTGCTTGAGACCTTGTCTTCAACGAACGCTACACCTGCGGGCCGGTCGGTTACAGATTCAAGAAGATTTACTTTAATCACCGGGCGTCAACTCCTCTCAGTGCTAGTCCGACGGCAATGGCCATCTCCGGCACGATCTCTCGCATGTATTCGGGATCGAAACCGCGACTGTCAACTCGAATCTTGCGAAACGGATCGAACATTTCAACAGGCATTTCAAAGCGCTTAGACAAGAATTCAACCAGTCCTTTAAGTTTTGAACCACCACCGGAAACCAAAATCCGCTGGACCGCCGACTCGCCGTCTTCGACGGTCGCCCGATAGAAGTCCATGGTTTTCTGGATCTCGAGGGCCAGGATGTCTGAAACCGTATCGAGGATCGGTTCAATCTCGCGATGCTCGACGTCATCCGGCACGGGCATTCCGCGCTTTACACGTTCGGCTTGATCGAATGTCAACCCGAGTTCCTTTTGTAGCAGCGAAGTGTACTGATTGCCCCCAAAGCTCGCGTCCCTCGTGAATACCGATCGCGCGCCATTCAAAATATTTATGTTTGTCGTCGAGGCGCCGATGTTCAGCAGTGCGACGATGTGTCCTGGTTGAGGGTCGTAGTTCAGTTCATAACAGTTCTGAAGGGCAAAGGCGTCCACGTCAATCACGGCAGGCTGCTTGCCGGCGAGCTGAATCGTTTGCTTCAGATTCGCAACTTTGTCACGCTTGCAAGCGGCCAGTAGGACTTGGATTGCGTCAGGCGTGCTGCCAGTAACGTGATAGTCGAGATTGACGTCCGAGATATCAAAAGGAATGTGCTCTTCCGCATGCCACGCGAAGGATTCCTGCAACTCGTCCTCGGTCATCTGCGGCAAGACGATGTTCTTGACGATCACCGAATGACCGTTGACGCCGGCAGCTACCTTGGTCGTCTTGATTTTGTGTTCGTTGAAAATATTTCCAATGGCAGTCGAGACCGCATTCAATTCCATTATCTGACCATCAACGACTGAATCCGGTTGCAAGCCTTCATATCCCAGGCTAAGCAACTGAAAGTCTCCGCCTTTACCTCGGAGTTCGACGGCCTTGACTGAACTCGAGCCGATATCGACGCCAACCATGCTCTTGTTGCCACGTTTCCAGATCATCTAAGGTTCCTCGCAATCCTAAACATCTGCATGCGCTGTCGCCGCACTCGGGCGCGCGCTCGACGGGCACGCGGCAAGCTTCCACGTACCAATCTGCACCGAAGGGGATTTATTTTCATCGTTGAATCTTTCGCTTTAAATTTTGGAGACTCGTAATTTGTGAAGGGCGGGGCGATTACTCAGGCGGGCTGGCCGGCTCTTTTAGAACGCCATTGAGGCTGAAAGAACATGGCCCCGTGTCGGGATGGTGCCAGGGCTTCTACCGCCGACTTCAAGGCTACAACACGAGGTCAACGCGTGTCAACATTATTTTCCCATCTTTAACGCGTCGTCACACCGCGGCCCAATAGTCGGAAACTGCATCGCCTGCAAATGGAAGAGAGAAAACAGTCTCAACGAAGGGCGACAGTTGCCCGCTTTGCTCACAAAGTTTAGGATGAATGCCTTGATCAAATACCGTCGCATCAGGCTCTTGCTTCCCATTGTGGTGGTGGGGCTCGTCGCCGCCTGGATCTATTGGAGCCAACCACGACGAGCAGATTTGGCAACCTTTGCGCCGTCGGATTGTTTGGCCTTTGTTGAAGTAGGCAACGCCGCGGAACTTCTGGCGGGCCTAGAAGAATCTCGGGGATGGCAGGCACTGGCTGGCCCTATTGGCGCCAAGTCTAACCTTCTGACCAATCGCTGGCTAGTGCGAGTTGCCCGATGGGTTGGGCTCGGAAATGCGGATGCGTTACTACTCGCCCGTTCTCAGTTCGGAATCGTATTCACCGGCGCGCAGGTGGGCGAGACCGGTCCGACTCTAACGATTCGTCCGCTTGCAACTCTCATCATTGAAACTCATAGCTCACAGAGAAGAGTCCGGCCCGCACTGGAGGGTCATATCGAGGAATTTGCTCGGCGAATTTACGGCCAGCCACAGTTCACGCGAAAGCAGATCGATGGTGCAGAGATAACCGAATGGTCCTCTTCGGATGGCGTAAGAAATATCGTCATGGGTTTTCTTGATTCTGCCGCCATCATCGGAAATGATGAAACCTCTGTCGTGAGCTGCCTGGAAACAAAGCGCGGAAAGCGAGCGGCGCTCGCCGGCGACCAATTCTTTGGTGACTTTCGCAGCAGAGTTAACGTTCCGGACTCGTCTTTATTCGGCTTCGTCTCCAGGTCCGGAGTGAAGTCCGTTTTGCAAGCATATGCACTTTACAAGGCCGCTTCATCGGACGCCGTAAATGCGTCACGGCTCCTCTCGGACACCGCTGGAAATCTCGTCAACGGGCTCGCGTGCCGTTCACAATTTGTAGAAGGTATGGTTGAAGATCGCTGTTTCCTCGCGCTCACTGAAGGTGTCGTGGATAAACTTCGTCCAACCATGGTTGCCCAGGATCGGCTGGAAATCGGAGCGCTACCCTTTGTGCCACCGGATGCTTACTCAGTCTCGATTTATCATCTTCGCGACGTTGATGGATTCTGGAATGATCTGAATGCGGTAGTGTCGTCACACGCTGATGTAATCGGCGCCCTCGCTGCGCGTCCTCTGATGCGCTCACTTCTTAAACCATACGGGATCGAGGATCCGGCCGCGTTTGTGCATGCGATCGGCGCTCGAATCGAGACCATTAGGCTTGAAGAGAATTCACCTTCCGTTCTAATGACAGAGGCGCTTGACCGGCAGAGTCTTCGAAAACTTGCGGCACAGAGGCTTGGACCTAAACCAAGAACCGAGACCGTTGGCGAGTTTGAGGTGCTGCTTTCAAGTTCTGATAATTGGGGGGCAAGCTTTGCCGACAATCACTTTCTCATCGGCCCCGCAGAATCAGTTCGTCGCTGTCTGCAGGTCCAGTCTCAATCAATTGCCTCGATCGAAGGCTTTCGACGTTCGGAGCGCCTGGTTGATCTTTCATTGCCTTTGACGGCCATTACTTTCAAAAGTGATCGGCAAACCGCCATTTCGTTCGTTGAACTATTTTCTGAACGCGAACGGCCCTCTTTCTCGACCAACGCCAACGCTGTCGATCAGGCGGCTCGTTCGTTGCCATATGCCGTAAACGTTACCATGCTGAAGGACACTGGATTCGAGTGGACCTCGCGATCTGCCTTCGGCCTTCCCGGATCTCTTGTAACCGCACTTGCTCCGGAGCGCTAAGAGTGACTCCTTTGCTTATCGCAACCTGGAATAAAGGAAAGCGCCGCGAACTTCAGCAACTGCTGTCGGATTTGCCCTTCGCCTTGATGGGCCTTGACGATATTCCTGGGCTCGAGCCGGTCTTAGAAACTGGCGGGACGTTTGTTGAAAATGCAAGTCTTAAAGCCAGCGGTTATGCGAAACAAAGCGGCCTACTCACGTTGGCGGATGACTCAGGCTTAGAGGTTGACGCTCTTAAAGGCGCGCCCGGAGTGCTCTCGGCCCGGTACGCCGGCGAAGGTGCTTCTGACCGACAGCGTGTCGAGAAACTGCTTGCGGATCTCTCGAATGTGGAGGCGTCGGGCCGGACGGCTCGATTTGTTTCAGCAGTCGCGACCGCAATCTCCAATGGCAGCATTCCAAATATAAGTGTGGGAATATGCGAAGGTCGAATCGCCTTCGAGCCGCAAGGAACAGGTGGATTCGGATATGATTCCATTTTCATTCCAGCCGGCTCAGAAATGACCTTCGCGGAGTTGCCACCAGAAATTAAGAATCAAATCAGTCACAGACATAGTGCGCTGGAAAAGGCACATAAATTCCTGAGAAACTTGACCCGAGATTCCGCCGCTGGCTAGAATGTAGCGCCTTTTCTTTTCTGAAGCGCGAGTTGTCATAGAATTCGGGGCGTAGCACAGCCTGGTAGTGCGCTCGGTTTGGGACCGAGAGGTCGGAGGTTCGAATCCTCTCGCCCCGACCAGATTTAGGATGAGCATCCTCAACATGCCGCTCCCATTATCCAGCGATAGATTGAAGCGTCTTGTGCACGCCTGCTTAGATCCAATTTCGTCTCAAAATGACCTTTTGCTCAACGTTTTTCGCGAATTTCGCCTTGCAAGTCATGGTCAGGCATCTAATTGCTGGCGCTCGCCTTGAGTCCTGTTTCTACCTTCAATACAGGTGGCACTCCAAGACCTCGACTCATAAGAGACATGCCCAGGAAAAAATATTTTTCCAAAAAGGCTGAAAAAGTGCGAATTTTTGCAGACTTTATCCTCCGTCTGTGATATATCTGGCGCGACAGTTTTCCCATTTTGCTCAATTATTGGAGGTATCAGACCACACATGGCGAACGGCACGGCACCAGGTAAGAAGCGCATGACGCAGTCTGACGTATTTAATCATTTTGCAGAACGGACGGGAATGAAGCGCGCTCAGGTGAAGCAATTCTTCGAGGATTTAGCTAGCCTGGCCACTTCCGAAGTGAAGAATAATGGCGAGTTCGTTCTGCCCGGCTTTGGCAAACTAGTTCGCTCAGAGCGGAAGGCACGCGAAGGTCGAAATCCCGCAACGGGCGAAACTATTCAGATTCCGGCGAAAACAACCCTCAAGTTTCGCGTCGGAAAGTCGATGAAAGATTCCGTTCTTCCCAAGAAGTAACGAAACGGCCCGTACAACCTTCACAAAGGATTTGGAAGCGTCGGTGTAGTTTCTCCCGCGCAGAGGTACAACCGACGCTTTTTCCTTTCTGACTGCTCGCGGCCAACACGGTTCAACTTAACTTGGCTTTCTTCTTCAAACAAAAATCGAAAAAATATCTCGACCAAAGAAGCGAACCATGGTATAGTCTTCGTTTCCGCGGCGACAGTTTAGAGTAGCTATCCCTCAATGGGCTAGTACTTTGCCAAACTTCTCAAAAACGGCAAGGAGTCTGCATCCTGCGGCCGGTGGAAAGCATCTATAGTGGAGAACGGAAACGTATTCGTAGCTAATTTTTAGAAGGAGAGAGAATCGAATCGTGAATCTTGACAAGGGCCTGCCGCTGGCTGAGCGGCTACAGAGAATCGATCACATCCAGGCTCGCCGCTTTTCGAAGTTGACCGGTACGCCGAGGGAAATCGCGACCGAGGGAATCATTCGGCATCTCGCGGCGTGTGATCGGATGGACGTTAACCCTGACATCTCCGCCGTGCGAGAGATCATTGATGATGCTCTCAATGGGCGACGTGTTTATGCTGAAGCCGCCGAGATCACACGCGCGGCATAGGTTTAGATCACTCATTCTTTAAGAAAAAGGGTTACCGGAAGATTTTCCGGTAGCCTTTTTTGTATTGTGACGGAGGTTTTTGGACCAATCTCGGAGGCGTGCTAACATCTCCAGCGCTTAACTAGTGCTCCCGTAGCTCAGCGGATAGAGCATCTGCCTTCTAAGCAGAGGGCCGCAGGTTCGAGTCCTGCCGGGGGCACCATTATTAAAGAATAAAGAACATGCCCAAAACTCTTTCCTCAATTGTGTTAGCGGTTGTTCTTTTCACCAGTGTAGTTATCGCGGGAGTATTGTTTCCTCTTCCACATCAGTCAAAGGAACCTCCCGGAGCCGATGATACTGGTTCAACCGAGCAAGGCGTCATGGACATAGCCACTGCAAACAATAGGTTTGCTTTTGATTTATATTTCCAACTGGATAAGTCCGAACACAGAAACCTGTTTTACTCTCCATATGGCATCTCAGCTGCTTTGGCGATGACTTATGAGGGCGCAAAAGGGCGGACCGCAGACGAGATGAAATCCGTTTTCCATTTTCCGGAAAGCAGAATTTTGAGACCAAACTTTGCTGCAATTCATAATGCCATCAGTAAGGGCGCTAATGATTACGAACTGAGAACGGGAAATGCTTTGTGGGTTCAGCGCGATTTCCCTTTGCTTGAGGATTATCAAAGTAGGGTCGAAAAATATTATGGCGGGAAGGCCGTAAACTTGGATTTTGTCAAAGAAACCGAAAAATCAAGACAAACAATCAATAGCTTCATAGGAGAACAGACGAATAACAAGATTACGGACCTAATTCCCAGAGGTACCCTTGATAGATTGACGAGGCTTGTTTTGACCAATGCAATCTATTTCAAAGGAACATGGCAGTGGGAATTTGATAAATCTCATACTCGTGAGGAGCCTTTCAAGATAACTCCTGACAAAATTGTAAAAGCCTCTATGATGAATATGCATCCTGATAAGGCACAGTTCAACTATGCAGACGCGGGGGATTTGCAAATTTTGGAATTACCATACGAGGGAGAGAAGATTTCAACGTTGGTGTTATTGCCGACGAAAGACCTTGACTCAATAGCCCCAACATTGACGGCAAAAAAACTGGATGAATATAAATCCAAGATGAAAGAAACGAAGTTGGATGCAATATCGCTGCCTAAATTTGAATTTGATACCAAGTATTTCATGAAGGATACTTTGAGCGCGATGGGTATGCCAACAGCTTTTTCCGGAAATGCTGATTTTTCCGGAATGACCGGTAAGAAAGATTTGTTTATTGGTTTTGTTATTCATCAGGCATACGTCAAAGTTGATGAGAAAGGGACCGAAGCGGCCGCTGCAACTGCTGTCGGTGCGACCGTAACAAGCGTGATGCTACGAAAGGTTTTTAGAGCAGACCATCCGTTTATTTTTATCATTCAACAGAAGGACACTGGAAGCATTCTATTTTTGGGTAGAGTAGTTGACCCAACAAAATAGAGAATTGCTGCGCCGCGCCAGGTTGTTGGCACGAAAACTCGGCGCCAGTGAAACCGAGCACAGGGCGGAATTCACTATTACGCTGTCCAGCCGATCCAGCTAGTTTTTATCTTCAGCCCCCGGTCCTCGCCTTCTCTGATCCGTCGGACGATCTCGGCCAACGTTCAAGTGATCGTAATTCAGCGCGGCATTGAATAGTAAAAAGAAGCTGCCCTGTGTTTGATGCCGCCACATCGGGTTGTTCGCAAACATCACCACGTGGCCCTGACCAACAGGCACGTCTACCACGGCGGGGGCGTTTGCCAGTTCCGATCCGCCGGCCAGCATGCCGCTGATTAGCAGGTTCTTTTCGTCCGAAGCGAATCTCAAGACGACCCGCGGTCTTAACGCTGGAGGCGTGAAAAATGGACCCTGTTGAAGCCGCTGCTCGTCTGTAAGTTGTTCGCCGCCAGGTGACCTCTGCGGCGCAGGTTCTGCCTGGGGCATGGCTTGAACGATATCAGGATCAGTCAAAGTTCCACGGCCTGATGGTCTTCCGGTCGCGCCGCCACCGCCACCTTCGCCACCGCCGCCACCAAAGCCGCCGCCCCCCCCGGTCGATACTTGGAAAAGCGGCGCTTGATTGAAATAAATGGGCAAAGTCTCAGCATAGCCGTAGGCGATCGGACTTCGTCGATCAGAAAAGGTCGCGTTGTAGACTGAGCCACGGGCCTGATGTCGCGGTTCCTGCACTGCGACTCCTGAAACGATACCGTAATCAATGGCTAGACGACCGCAATTGGTGATGGCAATAAGGAGCCCACCTTCCTCTACGAACTTCTGCAGGTTCAGGACGCCGCGCAAGCTCATGCCGCCGCGCATGTCATTTGTTTGATCTGGACCAAGTCCCATGTTTGGCGTTACTTCGCTACCCTTCCAAGGGATCGGTGCTCCACGCATCGGCATGCCGTTAACAATCGACTGTGCTGAACCTCCGACCGGCGGGAAGATGATCACGTCGTATTTCTCTCTGAGGTTTGGCGTTTCGCGGATTATTTGATCTGAGATGTATGCATAAGGTACTTGCAGGCGATCGAATTCTATGCGGAACCAGCCGTCGTTTTGAGTGTTGGTCCAGGTGTGAAGAATCGCGATGCGCGGAACTGCCAGCTCGTGGTTTTTGATCTCCGGCAGCTTATCGACTCCAATCGCGTTGAGGCCGGATTCCGCTACGGGACTTTCCAGCTTCTGTTTCAACCCGCCAGGATTGTCCGCGGACTTTATGATGAACGTGCCGGCATTGAACTTTTGCCCGCCAGCTTCAAACGGCTCTTCGGCGGCGGCAATCTTCACGTCCTTCAGCTTGTACCGCAGAGTCATCAACGTATTTTCAGCGTTGTGATTGATCAGATAAGCTGTCGCCGATGCGACGCCACCAATACTGCCGGCCACGCTTGCATCTTTCGTTAAGAGCGTCATCGGCGCCTGTAACACGCCCTTGTCAGTCACGCGGACAGTCTTAACATTTCGCAAAGCTCCCAGCGTCCAACCCGTGTCGTCGTAAGGACGCGGATCGTTCACATTGTAGTACTGCGTGTCCAGAAGCATGTCCGCCATACGCGAATAGGGTTGATCCATGCGAACCACATATGAGCCTGCGGGGAACTTCTGATCCTTGGCGCTGAAGTCTCTGTCGGCTCGATGCACTTCGACGCCCATCAGCCGGAGTAAGTTCACCATGTCGGCCGCTTCGACGACGCGAGTTTGATCGGCAGGAATGACCCATGCCGCCGGACCTTCATTCGTGGCCTTAGTGACCGAACGCTTGCTCTTCAGATAGAAGTTTTTCAGAAATCGATCCTTGTTATTCGAAACAAAATTCATCGCTAACAGGATTGCCGACTCCTGCATGTTGACATTGTTCCGCAGTGACCACTTCACGCGCGGCAGCGGCGGATTGGGACGAAACCAATCACGCTGCGATTGGCCCGGTACCGTCCGGTCCATCGTATCGGCGACGCCGTTGCCGAACGTCTCGTAGAAACGGCCAATCGCGTTGTGGCCATTCGCGACATAAAACATGTAATTAGGCGCCCATCCGTCATAGAAACCATGCGTCCATACGCCGGGCACGCCGCGCTTCGTCATCTCTTCGATCTCGTGATAAGCGAGCAAGTTCCACTCGTCAATCACGATCGGATCCAGCCAGGCGTTGTAAGGACCGGTACCGGTTGAG
>Ga0209056_10008457_pt1 | contig 10554 bp, 4 predicted proteins | sample GraSoiAngelo_114_FD_185876 | JGI IMG/M metagenome (GOLD analysis project Ga0209056, IMG submission 185876) | Grasslands soil microbial communities from the Angelo Coastal Reserve, California, USA - 14_0903_13_40cm (SPAdes) (version 2) | ecosystem: Environmental > Terrestrial > Soil > Grasslands ...
CGTGCGGCACGTTGTCGTTGCAGCGGACCACGACCGTCTTGGTCGCGCTCGCGGCAAGGAGCGGCCGGAGGACGCCCGAGAGTCCCGATCGCGGGATGGGAGTCCGGTTCACGATGACGCTGTCCGGGGAGACCACCGTGATCTCGATCCGCTCCGTGCGCACCTTCTCGGCGGAAGCCTGTCCGCTCGTGGCGGCGTTCCGGACCAGGATGCCGGACTGAAACGCCATGGGCGTCGTGATCATGAGAATGACCACGAGCACCAGCGACACGTCGATCAGGGGCGTCATGTTCACCTCGTGGATCCCCTCGGGGACCCGCTTGCCTCGCGTGTATCGGCGCACGAGCGCTCCTTACGCGGCCCGCGTCGATGGACGGGACGCGTTCCGGTGTGTGGACTCGATGCGAAGCGTGCGCGCGTGGTTCTCGGCTACGGTCAGCAGGGTGCCCATCTGGCGCACGAAATGGTTGTAGAGCATGACCGCCGGGACGGCGACGAGAAGCCCGGCCGCCGTCGTGAAGAGCGCCTCCGCGACGCCCGCCGCCACCACCGACGGTCCGGCGGAGCCGGTTCGGGCCATGTCGTGGAAGGCGCGCATGATTCCCCACACCGTTCCCAGAAGCCCGATCAGGGGCGCGGTGTTGCCCATCGTGCCCAGGAATCCCAGATTCCGCTCGAGCGCCATCCGCTGCTCGCTCAAGACGATCTGAAGCTTCTCCTCGGCCGCTTCGGCCGGCAGGTCGGCGCTGCGAAGGATCTCGGCCGCGACCGGCCCGAAGGGATGGAGGCTCGCCGAGCAGACGCGCACGGCTTCCTCACGGTTCCCGCCGCGCACCGCCTTCAGGGCCGTGGCCAGGGAGGTGTCCGGATCGCCCCGGCGCTTCGTGAAGTAGAACAGACGCTCGAGCGCGAACCCGACCGTGAGCACGCTGCAGATCAGGATCACCACCATGACCGGACTCGAGCGCATCGCGCCGATCCAGTCGAAATTCTCGAACATGAACGGACTCCTTTCGTGAACCGGTTTCGGGATTACCGCTTCTTCGTGCCTGGCTGAAGCTGGGACGCACGCCCCTTGGCGAGCGCGGCCAGCTCTTGATCCTGCGAGTTGCGCGCGATGTCGAGGTAGATGTCGTACGCCTTGGTGAAGCTCTTCCGCGATTCGTAGATCGCGGCGCAGCGCGTGAGCGCCGAGACCCGGAACGCGTTCTTCCGCTCCGTCGAGGCTGCCGCCTGGAGATAGGCGCGGAGCGCGCCGTCCGGGTTGCCCAGCGCCTCGCGGCAGCGGCCCAGCCGGTATTGCGCCTCCACCTCGAGCGACCTCGAGCGTGCCGATGAGGCGGCGGCTTCGAAGTTCTGCTCGGCCCCTTTCAGGTTGCCGCCGGATTCGTCCATATCGCCGAGCTGGAAGGCGACGTCGGCGGCGCGCGGATCGTTCGGCTGCTCCACGCGGAAACGCTCCAGCGACCCGCGAGCCTCGTCCGCCTGGCCGAGCACCTTCTGGCAGAGGGCGAGGTTGTACCGCGAAGCGGACTTCATCTCCGTCGAGAGGCTCTCCTCGAGCACGCGCGTGAACGCGACCGCCGCCTGCGCGTATTCCTTGGACTCGAACTGCATCAACCCCAGGCGGAACTCGACGGTGGAGCGAAGGTCGCTCTCCAGGAAGAAGGAGAGGAATTGCTCGTACGCCAGGCGCGCTTCCGCGGCGGATCCGCTCCGGGCGTAGGAATCCGCGAGGAGGAATTGGGCCTGGTCCGCGGCCGAATAGCCGGGGAACTGGCTCACGACGCGCCGGAATCCCTCGGCGGCCTGGGCGTAGCTCTCCTTCTGGTAGTTCCGCTTGGCGATCTGGAACTGCGCGTCCGCCGCGAAGGCGCTCGTGGGATATTTCTCGATCAGGGTCTCGAGCACTTCGGAGCCCTTCGCCGTCTGCCCGAGCCGGTAGAGCGCGAGCTCGGTCCCGCGCTTGGCCTCGCGCGCCGCCGGGCTCCCCGGATACTGCTCCTGGGTCTTCGCGAACCCCGCGAGCGCTGCCGCGTCGTTTCCGGCGTTGTACTCGCACTGCGCCAGCCGGAGCGTGGCGAGCGCCGCCACGTCCGTCGAGGCAAAGTGCTCGAGGAGCCCCGTGTAGCAGCGCTTCGCTTCCGTGTAGCGCTGCGCCGTGAAGTAGAGGTCTCCCGCGCGGGCCCAGGCCCGCTCCGCGATGGGCGCGCCGGCGCTGTCGCGCACCACGGCTTCCCACTGGTCCACGGCGTCTCCGGCGCGGTTCAGCCGCGCGTAGCAGAGTCCCGCCTGATAGCGGGCCGAGAGACGGTCCGCATGGTCGGGGTACCGCTTCAGGAACATCTCGTAGGTCGCCGCGGCGTCCCGGTAGCGCTTCTGATTGAAGCGATAGCGGGCGATGTCGAGGAGCGCGCCGCTCACGACCGGGGCGTTCCCGGACGCGCCGAACACGGCGACGAGCCGCTCCTCGGAGGCGATGGCCAGGCTGTCGCGACCCTGGCGGGCGTACGTCCACGCCAGGAGCTTCGTGGCCGAGGCGCCGATCGGGTGTCCGGGGAAATCACGCGTGAGCCGCTCGAGCGTGGCCTGGGCCTCCGCGTAGCGGCCCTGGGCGGCGGACGCGTCGGCGTCGATCAGAAGGGCCCACGCGCGCCACGGAGATCGGCTCGGCGGCATGCGCTGGAGCATGAGATGCGGCGCGCCCGCGAGCTGCCCGATGTTGCCCGCCTTGTGGTAGGCGTACTCGAGAAGGCAGAGCGACGCGTCCACCAGCTCCCCCAGCTCCGTCGACGCGAAGGTGAGCGTCGAGGTGGAGGAGTCGCTTCGCGTCGCGTACCGGTCGAGCACGATCTGGAAATAGGGCGCCGCAGCCATGGGACGGTTTTGCGAGAGGAGACCTACACCCGCGAGATACGCGGCCGCCGGAGCTTCGGGCTCGAGCGGATAGCCTGAGACAACGGTCTGGTAGGTTCCGGTCGCATCCGAGCCCCGGCCCAGCGCGTCGAGGCAGCGGGCCACCCGGTACTGGGCGCTCGCCGCCACGGAATGCTGGAAGTAATTCGTGAGCACGCGGTTCAGCTCCACGATGGCTTCCGCGTACTTCTTCTTGCCGAACAGCGACTCGCCGATCAGGAACTGCGCGCGCGCGGCGACGTCGGTGCCGGCGCGGCGCGCCACGATTCCGCGCAGGAGGGTCAGCGAGGAATCGACCGATCCCGCGAGGTAGGTCGCTCCCGCCGCGCGAAGCTCCGCCTCGGCGCGCACGTTCTCGTCGCGCACCTTCTTCGCGGCGCCCGCGAATTCCTCGGCCGCGCTCCGGTAGTCCTTCGCTCTCAGGAAGGCGTCCGCCTTGGCCAGAATCGCGAAGTCGCGAAGGCTCGATTCGGGATCGCGGTCGGCGACGTCCTGGAAGGCCGCCGCGGCCCGGAGCAGGGAGCCCGAGCCGAGGAGGCACAGAGCGCGCAGATAGATGGCGGCCGTGCCGGAGGGTTTCGGCCCCAGGAGCGCGACCGCCTCGGCCGGGTTGCCCCGCTCGTAGAGAAGGGTGGCCTGTGCCAGGACCACGCGAGGATCGGTGGCGTACCAGGAGCGCTCCGCCGTCAGCGAGGCGAGCGTCTTGCTTGCGGTCGTGGGATCTCCGCGGCGGAGCGCGTTCCAGGCCTGGGCCAGCCCCGCCTCGCCCATGAGCGGGCTCTGCGGGTAACGGCCCTTCCAATCGATCCACGCCTTCGCGGCCTCGGCGTCGCGTCCCGCCGCCTCGCTCGCCTGAATCGCGGCGAAGGCAGCGTCATCGGCGAACGGGGTCTTCCTGAGTCCGTCCTCCGCCTGGCGAAACTCGCCGGAGGCGGCTCCGTAGCGCCCGAGCCCGAACTGGATCTCGCCGGACAGGAACCGCGCCGCGGACTTCTCGTCGTCCGTCCCGCGCTGGATCGCCCGGTCGGTGATCCGAAGCGCTTCCTCCAGGGCGGCGGGCCGCTCGGCATCGCCGAGGAGCCGGGCCGATTCGAAACGAAGGCCGGCCTCCTCCAAGGTCGCGGCGGGCGCCGGCGGGGCCGGCGCTTTCTTGGTACCGGCCAGCGCGGGCGTCGTGAGGCCGCACGCGAGGAGCGTCCCCGCGAGCACCGGGAGCGAGAGTCCGAGCCGTCGTCGATTGATCCGCGTCATCATCCGTGGCTCCGCGTGTATGGGTGTTACGGCTGGATCGGGATCACCGGCACGGACCCCTGGGGTCCGCCCGTCGAGATCTCGACGGTGTGCGCGGGGCTCAGGACCGCCCGGCCGTCCGCGTCGTGCACCATGAGCTGATAGCTGTAGGCACCGTCCGGCAGCGGCATGCCGCTTTCGTCCTTACCGTCCCACATGAGATGGGAGGGAGGGATCCCCTTGCCGCCGAATTTCCGCACGACCTGGTTCATCTTGTTGACGAGCGAGAGCTCCCAGTTGTCCGTGTCGGACTTGGTGCGCGACCCCAGCGAGATGTTGGTGACCGCGTTCTCGCCGGTCGGGGAGAAGACCTCGGGCTCCGCCTTGGCGCTCGCATAGAAGCCGCCAAACCGGTAAGAGACTCCGATCCGGTGGATCATGCCGAGCGGATGGTCGGACACGCCGTAGTCGAACTGGTAATGGCCGCCGGTGCGGTAGCTGAATCCGCCGCTCGGGCGCTGGTCGTTCATTCCGACCCGCAGCGCGAATGCCGGCTGGATCCAGTATTCCGATCCGCCGTGCATCGACGTGCCGTACTTCTGCGTCTGGTCCAGCTCGCCCGTGATCAGGCCGCGTCCACGCATGACGCTCGCCGAGAATCCGCCGCGGAACTGCGTCGCGTACGTTTCCTTCGTGTCGCGCAGCGTGATGCTCGGTCCGCCGAGGTTCAGGGCCGAGGCCCCTACCCGGATCGCCGGCGTGACGTTCATGATCGCGCCCACGTCGAATCCGACCCCGCCGCCGCTGAAGTCCTCGAGGCTCTGGCGCACGAGCTTCGAGCTCACCCCGAGGGCGAACCGGGGCGTCACCGCCCGCGACATCGTGAGGATGTAGGCGGTCTGCGTGTCGCGAAACGTTCCGATGACATTGTTCATGTCGTCGGTCTTCTCGAATGCTCCGGAGCGGAGCGTGAGCACGCTGAGCCCGAAGCTCGGCAGCTTGCTCCCCGGGACCGCGAACTGGAAGGCCCCGAGCGTCGTGTCCTCGAAAAGCCGCGACACGTCCATGCGCAGCTCGTTGGGCACGAGCGTGCTGAGGCCGGCGGGATTCCAGATGACCGAGGACGCGTCGTCCGCGGCGCCGACGAAGGCGCCGCCCAGACCCAGCGTGCGCGCGTTGACGTAGGTCGAGAGCCAAGCCCCCGGCGCGCCTCCCGCTTCCTGTTCGCTCCACGCCGGACCGGCGCTCAGAAGAAGCCCGCCGGCGAGGACGAGATTCAAGACGACGCTCTTTGCGATGCGGTTCATGTCTCCTCCTCGATTACCGAACCACCGCCATCTTTCGGCGGATGACGCCCGTGCCCGGAGCCTCGATCATGACGATGTAGCCGCCGCTCGAGACCAGCTCCCCTTTGCCGTTCTTGCCGTCCCAGACGAACTGATTGAGACCCGCCTGGCCCCCCGGACCGCCGCTCGGGAATTCCTTTCTCAAGACGAGATTTCCAGTCTGCGTATAGACGCGCAGCGTGACCGTGGCGTTGTCCGTGATCTTCCAGGCGATCGTCGCCGGCTGCTCGGGCGGATGGAACGGGTTCGGGAAGCTGTACGCGGTGCCGACCGCGGCGGCCGGATCGATGAACGCGACGTCGAGATTGAGATCGGCCGTGAGCCCGGCCGCGGTGACCCGGATCGTGCTCTTCTCCGGATTCCGCGGGCTCAGGAAATCGGCCCGCGCGATGCCGCTTGGGTCGCTCGTCGAATCCGTGACGGTGATCGACCCGGCGCCCGAGACCACGCTGAAGGCCGCGGCCAGGGCGGGGACGCCGTTCTCGAAGGCGTCCACGACGCGCGCGGCGATCGCGGCATGCCGGTTTCCTCCGACCCAGGGCGGATTGCTGGTCAGATGGATCAGGCTGGGGGGGCCCGGCGTCACGGTGATCACGTTGCTCGTCGCGGGCAAGTTTCCAGCGTCGTCGCGCGCCACGAGGACGATCGCCTCCGCGGAGGTATAGGTCTCGGACACGGCACGTTGCCCCTGGAGCAGCTGGAACTGGCTCGAGAGCAGGGTCCCCGGGCTCGGGGAGTGGTCCGACGCGCGAAGCGCCGTGACCGTCACGAAGGAATTGATCTCCTGGATCACGCTCCCCGCGTCGTTGGTCGCGCGGACGGTCAGCGTGAAGGGTTCGCCCGCCCGCACGCTCGAGGGCGTGACCACGGCCTCGAGGTGGAGTCCGCTCGAGATCGCCCGGACCTGCGTGGTGCTGCCCGTCTTCGCGGGCTGCGTGACGTCGGTGACCGAGATCTGCTGGAACCCGCCCGTGGAGAGCCGGAGGTTCATCGACGCGACGCCGTTCACCATGGCCTGATCCGGCGGAACCTGGGCCAGCGGGTCCCCGCACGCGATGTGCACGACGTCCGAAGGCCCCGAGACCGGGTTCCACCACGGATCGGTCGCGAGCACGGTGAGCGTGAAGGCGTAGTTGATGGACTGATCGGTCGCGGTGCCCGTGCGGCCGCTCACGGTGCCCGGGGCGGGAGATTCGCCCGGCGCCAGGACCAGCACCTTCGAGAAGGCACCCCCGACGACCGTGACGTTCCCCGACGTGTTGCTCAGGATGGCGGGGTTGTCGGCGTCCTGCGCGGTGATCGTCTGGACCCCATTCTTGAAGAGCCTGCCCGGGAAGATGAGCTGCCCGCTGACGAGCGTCGTCTCGGCGGGAATGCCCGCAAAGGCGTCCGACGACGTGAGCGCGACGCGGTCGCTGATGCCGCTCACGACGTTCCAGTAGGCGTCCACCGCGCGCACGGTGATCGAGAAGGGCGTTCCCGCGGTCTCGTTGAGCGGGGTCCCGTCCTTGCCGTCCGCGGTGCCGCCCATGGCGGTCTCGCCCGGCAGGATGATCTGGAGCTTGGTGAACGTGGCGGCGTTGACCGCGATGTTCCCGCTCGTGCCCGTTCGAGGGGGCACCGAGAAATCGGAGCAGGTGAGTCGGACCGAAGCGCCGGCGCCGAAGAGGGTCACCGGTCCGGTCCACACGCCTGCCACGAACGTGATCTGGATCGGGATGCTGGTGCCGGCGCCCGTGTTGGCGGCCAGGATCGCGTCTCCCGCGTATCCGAAGACGGTATTTCCGCTCGCGTCGGCCGCGCGGACCGTGATGGTGAACGGCACCCCGGCGACTTGCGGAGAGGAGATCGTCGAGAAGACGAAGTGATCCGCCGCGTTCGGGACCACCTGGATCCCGGCGCTCGTCATCGGCGTGATGCTCGTGTTGCTCTGGTCCGTCACGGTAAGGGTCTGCGTGCCGACCGTGACGAGCGTGAACGTGAGCTGCAGGAATCCGCCCGAGAGATTGCCGGTCACCGGCGTGTCGGCGGGATCGGTGGCGGAGGAGACCCGCACGGCGTCTCCGACCGGCACCTGATTCCAGTAGTCATCGGTCCCATAGACGCTGACCGAGAAGGCGCGTCCGGCGGCCTGGCTCGCGGGAACGCCGGCGATGCCGCTGACGCTTCCGGGCAGGGGAGATTCCCCCGGGGTCACGATCTGCACACGGCGGAACGGTCCCGGGTGGACGAGGAAGGAGTTGCTGGTGCCGCTCTGGCTCGGATGCCCCTGGACTTCCGCCCGGAGGGACACGTTTCCGCTGGCCGGACTGGTTTCGTCAGCGCGATATACCGTGACGCTGCCGCTCCATTGTCCCGAGGTCAGGGTCACGCTCGAGGGCGTGATCCGCCCCTCGCCGAAGCTCGTGAGCTCGCGAAGCCGGACCGCGCCGGTGAATCCACTCACGAGGACGCCGTTCGGGTCCCTTCCCGTGATCGTGATCGACATCGGCACGCCGGCCGTCTGACTCTTGGCGATGGTCGAAAACTCGAGGCTCTGGAGCACGATCGACCGGACCAGGGAGCTCGCGCCGTCCGGGATCGTGACGTCCGATTGGTCGTGCGCGTAGATGGTGAAGTTGCCCCCCGCGTTCAGGATCACGAGGAAGCTCCCGGTGCCTTCGACGAGCTGGGCCGGAGCCGGAAGCGAGGCGCTCGCGTCGGAGGCCAGGATCTGGATCGAGTGGGTCACCGATGGCACCAGGGTCCAGGTGGAGTCGCACGCGCGGACGGTGATGAAGAAAGGAGCGCCGGCGGTTTGAGGGCCAGGCGTGCCCGTCTTGCCCGAAGGCGTTCCCGGAGCCGCGGTCTCGCCCGGCAGCAATACTTGCAGTCGCGTGAACGGTCCCGCGATCGCTGTGGCGGCGTTGAGCTGAGCGGCTAAGACCAGAGCAAGCAGCGCTCCCCCGCGGGCCGCGCGAAGTGCTTGGCGCACGACGAACCTCCTCAGCACAGTTTGTCTGTTGTTCTTCCGGCGATCAGACCCGACCGGCCTCATCGCCGGGATGACGCGTCCGGGGTGGACGCGTTCCCAACCACATCTGACCGAAGCAGGCGGCGTGCCGTGATTCCATGCAGATTGCGCCGCGCGCGGGCCCGCAGGCCAATCTGTTTGGGAGCAAGCGATTGCGCCCATCGCAGGAAGCAAGGGTGGCTCGAATTCGACAGGAACATCCGAAGCTTGCGGGAATCTGGCCGTGATGAGCCATCCGGTTTCATGCAGACCGCGAGTCGCGATACGCGCCGGGGTTGCAGATTCGCGCTCGCGCGCGGCTCGAGACGCCCCCGGAACGAAACGGGCGGGCCGCAGATGCGACCCGCCCGGCCTTCGTCCCGATCGCGTCGGAGCGATTACTTCACGACCGCGACTCTCTTGACGACCTCTCCTTCCGGCGCCTGGATCCGGAAGAAGTACACGCCGGAGGACACCTTCATGTTCCGGGCGTTGGACCCGTCCCACATCAGCTTCTGTTCGCCAGCCGCACGGTAGTCGTCGAGCAGCGTCTTCACGAGCCGGCCGTGCATGTCGTACACCATCACGCGGACCCTGCCCTCGCGAGCCATCGTGAACGAGACCAGCGTGCTCGGGTTCAGGGGGTTCGGTCTGACCTTGGGATCCAGGATCCTCGCGTTCCTGCCATCCTGGCCGCCCTTGTCCTTGTTCTTATCCTTATCCTTGTCTTTGTCCTTGTTCTTGTTCTTGTCTTGATCGCCCTCGCCGTTGCCCTCGTGCTTGTGTCCCTCGAAGGTAGCCACCACCGTGGCGCCGTCCGTCAAGAGGGCATGGATCTCGGCGTGGACCAGATCGCAGGGCAAGGCCGCTCCGGCGAACAGGCCGAGAAGGGCCTGGGTCGAGAAGCAAGCGCGGACCGCTACCGAGTCACAGGTCTGACCGGTACGGGTGCCCTGGTCGTCGAGGTTGTGTTCCTTGCAGCTGAGGCTGCACGTATCGGCGTCCGCACCTTCGTCGTCGTCGCAATCGTCCTCGCCGTCGGGATGGTCGCCGCCGCGATGGAGCGCGGTGGCGTCGTGGTGCCCGTGGCCGCCGTCGCCGTGATTGCCGTTATCGTTTCCCTCTCCTTCGCCTCTCCGAGCGTGGCATTCCCGCTCGATCTGGACTCCACCGTCCAGCGCGTGGATCGACTGCCCATGGAAGAGGAGCGTGAGGCTGGACAGCACGACGTTACGAACATCGAAGGAGCCGTTCACCGGACGGATCCGGAAACACGTGGTCTCCTTGTGGTCCTTGAATTTGCCGATGACGCACGCTTTTCCAGGCACATCGCCGCCACCGCCGCCGCCCCCTCCGCCCCCTCCGCCACCGCCACCGCTCACGTCGTTGACCGTGATCGTGGTGGTCGCGGTGCCGGTGCCGCCGTGCCCGTCGCTGCCTTCGAAGGTCACGTCATAGACCCCCGACTGCGTCGAGCCCGGGGTCCACGAGAAGGTTCCGGTGTTGTCTCCCTGATCGGAGAACAGAGCTCCCGGAGGCACCGAGGCCGACGAAAGGGTGACGTGATCGCCGTCCACATCGGAGCCCACCACCGAGAATGAAAGGCTCGCGCCCTCGTCGACGGTCTCAGTCGGAGGCGCGCTCACCGTGGGGGCGTGGTTCTGCGCGACGCCACCCGTCACCGTGATGATCGTGCTCGCCGCGCCGGAGCCGCCCCGGCCGTCGGTGCCCGAGAAGGACGCCGTGTGCGTCCCGGCCTGGCCGGAAACGGGGCTCCAGGTAAAGGTCCCGGTGTTGTCCCCGTGATCCAGGAAGGTTGACCCGGGGGGCAGAGCGCTTCCAATGAGATCGACGTGGTCCCCATCGGCGTCCGTCGCGGTTACGTCGAAGCCGAGCGTGGATCCAATGTCGACGGTCTCATTCGCGGGAGCGCTCAAGACCGGCGCGTGGTTCGTCCCGCCCGTGCCGCCCGTGACGATGATGTCGAAGCCCTCGGTGACGGAAACGCCGAGGGAGGTCGCCGTGACGGTGGCGTGGTGGGTCCCCGTGCTTCCCGCGGGCGGGGAGACC
>Ga0209056_10008459_pt1 | contig 10553 bp, 11 predicted proteins | sample GraSoiAngelo_114_FD_185876 | JGI IMG/M metagenome (GOLD analysis project Ga0209056, IMG submission 185876) | Grasslands soil microbial communities from the Angelo Coastal Reserve, California, USA - 14_0903_13_40cm (SPAdes) (version 2) | ecosystem: Environmental > Terrestrial > Soil > Grasslands...
GAATGGAAGAGACCGCTGGCTTCGCAGATCGCGAGTTTCTTGAAAGAACTACACAAGGTCAGATTCGAAGCCCATCGACTCAAGAACATGCCAATGTACTCGCCGAAGGAATGGTTCAGATCTATCACTTCAACATCGGAAGGTTCGCAGAATCGTCTACCCTTTGTTGGACTCTAGACTTCGCGCAAGGTCCGAGGAATTCTGGCAGAGCCTCCTCTCACAGTTCAGAGATGCAAATTTCAAGCCTACATTCATACATGGAGACCTTGGCACAGAGAATATCCTCTTCGACCCTGCCTCGGTAAGACTGACCGGAATCCTTGACTGGGGCTACATGCAGATCAGCGACCCCGCGCTCGAATTCGCACACCTGTTCATGCACAAAGCTGAGCTGGGAGAGGAAGTTCTGAAACATTACGGAATCCGGGGATTCGATTTGAAGAACCGCGTCCAATGGTATGTCGACTCAGAACCCTTCTATGATATCATGTGGGGTATCGATCATCACTGGGACAAAGCAAAGAGGCTAGGACTAAGCCAGCTCTCAAAGACCCTAAAGACGTCGACTGTTGCTAACAGCGGTCGTTAACGTCGATTGGCTTAAATGACGTATGTCATAAGCTAGATCTGCGTTGCGGCTTGATAGACTACGCACAACTCCTTCTGCTTGGAGCAATCGCCGGACTGACCATCTTCTTGGGTCTGCCCATGGCTCTGCTCCAGAATGTCAGCCGCATGAAGAAAGGATTCCTCAACGCACTCGCAATGGGAATTCTCGTATTCCTGATAACTGACGTTTTGTCCGCTGCTTGGCAGCCAACAAAGCTCGCCGCGGTCACCGGATACACTGGTAAGGGTCCCGTCATAGACGCGGCAATAGATCTTCTGGCTTTGTTCGGTGGACTGGGTCTAGGACTTTTGGGGCTCGCTCTTTACGAACAGAGGTATCTCAGAAGAATCGTCTCCACCAAAAAGAGACTAGCGACTGCGGAAGATAATAGCAACGAGGGAGGAAAATCTAATCCTGCGATTCCGCGGGACAAGATGCCGCAACAGCACGGCGTTGAACTTTTCGGTAATCCTCAACACCTTGCGACAATGATTGCCGTGGGCATAGGATTGCATAACTTCAGTGAAGGCCTAGCCATCGGCCAGTCCTTCGCGTCGGGTGCTGTCGCTCTCGCCGTAGTCCTCATCGTCGGCTTCGGAGCACACAACGCCACCGAAGGATTCGGAATCGCAGGACCCCTAACGGGTATCTCAGAGAAGCCCCAGATTTCGTTCCTCGCCAAGATGGGCATTATCGGAGGTAGCCCCACATTCATCGGGACCGTGGTCGGGAGCGTCTGGGTATCCCAACTAACTTACATTATGTTCCTTTCCCTCGCCGGTGGAGCCCTCATCTACGTCACTCTTCTATTGTACAATACTGCGAGAAGAGAATCCCGGAACGATCTGATAATGGTCGGACTCTTCATCGGGCTTCTAGCCGGTTTTCTGACTGACCTGATTGTCTCATTGGGAGGAGCCTAGCGAGCGTCCAGAACGGCGAGCTCTGCGAGTTTTCCAGAACGAAGCCGGTTGGCAACGAGGCTCATCCAGAGGACGACTAGTGCAAAGAACAGTCTAGGCTGAACGGCTGCAAAGTCGGCTCCGAGACCAAGAAAACCTCCTAGATAGGTTATCATTGCAGCAATTCCCAGATTTCTTGATGTTCGTCCTATAGCTATGCGTTTTCCGTCTTGGCGAAAAGCCATAGCGAATAATATTATTCCGACGATCGCGGAGATTGACCAAACATTTGCAGCTGAGCTGTGAATGAGACCCGAGACGGTCGAAGGGGTCCCAATAGCATCTGTGTTGAACGCACCGACAATGACAAGCCCTGCACCGGCTATGGAAAGCATGATCAAATCAGCGCTGTAAAGGGCGGTGGCTCTCGCACGGCCCCATAATCCCGCTACGATGGAGAAAAACGCAAGGCCGAGAACTACGAACCCCGTCCTCATGACGAAACCAAAGGGTCCCAGAGAGTACAGACTGACAGGGTCCAAGTTGGTTTCCGGCTCAATAACGTGAACAGTAACTAGTGTAACTGCGAACAGTGAGGTGAAAGCAAGAGCGATAGTGCCTTTGCCCGTAGCCCCCTGCCCAAGAGACTCACACAAACGACGAACCAACGTCCAACGTTACACCCTGGACGCATTATCGCTTTGCTTCAGAGAAACCCTCGGGACTAACACTCGCAACCACAAATCTATGGGCGAAACCCCAAAACTCCGTCGAGGGAAAATCACCAATTCGGTCTCACACCCACCAACGGTAGATGTGAGCCGCCCATTTTTCTAGAACGATCTCGCTTGAGATGAGCTGACATTACAGTCAGGGTAAGATGTGCTAATTCGCTGTAACGAGGGCACCAGGAGGCGCCGTGAACCAACATGGCCCTATTTTCACTCGGGCAAGGCTTGCGAATGTTTTGGCCTAATGTGTTCGTTGAGACGTGACTATCTGCCTAGAAGATATGGGACAGGCTTAGGCTAAACCTGAAGACGCTTCGCCCGAAGTCGTTCGGGTTCTTCCTCTTGAAGGGTCGAGGATGCCGCTCTATAGGTTGCCAGTCTAGTCTCACTACGTCGAAACTGTCATCAAATTGGAGAGATTCCCCGATCATTTGCTTTCTTCCTCACTATATGACTGCGTAGGGCGACCCATATTGACTGGGGAAATGGCAACCCAGTCAAGAGTCCCTGTACGATTTCATGAAAGCCTTTGATCGAATCAGATGTCTAGAGTTCTGCTCGTTTAGCCTGGAGGAAGACCTAGGAATACTAGGAATAGGACTATGACGATGATGACCGCGAGACCTGGGAGTATGAGAAGGTAGGTCGCGAGCATCTTCACACTTGTTCTTAGGGGAGTCTTTTCCCCCTTCTCGCCCGTCAACCATGCGGTGGCGAGAAGGAGTGCTCCGGCGACTGTTGTCGCTGTTGAAAATAGAGTCAGGTTTGTTGTGCAGGATCTCTGATGTAATGAGCTACAGCCAATCAGGAGGAGGAATATTCCGGTAAGAACTGTCAGCCAGCCAAGGAGGCCGATAACTGTCCTCCAAGTCACAACGGGCTCAGGCTCGCTGGCACACGCCTCCAACGTTGTTCTTACTCTTGTTGAGGGTTGGGTTCTTCAAGTAAAGACTAATCGTGCCCATGTTGAAAGTATTCCGGTCTCTACATGGGAATGAAAGCCGGCTTACTGACCTAAAAGTAATTGATTTGGAGTTTAGCTGTTTTCGCCGAGTTCCGGTACCATTCGACTGATGCGATCGAACAGTTCGTAGGCCGCAGTCACGGGAGAATCCGTCTCTTTTGGATCTGTTGGCTGGGACCAGACTAGAATCTCAATCGGCGAGAGTTGAATCCTGACTTGGAACTTGTTGTCTTCAGTAATCCAGTAGAGCGACAGCTCGTCGGTCCCGTTGGCGTATCCAACCCAGCGGAAGTTCTTGAACCATCTGCCCTTGATCTTTCCCAGCAGACTCTGTGAGTCGATCCCTGGCGGAAGCTGGCCCCGAATCACTGGTTCACCATTCACGAGGTGTTGCGTTGCCTTACGCGAATGTTTCAGGGTCCGGTATCCCTCCTCGGTCTTCGCGACCAGATTATTGTCCTCTAGTCGTCTGAGGATTCTTGTCAGCTTCTCCTGATGTAGTCCGAGCCGTCTCTTGAGGCCTTGAAAGGTGTAGGTTGCGTCTGTCTCCGTGGACAACATATCCATCACGAGCGCCTGATCATCAACCCGTCTGGACTCGAATGGAGTAATGTCTGGAGAAGACAACTGCTTCAAAATGAGCGGGGCGAATCGGGAATATATATTGACTGTCCCCGTTTCGATTTGGTTCTGGGACGTCTTGGGGGTTGTCATGTCTACCCTATTTCTAGTGTATTCCTCAGAGTCGATGCTCCGACGCTGGGCCAATCGGCAAGACCAGTAGAACTTCTATCGACTCTAATGCGACGTAGTGTTACTTCGAGAGTCTTAGCTGAACCGCGTCCTAGTTTCTGAGAGGATCGAGTCTACTTGGTGCTTCCATGCTTCGAACTGTGACGGGTCCTTCGGATAGTTCTGGTAGAGATTGTTGAGGGTCTCCATTTGCTTCATGGTGTAGACCAATCCACGGAAGGCCTTGTAGGATCCAAGTCCCAGGAATAGTTTCACCATTTTGCCGAAGGGGGAGAGATGGGGCATCTCGCCGAGGGAGATCTCGGTAGCCTCCTTTCCTGACAGGAAGTGGCGCATTCCATAGTTGATCTCTTGATTGTTCAGTGTCTGGAGATACATTCTGAACGCCTCCAGCCCAGCCGTCTTGCTTCCGTAGTGTTTTACGAAGTCTAAGTTGTACTGCCAGAGATTCTTCTCGCTGAAATCATTCTGCTCTATGGCACGGATGGCTGTTTCTCCGGCAAGGACCCCGCCGATCAGTCCTGGACCGATGCCCCCTGCGCTAATCGGATTGGGGAACCATGCGGTGTCGCCGCAGATCATGTAGCCATTAGCCACCAGACAATCGTTCTGGTGTCTAACGGAGACCTGCCAGCTCCCGGTAAGATTACTATCATCGCTCAAGGGCGTCATCTCCTTGAAACGATCATCAGTCGCGAGCCAGTCCTTCAAAAGCGCACTCAACGGTTTCTGGCTTCTCTTCTGTTGAATACCGAGACCGATGTTCACCTTGTCTTCGCTCTTCGGGAATAGCCACAGATATCCTCCAGGAGCCTTCTCCTGGTCAAGGTAGATATCGCAGTGGAAGGGTTCGACCTCGACTCCATCCCTGAGTTTCGCGTTCAGCCGCGCAGTTGGCTCAATGTCATCTTTATCGATCTCTTTCTCGATATGACTTGGGATAGGCAGATTTCTCCGAAGCTTCGTCGACATTCCCGACGTGTCGATAACGAGCTTCGTTCTCATCTCGAAAGGTTGGTTAATAGTCCCTCCCACAGTCTGTCCCTTGAGTCCCACGATCCGACCTGATTCTTCGACCAGATCCAGTGCCTGAACTCCCCCACGAAATTCAACTCCAGCCTTCAACGCGTCATCAAGCAGTCTCTTGCCAAACTTTGGCCGGTCCAGCACGTAGCCAGGTCCCTCGAAGGGGACCCTGACCTTCATGTCGGGCGAGTAAACATAGACTGCTGTGACCCGGTTCTCCATCTCAGGTTTGCCATAGGTGACGCCTAGATGCTCGTTGAGGAATTTGATGTGATGCTCTCCGACCGCGTCTCCGCAGACCCATCCGAGAGTGGTCTTCTTTCCGACCTCGGCCTCGGGATTCCGGTCGAGTAAGAGAACGTCTACTTTGTTCTTCGACTTTATCGCTATAGTAGCGGCTGTCATGCAGCCGGCGATCCCTGCTCCTACTACGACAACGTCTCTCTCTTCCAACTACAATCCTCTTGAAGGGCTCAGTGCGGCTCTTCTGAAGCCGACTTTAGGTTTTCGCTCCAGAACTCGACGATTATTGGTTAAGGGTTTATATTATCTGCGGGCTGACCGCACTCGAGAAAAATTGGGTGAAATGAGGTTGACGACCAGTTCCACTGCTGAGGTCAGGCGTCCATCTTTCCTAGCTCTATGGCTAAGGACCATGCGCATTCCCTTCCTGCAAGCGACCTTTGTCCCAGTGGTTCTTGGAGGAGTAATCGCGTTTCAAGTAGCCCATGCCTTCGACGTCGGAACCTTCCTCCTCACTCTTCTTGGCGCCAGTCTCATCCAGATAGCTACCAACATGATCAATGACTATTTCGATTTCAGGAGCGGAAACGATCTTCAAGTCAAACATCAGAATCCATTCGCGGGCGGTGGACGAATATTGACCGCTGGTTTAGTCAAACCCTCTACACACATTCTCGTCGCGACAGCATGCCTCATCCTCGGCAGCCTAATCGGATTTTACTTCATATTTGCGCTGTCACTTCCCTACCTGTTCTTACTAGGATTGATTGGAGTAGTTTCCACCTACGCCTACGTCGGACCCCCGTTCCGTCTCGCCTATCGCGGAGTCGGAGAATTGATCGTCGGACTCAACTTCGGCCCAGTCATGACGCTCGGCGCATACTACGTCCAGGCGCACAGCTTCGCAATAGAACCACTACTCGCTTCCATACCAGTCGGATTACTCATCGCGGCCGTCCTCTGGATCAACGAATTCCCAGACATGGACGCAGACAATGCAGTAGGAAAGAAAACCCTGGTCTTGAGACTTGGATACGCCAAATCCATCAGCGTCTATGTCGGAATGGTCGTCACAGCATACATCCTCATAATCATCTACGCCCTCCTCGAAATCTTCTCCCCAGGGATCACAAGCCTAACCTCACTCATCGCTTTGCTCAGCCTGCCGTTTGCTCTGAAAGCGATCAGAATTCTCCGAGTAAACTACAAGGACCCGCACGCAATAATCCCCGCGAATGCGAACACGATATTTCTCCACCTGTCCTTTGGAGTCTTGGCGATTCTTGGATTCGTTATCGGTGCCGCTCTAGGCCTTTGACCATCTTTTGATCGGTTCAGAATTCGTTAAATCTCAGTGGTCGGAGAACGGCGATTGACAACCACTATGGCTTCCACCCCAACAAGCGTAGTCCAAAAACAAAAGCCGACTTTGGAGGAAGAAGTGTTCAAGCTGAAGCTCGAGTGGATGATGGCAAAGAACGATGACGAGAAACGACGAATCAGCGAAGAGATTCGTCGACTTATCGGGTTCACCCCTTCTAAGAGCCAGTAGATCACAGCAGGACGATCGCTCGTCTTCTTCGGAAACAGGTTCACAAAGCTGGGCACGCCCGACTATTTTCCACGATTTGACTTAGCGAATCGTCTCGGATTCGTGATTGGATGAATCAGCGACTCACCGTTCAGGTCTCAACTGCTCTCGCGTTCGGCCCGACAGGAATAATCTGGGCATTCCTCCCAATCCATCTGCGCTCGCTCGGCGCGTCGTATCTTCTCATCGCACTTGTCTCTCTCATTCCAGCAATCGAGACGATAGGACTCTCCCCCGCCTGGGGAGGTATTCTCGACAAAACGGGCAGAGGAAACAAGATTCTACTCATCTCCCTCCTGGCGCAGGGAATCGGATTCTCGCTCTTCCCATTCCTGAAAAGCCCCGAAGAGTTTGTTCTCGTCGTGTCTCTGATGGGGCTCTTCTCCTCTAGCTTTATCCCCGTCTACGCTGCAATGGCCACTCTGTCCAACAGACAGTATGGCCGAGCGATAGGTGGATTCTGGACGGCAGCGTTGCTCGGCTACGCCTCCGCAACTCTGATCGGCGGTATTCTGTATCAGTACCTTCCCGTCAACTCTCTATTCCTCCTTGGCGCTATCTACGGCTATGCAGGCACCGTCGTCGTATTGTTTGCTCCAAAAGACGCCCTGACCCTGAAGAGATCTCTGGACATTTCGAGAGGCTATTGGGGACTATTGAAACAGAGGAACATCGCGATTCTCTGTCTACTCTCCATAACTGTCCTAGTCTCAACGTCGGCATTCAACAGCTTCTTCACTCTCTACCTTGTAGACGTTCTAAACGGGTCCCGGCTGACAGCCGGGCTAGCGGCCACGGGAACAACAGTGCTTGGAGTCTTTGCGTATCGCCTAGTCGGGCCGCTCAATGACAAGGTGGGGAGAAAACCCGTCTTCATGCTCGGTGCGGCAGGATACGCAGCATACTTCACGATTCTGTACTTCGTCACGAATGTCGTAATTGTCACTGTTCTCTGGATTTTGCCAATCTATCCACTGGTGCAGTCAGCCTCAACCGCGTTAATGTCAGACTACACTTCTGGTGCAGATCGAGGCAAAGGACTCGGCTTGCTAGAATCCGCAATCAGCCTAGGCGGTGGACTGGGACCCTTGGCTGGCGGTTTGATCGCTGATGCAGCTCAGCTCCAAGCAGTCATCGTCTTCTCACTGGTCGTTGCTCTCGCCTCGGTCGTATCCTCTCAGATTTTCCTGAGGGAGAAATCGAGAATTCCAATACACGCTTCGATCCAATCCGGGACACCCTGACAAAATCTCAAGCGACTTTGTAAATAAGCCAGTTGCGATCTTTGAAGTTGATGAGCCTATAGTCGCCTTTCAGCTTCCTACCTTTGAGCAGCACGTGGTACTTTCGCGGCTCTCTCAACTCAAGAACATACGTGCCCTGGTCCCAGACCTTGACAGTCCCAGCCCCATATTCTCCCTCGGGGATCGTTCCCTCGAAGTCGAAATAGCTCAGCGGGTGGTCGGGCACTTGCACCGCCAATCGCTTGACTCCCAGCTCTGTAGGCGGACCTTTTGGCACAGCCCAGCTCTTCAAGACCCCATCCAGCTCCAATCGGAAATCCCAGTGCAGTCGTGTCGCGTCATGTTCCTGAACCATAAAACGAAGGCTACGCGCCAAGGGGAGACTTTCTTTTACTATTGACGCTGGAACTTAGCCTTACCTAGGCATGGGGCGCTTCTCGACTCGAGTGAATAAGGTCAGGGATAGCGCCACGCAACCGAGGGCCCCGAAAGAATATGCAGCCAAACCCGCGTTGGGGTCGAGGAGCAACACGAGATTGCTAGCCGGTCCGAAAGTGGCTGCTCCGCAAATGCAGACGAATGGAAGATACCTCCAAGATTTCAAGGGACCGAAGAGATAGCTGCCTACCCTGAGCATGAGTAGGCCGAGTCCTTGTGACAGTGCCAAATAGGAGACGATGAAGGGGACCAAGGCGGCGGCTCCTATCGCGATCGCGGAGGAGACGAATGGATTCAACTCTACAATCTGGGAATTTGTCGAGAGAACTATGAGCGTAAGATAGACGTCTGCGGCGACCAGCGCGACAGGGACCGTGAATATCCAACCATCACGACGAGAGAACAGAGCGTGGAGTTCGTCGAAATCAACCTTAACGATCCAAAGACCGACGGTCGCGGATATTATTCCAACGACCGTGATCAACGACGCGCCCAATGAGTCAGCCTGAAAAAGCTCGGGGGTGAGAACTGTGAAAGATGATATCAATTGGCTCGAGAGAATCCAGTACAGCCCGGACCCTATCAAGAGAAGGCTCGCTCCAGGAGGGATTCTTGATTCTGCCATCATCACACCTTAGGCAGTCTTTTCGGCTCTCCTCGTTTTCACTGCGACCGAGATCTCTGCAGCCTTCGTCGCTCGCGCTTTGAGAAGGCGCATTCCGATTGATGATAGAAAGGAGCTGACGAGAGTCGTAAGCCCTGCAACAGGATAGAGTATCTGCGAAGCCACTCCAAGCCCCGCTCCCTCACTAGCGACAATGAATGAAAATTCTCCCCGGGGTAGCATTGATAATCCAACCTTGCTAGCCTGGCCTTTCGCCGCGGAGAACTTCGCCCCAGTCCAGCACCCCCAGTATTTTCCAAGAATCGCTGTTGCAATGACCGCGAGGATCGGGAGGGTAAGGGTAAGGACTGCTCCCATGTTGATGAGCGTTCCCATTGAGACGAAGAAGAGGACAATGAAGAGGTCCTTTACTGGTCCGACTTTGTCAAGTACGAACGTAGCCTGTTTTCCTCTTATCATAAGTCCCATCAGGAAAGCGCCTACCGCTGGAGAAAATCCAAGGAAGGATGAGAGCAAGGCAAAGATGAACCCGAAAGACAGAGCGAGAAGGAACGCCGTCTCCTTGTATTCCTGATCGCTCTGAGTCACACGATCTATGATCCTCGGTGCTATCCTCCAGCCAAAGACGAAGATGACCGCGACAAGGAGAATTCCTTTAGCGACCAGCAGGGCGAGGTCTGAGGATGCCACTTGATTGCTAGCCGCCGCGAGGCCGGGGAGTAACAGGAGGATGAAGACGGTTGCGAAGTCTTCGATGACTGATGCTGTTATGACCATCTGAGACTCTTTGGCATGGAAGCTTTTGGACTCGAGCAGTATCTTGCTCATTATCGCGGTGCTCGTCGTCGCCACGACAGCCGCGACGAATACAGCCTCTATAGTGCTGAGACCAACTAGCAGTGCAACGCCGAAGACTGAGACGAAACTAATCGTGAGTTCGACGGCGGCAAGAATGAAACTGTTGGTCCCGATCTTACGGATCTCTAACGGGTCAAGCTCTAATCCGACGGTAAAGAGGAGGAGTACGATCCCAAGGGAAGCTAGCAGATTTATCGTTCCGAGGTCCTGAATCAACCCGAGACCGAATGGTCCTATGATTATTCCCGCGATGAGCTGACCTAGCACCACGGGCTGCTTGATCTTTGAGAAGAGGAAGCTGAAGCCGAATGCCGCGGAGATTGCTAGCCCGAGGTTCAGAAGGAGAGAGAATTCAGGAGTCGCAGCCAAAGAACAACCCGTTACAGGACCGAGTTGATCTAGAATCCTTGGTTCTTCCAGTTTAACGAAGTGACCCCCGACCACTAGTCCTCCGGTTCCAGTTGTCGTTCTTTGGCGTCGGAGTAGTCATGTTTCTGGTAGACGCGCTACCGCCAATGGGATTGGTGGCTGCGGGTGGAGTTATGCAGACTGTGGGTGCGTTCTTCTT
>Ga0209056_10008463_pt1 | contig 10552 bp, 10 predicted proteins | sample GraSoiAngelo_114_FD_185876 | JGI IMG/M metagenome (GOLD analysis project Ga0209056, IMG submission 185876) | Grasslands soil microbial communities from the Angelo Coastal Reserve, California, USA - 14_0903_13_40cm (SPAdes) (version 2) | ecosystem: Environmental > Terrestrial > Soil > Grasslands...
TGTGGGAGGATTCGACCCCTTCTGCGCCGGAGCTAACGCGTTAAACGTGCCGCCTGGGGAGTACGGTCGCAAGATTAAAACTCAAAGAAATTGACGGGGGCCCGCACAAGCGGTGGAGTATGTGGCTCAATTCGATGCAACGCGAAGAACCTTACCTGGCCTTGACATGCATCTCTAAGCGCGTGAAAGCGCGTGAGTCCCGAAAGGGACAATTTGCACAGGTGCTGCATGGCTGTCGTCAGCTCGTGTCGTGAGATGTTGGGTTAAGTCCCGCAACGAGCGCAACCCCTGTGAACTGTTGCCACCGAGCCGTGAGGCTCGAGCACTCTGTTCAGACTGCCCCGCTCAAACGGGGAGGAAGGTGGGGACGACGTCAAGTCAGTATGGCCCTTACGGCCAGGGCTGCACACGTACTACAATGCCCAGTACAGAACGATCCAAGACCGCGAGGTGGAGGAAATCACTAAAACTGGGCCCAGTTCAGATTGAAGTCTGCAACTCGACTTCATGAAGCCGGAATCGCTAGTAATGGCGCATCAGCTACGGCGCCGTGAATACGTTCCCGGGCCTTGTACACACCGCCCGTCACATCATGGAAGTCGCTTGTAGCCGAAGTCGGCGTGCTAACCGCAAGGAGGCAGTCGCCTACGCTATGAGCGGTAACTGGGATGAAGTCGTAACAAGGTAGCCGTAGGGGAACCTGCGGCTGGATCACCTCCTTTCTAAGGAGTAACTCTTCGGAGTTTCGAATTTCGATATTTGGATTTCGAATTTTCTGAAGTGTAGGTCGACGGCTAACCCCAGCTATTTCAAGTGCTGAGTAGTTCTCGGAAATTCGTGAGTTCAATATGTTCTCAGTTTTCTTGGAGCTGCACCAGCATTGGAAATAGCTGGGTATGCCGTGAAGACTTTGGAATTGAAAGAAACCAGAGCTCAAAGAACGAGAGACGGTAACGCACAATTCAGTCTTTGCTGCACATCGACTGCAATGCCGGATGACGATTCGCAAGATCGACATCCGGCATTTTGTTTTTCTCGAAAGAATCAGGAAAACAGGAAGCCGTAGGGTCGGCCGCGGACTAAACCGGTGATCGGCAATCGCAAATCGAAAAATTTACCGTGTATTCCGCACGGCGCGGCATACATCGCCGTGGCCAGAAACAATGAGAGAATTGTAATTCGAGTTTTCAATTTGCCTCCTCGCGCATCATTGCGCCATTCATATCACTTTGTCGTGTGGAGAGCAAAAGAGGCAGAATCCACAGCGTGAAGTACCGGAAAACCGCACTACCACTGTTAGTGGCGCTGTCCGCGTCACTCGCACTGGCCGACGACTATCGGACAACCGGGAAGGCCAAACAAGTTTAAGTCTCAAGCTGTTGAGAGACTTTGCGCCGCATTAGCTATAGTACAAAACTATTCACGCCCATCACCTCTGGCGGTACAGGAGAACCTGCACGCCTCGGAATTCTTGCTCTGTCCTATGTGGGAAGTTAGCCTGCAAGGTCGTTTCAATCTGTCGCATTTGCTCCCAGTTTATGGGCCTGAGAACGAGGCACACTCGCTCGTAACCCTTAGGTATCGTCCTGAGCATGGAGTCGCTTGGTTGCCACATGGCCTCTCCCCGCATATCTGTCCAGTCGTAAGGCTCTGGAAAGACGATCTGCCACGTTTGCGCCTCCGGATTCAAGCGCCGGACATAGTAATCAAATCCGAAGCGCGCACGACCAGGATAGAAAAGGATCCCATCCTTCGGGAAGGCATGAGAAACCACGTATGCAGTTGCTCCCCTCCAGTCTTCCTTATGCGGATGAGAGTAATATCTAAAATCAGCCCGAGCTGACAGCGACAACAGAACAATTAGGCTGACACCAGAGATCCAACTGGGACGGACCTGGGAGAGCCCCACCGCCGCCAGCAGCACCAAGGGCGGGAGGCATATAATGAAATACCGATCGACTACTACTGGCTTCCACAAAGAAATAACAAACCCGGCCACCAAAGGAACAAAGAGCCAACTCAACAAGAAAGCGTAGCTCCAAATCTTAAATAACTCTTTCCATTGAACCCATGCTTTCAATGCACACAGGAAGGCAATGCTGCAGGGAACAAAATACGCCAGGAGGAGAAGCCTTCCCCCTCCTACCAAGGAATTAAAAAGATTATAAGCGTCTTCGGGCCTGGTCTTAGCAATCCAGGATATCTGGCCCGTCCCCCGAGCCAGGGCAAATATGGCAAGGGGAACCAAGAGCATGCTGATCGCAAGAACGGCTACGAGGAGTCCACGCCAGGGTATATTCCGTCGGGGGACCAATATCAGCCAGACCCAATGAGCCCCCAGTACTAAGACGCTGAAGAAATGCGTATAGACAGCAAGCGTAGCACTCAGAATATATCCTGCCCAGTCATTTCGCGATGAATGCTCAATAGCCCTAAGGAAAAACCGAGACGAAAGGGCAGTTAGGAGCACCATTAAACTGTATCCTCTGGCTTCCTGTGAATATTGGATATGAAAGCAGTTTGTCGCGAGGAGCGCAGCCCCCATAAGACCCACCTTTGTGTCAAACAACCGTTTCCCAAGCCCATACACCAAGCCCACGGCCAACACACCTGCCAAAGCCGAAAGGCTCCTGAGAACGAATTCACTTTCGCCCAGGTTAACCCAGAGACGAAGCAGGCAATAGTACAGTCCCATATTCGCTTCGAAATGAGATAACACCTTCCAGAAAGCCTCCCAATCCAAGCGAACAATGGCGACGGTTACGGCTTCGTCGTACCAGAGGCTTTCACTTCCCAGCTGGAGCAGTCGGAGCAGGGCGGCCAGCATCAAAATACTTAGTAGAATGTATGGCGCTGTGGATACGTATCGCTTCAACTCTGTCCTCCATTCTTGCCGCATCGGACTAGGAAGAAAAAACCACCCGGGGCGATTGAAACCGGAATTCCCGATTTCAACTCTAATCTTTGCGTAAAACCTGACGAAGCCATCCAACGAGCCCGTTTATGCCACGCGTACGCACGAGGGCCAAGCGGATTTCGGACAAATTCGGACACTCCAACTGTATAATTCTGCGCGAAGCTCATATGAGGCGCCCGTCATCATTTGAATTCGATGGGAATCTGAACGTCGAGACTGTCCCAGGTTTGAATCGCCACTTTCGGAACGTGCTGACGGCGGCGTTATCTAGTCGCGGGTCTCCGGTGCTCAGCGCCATTAACGCTTCAATTGATCTTCTTGAACTGTTCCTCTGCAGTTTTGCGCTGGGTCTGTGTGGCGAATTTGTCAGGGCGGTAGGCGTGGCTGAGAAAGCGAAACCGTTCTCTGATCTCCGCAGCGGTTGCTGTGCGGAGCGACACCTAAATACTCTAGAGATCATGGTTATTCACAATGCGTTGAAGTCGCCTAACTATATTTTGCCTTGACGCTTACAGAGGGGATCAAGACGCGCCGCTCTCTTCTGGGGACATGGAAACTCGACTGACTCTGGTCTGAATCAAAACCACGCCAGCCGCGTTTTGGGCTTTCGCTCGACGCACAAGTTCTTTCACAAACGTTTCTTCTTCTGCAGTCAGCATGGCCTTCCGTTATGCCAAAACGAAAGCTGCGCGGTCGATGCGAAAAAGAAAGTCACCACGAACGCCGCTAGAACGCTCGGAGTCCCTCAGCCGCTGGGCTTTTGAACCGGCTCCGCGCGATCAAACGCGGTTTTAGGCCCGTTTCCGCTCCCGCGCGACCTAACGCCAAAAGATTCGGAACCCTGAAAAAGCCATGTGATACTGCCTTATGATACTCCCATATCAGCGATCTGATAATGTGAGATAAATTGGCTTTCTGAGCTTCCAGAGCAATTTTACCTAGCGTAGAGCGGTCTTGCGAACATCACAACGTGAAGTCTGAAAACACCAAAAGATGGGCCTGACTGGGCTCGAACCAGTGACCCTGCGCTTATCAAGCGCATGCTCTAACCAACTGAGCTACAGGCCCCAAAAAATGCGGATTTCGGATCGCGGACTGCGGAAAGCAACCGCCCGGATTCTCTAAATCTTAAATCGGCAATCTGCAATCGAAAACTAGATGTGGAGGCAAGGGGATTCGAACCCCTGACTTCCAGCTTGCAAAGCTGGCGCTCTACCAACTGAGCTATGCCCCCGCGCGAGGATTTGGCACTCAAGAACGCGCAATTTCAATTCATGAAGCTAAATGGCAAACAGTTAAATGCAAAACCGGCGACCCAGGGCCTACTCCCTGCTCTTTTTAAATCAAAATTATTTAGAGCAGGTACAGCATTCTTTCTCTACCTCGTAGGTTCCGGACTTGCTTCCGATCGTGCCCGGCCCGCCTGGAATAAATATTTCCGACAGATTCCCCGCGCGGCACGGAACGGAGCGAAGACGAAAACCAGCCAGAGATTCGGCAAGTCCCAACGCCTCAACAGGAAGTTAGCAAAAGATCGAATTTCCTCTACCCAGCTCCTGTTCTGCGGCTCAGAATGGGCCCGGAAGCGTCGATAGTAAGTGAGTGCGCCGGGCGGATATTTCGCCCCGTTTGAAGAAAGTCCAAATCGCTCCTCGTACTCGTCCACTTCCTCCGCCGAATGATGGCATTCAAGCAAAGAATGTATGACTGCCTCGGGAATATTCGCTTGCCGTGGGAACGTGGATGTCAAGTATTCAAGCGCCGTCCCGAGTGTCAGCGTATAGCGAAATCGTTCAGCCACATCGATTAGGCGCTGCCACCGGGTGGATCCGTTGTTTTGCAAAAGAGTGATCGCATCAACGACCCAACGCGTGGACCGCCAATGCGAAAAGACTAAGCCGTGCAGACAAGAGTGGAACAACAAATCGCTCAACTCTAGAGTGCGTACCTGTGAGCCGTCTGGGAGCCGCATCGGAACGGCAGCATCCCAGAAAGTCTGATTCACCGCCGTGCCGCACAGATCAGGCATCAAATTCCAATGCAAGTCGATTTCCATTCCATCGGAGCGCTCCATATTGTGTCCGTGACTGTTGGAGAAATTAAGAGCCTTTGGGATTAAACCAATACGCTGTTGTTGCTCGAGCCATTGGGACGCCTCCCAACCTGAGGCTTTGAGATACTTTAGGACACACGGAGCCAATTCCAGCTTGACCATAAAATCGAAATCCCCCATCGGCCGTAGCCCGAGATCGGAATAGTAGCGGCAAGCCACAGCCGTGCCTTTGATAACAAGGAGTTCATCGCCAACAATTGGGCGCAATTCTCCAATCAACTGACTACCCTGAGCAAGAAGGCGTCGGTTCTTCGCCCAAATGTAGCGGCGATAACCTTTTATTCGCCCCAGCCATGGATGCCCCGTCACTCCAATTGCGCGCAGATTATTATCGAGCATCGGAAGCAGATAACACGACTGATGATCGAGATAATCGAGATCAACGATCGAGCTCCATTCCTCCCACGCCGCGCGCGCCTCGACGCCGCTTTCCAAACACGCACGCAGTAGAAGCAATTGGGTCGGCGTCGGCCAAGGACCGGGCTTGACTAGAGGTTGAGGCAAATTCGATGGGCACACCGTCATAACAACGTTAGTTTTGGCTGATCTTCACGTCGCCGATCTAGAATCTTTTTCAAGATACGGACATAATCGCTGCGATCGCAGCGTTTCAGGACGCCTTGGTTGGCGCTATGCAGTCGCCGCTCGAGTAAAACTGCGGACAACATTTTTTCGCGAAGACCGAGAAGTTGTGCGCGCGCGTACCAGGCGAGAAACTCGCCAATCCCCCACTCCGTCTCGAATGAACCAACTCTTTCAAACGCTTCGCGGCGGATCAGCATCGTCCCAATGTGTGGGCCAGAAATGGATTCTTCGGGACAACGGAGTTTCGCTCGCACCGTGGGTTCGACGTCTGGGCTAACAAAATGCCGTACATGGCCGAAGACCATGTCGAGAGCCGGGTCGGATTGCAGTTCGGCACATTGCTGTTCCAGCTTGATCGAAGTCCAAAGATCGTCAGCATCGAGAAATGCGAAAAGGTCATAGCGGGCAAGTTTCACGCCGTGGTTGCGAGCCGCGGCCGCTCCTGCCGGTCGTTGTCGAATCAGACGGACGCCGCACGCGCACAACTGAGAGACAATATCTTTAGTTCCATCTCTCGATCCATCGTCGATGACTAAAACTTCCGCAGGTGGCCTGGTTTGCCCCAAGACGCTTTCGATGGCGCTGACGATATACCGTGCGCCATCGCGCACCGGAATGATTACGCTCACTTTCATTCCAGCGTTCGTCGAAGTTCTAGCGTTTTCTTGGCTACGCGCAGTATTTCGCGACGCCAATGTTGCGCCCGCGCGGCACTGTAAGTTATGTTGTTTGTGTGCAGCCGTTTATGCACGAGAACCTCGTCAACCATTTCCATCTCCAGGCCAAGTTGGCGAGCACGCGCGAACCATTCAGTATCTTCCCCCTGGGAAAAAGAAGGATCAAAATAACCTGCGCGCTCGAAAGCGCGGGGCCGCGCGACGAGGGTTTCGGACAAATAACCGGGAACGTCCGCACCTACGAGTTCAGGACGAAAACCAGGGGGCGGCACTGTAATACTGCGATCGAGAAATGGCCGGACGAGCGCGATGCAATAATCAAGTTCTGGTCGAGCCGCGAAACGCTCTGCTTGCTTGCGCAATTTATGTGAAACCCAAATGTCGTCGTGCGAAGTGAATGCCAGTAATTGGCCGCCTGCAAGCTGAATCCCGAGGTTGCGAGAACTGGAGATTCCCAGTGGAGGATGATTAGAGATGAAGCGTACTCGCTGCGACAGGAACTTTCGCGCGATTGATTCCGTTTCGTCAGTTGATTCGTTGTCCACCACCAAAATTTCGCAGGGTCGGTGGTCCTGATTTACGACGCTCTGCAAAGATTCTTCGAGATATTGGGCGCCGTTTTTAACATTGAGAATAACGCTAACAGACGGAAGCAAGCTCATCGCTTCGCAGTCCCATCTTCTCCGAGATCATTCGAGCGCTTCCGCGTTTCGCTCGGCTGGAAGCGCGTTCGGCCAACCCATTTCGTCAACCTCATGGATTGGATCGAGCAGCAAAAGATCCTGCATATCTGAATACTTTTGCAGGCAAGGTTTTTCGAACTTCGATTCAGTGCCCTTTCTCAACGGAGGTTGCTCCCCCAGTGCAATAGCCTCCAAGTCCCCCGCATCTTGTTCAAGGACGAGACGCTCCTCGACCAATTTCCCGATGAAATCGAGGACGCAAATCTCTATTTCGTCAGTGGCGTCCGGGAACCGTTGCTGCAGTTGCGCGACTACTTCTCCAATCGATCTCCCTGAGGAGATCAAATCCCAAATGAGCGCGCCACTTCCCGGAAAGCTGTAGTAACTACCGCTGTCGAGATTGATCAAAACCGTCTCGTCCTCGAAAGCTTCGAAGATGATTTTGGATCGATTGACCCGGTAACGGCGCGAGAGAATAGGATCCATATGACAAGAGTGTGATTCTTCCCCGCTCGCGGCAATATTCAAGAAAAAAAGCGAAAAACGATTTCCTGATGCCGGTTTCTCGCTTTTGTAGCAGACTCTACCAACAATTACTTCAAGTCTTAATAAAACTGATGCCCACTGAATCGTTGAGCCAGCGCGATAAGAAAGTCCCCGATCCACTTGGATTTTTCCAAGTGGTTCACGAAAAATTCCAGGAGGCCGAACGAAACGCGGGCAATCCGGTGGACGTTTTTTGCGAGATGGCTGGATGCAAGATTCGGCTCCGTTTTGCCGGACCTGCGCTGGTGCCGTTCATACTCCCAGCGCTCGAACACCTGATTGCGGCGCCGTGTTCGGCGCCCGCGCTGACCATCTGTCTCTGGGATAGTGTTTCGACACGGATAAAGATGCCGCCGCCCCCCTGGTCCGAAAGCGATTACACCCCGATGTGCGGAATAGATCATTATACTGATGACCGCATTTATACCGCGTTCAATCTGCTGACGGACATTTTGAGTCTGCTGGATACGAAACAAACCCTGGCGATCTATTGGATTCGTGATGCCCGCCAAGTCCCCTATTTCGAAAGCGGCGCACCTTTGCTAACAATTCTTCATTGGTGGATGGGCAATCGTCAGCGCCAATTGATTCATGCCGGAGCGGTCGGCAGCGCGAAAGGAGGTGTGTTACTCGTCGGAAAAGGCGGGTCCGGAAAGTCGTCGACGTGTCTTCTCTGTCTCGACTCGCCTTTGTTTTACGCCGGCGACGACTATTGCTTGATCACGACCAAGTCTGCGCCGCACGTGCACAGTATTTACAGCTCCGGCAAAGTAGACGCCAAAGATATTGGAAGATTTCCATTTCTGGCGCCTGCGCTCAATAATGGCGATCGTTTGGACCGCGAGAAGGCGCTCTATTTTTTGTATCCACATTTTCCAGGAAAGATATCGGCCGGTTTTCCCATCCGGGCGATTCTCTTGCCGCGGGTAACAGGTCGCCAGGAAACGGGACTCAAAAAAATCTCCGCTTCGGCAAGTTTGCTGGCGCTCGCGCCAAGCACAATCTTTCAGCTCCCCGGCGCCGGACATGAGGCTTTCAAAAGGTTGGGCGAAATGGTCAAACAAGTGCCTAGCTTTGTGCTCGAACTGGGCATCAATCTCGCGGAGATCTCAGCCACCATTTCGAGATTGATCACTTCGCTGAACGAATAAGCCGCATAGCGCAGCGATGAGTCGAAAAGCGCGAATTTTATATTGGACTCCGCGATTCTGGCCGGACATCGGCGGCGTCGAAGTACTCGCAATGCGGATGCTGCCTGCTTTGCAGGAACGAAATTACGAATTCGCCGTCGTCACCTCTGGTGACTGGGGATTCCCTGATGAAATGGACTACAACGGAACGCCCATTCATCGCTTTCGTTTTTGGACCGCTTTGTCCGAGCGCAACCCGAGTCGCATTCTGAAACTCCAGCAGCAAATTGCCCAGCTTAAAAAAAATTACGAGCCGGACCTGGTGCATCTACATTTTCCCGGTCACATTGCCTACTTTCATTTGAACACGCTTACGGCGCATCCTTCCCCTGTGTTGCTGACACTCCACTCGGACTTTTCCGGTCTTCGTAGCGACGAAGACACCCTTTTGGGGCAGACACTGCGCTCTGCTACCTGGGTAAACGCGGTATCCAACGCTAGTCTGGCGGACGCGGTGCACGCCGTTCCGGACATTCTTGATCACTCATCGGTCATCTACAACGGGCTGGCTCTGCCTGAAGTTTCTCCCGAGCGGCTCGATTTTGATTCGCCGCGCATTTTGTATATAGGTCGTTTGGTTGCAGAAAAGGGTGTTGATCTGGCAATCACCGCCTTCGCTTCGCTTCGTCGACGTTTTCCCAGGGCGCGGCTTACCATTGCAGGCGATGGTCAGGTCCGTTCCGAACTAGAAAAGCTGACCCGCGAACTCGAATTAACAAACGCGGTTGAATTTACCGGTTGGATCAATCCCGAAAGAATTCCGCAGCTGATAAATAGAGCGACGATCGTGGTGGTACCGTCGCGTTATCGGGAACCGTTTGCTCTAGTTGCGTTGCAAGCCGCGCAAATGGCACGTCCAGTTACGGCGGCGCGAATGGGAGGATTGCCGGAGACAGTTATCGATCAACAAACTGGAGTGCTCTTCGAGAATGAAGACAGCGCGGCCCTCGCGGAGGCGATCGCCTTTTTACTGGATCATCCGGACATCGCTGCGCGCATGGGAGAAGCTGGCCGGCGCCGCGCGCGAGAGGTATTTAATTTGGAGAGATGTGTTGACGCTTACGATTCCCTCTATGCGAGACTCATCGAGAAGAGACGAAAACATTACGCGACATAAAGAAGCAGCGGCAACTGCGGCGTTGGTTCTGATGGGGGAAAAGCACGACTTCGTAGCGCACACAAGCGATCAGAACGAATCGAGCATTAAGAGAGAATGCAGCAGCGCTTCAGTCTCATGCCTACAATCCTTCCACAACGTGGCCTTGGGTCGTTTGCGCGCCTCGGGATTTGTATCGAGACCAGCGGAAAACCAGCCCCCGTGTTTCGCATCGATCAGATACTTTTTCACGTATTCCCAAAGGCGCACGAAGTGACTCAAATACTCGGTTTCATCAGCAGGTCGGAGCCGAGCTATTGCCAAAAGCAGGCTCATCGCATCCGCCTGAACCCACCACGACTTGTCGCGCACGTAGATGACATTGTCGTCCATATAGGTCGGGCCGAAACTGGATCCCGCCGAGTGAAATCCGGCGTGATCCGGGTCCCACGCGATCCGTAACATCGTGTCGACGATAGATGCGCTGACGCGTTCGGTCACTGGGTCAACGGCCCCAGCAACGGCTTCCGAAGCCGCCAGCAGATGCATCGCCGTATGGAGACTCTGCCCGTAGCGGGCGAAGTCGGGTACCGGCGTCCAGTCGGGATGCAAGAACATGTGTATGACACCCGGTGCGACAATGAAGCGGTCGCGCACAATACAGAGCATTTCCTCCAGGCGCTTTCTGAGCGCCGTGTCCGGCCAGACGCGATAAAGATCGGCGAAGCAAGCAAGGAGATCTGCG
>Ga0209056_10008464_pt1 | contig 10551 bp, 10 predicted proteins | sample GraSoiAngelo_114_FD_185876 | JGI IMG/M metagenome (GOLD analysis project Ga0209056, IMG submission 185876) | Grasslands soil microbial communities from the Angelo Coastal Reserve, California, USA - 14_0903_13_40cm (SPAdes) (version 2) | ecosystem: Environmental > Terrestrial > Soil > Grasslands...
GCCACAGAATGTCGGTTATGTGCGCCCAGCGAGAAAATGCGGGTGAGACTTCGGAACGAAGCTGCACCACCAAAAGCAGCCAGACCGAGGTAGCCAGATAAACGATCAGACCGATGACGACGTAAGATACCAGAGTTCGATCCCGCGAAACGGCATCGGGGTCAAACCAAATAAAGAGGAGGGAGCTGATCGCCAGTACGAGACGAACCGTGGCCAGGACACGCTCAGTGTCAACCAGTCCGCGAGGGCTGCGGGGCGAAGCCAGCCTGCGGCTTGCAAGATCCAAGACTGAAGGCACCGGCCGCATCGGGGAGGATTATAGACCAGCACTCAGCAATCAGCACTTAGCACTTAGCACTTAGCAATTAGCAATTAGCAATTAGCAATTAGTACTTAGCGTTCAGCATTCAGCGATTAGCACTTAGCAAGCGCTCAGTGCCGTTGATGTCTACTATAGCCAGATGAATTCCAGTTTTGGATTTGATCTTTAACTTAACTATGAGCGCCGAGCGGTCCGGACGGGCTAAATGCTGAGTGCTGAGTGCTTTTTCTACAACTAAAGTTGTAGCAACAGCTACAACTTTAGCGGAATTGACCGCATGGGCAGAGTCTCTTAAGTTTTGATTTCGCGCTCTACGCCAGCGCGAACTGGCTTTTGGGGATGGTAAGACCGCTCCGTAGCGCTGCTCCTTCGTTCATTTGGCGTGTTGGGCTGGCTGCTCATAGTCTCCAAGCCAGCCCAAATTTTTTGCCGGCATACACCAAAAGTTGCACACAAATTGCAACTTTTGCGGAATTGACTGCACACACTTCAGGACGTACCTTTCATCTTCGCGTTCTTGGTCCGTTGAACCAGCCTTCCGACTCGCGTTGAGGCTGTACAACAACCCGCCATCCACGAAATACCCAGGTCTGCAAATTAGCATGAACGCGATGCTCAAGGCACAAATGCTGTCCACGGCGCTGGACGTGTACTTTAGCAATCCGGCGCTGGGAGGTAACAAGATCATGGCTCCCGCGCCAATCGGCGGCGTGACCGTTGATCTGACCAAGGTCTGCAGCATGATCGATAGCTCGAATGAAACCGGGACATGTTCTGGAAGCTTCCTAAATGCCAGCAGCGCTTTCGGTGGCGCGACCAGCTTAACGGTTTCGCAGATTCTCGCTTATGCCGCGAGCCAGTCGAACGCCGGCGGAAGCATGTGGTACGGAAACGTGAAATCGGTGCAGCAACTAGCCAAGAACACGTTCGACGCGATTAACAACCAGGCAGCCTTCGCTCCGTAGCGCGGCTACTTCGTCAACGGGCCGGCCTTTCGCCAAGGCTGGCCCGGTAATTTGCGCGACGCGAAGCCAAATTCGCGGACGCGTTTTCACAGGTCGGCCCATGCAGTGCTCCTCCGGGCCGGCCTCTTTTTTCTTATTGACTTTTGCCAAAGCAGGTGAGGAGATCATAATCCGCGATCGAAGCTTGCCCGTCGCCAAGCTGGTGCCGTTTTCCGGCGAGGAAGCAAGCGATGAAGAACTTCTCCTCGTGGCCGCCGGCAAAATGCGCCTGCCTACCGGTCCGCTCGACATTGACGAACTGTTGAGCATACCGACTGGCAAGGTATCGGGTAACCGGGCGATCCAAGCGCTTCTCGATGAGCGGACGAGGGATTGTGAACAAAGAGCCCTGGTTTTGGGACTCGAGCGCCTTGGTGCCGCTGTGCGTAGATGAGATCGCCAGCCGGAAAGCACAGCTTCAGCTTCGAAACTGTTCGCCGGTCGTTTGGTGGGGCAGCCCCGTTGAAGTGCATAGTGCTATCGCGCGCTTGCACAGATCCGGCGAACTCATGGACGCTGAGCGGATAGGCGCTGTTTCCCGCCTCGAAGTGCTAGGCACAAAGTGGAAGGAAATCCTTCCAGCGGATTTCGTACGCGAGCTCGCGAGACGCCTGCTCGAGGGATATGAGCTCCGCGCCACGGATGCGCTTCAGTTGTCGGCAGCTCTAACTTGGTGCCGCGAACGACCTGCGCGCAGGACCTTTATCAGTTCCGATACGCGATTGTCGAAGGCCGCTGTGGCCGCCGGTTTCTCGGTGATAGAGCTCAGCTGAAAGCCTGATTGTCGGCTTTCTGGACTCGCACCACAAAAACCACCAGGGCTGATCGAAAACGAACCAGGTCGCCCGGCCGCTCCTTCGCGTCGCTGTCCGATCTTGAGTCGCTTTCGGCACGGGTGAAAGCCGTGCCCTTCCACGGTAACGCTTGGGCATTTCCCGCCATGCGGCATACATATCCGCAATCGTGGAAGCGTGCGGCTTTCAGCCGCGCGAACCACAGCACCAAACGTCACGCCTTTAGGCGCTGGGGAGGCGTCATATCCCCTATTTGGATCAGCTATTGCACCATAAACGTGGTGCTAGCGGAGGCGCTATTCGCGCTTCCCATGGTCTGATACGTTCCTTTGGCGGCCTTCCTATTGAGACGGTAGTTCACGACTGCAACCCCGTTGCTGCCGGTTGTTCCTGAGAGCGTACTCGTGCCACCGGTAGGTTTGTTTACTTTGTTTACAACGACGCTGACGGCCGCTCCTGAGACCGGGTTCCCGCCCGAGGTCACGGACACGGAGATCGCAACAGTTTGACCACCGGAATAGCTGGGCTGGTTAGTGGCAATGGAAACCGAGGCCGGCACCGGGGTCGAAATCACGTACGTTGCGGTCAGCGAGCTGGTGTAGCTGGGCGACGACGCATTCGTAGCAGAGATGCCAACGTTGTAAAAACCGTCCACAGTTCCTGTAGGCGAGGTTACGGTCAGCGTGGCTTGGCCGCTCTGGCCTGGTGACAACGTCAGCGCGGTGGCGTTCCACACGCCACTCCAACCGGACGGCAAAGTATCGCCCAGGTTGAAGGTGGACTGGACGCAGGCTGGACTATCGTTGTCTTTCACTGTGACCGCAAAATTGACTGGGCTGCCGGCAAGGACCCACTGACTCTGACTCGGCGAAACATTGATGCTTGGATTGGCGAGTGTACAAGTGCCGCTGCCAAGTGTCACCTGAATGCTGGCGCCTGTACTCGAGACGGACACCGGCGTGATCGTAATGCCGGTGGTCGCGTCGGTATAACTCTGTCCTGGAACCAGCGCTGGATGACTGAACGATGCCGGGCTTGTCGGCGTCAGGTCGAGCGTCAGGAGGGCAGATAACTGCTGTTCAGCGAACTACGCGAGATTGGCGGGCCACAGTCAGGAGACAGCGGACAAGGGTACATCTCGCGATTAATCGTTACTCTAGTCCATAGGGTGAAGCCTGTACTTTTCTTCTCAAACGCTGTTGATAAGCTGTTGAAACTGTGAAGTTTCCTTGTTTTCAGAGGCGCTCGACCGCTTGTTGGAGTTCGGCCGCGATTTGGGCTGGATCCCGGCCGGTTTCAAAACGGATCGGAGGACCGACCTTGACCGTGATCTGGTAAGGGCGCGCCATTCTACTTCCTGCTTTTTTCAGTTCGAATAATCCATCGATACGCATGGGAATGACGGGAATAGCTAGGTTGTTTACGAGCAGACCGATTCCCGAGCGGAAACCTCGAATGTTGCCGTCAGTTGTGTGGTGTCCTTCGGGAAACACGAGCACACTGAAGCCGCGGTCCACGGACTCTCCGATGAAGGCAAAGCTGTCGCGAAAGCCGGCTTCGCGCGGAAGTGCAAAAACGTTGAGCAGCGAGACGCCAAGAAACCATTCCACGCGATCAAAGATTCGCATGAAGAAACTGTGTCCGGGCGGCGGGGTCCGGAGGGCTTCGAGCGCCTCGCCTCCGGCTGCGGTTGCCAACTTATGACGAAAGCGAAAGGGCAGAGCGGTCAGAACAAAACCTACATCAACGTCTCCAATGTGATTGCAAACCACGAGCGCGGGGCCGGTCACGCCTCTTAAATTCTCTCTGCCGAGGATGCGTGGCCAACCAAGCAGGAGCACAGCTGGGCGCAGCATGAGATAGTGAATGACGAAACGAATCCAGGTGACCGGCCAGCGCTGCACCCACGCTGGATAGTGATAGACAGCCCGCGTTGACGCCCCGCCTTTCAGCATCCCTTCCAGATCACCGACGGTGTTTATCGTTGAAAATTTAGTCTCGCTTAAGTCAATCTGATACCGATCTTCCAGCGCACTAAGTAGTTCGACGCGGTCGAGCGAGCTCAGATTCAAGTCGGAGTCGAGCCTTGCGCTTTGGTCAAGAGAGATGTCTGGGCGTTTAGCGATGCGCGAGATCAGATCCGTTAAAGGAGTGCGATTCTGCGATTGCGGCTTTGCATCTGCGCCAATCATTTTGGCGGCCGTCTCGGTGATTTCGGCGCGTCGTGGTTTTTGCGTTGAGGTCCGAGGAAAGTCTTCGTCGGGCCAAACCACCCAACGACGGATGCGCTGATACTCTGCGAGATGCTGATTCGCTTCTTCGATGACTCGCGCAGGATCAGCGGTGACATCTCGCAGAATGAATACCGCACAAGGTTCGGCGTTGCCATTCAGCGCCAGCGGCACCGCGACTGCATCTTTGACTTGCTGCTGATTTCTGAGAGCGCGCTCAAGATCATCGGGATAAACATTCATCCCCGCCGGCGTGACGATTACTTCCTTCTTTCGGCCTTTGAAGAAGAGATTGCCTTCGGCATCGAGTTCTCCGATATCTCCGGTGTGATACCAGCCTCCCGGAGACAAGACCGGCTGCAATTCGGCGTCACTCCAATATCCCGATGCCACGCCGCTGCCACGCACCAGAATTTCGCCGTCGGATGCGAGTTTCACTTCGCGGCCCGCAATGACCTTGCCGATGGAGCCTTTGCCGACTTTGAACGGATGATTGACGCTGATGAGCGAAGTCGTCTCAGTGAGCCCGTAGCCCTGAATCACGGCAAAGCCAAGTCGACGCCAGAATTCTTCAGTTTCATGATCGAGCGCAGCGCCGCCGGAAATAAAGGCCCAGAATTTCAATCCGAATTGGTGATGTATGCGGCGGAACATCCACCAGCGGCGGAGAAAGTGTTTACCCTCGGCGGCGGTGTAGTCGTGGCGAAATGCCGCGAGTTTCCCGGTGCCATCCAAATCACGTTCGATCTTTTCCTTCAGCGACTGCAGCATCCGTGGGACCGCAACCAGCACGGAGACACGTTCGCAATGGATGGTATCAATCACGTCGCCAGGCTTCAGCGAGTCCTGAAAAAAGACGCTGCCTCGCAAGAGTGGCGGAAGATACATTCCCAAGAATTGTCCGAAGACGTGACTAAGCGGCAGCAGGTTCAAGAAGCGCAGGGGATGCACAAAGCGTAAGTACTTCGAATATCCGGCGATCTGCTCTTCGAGCGGCGCGATGTTTGCCAGCACGTTGCCGTGAGAGATGACAACACCTTTGGGCTCGGCTGTGGTACCAGAAGTGAAGACAATTTCAAGCGCGTCTTCGGGATTGATTTTTTCGGGAGCCAGTGACCCCGGTGCGTGGGACTGCAATAGGGTCTGCAAGTCGTCAAGAAAAATCGTTTGTAGTCCCGGCTGCACATGATCACGGGAACAGACCAGCAGATGCGCATTAACTTGATGAAAGACCCGGAGAGCGAACTCTGGAGATGCGGCATGATCCATGGGCACCGCGATCACTCCACGATTCGCGCACCCTAGAAACGCCGCGACCCACGCCGCCGAGTTCGGCCCCCAGAGCATGACGCGGTCGCCTTTGCGAATTTGTCGCGCATTGAGCTCTCGCGCAAAACGAAAAGCTGCATCTGCAACATTGCTGTAGGTGTGCCGTGCTACACGATAGCCCCTGCGCTCGGCGTAGGCTTGCTCGCTCCCAAGCCGCTCGAAATCAAGCTGATAATCGGCGACGCTCGTTCGTCCCACTTGCTAAGGCTAATTCATTTGGCTGCCGGGGTTAACGGCATTGGGATGGTTTGTACAAGTGAGCTTCTGGCCAGTGCGAGCCGGTGCGCGCGATCACAAAACTCACGGGACTGGCAACCGTGTTCGAGATCACAGAGAGGTCGTTTGCAAGCGAACCAAGCTTGCGGACCGCGCCCTAGGCGGCACCGCTAGCTTAACCCTGTGCTGCGAAGCAGAGCTTGGAACCGAGGATCGGACCGGAGATTATCGGTCCGCAAATCAGGCTTGAAGATCCAGCCAACATCCAAGGATTTGTCACGGTAGGCCTTTTCGATAAGCGCTAATGCCTTGTTCTTTTCGCCGAGTCCAGCGTAGATGGTCGCAGGAAGGTAAGGAGAAGCTTTGCCCTGGCGCGATTTCTGCTCCAAATCGTGGAGAATCTTTTCCGCATCGTAGCGCCGCCCTGCGACTGCATAGGCGTGGCCCAGCGAAGCGACCGCATTCAGATCGCCGCCATTCGAGAGCTCAACCGCTTTCTGATATTCAGCTTTGGAAAACAGGCGCGCCTACTATGCCGATATTCGTGCCCACACCTAATCACGATCACGTAGTTGATAACAGCCGAGTGAACACGACTCCGATCTGGTGGGAGGTGCGCCCAGTGCTGATCATGGACCAGAGCGACTGGCCTGCCGCGGATGGGAGCAGCGGCATCACCTCGTCCAAAGCAATGGACGACGCCGAAGCCGCCGGGAGAGCAATTGAAGTAGGCTCGAACTTCTTCTTATTCTTTAGCTCACATATGGCGGCGCACTAAGATCTAGTTCATAGGGTTTGAGGGCTCTGGCGTGCTGGGGCCCATTTTTATTTCTCCATCCCCACCTGCATTTCTAAAATATTTTTTCGGGTCAATCGTCTTCAGCTGTGCCGAGTGAAAAACCAGCTCTTGCCAAATTGTTTGCTGGCCGGTAGTGATTGAGGTTGTTTTCAATTCGCTTTTTATTCGCTATAATGGAACACTCTCTAGCCGCCTATAACCCGCAAAGCCATTGGAGGATCCATGCTGACCGTGACCGCTCATCCCGTGGACAACACCGTCATCCTAAGCTGCCAAGGCAGGCTTGTTCGGGGCGAGGAGTCTTCGCTCTTGTGCGCAGCCGTGCAGCACGATGGATGTGACGTCGTGCTTGATCTGGCAGGAGTTACCGCGATAGACGCAGCCGGAATTGGCGCGCTGGTGTCACTGCAAGCCGCCGGCATCTATCTAAAGCTGATGAACCCCACGGAGCCGGTGCGTGCGGTCTTGAGGCTTACGGGGATGGAGACGCTGTTTGAGATTCGTGAAGCGAAGTCAATTGAGAAATTGATAGGACCAGCAGAGTTGTCATCAACTCGCGCATAGTTCTATGTCCGTGAGAGCGAAATCCCGTCCCTTTGCCAAGACCGGCTCACCTGATGATCTTGCGAGCGCGTAGGTGAAGCAATCTCCGAAGTTTAACCCTGCGGGATGACGGCCTTTCCCGAAACTGCGCCAAGCTGAGCGTGCGATCTCGATCTGTTCGGCGTCAACTGCAACGACCTCTAAGTTCACCCGGACGACGAAGAGATCAAATTCGCGACCAGCGGATTCGCCGTGCTTGCTCTCCAGCACAATTCCGGTTTCGAGTACGGTAGCCGCGGAGATCTGCCGCCTCGCGGCCTCAAGAATAGCGTCTAGGAATTGCTTGCGCTCGGGTTCGCCCAGAAAAATCGCGAGCACTGCTGAGGTGTCGATGACCATCAGCGCGGCAATCCATTTTCGTCGTAGCCGAGAATTTCGTCCGGCGAGCGAGTGTCCAAGGTTGGCATCGCGTCAACACGACTGAGAATGTCTTCCACTTGCCGGACCAAAACGCGACTGCGCCGACGCGCCTTCAATCGCTCCCAACGTTCCTCGAGCGACTTCTGAATCGCCTCGGTAATGGACTCACCGGTCTCGTCGGCTACTTGCCGGGCGAGGCGCTCGGTAGTTTCGTTCTTTATACTGAGGGGCACTCCCTTATTATAGCAAAGAATATTAAAGTCTATAAATATACCTATACAACGTAAAACTACAGATAACAAAGCATAATTTCTTTCTATACATGCGGCTTTACGCAAGGTAGGGTGTACACTCGGCCTCCATGATCTCTCGTTTATTTGCCGTAAACGAAGATCGCTGTGGAGGTATGCGCTATGGAAAAAGAAACGAAATTTGGATATGGGTTCCTGCTCGCGGGCTTAAGTGCGCCAATCTTGATCATAGTTTTTTGGGGAGAAAAATTCGCTGCCGCCGTAGTGGCGAGTATCCTTGTCGTCGTTGGTGCTACGTTTTTAATTTCCGGGCACTTACATATAGACGCACCTAGGGTACCTGCAAGGTCAAACATGGGACATGGTGAAGAAAGTATGCGATCAGGTTTCCTCTTCGAAAAACTGATCTGATCTCCTCGTACATTCGCTACTGAATCAGTCCGCCGTTGGGTTCCTCTTCCGGCGGAATCACCACTGCTGCCGCCACGCGATCGCCAGCTTCCATATGCAGCAGGCGAACGCCTTGGGCTGAGCGACCGGATTCGCGGATGGTGCCTGAATCCATGCGGATGATTTTGCCGTACTGGCTGATCAGCATGAGTTCGGACTTCTCCGTGACTTGTGCGATGCCAACCACTTTGCCGTTACGCTCGGTGGTCTTGACGTTGATTACGCCGGAGCCGCCGCGTCCCTGCAGGCGGTATTCGTCAGCGGGCGTGCGCTTGCCGTAGCCGTTTTCGGTGATCGACAAAATCAGCGACCCTTTGATCGGGATGGTCGCGTCGGTGGCGGTCGCTTCCGGAACTCCGGCTTCGGCCTTGGCCTTTTCAAGTTCGGCTTCGGCCTTCTTCGGATCTTTCGGTGTCGTAGCCATGCCGACGATGTAGTCTTTCTCGTCGAGTTTCATGCCGCGCACGCCGTAGGCCGGACGGCCCATGTCGCGCACGTCGGCTTCGTCGAAGCGGATGGCCTGTCCATCGTGCGAAGCCAGGAAGATGATCTGACTGCCGTCAGTCAGCGTGGTGCCGACCAGTTCGTCGCCCTTGTCAATTCCGATGGCGATGATGCCGCGCGACATCACATTGCAGAAATCTTTCAGCGGTGTCTTTTTCACGGTGCCGTTGCGAGTGGCGAAGAAAACGTATCTTCCTTCTTCTTCCAGATTGCGCACGGCGAGCATGTTGCGCACGGTTTCGCCGGGCTGCAGCGCAACCAGATTGGAAACGTGCTTGCCCTTACCGGCTGCGCCGACATCGGGAATTTCATAGACCTTCAGCCAGTACACGCGTCCGGTGTTGGTGAAGATGAGAATGTAGGCGTGGGTTGAGGCGATAAAGAGATTTTCGACGAAGTCCTCGTCGCGGGTCTTCATGCCAGTGCGACCCTGGCCTCCACGACGCTGCTGGCGATAGGTGGAGATCGGCGTGCGTTTGAGATATCCGCCGTGGCTGACGGTGACCGCAACTTGTTCGTCCGCGATCAGGTCTTCGAGCTGGATTTCCGCGGCCTCGTCTTCAATCACCGTGCGGCGCTCGTCACCGTACAGTTTCTTGATTTCTTCGAGCTCGGTAACGATGACTTTGCGCAGCTTTTTCTCGGAGCCAAGAATCGACTCGTACTCTGTAATACTTTCGCGCGTGGTACCCAGCTCTTTGTTGATTTCGTCAATCGAGAGCCGGGTCAAGCGATGCAGTTGCAACTCGAGAATCGCGTCCGCCTGGATAGTCGTAAACGGCTTCTCGGGATCGAGCTTCGGCGGGCGCCCCGTGGTGTTGATCTCGATCTTTTTACCACTGAAATATGTGACTAAATTTTCGCGAGCGTCGGCACGATTCGCGCTGCCACGAATGATCGCGATCACGTTGTCGAGGTGATCAAGCGCGGTGAGATAGCCTTCTAAGATGTGCTCGCGGTCTTTCGCCTTCTGCAGCAGGTATGCGGTGCGGCGGCGGACAACATCCACGCGGTGATCGATGAAGTGCTGTATGGCCTGGATCAGCCCCATTTCTTTGGGCTGATTGTGCACGACTGCCAGCAGGATCATGCTAAAGTTTTCCTGCATCTGCGTGTGTTTGAATAGCTTATTGAGCACGATCTGCGGCTCGGCGCCGCGCTTCAGTTCGATCACGATGCGCATGCCGTCGCGATCGCTCTCGTCGCGAATGTCTGAGATGTCTTCAATAATCTTGTTGTTAACCAGTTCGGCCATGCGCTCGATCAGGTAACGCTTGTTCACCTGATATGGAATTTCGGTAACGATGATGGCTTCGCGATCCTTCGAAAAAGTCTCAATTGCCGCCTTCGCGCGCATGGTGAAGCGGCCGCGGCCGTTTTTGTAGGCGTCAAGAATTCCAGACTTACCATGAATTATTCCGGCGGTCGGAAAGTCCGGGCCCTTCACGATCTTTAGAATTTCGGGAAGAGTTGTTGCGGGATTGTTCACCAGCGTGATCGCAGCATCAACGATCTCGGTCAAATTGTGCGGCGGGATTTTCGTCGCCATGCCCACAGCAATCCCGTCGGAGCCATTGATTAGAAGATTAGGAACGCGCGCAGGCAGAACGTCGGGTTCGACTTCGCTACCATCGTAGTTTTCGCGGAAGTCAACAGTATCTTTATCCAGGTCTTCGAGCAGCGCAGTC
>Ga0209056_10008465_pt1 | contig 10551 bp, 9 predicted proteins | sample GraSoiAngelo_114_FD_185876 | JGI IMG/M metagenome (GOLD analysis project Ga0209056, IMG submission 185876) | Grasslands soil microbial communities from the Angelo Coastal Reserve, California, USA - 14_0903_13_40cm (SPAdes) (version 2) | ecosystem: Environmental > Terrestrial > Soil > Grasslands ...
ACCCTCCGCGACGACTGTGTTGAGAAGACCCAACCCGCCGGAAGCGGCGAGCGTGAACGTCGGCGAAGAAATTCGGCCGGATACGCCGCCGCGAAGCGTGAAGGTACAAACGGCCGCTTGCGAACTTACGTTTGTGGCCGCCAGGCTCGAAAGATACGCGGTACTACCGGCAAAGCCATCAGCAATCTGTGGGAAGACGTGAAAAGTTGCGGCACCCTGCGCCATGACGTTGATGGACGCGACGCTCAGCAATATCAAGCTCAACGCGATACTCCTCATACAAGCTCCAATTGAAATTTCGACGGAGAAGGATATTTCCCTCCACCTGCGGATTGCGGATTTAGAGATCAGGCGGCGCAGTGACACTTGTGCAGCTTTCATAGGAGACCTCCATTGCGCGTCGTAACCAGCACAATCCCCTGACCGGGACGCAGTGCGTAGTAAAACGGCTCGGGAATATACTCCAGGCGATACTCCGGCGAAACGTCGCGCAACGGCGCGCCAGCCTGGACGAAGTGCCGGAAGTGATCGGTCGCGAACTCCTGGTGGCTGTAGATATCCTTGTTCATGATGAGCAGCAACTCGAACGGCCCGCGCGTGCTGGCCTTCCAGAGCAACAAGATGTTCGGGTTGTGGTACGGCAGGACGCTGGTCGGGCATTCTTCCTGAAACAGCGGGTATTGCCGCTTGATGCGGTTGACGGCGGTGATGAACGGCCGCAGGTCAAGGTCGGTCGTTTCCCAGTCGCTGGGCCGGGAGTGGACGACGTGCAGGCGTTTGCGAAAGCCAAACTCAAACCCGACCGGCATCAGCACGCCAGCCGAAAACAACGCTGCGAACAGGTAGCGCTGCTTCAGCCCGGCGACGTTGCCATCCAGTTCGTCGGCGAGCCGCTCGGTGTCGTGGCTTTCCGCGAAGGCGATCGAGGGAGAGATCTCGCGGGTCAGCTGGTACTGCTCGATTAACCACGGCTCGTTGAAGTCCCACCACTTGGCGCTGTTGAAAATGTAATCGAAGCCGGCCCGCGCAGTCTGCTGTGTCTGATCGGCGGTGCAACCGAGAGTTTCGGCGATGAACACGATGTCGCGGCGGCGCGACTTCACTTCGCCGATGAACCGGCGCCAGAAGTCAGCCGGCACCTGGTAGGCCGCGTCGCAACGGAAACCGTCGAAGCCGAGTTCCAGCAGATGCTCCACCAGACGCAGGCAATAGCGGTACAAGCCTTCCCGATCGCGCGAGTGCCGGTGGTCGAACTGCACGAGGTCGCCCCACACCACGGTCTGGTCGGCGTGTTCGCAGGACGGATGCGCGAGCCGTCCGTGCTCGTGTTTGAACCACTCGGGATGCTGCTTGGTCAGCGGCGCGTCAAACGCGCAGTGATTGATGACGAGGTCAATCATCATTTTCAGGCCGTGCTCGTGCGCCCGCGCGACCATCCGGCGGACCTGTTCCTCCTGCGAAGTCGCGTCGGTCGAATCCAGCACCAGCGGGTTGTAGCGGAAATAATCGGAGATCGAGTAGAGGCTGCCGGAGTAGCCGGGATACTGGATCGGGTTGACGAACATCCAGTCGAACCCCATCGCCGCCGCGCGCTGGAAATGCTCGGCCCACTGCGCAAACGGCCCTGCCAGCAATGGGAACAGATTGTAGATGATCATTTCAGTTTCGCCATGGCCGTGTCCAACAAATGATAAGCCTGCTCCAGCTCGTCGAACGACCGGTGCACCCAGCGGCTGCCCCAGTAGAAATTGCAGCTTGTCTCCGCCGTCAGGATCCGCTCGTACGCGCCGGTGATGAGCTGCCGCACTTCTGCGCCGTCGCCGCCAAGCTGGCGCTGGTCGAACGCGCGTTTGACTTGCTGATAGTAGGCGCTGGCGTTGCGGATTTCGTCCCAGCCTTTCTTTTGGAGGAGTGAGCCGGTCCACTGGGTGAAATCGCCGCCCCAGTGATGGCCCGTGTTCCAGGCGCCGCGATGGATCTCGACCTCTTCCGCCGGTGGGTATTTTTTCAGGAACTCGCTGATGTGGATCGGTGTGAACCCCAGCGTGCCGGCGCGGTAGCGGTCCAGCAGGGGCCGGTAAAAGTAACCCCAGAAGCCGCTTTCCACGCGCGTGATCCGAAACCAGCCGCCGTTCTCGCCGTCGCTCCACGTGGTGATCAACGCCGGGAAGTCGCAGTGCTTGGTGCGTTGTTGCACTTCGTATTCAAACCAGCCGGGATCGAGGCCGGCCAGTTGCGCGTTGGACAACTCGCGGTCGCGCGGCACGATGATGATTTCCGCGCCGTCGTAGCGGGCGAGGTAGGGCCGGTAACGCAACTCCTCCCAGCGCATCGGTCGTTTCGGTTTGATGTACCAGCAGTCCACGATCACGTACTGATAGCCGTGCCGGGCGAGCGACGGGATCATCTCCATGCAGAATCCCATCTCCGGCGGCCAGAAGCCGGGGAATTGATCGCGGCCCAACAAATGCCGGCCGAGGCCGAGCCACCACGCGGTCTGCGTGTCCCAGTCGCTGGGTGGAATCAGCGGATACACGGGGTGGTACAAACCGGTGCCGAGAAACTCGATGTTGGAGCGCCGGTACCGGTCGAGGAAGTCGGCGATGTGGACCACGTCGGCGAACGTCTCGCGCACGCCGGGGTCTTCGAGTTGTTTCAAGAGCGTGCCGGAGAAATCCAGGTGGAGTCGGGCGACGTCTTCGTAGCCTTCGAGCATCCGCGTGGGCCGGTCATAGCACCAGAGGATTTGTCTGGCTTCCCAGCGTTCGGGCGAATTGTGCAGCGCGATCAGGTTGCCGAGCGGCTGATGCATGTTCAACCCGAGCGCGTGATAGACCTCAGGCATGAACGGAGTTCTCCTTCGGCTCGTGCACGAAGAACAACGCGGCCAACGGTGGCACAGTGAGGTTCAGCGAGTAGGGGCGGCCGTGCCAGCCGTGCTCCTCGGCCTGCAGACCGCCGCAGTTGCCGGTGCCGCTGCCGCCATAGTCGGAGGCGTCGCTGTTGAGCGCCTCGCGCCACAGGCCCGGCCACGGGATGCCGACGCGGTAGTTGCAGATGACGCCGGGCAGGAAATGGCAGACGACGAGGACCGCTGGCTGGTCGCTTCGGCCTTTGCGCAGGAATGTGAGCACTTGATTGTTGTGGTCGTGGCAGTCGATCCACTCGAAACCGGCCGGCTCGCAGTCGCCTTCGTGCAACGCGGGCAATTGCGCGTAAGCCTGGTTGAGGTCGCGCACCCAGTGCTGGATGCCACGGTGGGCTGGCTCGTGGAGCAGATGCCAGTCGAGGCTCTGGTCGTGATTCCATTCGCGCCACTGGCCGAACTCGCCGCCCATGAACAGCAGTTTCTTGCCGGGCTGGCCGTACATGTAACCGTACAGCAGACGCAGCCCGGCGAACTTGTCCCAGTGGTTGCCGGGCAGCTTGTTGAGCAGCGAGCGTTTGCAGTGCACCACTTCGTCGTGCGAGAGCGGCAGCACGAAGTTTTCCGCAAACGCGTACAGCAGGCGGAACGTCAGCTTGTTCAATTGACCGCGACGCGCATGGAACGGTTTGACCACGTACTCCAGCGTGTCGTGCATCCAACCCATGTCCCATTTGAACGTAAACCCCAGCCCGCCCACGTGCGTCGGACGCGACACCTGCGGATAGGTGGTGGCTTCCTCCGCGAAGGTCAACACATCGGGAAACTCGTCGGCGATCTCCTCGTGCAATTGCTGCAGAAACGCCACCGCCTCTACATTCTCGCGACCGCCATTCCGGTTCGGATTCCACTGACCGGGACGGCGGCCGTAATCACGGTACACCATGTACGACACCGCGTCGGCCCGCAGGCCGTCGGCGTGATACTGGCGCAACCAGAACAGCGCGTTGCTCAACAGGAAACTGCGCACCTCAGGCCGGCCATAATCGAACATCACGCTGCCCCATTGCGGGTGATGATGGTCCCGCGGATCAGCGTGCTCGAACAAGCACTGGCCGTCGAACCGTACCAGGCCATGCGAGTCATACGGAAAATGGAGCGGCACCCAATCGAAGATTACTCCCAGCCCATGCTGGTGCAGATGGTCCACGAAGTACATCAGGTCCTGCGGCGTGCCGTAGCGGCTGGTGGGCGCGAAAAAGCCGGTCGGCTGGTAGCCCCACGAACCGTAAAACGGATGTTCCGCCAAGGGCAGCAACTCGACGTGCGTGAAGCCCAGCTCGCGGGCGTGCGCCGCCAGCTTCGGCGCCAGCTCCCGGTAGGTCAGCCAGCGATGGCCTTGTTCCGGCAGGCGCACCCACGAGCCGAGATGAACCTCGTAGATCGAAATGGGCCGGGCGCGCCAGCCATGCTGGCGTCGTTCTTCCAACCACTCGCCATCGCCCCAGTGGTAGTCCAAGTCCCACACTACCGAGGCCGTGCGCGGCGGCAGTTCGGCGTGAAACGCAAACGGGTCAGCTTTCTCCACCACCTGGCCGGTCGCAGTGCTCAGCCGGAACTTGTAATTGGTTCCGCTCAGGACGGCGGGCACAAACGTTTCCCATACGGCCGAATCGCGGGAGCGCCGTAGCGGATGCGCGCCGGTCTGCCACTGGTTGAAGTCGCCGACCACGGATACCACCGATGCCCGCGGCGCCCAAACGGCGAAGTACACGCCTTCGACACCAGGCAGGCCGACCGGATGCGCGCCGAGCTTCGTGTACAAACGCGAATGCGCGCCGGTGGCGAGCCGTTTCAGGTCTTCGCCCGACAACAAACTAAACGCCGACGCAACCGCCGGTAACAACCGTAGCGGTGGCCTGGTGGTTTTGGCAACTGCCGGGTGCGGTGCCATGCCTCCTGTGCTGTTCGTTTGAAGGTTCAGACTCAGGAGCGGTAACACTGCAGCGTTTTCTCTGCGATGTTGTCCCACGTGAACGTGGTCTCGACGGCGATGCGCCCGTTGCGGCCCATCCACCGCGCCCACTCCCAGTTGGTGAATAACGTGCCCAACCCCCAGCCGACGGATTCGACGGCGGGGTGGATTTTCAGGCCGTTGACGTTGTGCCAGACAAACTCGCCGGGGCCGCCGTGGTTGGTGGCCACGACCGGCTTGCGGGCAGCCCAGCCTTCGAGCACCACGATGCCGAACGGCTCGTTGCGGCTCGGCACGCAGACCGCGTCGCAGGCCTTGAACAGTTCGGCATGTTGGTGGCTGTTGAGCATGCCAAACCAGCGGACGGCGTGGGCCACGCCAAGCTGGCGGGCCCGCCCCTCCAAGTCGCCGCGCAGATGGCCTTCGCCGACGAAGATGAACTTGGTGTGCGGATAGTGCCGCAACAAGCCCGGGATGGCCTCCATCAACAGGTCTGGTCCCTTCTGCAGAGTCAGCCGGCCGCAGAACAACACCGTTGGATCCATCGGCCCGATGCCGTACCGGGCCTTGACGCCGCCGGGGTCGAGCCAGCCGTCGAATTTCCCGTAGGAAACGCCGTTGTAGATCATCCAGCACTTCCAGTCCGGCAGGTTGTACATCCACATCAACTCGCCCTTCAGCGCGCCGCTGACGGCAATCACCCGCTCGGCGCAGTACGTGCCGTGGCGTTCGTGGTCGCGGATGCGCGCCGACGTACCGCCCCAAAAATTGTTACCGCAGCGGCCGTACTCGGTCGAGTGCATCGTCAACACCGCCCGGTGATCCGGCCGCTCCTGTTTGATCCAGACCATCGCGTTGGACGCGAGCCAATCGTGCGCGTGGACGATGTCGTAATGACCGTCAGTGTCCTCGTGTTGGAAGAAGTGCCAGACGAATGACCGGCACATTTCCTGGATCTCGTCCACGAAACTGCGGTTCAAGTTGTGTGGGCAATAATGATACCAGACGCCGTCGTGGCAGAACACCCCGCCGCTGCCGTAGGTCGGCCGGGTAAACACGTGCACCTCGTGGCCTTTGCGCTGGAGCGCCGCCGCCAATTCCGTCACATGCGCCGCCACGCCTCCAACCGCCCACCCGTGCAACGCCTCCCAGGAAAACATCGCAATCTTCACACTCGCGTCCCCTTCGCCATGGATAGTTTGTCACCCAAAGCAGGCCGCTGACAAGCACCGGTGCATCCACGCGGAGCGAGCGCCGGCTCGTCACGATGGAAAACGATTTCCTCGTATTCCGCCACCAACCACGAAGAGAGCGATTACGTTGCTGCGACGAACGATGCTTGAATGTATGAAGACCAAGCAGACTGAAATTCTCTTTAGTCCAGCCACATGAGCTTGGCCGGGTTCTCCTTCAGCATGACTCGCACCTCGTCCGGCTTGATCCCGAATGCGAGAAGCGCGCGAATGAAGACTCTCATGCCGTCGATGCTGTCCATGTGCAACACTTGACCGAAATCGCTCCCGATGATGCATCGTTCGGGGCCGATTTCCTTGATGGTGCGGACTGTTTCCATGGGATCGGCAACGGGCTGATACAAACTGGGTATCATCGGCCTGCCGGATCGAAATTTGAGGCAGTGTTTGGCGCGCGCCAAAAGAGTGCCCTTTCCAGCGTCTGTAGCAGATCACTTTTTATGAGCAGACTGGGGCATTTCTCACAAGTGCCCAAGCGAAGATCGAGAAAATTTCATCTTATACGAAAAGTTTTTGAAGGTTTTCGTCACGTTTTTACGTCTTCTTTAGGTAGGGGAAGTAAAAAACGTCACAGTGTTTGAAAACCGGTTTTTTGACTGTTTAGGAAGGTGCCGATGGTTCAATATCATTTGCGCTGTTTCGCCTCTATAGCTGAGGTAAGACGCCGGCTGAAATCGCCGTTAGCCTTGTGTGTGCTAATCCTTACTGTCGGCTGTACTCAACAACCTAATTCCCGCGAAATTCCGACTCCTGCAAGGTCTTTAGATGCTCCTAAACTGGCTGCGGGAATCTGCAGGCCTGGTGCCAGTGCTAACTTACCCATCCCTTTGAAACCACAGGAAACTCTGATGTGGTGTTGGGCAGCAAGTGGCGAAATGGTGATGGCATACCTTGGTAAACCGGTCAGACAGTGTATTCAGGCGAACAATCTCTTTTCTTTAAAAGGTGTTGATTGTTGTACCCAACCGGTTGCTAACGGTTGCGTTAACGGAGGATGGCCAGAGTTTCAAAAATACGGTGTTTCATACCAGAAGACTTCGAATTTGCCCTTAAGTTGGGATCAGCTAACCGATCAACTTTACTGCCAGAAAAAACCGATCGCGTTCTCTTGGGGGTGGATTGATGATATCGGACAACAAAATGGCGGGCATATGATGGTGGCCGTCGGTTACGTGCCGATAAACGGAACTGACTTCGTAACCGTGAACGACCCGTGGCCTCCAGGACAGGGAGGAGACTTGGCACAGACGACTTACGCTAACTACGTCAGCGGACCTGATCATGTGCATTGGGATGATTTCTATGATTTCAAGTAAGGAAATTGTGGAGGACCAATGGTAACCAAGGCAGGTAACGAAGCGGCGCAGGAACTCCAAGAACTTCAACAGGCAGAGAGCGACAGGCACAGTTTCCGGTATCGCAGCATTGTTCAAACGCTTGACGTTACGAAGAATTACTCCGAAAGGATGCTGAATGCAGAACTGCAACAGTGGTTGTTCGAGGTTGGAGGCGGCATGGACATTGATCACGTGACATTGCGACGGTACTTGGTCGACGAGGGGTATCTTGTCCGCGATGCAAAAGGCAGTGCATCCACGGTGAATCTCACAGGCAGGGGCCATATAGGATTCGAGCAAACGGTCGCTGCCATAGATTCGTTAACAGTGATCCAAGCCGCGAAGTCGCGTGTGGCGGCGCGGAAACGGGAACAATCTGTGCGTTCCCAACCATAGGCAGCCCAAACCACGTTGCAGCCGTCAAGCCGCACGATTGTGAGACGGGCACCGCGCGTCCGATGGCCATGTAATAGAAATCAAGAGCGGCTTGGCACGATCGAAAACAAACTCAGGCTTATTCCTGGTGTCTTTGTCCCGTCCGCACGGTGTAGACAGTATCCACTGGGCTGATAAAGATTTTTCCATCGCCATGCTGGCCGGTCCTTGCACCAGTTTGAATGGCAGCCAAGGCTGCGTCCAGCTTTGCCTCTTCGACGACAATGGTGAACATGATCTTCGGCAGCTCAGTGTAAACGGTATTGCCCACCTGAACGCCTCTTTGCTGTCCCCGGCCAAAGACATCCATCTTCGTCAAAGAAACAATGCCTGTGGATTCCAGGGCGTTAATAACCTGTTCTTCCCGATCGGGTCGAATAATGGCGCGAATCATTCTCATTCGTGAATCTCCACCCATACTTGATTGTCTTCAACGAAGACGGGATAAGTCTGCAGAGTCAGGACAGGATCGGTCGAGCACCGGCCGCTGATCAAATCGAACTTGTAGTCGTGCAATGGACACGTCACTTCGCAATTTTTGATCGTACTTTCGTCGAGTGGGCCGCCCGCATGTGGACACTCGGCATCCACAGCGAAGATCCGTCCATCGGTGTGCAGAAACAAAGCCAGTTGTTTTCCTTTGGCGAGAGCGGAATAGCCGGAGCCTGTCTTGAGATCATTGATGCTGCAAACCATGACCTGCACCACTTTCCTGGACGCGACATTGGCAACAGTCAAAGTGCCTGCGCTGGCAGCGATCGTACTCTCTGCGAGGCTCACCATGGATGGCGCGTGGAAGTCGAACTCTTCATCGGACATTTCTGTGGCAGGCACCATTAAGATGCGATCCCGGACAGTCGGCCTCGCCTGAACCTGTTTGAACAATTCCAGGTGCTTGACGACATTAGCGAGCACATCAGGCAAGGCTTCGTCGCAGGGGACGATATCCATGATTTGTGTTCCTGCTCGGGCCTTCGGTCCCGTTCGTCCTCCGACATAGATTGCGACGGCGTCTAACGATCGGCCCTCAACATTCACTTTCATGCCGCGTAGACCGATATCTGCCGCCTGGTGGTTGCCACACCCCGCTGGACAGCCCGACCAATGGATGGTGATGGGTTTGCCATCCGGACCAAGCCGCTCCTCTAATGCCCTGGAGATTTGTACCGCGCGTCCTTTCGTATCGATCTGGGCAAGATTGCAATAGTCGGTTCCGGTGCAGGCAACGAGCCCCCTGAAAAAACGGGATGGCTCGGGTGACAAATCCCGAAGCAATGGTTCGCTCAAGAGCGCATCAAGACGCTCTTCGGGAATATTCACCAGAATCGCGTTTTGACTCGTCGTGAGGCGAATCTCACCGTTGCCATACGCGTCTGCGAGGCGGCTGAGTTCGCGCAAAGATTCATGACGAATCCGCCCAACGCTGAGACGTATACCAACGGAATGGAGACCCGGTTGCTTTTGCCGGCGCACACCGAAGTGGTCATTGTGACCTTCTGAACGGGCATCTTTGCCGGCCGGACCGGGCTGCCATCCAAGACGCTGGACAAGTTCTCTGCGAAAGCGATCCAGCCCCCACTCCTCCAAAAGAAACGCCAGCCGGCATTGGGTTCTGGCGCCGCGCGCGCCCTCATCGTGAAAGAGTTTGATGATTTGAATGACGACGTCATGTGCCTGACCGGGTTCAATGAACCATTCAAGATTCGAGGCAATGGTAAAGCCGCCGGATCCCATCTTTCCGCCGACGAGGATGTGAAAGCCCGAATAGAGGGTCCCATGAATGAACTTGGTCGCCGGCACCAGAGCAACGTCCTGCGACTCGTTGTGCGTGCAGTTCTCAACGCAACCTGTGATGGTCATGTTGAACTTGCGCGGAAGGTTCGCAAATTCCGGATTGCCGCCGGTGCCTACAATCGTCCGGTCGAGGTCAACCACAATGGGTGACGCATCCAGCAATTCAGTCGGCGTCAAGCCTGCCAGAGCACAGCCATTGATATTCCGCACATTGTCCTGGCCCGTTTGAAGCGTACGCAGATCGACGCCGCGCAATCTCTCAAAAATTTCTGGGACGCTCTCGATCGTGTATCCGCGCAGCTCAATTTGCTGGCGGGTTGTAATATCGAGCATGCCGTTTCCCAAACGTTTCGAGAGATCCGCAATGACAGCCAGTTGCGCGCTGGTTGTGAATCCATTGGGCATGCGGATTCGCATCATGAACTTGCCAGGTGTCGGCTTTCGAAAGAAGACTCCGATCCACTTCAGCAATTCCTTGTCGGAAGGCGTGAGCGCCTCCCAGCCTTGCGTCGTGAACCGTTCGAGGTCTTCTGTGATCCGGAGAGGATTGCCGTCTTTCGATTGCTTGTATTCTTCAATGGGGTTGGCGCCCTTTCGCATGTACCTCTAATCCTTCAAAAAATCTCAAACATTGGCCAACACGGTCTCTGCCGCTTGTTGCGCACCGATGCCGGATGCATCGGTGCGGATTTGCATCACTCCATCGAGGGGTAGGACAAAGATTTTTCCGTCTCCAATCTGGCCGGTCCGATTGGCCTCCATAATCGCTTGAACCAAGGTCTCGACCTGGCTTTCCGCCACGATCCACGAAATCATTCGCTTCGGTAAGTACCGGAAACCCGTTCCAGAAGCGGCGCCCCTGCGCGCGAGGAACTGCAATCCCCGTTGTCT
>Ga0209056_10008466_pt1 | contig 10551 bp, 8 predicted proteins | sample GraSoiAngelo_114_FD_185876 | JGI IMG/M metagenome (GOLD analysis project Ga0209056, IMG submission 185876) | Grasslands soil microbial communities from the Angelo Coastal Reserve, California, USA - 14_0903_13_40cm (SPAdes) (version 2) | ecosystem: Environmental > Terrestrial > Soil > Grasslands ...
CCCGCGAGGTGGCGCCGGTGGAGCCGCTCGGCGACCCGCCGCGCCAGTGCTTCGATCTTCGCGCGCATCACCGCGAGGTCGGTCGTGTCCTCCTCGAACGCGGTCACGCGACGGCGGGCTTGAATACCGGAGCCGACCGCGCGAGACTCGACCGGCTCATGATCGGAAGTGCGCGCCGCAGGCCGGCGCGGGGCTCGGGCCCGGCGCGGCCAATAACAGGAGGAGAGACGATGAGGATCCGAGCGAGCATCGCGGCCGTCGTGATCGCGCTGGCGGCCGTTGTCGGCACCGTGGTGATGGGCGGGGCGCAGGACAAGACCCTGTCGATCGGTGTCCTGGGGCCGCTCTCGGGCGGCGCGGCGTCTTACGGCGTCGAGCTGGTCCGCGGCGCCGAGATGAAGGCGGACGAGATCAACAAGGCCGGCGGGCTCAAGGTCGGCGCCGACACGTACCGGATCAAGCTCGTGAGCTACGACCACAAGGCGCTCGCGGCCGACGCCGCCACCGCCGCCAACAAGCTCGTGTTCCAGGACAAGGTGAAGTACATCATCGGCAACGCCGTGGGCGCGACCTGCAACGCGGTCCAGACCGTGACCGAGCCGGAGAAGGTGCTGTTCTCGTTCGTGTGCTGGGGCACCAACAACCTCGGCCCCGACAAGCCGCACTCGTTCCGGGTCATGCTGAGCCAGTGGGAAGTGGCCGAGCCGTTCTATCGCTGGGTGAAGGAGAAGCACCCGCAGATCAAACGCGTCGCGGCGATCTCGCCGAACGACACGAGCGGCAAGGACACCAACACCGCCGTCGTGAAGGCGCTGAAGGCGCTGGGGTTCGAGGTGGCCGCCGACGAGTACTACGAGCGCGGCACCAAGGACTTCTACCCGATCCTCACCAAGATCCTGGCCGCCAAGCCCGACATGCTGGACGTCGCGGCGGCGCCGGCCGGCGAGGGCGGGCTCATCCTGAAGCAGGCGCGCGAGCTCGGCTTCAAGGGCGCCAAGGGCTGGACCGCGGGCACCAACCCGTTCACGATCATCGGCGTCGCCGGCAAGGACGCGGCCGAGGGCGTCTGGAGCCCGGCCAACATCAACGTCAGGAGCGACTTCGTCAGCGCGACGGTGCGGCGGTTCGGCGCGGAGTACGAGAAGCGCTACAACGAGGTGCCGGGCGTCATCGCCGTCGCCAACTACGCGGCGTTCGACGTGATCACGAAGGCGATGCAGGAGGCGCGCTCGCTCGACACCGACAAGGTCCTGGCGGCGCTCACCCAGAAGCCCTTCGAGACGGTGTGGGGACGGCTGGTCATCGGCGGCAAGGAGACCTACGGGATCGACCGCCAGTTCCTATACCCGGTCGTGATCAGTGAGGTGCGTGACGGCAAGGTCGTCGACATCGCGCAGGTGCTGCCGACAGCGCTGAAGAAGTAGCGGCGTTGACCGGCGGTGTCGATCGATCTTCTCGTCCAGGCGCTGCTCAACGGCTTCGGGCTGGCGATGGTGTACGTGCTCGTCGCCCTCGGCCTCACGCTGATCTTCTCGATCCTCGAGATCATCAACTTCGCCCACGGTGAGTTCTACATGCTCGGGGGCTACGTCACCTACTACGCCTTCGCCGTCTTCGGGCTCAACTACTTCGCGACGCTCGGCTTCGCCATCCTCGCCGTGGGTCTGGCGGGGGTGGTGGCCGAGCGGCTGATCTTCCGTTACCTGAGGGGCAAGACTCTCAACGCGTTCATCGTGTCGCTCGGCCTGCTCTGGGTCATGCAGGCCTCCGCCCAGCTCTCCTTCGGCGTCCTCGACAAGCCCGTGCCCTCGGCCTTCTCGGGCATCGTGCGCGCCTTCGGGCTCGTGATCTCGGTCGAGCGTCTCGTGGTCTCGCTCTCGGCCATCGTCCTGATCGCGGCGCTCTACCTGTTCTTGCGCTGGAGCCGTCCGGGCCGTGCGATGCGCGCGGTGGCGCAGGACGCCGACGCGGCAGCGCTCCAGGGCGTCGACATCGAGCTGGTCTCCGCGCTGGGCTTCGGGATCGGGTGCGCGCTCGCGGGCGGCGCCGGCGGGCTGCTGGCCCCGGTGTTCGCGGTGAGCCCGGCGATGGGGGCGCTGCCGGTCGTCAAGGCGTTCATCATCATCATCATCGGCGGCATGGGGAGCCTGCCCGGCGCGGTGGTCGGCGGGCTCCTGCTGGGCTCGGTGGAGGGGCTCGGCTCGCTGTTCATGGGGAGCGCCGCCGTGAGCGTCCTGGGATTCCTCGTGGTCATCCTCGCCCTGCTGGTCCGTCCGCGGGGGCTCTTCGGTGGAGCCTAGCCGCGGCCTCAGCGCGCCGCCGGGGCGCGCTCTCAGCGCGCCGATCGCGGGTCTGGCGCTGCTCGCGGCGGGTGTCGTCGCGCTCCCGCAGCTGACCCGCGACTCGTACTACCTCGACGTCGCCACGACCATCCTCATGAACCTGGCGCTCACGATGAGCCTGCGGCTTCAAGTAAGCACCGGACAGCTCAACATGGCCCACATCTCGTTCATGGGGATCGGCGCCTACGCCTCCGCCTTGCTGGTGACGCGCGTCGGGATCTCGTTCTGGGCGGCGCTGCCGATCGCGGCCGTGGTGGCCGCGTTGCTCGCGTTCCCCATCGGGGGACTGGCGCTTCGCGTGACCGGGCCCTACTACTTCCTGATCACGTTCGCGTTCTCGGAGGTCGTCCGGCTCTTCTTCAACAATTTCTTCGTCGACCTGTTCGGCGGGCCGTCCGGGCTCGTCGGCATCCCGAAGCCAAGCGCGCTGCCGTGGTTCGGCCGCGCGCTCACCTTCACCACCAAGCTGGAGCTCTACACCCTGATGGCGGCGCTGCTCCTCGTCACGGCCGCCGTGCTGGTCAGGCTCGAGCACTCGCGGTTCGGGCTCGTCGCGAGCGCGATCCGCCAGGGCGATCTGCTGGCCGAAACGCTCGGCGTGAACGTCTTCCGCTACAAGCTCACGGCGTACGTCGTGGGCAGCCTGGTGGCGGGCGTGGCCGGCGCCTTCTTCGCCCATTCGCATCAGGTGCTGCACTCGAGCGACTTCGGCCTGGAGCCGATGGTGCTGCTGGTCGTCTTCACCGTGATCGGCGGGACGGGGAGCGTGTGGGGTCCGGTGGCGGGCACCGTGCTCATGACGATCGCCGGCGAGCTCCTGCGCGAGCTGCACCACTACGAGTCGCTGGTGTTCGGCGCCGTCCTGATCCTCACGATGCTCTGGGCGCCCGACGGGCTCGTCGCGCTGCCGGGCAAGCTCGCGCGGCGACGGCGTGCGGGAGTGTCCCTTGCCCCTTGAGCTACGCTCGGTCGGCCGGCGCTTCGGCGGGCTGCAGGCCGTCGCCGATCTCTCGATGACCGTCGCCCCGTCGACGATCCACGGGCTGATCGGTCCCAACGGCGCCGGGAAGAGCACGGTGTTCAACCTGATCACCGGCGTCATCCCGCTCACGTCCGGCGCGGTCTTCTTCAAGGGCGAGCGGATCTCGGGGCTCCGTCCGGCCGAGATCTGTCGGCTGGGCATCGCGCGCACGTTCCAGGCCACGACGCTGTTCCGTGAGTACACCGTCCTCCAGAACGTGCTCGTCGCCGCCCACCTGCTGTCGGCGCCCGGCCTCGGATCGGCGCTCCTGTGGTCGAGCCGGTATCGCGAGCGAGAGCGACGCGCCCGCGAGCGCGGCCTGGCGCTCCTGCAGACGCTTCACCTCGCTGGGCTCGCCGATCAGGTGGCCGGGACGCTTCCCCATCGAGACCAGAAGGCGCTCGCGCTCGCGATGGTTCTCGCCACCGGCGCCGAGCTCGTGATCCTGGACGAGCCGATGGCCGGGCTGGCCGCTCAGGAGAAGGCGGAGACGACGAGCGTCCTCCAGCGGCTCCGCGAGCAGGGACTCACCGTGCTCCTCGTGGAGCACGACATGAAGGCGGTCATGGGCGTGTGCGACACCGTCACGGTCCTCGATCACGGGCTGCGCATCGCGGAGGGGACGCCACGCGAGATCCAGGCCAACCCGGCCGTGATCGAGGCATACCTGGGCGTGGAGGAGCCGGGTGCTTGAGCTGACCGACCTCAGCGTCCACTATGGCAACGTCGCCGCCGTCGACTCGGTCTCGGTCACGGTCGCCGAGGGCGAGATCGTCGCGATCATCGGCCCGAATGGAGCCGGAAAGACGTCGACGCTTCGCGCACTGTCAGGACTCGTAAAGCCCAGCGGAGGGCGTGTCATGTTCCGGGGAACCGATATCTCCCGGTGGCGGCCCCACCGTATTGTTGCACTCGGGCTGAGCCACGCGCCGGAGGGGCGGCGGCTGTTTCCGCAGATGACCGTGCTCGAGAATCTCAGGATGGGCGCCTATCGGCGGCGCGACCGCGACGGGGTGGCGCGCACCCTGGGCGAGGTGCTCGAGCGGTTCCCGCGCCTGGCCGAGCGGCGCCACCAGCTGGCCGGCACGCTCTCGGGCGGCGAGCAGCAGATGCTCACGATCGGCCGCGCGCTGATGTCGGGACCGGCGATGCTGATCCTCGACGAGCCGTCGTTCGGCCTGGCACCCCTGCTCGTCAGGGAGATCCGGGCGATCGTCCAGTCGATCAACCGCGAGCGCGGGGTCGCCGTGCTCCTGGTCGAGCAGAACGCGCGGATGGCGCTCGCCGTCGCCGGGCGCGCCTACGTCATGGAGACAGGCCGGATCGTGCTCAGCGGCTCCGCGGCGATGCTGCGCGAGAGCCCGCACGTCAAGGCAGCGTACCTGGGAGGCTGATCAGCATGCGCTTCGAGACAAGGCTCAGCGACGAGCTCATCGAGCGGTACCAGCAGTCCGGATACTGGGGCGCCGAGACGTTCTACGCGATCCTCGCCCGCCGCGCCGCGACCCATCCCGATCGCGTGGCGATCGTCGACCGCGGGCGCCAAATCACGTACGGAGAGCTCGGGACTCGCGTCGACCGCGTCGCAGCCGGGCTCGGCGCCCTCGACATCGGGAGGGGCGACGTGGTCACGATCCAGCTCCCGAACTGGGCCGAGTTCGCGTACGTGTTCTTCGCCCTGGAGCGCCTGGGCGCGGTGGCGAACCAGATCGGACCCGACTTCCGGAGCCGCGAGGTCGACTACATCCTGCGCTTCTCGGAGAGCCGCGCCTTCATCTGCCCGGCGAGCTTCAAGAGCTTCGACTACGTGAAGATGATCGGCGAGCTGCGGCCCGGGTTGCCCGACCTCCAGGCGGTCTGTGTGCTGGGCGGCGCCGCCGGCCCGGGGCGCGTGTCGCTCGACGCGCTCGTGGAGAACGCGAGCGCCGTCGCGCCGCCCGGCGCCCAGCAGGGCGCGAACGACGTGATGCGGATGGCCTTCACGTCTGGCACGACCGGCAATCCCAAGGGCGTGATCCACAGCCACAACACGACGCTCTCGACCTGCCGGACGCTGAACACCGACATGCGCGTCACCGAGGACGACGTGTTCCTGGTCTACCTGCCGCTCGGGCTCAACTGGGGGTACCTGACGCTCGTGCAAGCGATCATGGCCGGCGCGCGTGTGGTCCTGCTCGATCAGTTCAGTGCCGCCGCCGCGCTCGACCTGATCCGGCGCGAGCGCGTCACCTACATCCCGACCGCGCCCGCGTCGATCATCGCCATGCTGAACCATCCTGACCTCGGCCAGTTCGATCTGTCCTCGCTCCGCGTGGTCATCACCGGGGGCGCCTCGTGCCCGATCGAGACCATTCGCGAGTTCCGGGCGCGGATGCACGGCCACCTGATCGAGCTGTACGGAATGCTGGAGACCGGCTTCCACACCTACACGCGGCTCGCCGACGACCCGGAGGCGGTCACCGGCACGGTGGGCACCGTCTCCTCCGGCCTCGGGATCCGCATCATCGACGACGCCGGCCGCGACGTCCCACCGCGGGCCGAGGGCGAGATCGCGGCCCTGGGCCCGTCGGTCCACCTCGGCTATCACAAGAACCCCACCGCGAACGCCGAGCTCTTCACCGCCGACGGCTGGTTCCGCACCGGGGATCTCGGACAGTTCGACGCGGCCGGCAACGTGAAGATCGTGGGCCGCCTCAAGGAGATGATCAACCGCGGCGGCAAGAAGTTCTTCCCCCGCGAGATCGAGGAGATCCTCTACACGCACCCGAAGATCCTCCACGCCGCGATCGTCGGCGTCCCGGATCCCCGGCTCGGCGAGCGCAATTGTCTCTGCGTGATTCCGCGCGCCGGCCAGCAGCTCGCCCTCGACGAGGTGGTGGCCTACCTCAAGGACGACGTGGCGACGTTCAAGCTCCCGGAGACGATCGAGATCTTCGACGAGCTGCCCTTCACGCCCACCGGGAAGATCCAGCGCCACGTCCTCGTGCGCCGCGTGCTCGAGCGCCGCGGCGCCTGAGGGCGTCAGCGGAGCCAGCGCGGTCCGAGCGCCGCGAAGCCGGCCTTGGTCAGCTGGTAGCCGAGCTCGCGGTAGGACTCGAACTGTCCCTCGTCGAAGAACTGATCGCCGGTCGTCTCCTGGGGGGAAGGTCGGATGGTTCCGCGCGTACTCCAGAAGGTCTTCGCTCTCGTGCAGGTCTTCGCTCATCGTCGGCTTGATGTAGACGAGGCGGCCCTCCCCGGCGACGTCGCCCTGGTTGGGCGGATAGACGATCTTGCCCACCTGGAACCCCGCCGCCGCGCGCGGGCTCGTCCCGTCGCCGTGGAGCTTGCCGAGATCGAGCTGGATGTCGATCCCGAAGTCGATCCGCGCCTTCCGCATGATGTTGGCGATGTCCTCGAACTTCCGCGTCGGGTCCGCGCCGCAGTCGACCGCGATGATGGTCTTGCAGCGCCGCTCCAGCAGGCCGTAGAGGCCGGTGTTGTCGAAATGGCCACCGTCGCTCACGAACACGTACCAGTCGTTCTCGTCGGTCAGGCTGAAGAGCTCTTTCAGGAAGAAGTAGTGCCAGAAGACCAGCCCCGCCCGCAGGTGCACGGCCGGGTTCGGCAGCCACTGACCCAGCCGAACGTTCAGCAGCGCCATCAAGACGGCGAGGCCGGGTTTCGTGGCCGAGCCCATCTGCGGACTCACCGCCGCGCCGGAGACGGCCATCGCGGTGGCGAGCTCCAGCCGCCCTCGCGCGTACGCGCCGGTCGGCGCATAGCCAACACGCGGCGAGCCGCAGTAGAGCTTCGAGAACAGGAAATGCGCGGATCGCCGGCCGCGCAGCGAGAGATCTCGCGATCCGGAGAGGTTGAGCGTGGCGTTCACCAGGTGATAGGGGCCGTTGTTCGTGGGAAGCACGTCGCGCAGCTGGATCCGGTCGCTGGTGACGATCTGCGCCGAGGACCGGCGGATCACATAGGCGTCGGCGAGACGGTCGCGATAGAAGTTCAGCAGCGACACCCGGTTGACGTTGATGACGAAGCCCGACACGACGGCGATCACGAAGAGCCGCGGATACCACTCCACCAGCGTCGGGTAGTCCTCGCGCGAGAGCCACTCCCCGACATGAACGATCTCCACCGCGGCCAGCAGCCCCGCCGCCGCGAAGCCGAAGATCCACAACGATCGCTTCAGGTATCCGATGACGGCCGCCGGAATCGCCGCGGCCAGGATCGGGAAGAGCACGGTCATCAGGGAATCGAGCGCTCGCCCCTCGCCGATCGTGAACCCGGCCTCGCCCAACGCCCTGATCAGCTCGACCTCCGGTCCCGCGAAGTAGAGATCGCCGGCGAGGCCCTTGTTGGCGATGGTGAGCTGGGTGTCCCAGATGCCGTCGGCGAGGTGCTGGAGCGTCGTCTGGCCGCCGCCGACACGTGCTCCCGCCACCTGCAGCGCGCCCCGGAGGTCTTCCACGGTCCCCTCGACGTGCTGGCACTCGCGGGGAGCCGGGCCTTTGCAGAACCCGAAAACTCTTAGTCCGCCTTCCAGTTGGCCCAGCGCGACGGGCTGGGAGCCGAGCACGAGCCCGACCAGCTCGTAGTAGGCCCAGGGGGCCGCGATCAGAAAGCCGAGCGCCATCGCGACGGCGACCGCCACGGCGGCGCCGGCCATCAAGCCGTCCCGAGCCCGTTTGGTCCAGGCGGCGAGATAGGGGGCGACCAGCCACGCCGCCGTGATGACGCCGAGACCGGCGGCGAGCCATCTCAAGTACGACCATCCCCATGCCCACTGGGCCGTCGCGAGCCAGGAGAGGATCAGCGTCCCGGCCACGAAGAGGAACCCCAGACCGCTGAGGGGCGCGATGAGGTTCAGGATGAGCGCGCCCAGATAGGCCGCGACCAGGCGCCAGATCCCGAGGCTCAGGATCCCGCGGCGAGGAACCAGGTAGTTGCTGTAGTCGCGCAGGTGGCGAACTTCCGGGGCTTCGCGGTCGGCACCCGAGAACCCGAGCGGAAACGCCCCGGCGTCGCGGCCCGCCGGGCGCACGCCCGCGCGCGGGTCGCTCGTGAGCAAGGACGTCACGCACGAGCCGACGTAGCCGCCGCCTGACACGGTCGACAGGTAGTCGACGAACTTCAGCAGATCGAGGTGGGATAGCGCCTGGAGGACGCCGAGCGAAAACGTCGCCGAGCGGATCCCACCGCCGGACAGGGCGAGACCCACCGTTCCGTGGGCGACGCGGGGCGCGATCGCGGTTCCGGCGCCCGGGCGCTCGGCCTGGAGGCTCGAGGGGTCGACGTCCTGATCGCCGAGCCGCCGCCGGCGCTCGACGAGGTAGTCGAGCTCCGCCGCGTACACGTCGGCCACGCTTCGACGGAGACCTTCGGTGGGTCGAGAGTCCTTCTGCATCGCGCTCGCCCCGCCAAGAATAGCGCGGGCGACCTGAAAGGCGGCTACGCTCGCCTCATCGTGAGGATCCCCCGAAGCGGATCACCGTGTACCCGGGCGCGAAGACTTGGCCCTCGCGCACCCGACGCTCGGCCCGGCGCTTCTCGGCGGGCACCGACTTGGGCACAATGCGACGGTCGCTCCGCCGGCGCTCCATCATCACGCGCACCCCACTGACCCCGGCGAGCTCCCGCGCGAGGAACTCGTAGAGGGCCGCCTGCGCTGGGCTGACCACCAGCAGCAGCCGCACCCCCGGGAATGAGCGGGAAGGCAGGCGATTGAGGAGCTCGATCGCGTGGCGGCGGCAGATGCCGTGGGTCTTCGACTGATCGTCGAGCGGCGCCCGCTCGCCCAGCCCCGCCGGCCGGCCCTCCTGCTCGCACCACGCGCACATGACGATCACCCGAAACCGCCTCCCCTCGTCGAGAAGCATCGTGAGCACGGGTGATGCCAGCGACGTCAGAATTTCTGGATGATCGGACTGGCTAGGGTTCTCGCGCGCTTAGGAGGCCGCCGGCAAGACGCGCTGAGCCTTATTGGCAAGAACTGACAGTTTTGGTCAGACGACAGTAGCCGACCGTCAGCTGGTGAAGCCCCTGCCCTCACCGGCCAGCCGGTCGAGCAGCGGCGCCGGCGACCAGAACTCGTCGCCGCTCTGCTTCTTGAACTCCAGCATCCGGTCACGCAGCGCCCGGAGACCGAGCGAGTCCGCCCAGAACATCGGACCGCCCCGATAGACGGGCCAACCGTAGCCGTAGACCCAGATCACGTCGATGTCGCTGGCGCGAATCGCGATCTTCTCGTGGAGGATCTTGGCGCCCTCGTTGACCATCGGGTAGAGGAGCCGCTGGAGGATCTCCTCGTCGGAGACGAAGCGGCGGGTGATGCCCATGGACGTCGCGACGTCCACGATGATCTTCTCCACCTCGGGATCGGGGATCGGCGTGCGGTCGCCCTTCTCGTATCTGAAATAGCCGGCGCCCGTCTTCTGTCCGAACCGCCCCAGCTCGCAGATGCGATCGGCCACCGGCGCCTTGGCGCCGCGGCCCTTCCGGATGCGCCAGCCGACGTCGAGGCCGGCCAGGTCACCCATCGCGAACGGGCCCATCGGGAAGCCGAAGTCGGTGAGCACCTTGTCGACCTGGTGCGGCGCCGCGCCCTCCAGGATGAGCTTCTCGGCCTGCAGGCCGCGCTGGTGGAGCATGCGATTGCCCACGAAGCCGTGGCAGACGCCCACCAGGACCGGCACCTTGCCGATGCGGCGCCCAATGGTCATCGCGGTCGCGATGGTGGTCTTGGACGACTTCTGGCCGCGCACGTTCTCGAGCAGCCGCATCACGTTGGCGGGGCTGAAAAAGTGGGTGCCGATCACGCTCTCCGGCCGCTTGGTGGCCGAGGCGATCTCGTCGACGTCGAGCGTCGAGGTGTTGGTCGCCAGCACCGCGTCGGGCTTGCAGACCGCGTCGAGCTTGGCGAAGACTTCCTTCTTGATCGGCATCTCCTCGAACACCGCCTCGATGACGATGTCGGCGTTCGCCACCGCCTGGAAGTCGACGGAGGGGGTGATGAGGCCCATCCGCTTCTCGACGTCCGCCGCGGTGAGCCGGCCGCGGGCCGCCGTCGCCTCGTAGTTGTTCCGCACGATCCCGAGGCCGCGGTCCAGCGCCTCCGTGGCCACCTCGACCACGGTGACCGGAATCCCGGCGTTGGCGAAGTTCATCGCGATGCCGCCGCCCATGGTGCCGGCGCCGATC
>Ga0209056_10008472_pt1 | contig 10547 bp, 4 predicted proteins | sample GraSoiAngelo_114_FD_185876 | JGI IMG/M metagenome (GOLD analysis project Ga0209056, IMG submission 185876) | Grasslands soil microbial communities from the Angelo Coastal Reserve, California, USA - 14_0903_13_40cm (SPAdes) (version 2) | ecosystem: Environmental > Terrestrial > Soil > Grasslands ...
TTGATAACCAGAAGGTCCAGCAGGCCGTCATTATTCACATCCACCCAGACCGCGCCAACGGACCAGAGCGGCCCATATTCGGGATCAGGCTTGTTGAGCCCGGCCTTGGCTGTTACGTCGGTGAATGTGCCGTTTCCGTTGTTGTGATAGAGCGTGTTTCTGTACACGCCCGCGACAAAGATATCTTCGTACCCATCATTGTCGTAGTCGGCGACAGCGACGCCCATGTCATAGCCGGTGCCGGCCAAGCCAGCTTTTTCGGTAACGTCCGTGAAGTGCCCCTTACCGTCGTTTTCGAAAAGGCGGTTCGAATATTTTGAAGAGGATTTCCGAAGCGTCCTGATGTCGGCTCCGTTGGCGAAGAATATATCCAGCTTGCCATCGTTGTTGTAATCGAAAATAGCCACGCCCCCGGCCATGGTTTCTGGTGCGTGACGCTCGGGCGTCTCGCAACTGTCGAGTTCGAAAGCAATCGGCTGGTACGCGAAACGGATGGGACTTTCCGCGGAGGGTTTTCCCTTGGCGAGCTTTCCCGGCGGTGAAGGCGGCGGCGCTTCAGCGGGCTTGGGATTCTGGGTGCGCAAAAATACCGCTAGCAACAGCACGCCTACTGCGCACGCAAACTTGCAGGGTCTCATTCCTTGAGACAGAGCTCAATCCCCTTCGCTTGCTACTCTGGCAACCTTTGCTCGCCACGAATCGAGAACCGAGCCTCCACGCCCGGAGCCGCGGTCCCGGGCTGGCCACCGCCCACACTGACACGGTACGTGCCAGCGGCGACTAGTCGATCTCCAGCAGCATTTACGAAACTCAAGTTTCGCGGATCCACAATGAAATGCACGTGCTGGGTTTCGTCTGGACCGATGTGGATTCTCGTAAACCCGCGAAGCGCGCGCAGCGGAGTGCCAGGTAATTTCGGAAAACTCAAGTAGAGCTGTACGACTTCATCACCCTCTCTGTGATTAGTATTCTCCACCTCGAGGTCCACCTCGAGGGAATCGCCGGCGTTCAATTCCGATTTGGACAACTTCAGGTTGCTATATTCAAATTGCGAATAGCTCAGGCCATAGCCGAAGGCATAAAGCGGCTTTCCCTCGAAGTACCGGTACGTACGGTTTCGCATCGAATAGTCCTCAAACGGCGGCAACTGTTCGACGCCTTTGTAGAACGTCACGGCCAGCCGGCCGGCTGGATTGTTTACGCCGGCAAGAGTCTGCGCAATAGCAGTGCCGCCTTCTTCTCCGGAGTACCAGGCATCGAGGATTGCGTTCGCATGCTCCGCAGCCCAATTCACAGAAAGCGCGCTGCCATTCATAAGCACGATCACGAGCGGCTTGCCAGTTTTTCCCAGTGCTTCCAGAAGGTCTTCTTCCTCCCTCGGTAAATCCAGGCTGGTGCGATCTCCACCTTTGAAGCCTGGCACGTCAACTTGCATTTCCTCGCCCTCAAGCTGAGATGTGATTCCGACGACCGCGACCACCGCGTCTGCCTGCTTGGCTGCCGAAACCGCTTCTGCTATCGGGTCAGCGATGACGGGCAACCACACCAGCTTTGTGCCCGTGCCGCCCTGCCCGTATTCGACTTTCAAGGCGTAGCGATGACCCTTCTGCAGCTGGATCGTGGTTGTCGTCGGCTTAGGATCGTGCAGGATAGAGTCGTCCACGATCAGCGTGCCGTCGAGCCACAGCCGGTTCATGGAACCGACCATGCCGACCCGGTAGGTACCGGACTCCGGGGGCGTCAGGGATCCGGTCCACCGCACCGCGAAGTCTTTCATGCCAGCAGGTGGCGTGAGCGCGGAAGGTTCCGGATGGAACGGCTGGAAACTTACAGCCTCATCTACTCGAACCACCTGAGGCGTTCCTTCGAAATCCTTGCTGGAGAAATACTCACCCTTCAGCCCAGGTTGTCCGTCTGCAGTCGAGAGTGCGGACATCGGAACCAGAGTTTCCTTTCGCAAGAAATTCATCCCGGGAACGAAGGTTACGCTGGCGTCAGCGAACTGTTTGCGGATGCCGTCGAGGGCCGTCGCGACCCGCGACGCCGTGCCAGCGTAATTGCCATGCAACACGCTCACAGATTCAGCGAGAGGCCCGACCACCGTGATCTTCCTGATCTGTGCGCCGAAGGGCAGCACGCCGTCGTTCTTCAACAAAACTATTGACTCCCGCGCCGTCCTCAGCGCAAGTTCCCGATGTGCGTCACTATCGATTTCGGAATCTGGAGTCTGGGCATAACCCACCATTTCTGGAGGATCGAACATTCCCAGGCGCATCCGTGCGGTGAATAGTCGCTTTAGCGCAACGTCGAGATCCTGTTCCGTGAGCAGACCTTGTTTCACCGCGTCCAGATATTTCACATAGTCTGAGTTGTCCGTAGCCTTGGTGAAGAAGTCGGCACATTCGTTATCCATCCCCTTCTTCAACACGGCTGCGGCAGCTTCGGGCATGCTCCTCGTAAACTGATGTCCCCTGAACACATCGACCACCGCATCGCAATCGGACACGACATATCCGTTGAATTTCCAGGCGCCGCGCAACTGATCCTGAAGCAAAAACGTGCTCGCGCACGCCGGCTCGCCATGGACCCGGTTATAAGCGCACATAACCGAACCGGCTTTGCCCTCCGTAACCGTGTCGCGGAATGCAGGAAGATATGTGTCTTCTTCATCATGCTTCGATACCTTCACGTCGATCGAATGGCGTGAAGGCTCCGGGCCGCTGTGCACCGCAAAATGCTTCGGGGTCGAGATCATCGCCATGAAGTCCGGTGACAAACGCAACTCCCATTCGTCCGGTAAGAAAAGGATCCTCCCCGTAGGTTTCCTGTCCGCGTCCCCAGCGCGGATCGCGGAAGATATTGATGTTGGGGGACCAGAAATCCAGTCCCTCCATGATGTCGCGCCGGCCCGCACGTACAGCCTGGTTGTGCTTGGCTCTGGCTTCCGTGCCGATCACCACGGCCATCTCGTGGATCAGCGGAGCATCAAAGGTTGCGGCCAGTCCAATGGGCTCCGGAAACACGGTAGCTGTTCCAGCATTCGCGACTCCGTGCAGGGCCTCGCTCCACCAATCGTATTCAGGAATCTGCAACCTCGGAATCGCACGCGCCTGATTCACCAGTTGCGACGCCTTCTCCTCAAGAGTCATCTTCGAGATCAGATCATCGACCCGGACACTGACTGGCAGGGAAGGGTCAAGGTAAACGGGAACGCTGGGAGTCTGCTCTGTTTGGGCGAAGGAAATGACTGCCGTAAAAAACATGAAAGCGAAGTGAATTGTTGCGGCTCGAATATGGCGTTCGCCCATCGGATCGGTCCTCACTCAGTGCATTTTCTTCACGCCAAGGCGTAACCACACGTCAGCGAACAGCCTTTGTTCCAGAAGCGTGACAAAAGGTTACGGCCGAGCGCAAGGTCCAACAATGACGACTAAACCGGGGTGTACTGGAAGCTCCCCTGGCAGTTTGGCACAACGAAACTCAATAGAGCAAGAATTCACTCGGGCGCGTCTCATCCTGAGACCGTATTCATATTGGGACTAGAAAAACGTTTTTTCTTGACAACAGTCGACGGCCGGGGATAAACCGTTAACGTTCACGGGAAGTCTCGTGGGCATTCACGTACTTGTGCATGCCGACCACGTCTGTCGAGCGCCTAAAACGCAATTCTGGAGGATCTGAATGAAATCTCTCTCGTCCACGTTCGCCGGTAGTCTGGGCCTTTCCGGCAATGGCCGCAACCTTTGCTCTCTCGCAGTTCTCTTCCTCTTACTCTGCGTAATGGCAGTCCTCGCCACTCCGGCTTTCGCGCAGGAGGCGACTATCGTCGGAGCGGTCACTGATCCGACCGGGGCCTCCGTCCCCAACGCGGCGATCACAATTACGAACGTGGAAACCGGGCAGACTCGCAACCTGACCAGCAGCAGCGAGGGGCAGTACGTGGCTCCCGACCTCCATATCGGCCGCTACACCGTGCGGGCGGTGGCGCCGGGCTTCAAGGCCACCGAGCAGAACAACATCGTGCTCAACGTCGGCGATCGCACCCGCGTCGACTTTAAATTGCAAGTCGGGAGCGCGACTGAGCAGATCACCGTGGAAGCGGCAGCTATTGCCGTGCAATCCGACAGCGGCGAAGTCAGCGACGTAATCACCGGCCAGCAACTCTCGCAGCTCGCCACAAACGGACGCAGCATGTATTCGCTGATCTCGCTGACGCCCGGCGCCTCTAGCGGCCAGGGCGATTTTCAGATACCTACTCCAGTAGGCGGCGACGCCAACGTGAGCTTTAACGGCATGCGTGAAAGCCACAATCTTTACCTCCTAGACGGTGCCGAGAGCGACGACCGCGGCGGCGCCGGCGGCTCGGACGTTATGCCTTCCCTCGACGCTATTGCCGAGTTCCGCCAAATGACCTCGAACTACAGCGCCGAATTTGGCTTGTCATCGTCCGCGACCATGACCGCTGTAATCAAGTCGGGAACCAAGAAATACCACGCGTCAGCTTGGGAGTTCCTGCGCAACGATGCTCTCGACGCCCGCAACTACTTCAATCCTGCTCCAAATAAGATCGCCGAGCTGCGATTCCATACTTACGGCTTCAACGCCGGCGGTCCAGTCGACTTTTGGAAAAGCGACCACAAAACTTTCTTCTTCTATAACATGGAGTGGCGCAGCCTGATTCAGGGGGACACGCTGAAGCAGACCGTTCCCAGTACTGCGTGGTATGCTGGCGCGTTACCCAGCAATATCCCCATTACCGTACCGAACAACGTGTCCACAGCGTACCTTTACAGGAACTGTGGCGGAGTTGCCCCGGCGGGAGTCGTGCCCGGTCAGCAGTTCCCCAACAACACAATCCCGAGTTGCATGATCGATCCGAGCTCGACTGCGCTGCTGCAGGCTGGCATCTTTCCGGCGAATAATGCTGTGGACCCAAACAGCGGCCAACCGGAGTTTCTTGGCGGCAACAACGTACCAACCCACGTTCGAGAGGAAATCGTCCGCGTCGATCATAACTTCAACAGCAAGTTTTCCGTCTTCGGTCACTTTCTGGCGGAGCAGATCGCGCAGAACTTCGGCAAGGCCATGTGGAGCGGGGACAACGTCCCCACGGCGGCCAATACGTTCGGCAATCCGTCTTACAGCGCTGTGATCCACACCACGTATGTCATCAGCCCAACGCTACTCAACGAGGTAGCGTTCAACTATAACGGCAACCGGATCAACATAGTTCCCAAAGGCATCATCGCCAGGCCGAGCGGGTTCACCTCGCAGCGAATATTCAACGGGCCAAACAATCTCGACCGGATCCCGGAAATCCACCTGAACGGTTACAACGGAACCGACTACACCACGGCCAGCTGGCCATGGCACAACAAGGCGGATGACTACCAGGTTCGTGATGATATTTCGTGGACCAAGGGCGCGCACCAGATCAAGATGGGTGCCAGTTGGGCGATCTACAAGAAGATTCAGGACTTGTTTGGCAATACCCAGGGATCCTTCCGCTTCGATAACAACTTCACCGGAAATGATTTTGCCGATTTCCTGCTTGGCACCGCCTCGAACTATGGGGAATTGGCGGTTCAGGACCACGGCTTCTGGAACAATGTTTCCTGGGCTGCCTACGTGCAAGACAACTGGCGTGTCAACCATCGCCTGACCCTGAATCTTGGTTTGCGCTGGGACGGTGTTCCGCACACCTACGAGGCCAACAATCGGATGGGCAACTTCTATCCGAATCTCTACGACCCGGCGAATGCGGCTGTCTTTGTTCCGGGTACGAACGGCAACCAAATCTGCGGCGGGAATCCGCTTCCGGCGGGCTGCTCAGCCGCCAGCCCCGGCTTGGGATCGAGTCCCAATCCCATCTTGGCGAACACTCTTTTCTATTTGAATGGCATTGGAATTCCTGGCAAGACTTCAGGAGTTCCGAAGGGACTCGTGGATAATCACTGGGCTACCTTTGGTCCACGCATCGGCTTCGCCTATGACCTTACCGGTAACGGCAAGACCGTCCTGCGTGGTGGCTTCGGCACCATGTACGAACGCATCCAGGGCAATGACATGTACAATGCGGGCCCCAACGTTCCCTTCAGTACGAACGTATCTTTCAACAACGTCGAGTTGGAAAACCCGTCGACCGGCCTTAGCAATAATGCTCCCCTGGTGGCGCCGATTACCGTTGCCGGCATCACCGGTCTTGACAAGATCCAGAACAAACTGCCGGTCAGCTATCAGTACAGCTTGGGCGTGCAGCACGCGCTGTCGGCGCGGACGGTGTTCTCGGTGGCGTACGTTGGAAACCAGAACCGTCATCAGAATGATTATCGCGAAACCAATCTTCCGGATCCCAGCCAGTTCAGTACGCTGTTCTTGAACAACAACGCGGATTACAACACGCGAGTTCCGTATCTTGGCTTCGGTTCCATCAAGATGTCAGAAGACGTACAGAACTCCCATTACAACGGTTTGCAGATGGAAGTTCACAGCCAGATCAGGCATGATCTCAATCTGCAGGCTGCTTACACGCTCTCCAAGGCGTACGATCCGGCGACTAGCGCGAACGGTGTAGGCGATTTGAATAACGTTTCCAATCCCTACAATCACGCCTACGATCACGGCCCATCCGGTTTGGACCGCTTGCACATCGCCTTCGTGAACTTCATCTACGACATTCCGTTCTTGAGAAACAGCTCGAATAAGCTCTTGAGATCGACTGTCGGGGGATGGCAAATTTCAGGAATCGTGACACTGACCTCCGGCGAACCGATGAACATCACTGAGGGCGGCATCACGAACTGCGCTCAAGGTCCGAACAATCCGGTAACTTGCACCGGTGCCCTGGTTGGTACAGGCAACATCAGCAACATCATTCCCAATGCCAATAACCGGCCCAACGTCAGTGGTAGCGTGAGCTACCCGAAAACGGTCGCGAACTGGTTCAGCGGATCTGCCTTCTCACCCACAGTCGCCGGAACCTGGGGCAACGAGCCGTTCAACGCTCTACGTGGCCCAGGCCGCCAGAACTGGAACCTTTCGCTCTTCAAGGCCTTCATTTTCAGCGAGGAGCGGGGCAGCAAACTGGAATTCCAAGCGAACTTCTTCAATGCTTTCAACCATACGGAGTTCAACAACGTCAACACCAACTTCTCGTCGGGCAACTTCGGTGCGATCACTTCCGCGCATGACCCGAGAGAAATTCAGCTCGGCTTAAAGCTGTACTTCTAGGTCCCTCCCCCGGGATCCACACAACGCCCCGTTCACCCGATGTACGGTGTGAACGGGGCATAGCTTTCAGAAGGACTAATGGTTATCCTGTTCGTTAGATGAATGGGATTTCCAGCCACGCCTTGCAGGCATGACTAACTCGAAGTTGCAGTTGGGGGTTGTCGCGTTTTTGCTGTCGAGCTCTGCGTCCGCGCAATCGCCGACTCCGGCTGACGCTCTTGCACTTGAACAGCAGGGAAAATTGGCGGAGGCTGCGCAAGTCTGGCAGGCCGTGACTCAGCACCATCCGCACGATGCTGCGGCCTTCGCCAGCCTGGGGGTTGTCCTTTCGAAGGAAGAGAAGTACCAGCAGGCCGCGTCGGCATACCGCAAGGCGATTGCACTGAATCCAAAGTTGCCGGGAGTACGTCTCAACCTCGGCCTCGCGGAATTCAAGCAGGGGCACTTCCAGGCAGCGATCGATCCCCTTAAGAGCGCGCTGGATACCGATCCGTCGAACACGCAGGCGCGCATGTTGCTCGGCCTCAGTTGCTACGGCGGGAAGCGTTACGCCGAGGCTGTCAAATACCTTAAGCCTCTCGCGGAGTCTGATGCTGCCAATGTTGAATGGCATCGCGTCTTAGCGCAAAGCTGCTTGTTCACGAAGGATTACACCTGTGCCTTGGATGAGTATCGCGAGATTCTGCAGAAGGACCCGAATTCCGCAGCCGCTCACATCCTGGCCGGCGAGGCGTTAGATGGTCTCGAAAGAGTCCCGGAGGCGATTGCCGAATTCCAGGCTGCCGCGAAGGTGTCGCCGCGAGAACCCAATCTGCACTTCGGTCTCGGCTACCTGTATTGGAGATCGCATCAATACGACGAAGCCAAGCGCGAATTCGAGACTGAGTTAGCTCTCGATCCCAACAACGCGCAGGCGCTGACTTATCTTGGCGATATCGAAATGAAGCGGAACAATCTGGATACCGCCCTGTCGTTCCTCAGAAAGGCGGTGCAAGCAAGGAACGACATACGTGTGGCCTACATCGATATCGGAGCTATCCTAATGCAGCAGAAACAATATGAGGACGCGACGACCGCGCTCCGGCGGGCGGTCGCGCTGGATCCCGCGCAGCCCGATGCGCACTATCGTCTCGGACAACTTTATCGGGCCATCGGCAACACTGCTGCCGCGCAAGCGGAGTTTGGTAAGGTCCACGAACTACACGAGAAAGCAGACGAAGGCGTTGCATCGAAGATGCCCGTTTCCCCGGCGTCGTCCAACTAGACAACCGGCTGCAATGCCGTTGACTTCTCGAAGTCTCTTACGCGACCTCTACCGGCTCGGGAAGCAGGGTTTCCGTTTCTCGGTCGTCGGTTGACGCCAACGCGTGATTTCGAGCTACAAGCATGTACACCGAAGGCACCACGAACAGCGTGAAGACTGTCCCGATGATCATGCCGCTGACCAGCATGATTCCGATACTGTTGCGCGCACCCGCCCCAGGTCCTTTCGCCAGCACAAGCCGGAAGTGTCCGACCACAGTAGCCGCCGTAGTCATCAGGATGGGCCGCAGCCGCGTAGTAGCCGCTTCAAGGACCGCGGCGAGTTTGCTCTTTCCCGTTTCCTGCAGGTGGTTCGCAAACTCAACGATCAGAATGCCATTCTTCGAGACCAGCCCAACCAGCGTGATCAACCCCACCTGGCTGTAGATATTGAGCGTCGTCAGCCCGAGGAAGGAGAACATCAGTGCCCCGGAAAGAGCCAGTGGCACCGACCCCACGAGAATGATGAACGGATCGCGGAAACTCTCGAATTGCGCCGCCAGTACCAGGTAAATCAGGACAGCCGACAGCAGGAACACACCGAGGAACTTGCTGCCCTCCACGCGAAGCTGACGTGACTCGCCCGCATAATCGACGGTGAAACCCTGCGGCAGAATCTGTTTGGATTCGTCCTCGAGGAAGCGCAGCGCTTTGTCCAGCGGCACATTCGGAGGGATCACTCCCTGAATGGTCACCGCATTGAGCTGTTGAAACTTATTTAGCTGGCGTGGCTCCGTAGTGGTCTTCAATTTGGCAAACGTCGACAGTGGAACCAGCTTGTTATCGGATCCCGTAACGTAGACCTGTTCCAGTTGTTCGGCAGTCAAACGGCCCTCGCGCTTGATCTGCGGGATAACTTTGTAACTCCGGCCCTGGATGCTGAAGCGGTTGACGTAGTCTCCACCCAACAGCGTTGAAAGATCCTGGCCTGCCTGGGTCAAATCGACGCCCTGGGAACGGAGTTTGTCGCGATCAAAGACGACCTCAGCCTGCGGCTGGTCGAACTTCAAATCGGTATCGGCAAAGATGAAAAGGCCGCTGGCGAATGCCTTCCGCACAAGTTGGTTCGCGAATTCGCTAAGCTGCCGCGGCTCTGCTGCAGACAGCACCACGAACTCAACCGGGAAATTTCCTCCGCCCGGCAACGGAGGCGGCGTGAGCGGAATCACCCGGATGCCCGGTATCTTCGATAGCGGCCCCACCGATTCAACCAATAGTTGCTGTGCCGTTTTCTTGCGCTCGCTCCATGGCTTGGTTACCATGCCTCCGAAGCCGCCGTTGGGCGAGGTGATCTGAAAGATGCTGGCGCTCTCCGGGAACGAATGGTAAACGTCATAAACCTGGGAGGTGAATAGGTTCGTCTGATCGATCGTCGAATTCGCCGACGATTGTATGACACCGAAAACAACTCCCTGGTCCTCAGCCGGCGCCAACTCGCGTTGCGAGAACATGTAGAAAGGCACGATTAGCAGCACGACAATTGCCCAGACGACGAACACCACGGGGCGGTATTGAAGCGTCCCGGCCAGCGTGCGGGAATATGCGCTGCGCACGCGCTCAAAGGTGCGATTGATCATTCCCGCAAAGCCCCGCTCCGCATCTCCGGCGCGAAGCAGCCTGGACCCCATCATCGGCGACAGCGTCAACGCTACTATTCCCGAAACAATTACCGCGCCAGCGAGCGTGAACGCGAACTCGCGGAACAAAGCGCCCGTCAGGCCGCCTTGAATACCGACCGGCGCATACACCGCAGCCAGTGTGATGGTCATGGCAATGATCGGGCCAACCAGTTCGCGGGCCGCATCCATAGCCGCTCGGAAGGGAGGCTTGCCCAGCTGAATATGCCGCTCGACGTTTTCCACGATGACGATCGCATCATCTACTACCAGGCCAACCGAGAGCACAATCGCAAGCAGAGTCAGAAGGTTGATGGTGAAGCCCGCCACCAGCATCAGGAAGACGGCGCCAACCAATGAAATTGGAATGGCGACAATTAGAATCAACACCGAGCCGAA
>Ga0209056_10008474_pt1 | contig 10545 bp, 8 predicted proteins | sample GraSoiAngelo_114_FD_185876 | JGI IMG/M metagenome (GOLD analysis project Ga0209056, IMG submission 185876) | Grasslands soil microbial communities from the Angelo Coastal Reserve, California, USA - 14_0903_13_40cm (SPAdes) (version 2) | ecosystem: Environmental > Terrestrial > Soil > Grasslands ...
ATTTCGCTGCAACTTCGCACGGAATGATCAATAAGACGACATAGAAAGGTTATCTCTAAAATCTATTTAAACATAACTTATGTCATAATCTCGATAGTTATCCCTCGGAAACTAGATCGCCCCTTACCTCCCGGACGGGTCCAAATGCGTAAGAGCGAAGACTAGGTCTAATGTAAGAACCAACGGGGCGCTCACGGTGAGACCCTTCTAGTTCCTTCCCTCGGTCACTTAGCACGGTCCCCCTATCATTCCAGCGAACCTATAAATCAAAACGGGCATGCCTAGGTAAGGGAAGAGCATGGTTACCGTCGAGGCGGTTGAAAAGGAGCTTGAGAAGGTTGTTGACCCAGAGATTGGGCTCCCAATCACCGAAATGCATCTCATTGACGAGATAAACATCCAAGATAATGGGGAGATATTCATCAAATATCATCTGACCGCACCATTCTGTCCGCCGATCTTCGCAGAAGACATAGGAATGAACATAAGGACTCTGACGTCCAAGCTTGAGGGAGTCAAGAAAGTCACAGTTGTCCTTCACGGACATGCCCTAGCAAGTGAGATTAATCAGAGAGTCAACCCCGGTTATGCTCCCGTGTCAAGCCCTCCGGCAACATCTGCTCAAACAAAGGCATGAGTCAGCCAGACCTTCAACGCCTCAGACTTTGTTACGTCAAGAGAATCCCTAAGGATCTTTGAAGCGGTTCCTCATCGAGAGAGTGGAAGTTCTACTGGCTAACTCGAGGGCCAATACTGAATACTAGAAGAAACATTTCATCCATTCAGGAGGACTACTCCCTGAGGGCAGCTTGGAGGATGGAACCGTGACCGGTCCACGGCATATGGGCCAATTTCGCCCAGCAGCAGAACAGGCTGTAGGGCCTCCCCCAACCTCACTCCTGAAAACACACACGGTTCGATAGAGAAACGGTTCTATCTTCTTGTCAAAGTCTCGCTAAACCTCTACCTAAAGGCGTCATAGAGGAAGGCTCCCAGCAAACCCCCGAGGACTGTTCCGACTACATAGATCCATAGGTTCCCTAACGGGGTCAGGCTGAAGACTGCTGAAGCGAATGTCGGCCCCCACGTTCTAGCTGGATTAAGAGACGCCCCAGAAATCGGGCCAAACATCCAGATGATCGCTGCCAGGGCGAATCCTATAGTCACTCCCGCCCGACCGGGGTCTGCAGAGGACAAGAATAGCCGTCCCAATCACTTCGGCAAGGTGCACCGCCCCGATTCCGAATCCAAGACTTGGAACGGTATCTCCAAGGAAGGTTGACTGGGCGGCCTGAACGAGTCTCTATTGCTCGATGTCCACAACGATAGTTGGACGAACCCTGCGATAGATGCGCCCGCAAGTTGGCCGAGAGTGTAGGGAGCCACCTTCTTGGTCTCTATCCTTCTAGTAGCCCAATGGGCGATTGTCACCACTGGATAAATGTGAGCGCCAGTTAGACGGCCTATCGTATATTCCGCCAGGAGGAGCGCTACCCCGTGGGCTAGACCTATGAAGCCGAGCCCTGCACTTGTTACTGAGCCGTCCAGGAACGTGACGGCAATGATTGTCCCCCGGTCCAATCATGGTTAGTAGGAACGTACCATAAGCCTCAGCCAATGCAATGTGTCCTATCCGGTTCATGGCGAGGGCTGTTCTCGCTTGATCGCGCGTTATATAGCGCTTGTTTTCTAGCCGCGAGCCACCATCTTCCGGGGACGAAGCCCCCCGCGGCTCATCCTAGCCGAAGAGCTAGGGAAGAGCAAAGAATTTTCTATGCTAGACGATTCCTATTAGTGCGGGAATTTGACAGTAACCAACAGTTTCACTTGGATGATAGGTGGTCCTCAGGGTAGCGGGATTAATTCGGTGGCAGAGAACTTTGCAAAGGCCTGCATTAGGGGAGGACTCCACATATTTGCCAACATCGAATATCATTCAAACATCAAGGGGGAGCACAGCTATTACAGGCTCAGGGTAGAGTCGAAGGCGCCTCGGTCCCATGTGGACTGGGTTGACCTACTGGTCGCCCTGGATCGAGAAACAATCTTCGGAGACATGAACAAGCCTCACCCCACTCATCGAGGGCATAGACACGAGGTCAGCCCCGGGGGTGGAATAATCTATGACCGAAGCCTGAACCTGTCACCTGACTCTTTCGGGCGTGATGATATCAAACTCTTTCCTATTCCCTACATGGACCTGCTGGTCGAGGCGCTGAAAGAGTTTGGAAAGGACAAGGAACTCAGCAAGTACCAGGTGATGGTCAACACGATTGCTTTGGGCGCGTCCCTTGGCCTCGCTGATTACGACTTCGACCTTGCAACCGAGGCGATTAGAGAAGGGTTTACGGGACGGAAGGCAGCTCTCGGCGACCTAAACGTCAGCGCGGCAAAACGCGGATACGATTATGCTAAGACGAGTTTCGGCGAAGATGCCTTTCCGATAAAGTTGCGAAAGCAACCGCTGTCTGGAAAGAGAATGATGATCAGAGGTGTACAGGCGGTAGCTATCGCGAAGCTCAAAGCCGGATGTGGGTTCCAAACTTACTACCCGATTACACCGGCCACGGATGAGAGCGAGTATCTGGAGTCCCACCAGAAAGATTACAATATGATAGTCGTACAAGCGGAAGATGAGATTTCCGCGATCAACATGGCCACCGGTGCGGCTCACGCTGGTCTCAGATCTTCTACCTCTACATCTGGACCGGGCTTTTCTCTTATGGCCGAAGGGCTGGGATGGGCTGGAATAACTGAAGCCCCTGGACCCGTTGTCGTGCTATATCAGCGGGCAGGTCCTGCAACAGGTCTACCGACTCGGACGGAGCAAGCAGACCTGAGGTTTGCACTCCATGCTGCCCATGGAGAATTTCCCCGGATAATTATCGCGCCGGGAGATGTTGTCGAAACCTACTACGACACGTTCGACGCCTTCAACTACGCCGAACACTATCAAGTACCTGTAATTCTTCTAACCGATAAGTTCCTAGCGAGCACCTACCAAGATATTCCTCTCTTCAATGGCGACAATCTAAAGGTGGATCGCGGAGATCTGCTCAAGGAATCGGATCTAGCGGCCAGCACGGACTATCGGCGCTATCGCTGGACGGAACTCGGCATTTCACCGCGAGCAATTCCTGGTCAGAAAGGTGGAATCTTCTGGACAACAGGAGATGAGCATGATGAGTATGGTCATATTACAGAGGCGTCTGATATCCGGATCAAGATGATGAGGAAGAGAATGCGAAAGATCGAGCTCGCAGGAGAGGTGATTCCAGACTCAAAGAAGGCGATTCTGCACGGGCCCAAGTCGGCTCCGGTTACGCTTGTCGGCTGGGGATCATCGAAGGGCGCGATACTTGACGGAATGGAAGACCTCAAGACCGATGGGATTGAAACAAACTTTCTGCAGGTGCGATACGTCAATCCCTTCCCGACAAACTTTGTCCAGCAAGCTCTCGGTCAGGCCCGGAGAAAGATCGCGATCGAAAATAATTATTCGGCGCAGATGGCTGGGCTTATCCGTGAAAAGACCGGTATTGCGATGGACAATACGATTGTGAAGTTCGACGGAAGACCGTTTTCCCAGAACGAGATATACGAGGGAGTCAAAGACATAATAAAGAACGGAATCAAAGAGGTAACTGTTTCTCATGCTTGAGCTGAAGACATACCGGACACAGGTTCATAACGACTGGTGCCCAGGCTGCGGAGACTTCGGAATCGTTAACGCCATCCAGATGACTCTCCTGGAGATGCAGCTTGAACCGCACAGGGTTGCGATCTTCTCGGGAATCGGATGCTCAGGCAAGACGCCTCACTTTGTTAACGCGTACGGTTTCCATACACTCCATGGCCGTGTCCTTCCAATCGCTACTGGTGCACGTCTTTCTAACCCAGGATTGACTGTTGTAGCTGTGGGTGGAGATGGAGACGGGCTTGGAATAGGCGCAGGCCACTTCGTTAACACGGGCCGAAGGAACCTAGATTTCACATACGTGCTTTATGATAACGGAGTCTATGGGTTGACGAAAGGTCAGGCGTCTCCTACCCTACCAAAAGGCGTCAAGACGAAATCCATGCCTGCACCCGCTATTATTGAACGCGTGAATCCTATCGCGATGGCTGTGGCCTCGGGCTACACGTTCGTTGCGCGAAGTTATGCTCTGGACGTTCGCCACTTGAAGCAGACCCTCCGAGCGGCCATAGAACATCGGGGAAGTGCGTTCGTAGATGTTCTGCAGACATGCCCGACCTATAACGACATCAATACGAAGGAGTGGTATGGGGGCGAAGATCTTCCGGTCAAGGCACCAAGGCTCTACAAGCTGGAAGATTCAGGATACAATGGTGTCGTTGCGGATCCCTCGACAGACGAGGTTAACACTAAGAAGGGCAATGCTCTAGTGAAATCTTTCGAGTGGGGCGACAAGATACCGATCGGCGTCTTCTTCAAGATGGAAGTACCTACTTTTGAGGATCAGCTGGCTCTCAGAATGCCCGCCTTGAAGGACAAGCCCTTCGTCGAGCACGATATCTACAACCGTGATATTACGCCGTTGCTGGACGAGCTTATCTAGATTCGAAAGAATCTCTACTCTCCTACGATTAGCCAGGGACTTCGAGGACTCCACCACTCTTGCGTCACGAGATGCTCTGTGCAAGACCCCCTCTCCCCGGGGAACGATTCCTTGTCTGGCAATGATTTTGGGCGAGACAAGCCGGACAGAGCACGATTCAGGCTTAGATGGGGAGGCAAATCTAGGGATTCTAACGGGTCATCCCCGAATGTTAGAGGGAAATCTAGAAACCCCCTCCCATTTTCAAGGTCAGGGCTGAAAATGGGCGACTCTTCGCGATAGTTCTGTTCGCACACGTCCTCAAGGTGCAATGAACGGGAGCCGCGACCGTGTCTATGAGAGATTTATCGAGACATTCTTGGTTCGTGTGTAGAATTCTAATGAGCGTATACCGTTTTCATGTCCTATTCCGCTGTCCTTGTAGCCGCCGAATGGGGTCTGGGGAAAAGTCACCAGATACTCGTTCACCGCTAGTCCACCGACTTGGAGACGAGCCGCGAGCTCATGAGCCACTTTCAAATTGCTCGTCCAGACTCCCCCGTAGAGTCCGTAATTTGTCTCATTGGCCATGGCAACAACCTCGTCGAGAGTCTTGAACTTGGTAATGCCTAGAACAGGTCCGAAGATCTCGTCGCATCCGATTTTCATCTTTCCGTTGACGTTCTCGAATACGGTGGGCTCGACGAAATTTCCCTTCTGCAGTCTCGGGTCAGATGGTTTCTTCCCCCCGCAGAGAAGAGTCGCCCCTTCTTCAAGGCCGTCCTTGACAAACCCCAGAACCACATCTTGGCGAGACTTTGAGGCTAAGGGTCCCATCTCGCTGGTTTCATCCGTGCCGGGCCCAATTTTTATCGCTCGGGTCTTGGCGACGAGGTCCTTTACGAATGTATCGTATACGCTCTCGTGAATGAATGCTCTAGATCCAGCCCAGCACATCTGTCCAGCATTGGTGAAAATGCCCTCCCTCACACTCTTAGCGGCCTTCGCCAAGTCGGCGTCAGGGAAGACAATGTGAGGGTTCTTCCCGCCCAATTCCAAAAGTACCCTTGTGACATTTTTCGCGGCCGACTCCATTACTTGCGTTCCTGTCTCAGCGGACCCGGTGAAAACTATCCCGTCCACTTGCGAATCCGAGACAAGCGCTCCACCGACTTCAGCACCTGATCCAGTTACAATATTGACAACGCCTTTGGGGATGCCTGCTTTGAGCGCTAGATCTCCCAGCATGATCGCCGTAAGAGGTGTAATCTCGGAAGGTTTCATGACAACAGTATTCCCTGCTGCAATTGCGGGTGCCAAACTTCTGGCAGCAAGCGCAATCGGATAGTTCCAGGGAACGATGTGGACCGTTACGCCTAACGGTTCTCGAAGAGTATAGTTCAGACGTTTCGGCGGAACCGGTATGGTCTCTCCTTCAACCTTGTCTGCCAATCCTGCCCAGTACTCGAACGCTCTGGCCGCCCATGCGACATCACCCTTCGACTCTCGGAGAGTCTTTCCCTCACTCAGAGTCTCAAGCCTTGCCAGCTGCTCTGAATTCTCCCTAACTAAAGTTGTTAGCTTGGTTAGAAGACGCCCTCTCTTGCTGGGATCAATGTCAACCCAGCCGGCCGACTGAAGCGCGGTCTTCGCGCTCTCGATTGCAGCCTTCGCATCCTGTTTTGTAGCCCGTGGGACCTCGGCAACAACCTCGTTGTTCGAAGGATCAAGAACTGATGAAACAGCGCCATTTGCGCTGTCCTTCCACTCTCCGCCAATCAGCATCTTGTACTTCTGAATTTGAACTGTCAAGTCCGCAATCCAAACCGAGTGAGGCTATAAAAGAGCGTTTCCTCAGGCGAGAATCGTTTGCGTCTTCATCTCGCGGGCCATGTCGATTAGTCTTTGGACTCTTCGATCAAGGTCGGGATACCGGCTCAGGAGACCCTTCGCTTTGCGACCCACGAACAATCCGGCCCCCGGTCCAGGTAAGCTGGCATGAAAGGCTGAATGAACCTTCAGCAAAGCTGATGCGAGCGCTAACGGCTTCTGAGTGTATTTCACTGATGACTGGTCGGCTAAGAGCTCTCGTTCTCTGTGCACTGCTGCCTCAACCAGATGCAACACTGGATCGAAGACAAAGGCAAATTTAGCCAGCCTAGCAAGTCCTTTTTCCCGAGAATCCTTGTTTTTCAAGTGAGAGAGCTCGTGAGCAATGACAGCCTCCACCTCCGCAGGGGACATTGAACTCACCAGTTCTGGAGACACGGCCACAACTTTCCGCCCCTTATTGTCCAAAGAAAAGGCGTTGCCAACCGTTGCTTCTCTGAGGTCGACCCCAGTGATGCTCATTTTCTTGCAAAGCTCCGCGCATGTTTCGCTCAGTCTGGAGCCCGCGAAATCTCCGGCTATCATTTCCTCAAGGATTCTAGAGAACGCGTATCTTCGAGCAACTAGGGATATTAAAGAGACGATTCCGAAAGATGCAAGCAGCGAACTCCCGAACACTAGTTCTATTACACGTTGTGGTTGCCACTCGTACATGTTGAGGAAGAGCGTGCAAACTACAAGGCTAGTTCCAAGAAATGACCAGAAGAAAACAGAAGAGGATAGTATCGGATATAGGAGGCTGGATCTTCGAGAGGGACTTCCCACACTTGATCGGTAGGCGATATAGGAAGCAATCTGGACTATCAGAACTGTTACTACAATTCCCAGGGTCGCTGTAGAAAGGAAGTAGACCGAATACAGTTCCAGGCCTATCGTTGCCCGGACTCCCTCCGGACTTTTTCTTCCAGCTTCCTCAGATCTTCCTTTGGAATCTCATCCATGTAGTCATGCAACGTCGAGATTATGCTAGGCCCGAAGGCGGTGAGCAACCTGTCAACGAATCCTTTCACGACTCGACCTTTGACCTTGTCCTCCGAGTGAAGACGATAAACGTACCTGGACCCTCCCCTGCCAACAGCCTCATCTCGCGCCAAGATCCCCTTCTTGTAAAGTCGATCAAGTGTCGTGCTGATCGTAGTATAGGCAAGTCCGCGCGTAGAATGAAGGTCCTGAGCCACTTGGCGGGCAGAAGCGTTTCCAAGCCGGACAACTGTCCCGAGGACAGCCGCCTCAAGATCTCCAAGCTCCAAGTTGATCTATAGACGTCCCAGCCACAATATGTAACTTTCTATTCATGTCGGAGCTAGTCGTTTTTGAGACCCAAGAATCATCACTATCTACGGGACTCAGAATTCGGGAAATGGCGCTCAATATGAGCTTGAGCTTCGAGAACAGCGATGCAATGCTTCAGCATAACACTGAAGCGTTCTCGTGAGCGTCGCTTGAACCACTTTGCCTATCACCGGAGTTCAAAAGCCTGGTTGTACCCTACGCCGTTTGACTATGGTTAAAGATGCCCTAAGGCATGGGATTCCATCTTCCTCCACCGTTAGTGAGCATCTCTGTTGAAGAAGACAGCTCGTGCCTCATTGCTGATCCTGGCGCTTTCAATCATGATTGTCCCGCTCTTCCTCGTGAACGTTCATGCCAGCGGTTGCATTACCAGCTGCCGTCTAACTGCAGACACAAGTGTGCCAGCTGCGGATGGGACAGTGTACGTTGAGCTTGACAACAATACAGGCTCGGTCTTTTCTCTACCACACACATTCTCTTTCTCGAACAACACTCGACATACGCTGACCGTTATGAACACAACCTTTTCAGCGCCCTCAGGAGCACGTTATGTTTGGAATGAATGGGTCCATTCCAGTTTGCAGTGGACCCCTACTCTAATGATGCAGACTCCGATCATGCTCTTTAACTACACAGGGCCATCGGATGGAGGGCCCTTCACCGCCAAGTTCGATAAGCAGTTCCAGTATACTTTGACCTTCAAAGATGCTGCAGGGCAACCATTGGTTCCAAGTCCAACGTCTGTCGTATTGTCGAGCGCAGGTTCGAGTGTTACAACCTCGACCTATTCTAGTCAGTGGCTGGCCGCGACCTCCTGGACAGTTACGTCGGCGACTTGGGAAGGCTACCAAGGAGCCTTGCTTGTCCCCGTACCCCTTAACCTCGCCTCAGGTTCAGCCTCTGCCGTTGTCGGGGTGAGCGCATACCCGGCGTCCGTCAAAATTGTCGATAAGCTTAGCAATCCGATTCAGGGAGCCTCGGTAACAATCACCTTCGCCAACGCAACAACAAGGGCATTCACGACTGATAGTCAGGGAACCGTTCAACTCGGCGATATTCCAATCGGACCCTATTCGGCGCGCGTTCTCTACCAGGGTCAAGATCAGGGAACATGGTCGGAGGATGCTTCTTTCTCTCCGGTCAGCACTGTGACACTGAACACAGGAGGCACTTCTTCTGCTCCCGTAGTTTCGGCCGTCGTACTATTGACCATCTTCGGGGTGGCGCTTTTCCTAATTCTTTTGGCGATCAAGGTGCGAAAGCCGCCCCCGCCTCCAAATATTTAGTTCTGCCATCCCCTTTTTTTCGTGGTCTTCTTTTTCGCACGGTCTTGTACTAGCACTGACCAATACTTGTGAAAATGATAATCTTTATACTAGCAGCCGATTAGAAACCGCTTGTGTCGAGGCGGCATGAAGGGGAAAACCCCAATCAGATGGACATGGCCGAAGACCTCGACGACATTACGACGTTGATGAATCTGCTAGAACTTCGTTCCCGCCTAAAAATCGAAGCGAGCCATTTTGAAAACGAGCTAGACTAGACGAAGTTCCCAGTCTGAGCTCATTCGCATAGTGCGCCTTTGTAACGGAACTAGGGGCGTTATTGACTCATTGGACGTTCTGGCGCGAGATATCACCTCCTCACAAGCTTGGTCACTCTTTGATGGGTGGATGGGTTACACTTCCCATTCATACGCCTGAATGGCCCTGACGGAAAATAGTAGCTTTCGAAGTTTAGCTTGCCTTAGGTGAACTCACAACTGGAGACTAGGTCTGCGCCTTTCAAAGGATTCTACCAGCTCATAGGTGGCAGTCTGCCCGACTCTTCTTCTGTGTTGATCACAGGCGATCCAGGAAGTGGAAAGACGACTCTTGCCCAGCAGATCCTCTACGAGGAGCTTCAAAGGTCGAGACCTTGTATCATAGTCACCTACGATACGTTTCCTTCGAACATTCTCGAGCGAATGAGCCAGTTTGGCTGGGACCCGAGGAAGTACCAGTTGCTGAACAAACTGGGCATCATTGATTGTTACTCCGCGACCGCTGGAGTTACCGAAGGGGTGGTTCCTCAGCCGTTCGACTTGACCAATGTTAGCATCCATTTGACTTCCGTCATGGAAACGATGGGTAACCACCAAGTTACCATAATACTTGATTCATTAATGCCGATTTTCAGCGAAGCTGAGCCTAAACATGCCGTCAGTTTCATCCAAAGTATCGCCGCGAAAGTCAAGAAGGTGGGAGGAAAAATGATAGCCACCCTCTCAACGGGAAGTGTGCAGCCCGAACTGTTTCACAAGGTTGAGAGTCTCGTGGACGGTGTCGTAGAGCTGCGAATGGTAGAAGAGCACCAGGTACTGCGTCGCTATCTGCTCGTAAGGAAAATGGATCGTCGCCAGATCATTCCACGACTCGTCCGGTTCGATATCAGAAGTGGGATTGGGATTCAGCTTCAGCCTCCGCGATTCGGGTTCTTGCGAAAGAGACCAAACTTGGGCACGGTGGTTGGCAGTTAGCTGGAACCGCGTTCTCGATTTCTTGCAATAGATCACCCACTTTTTCTCGAACTGTTCGCCATTCCCGAGTCCTTGAAAACGGGACTTTGTTGAGTCTCGAATTTGGTCTCGACGTGAAAGACCACAAAGATGGCAGGCCTGGCAAGCCCATATCTATTTATTCTCCGAAAGGATATCATAGTTCAGAAGCTGCATGGCCGAGCAGAACTCGCCAGAATATCCTCCTGCACTTGACCTCGAAAGAGAACTGACTAGAAAGGAGAGACAGATAGAGTATCTCCAGAC
>Ga0209056_10008476_pt1 | contig 10545 bp, 12 predicted proteins | sample GraSoiAngelo_114_FD_185876 | JGI IMG/M metagenome (GOLD analysis project Ga0209056, IMG submission 185876) | Grasslands soil microbial communities from the Angelo Coastal Reserve, California, USA - 14_0903_13_40cm (SPAdes) (version 2) | ecosystem: Environmental > Terrestrial > Soil > Grasslands...
GTATGACGACCGATGGTTGCATAAAGAAAACTATTGCGCTGATCGGGAAAGCCACCGAGGAAAGCGGTGATCAAGAGGATCGGAACGCCCAACTGCTTGCCAACGGTCAACAAGCTATAGCTCGAAACGTAGAGTCCGGTATTTTCGAGATAGACGGCCGCTTGCTTCCCTCCCAAAGTGGCGCCCGCCGCTATCGTCACCGCCTCGGCCTCACTCGCCACCGGCACCAGCTCCATGTCCGGATCGTCACGAACGATGGGAATAATTTGGCTCAGTCGGGTCTCCGGCAGGTAGGTAACAAAGTTGATCCCTGCGTCTTTGAGACTTTGAACCAAGCGTTTTGCGAGGTCGTCCTTCATGAATTGTACTGTCCATTATCAAGTCATCCGTCTCGGTGCAACTAAGTTACGATGTGCGCCGGTGAGCAACGTAGGATGGGTTGAGGGAAGCAATACCATCGACTTATACACGTCAAGGAAATGGTCACCGGCAGATGGGCAACAAAAAAGGTTCAGGAGAACTTGAGTTTATCCAGAAGCGATTCGAGCACAATGTTGGCTCAAATGGTGAGGTAATGTTCCCAAAGATGCTCGGCAGCGAAACCGAGTATCCGTTCCGCTTTGGCCGAGCTGACGCCGCTCCAATTGCCGGTTAATTTCGGGTCGGTCTTCTTTACCGCCGGGAAATACTCTTTAATCAGTTCATCCGTCGGTTCCTTCATGCTGCTTCGCGGAGCAGCGACAATCATCAGTTCGTGTCCAGTGAATTCAGCTTCCATAGCCAATCGGCAAGCCATCGCCGCGTCCCGCGCGTCGATATAAGCCCAAAAGCCGCTCGCCCGGCCTTTGGGATCGTTCCAGCGCTCGCGAACGATCTCGTAGGAGAAATCAAAAATGATCCCGGGAAAACGCAGGCTGCTAATGGTCATCTCTTTGTGCGGAGTTATGAAGGAATCGGCGATCTGCTCGCCAACAACTTTGGAAAGAGCGTAAGGATCTTGCGGTTTAGACGGATGCTGCTCGTCAACCGGCAAGTAATCGGGAGAGAAAGGCTGGCGCGCGTAGATAAAACCAAACGCCGCAGTGCTCGATGCGATCACGACTTTCTTCACGCCGAGATCGGCCGCCGCCTTCAGCACATTGTAGGTCGCCGTCACGTTGTTGCTGAATGTTTCTGAATCAGGAGCCAGGTTCGGGGCTTGGTACGCGCCGAGGTGAATAACACCGAATGCGCCTTTCAAGGCTTCATAAACCGCGCCGGAATGACGCAAGTCAGCCATCCAACTGGCGCAAAGTTTCTCTGCCGGCGGCACTCTGTCGAGGTTCAGGACTTCGTACTCATGGGCGAGCAACTGTCTTATGACGAGCCGCCCTAATCGCCCGTTGCCTCCCGTGACAACGACTTTTTTCATAAATGATTATAGTAGTAGAGGCGACCGCCGGTCGCCCCTACATTTATAAAATGTCCGCCGTCTTCAGTTCGCGTTCGAGCTTTGCCACAGCATCCTTGGGCATCGGCTCGGTCTCCCACTTCGGAAAACGCTTCACGTCGAAGCCCCGCATGCGAAAAACTTCTCGCAGAGGCACGCGTCCGTATTTTCGCAACTCGGCTGCGACCAGACGCGCTGCAGTATCGACCTTTTTTTGCGCTTCCACCGCCCTCAGGTAGTCTTTGGTATCCAAAGCTTTCCACAACTCCACGCAAAGCTCGGGGACGAAGCTCGTCGGCGGATTGATCATGCCGGCCAGACCGAAAGGCACGAGACCGAACAGATCCGCGTTGCCGGTAAAGACCGAAACGTCCGGCAGGAGCCGGACGTATTCGAGCAACGCTCCCTGCCCGTAGGCGACTTTGATCCCTTTGAGGGCAGGAACCTGTTCCTTCATCCGCAGGGCGAAGCCCGGCGGTACGGAAATGCCGGAATACTTGGGATTCTCATAAATGAAGAGCGGCAGCGCTACCGCTTTGGCGACGGCTTTGTAGTGCGCGACAATCTCGTACTCCGTATGATCCGAGTAATAGTAAGGCGGAACGATCGCCACCGCGTCGGCTTTATGCGCCGCCGCATGCTCCGCCAGTTCCACTGTGCTCTCGGTATCGGCCGTGCCGACGTGAATAATCACGGGCACGCGGGATCGGGCCTGATCAAGAGCAACGGCGGCGGCTTTCTTCCGTTCCTCCACGGACATCGCCGGCCCTTGGCCGGTAGAGCCGAGGACAAACAAACCCTGAATGCCTGCGCCGATATGAAAATCCACCAGCTCTCGCATGACCTCTTCGTCTATCCGCGCTCTCTCGTCGAAGGGCGTGATTATCGGCAACAAGACTCCGCGAATCATGATTTTCTCCTCTCGGCCGTTAGTTGTAAACGCGCTACATCCTATCGCTTAATACCACACTGATAGCATGTCAACGAGGGACGGTCATGCCTGTTTCACGCGACCCATCGACGATAAGAAATCCTGGCAAGGCGATTGGGAGATGAGCAATACTGGAGCGGATCAGCGTCTTCAACACGTTAGTCTGGCTGGGTTCCTGCTGGTGGGCCAAGCAGGCTGACAATCGTGCCTCTCGTTATGACTATGAAGGGGCGCTCCTCGTCGTGGCGCTTCTGGCGGGCATGGATGGAGTGGAACCCGGCAACCTGGACTTCCGAATTTAACTTATGAAGCCGATACGTTGCTCGTACATAGACGGCTATAACTTGGTTGGGATTTGGCGGTGTTGTTACGACCGCCGTACCTTTCCCCCGGTCGAACGGTTTGCTTTTGTGCTCTTCGGCAAGGCCGAACGACATAGAACAAACGAACCTTGGAATGCCGGGCGGGCGGGCCGCTGCGCCAACGCGTCAAACCAGCTCTGATATAGTCCGGATTCAAGTCTAAAACCTCGCATACCTTTTCGAACGAAAAGAGCCGATCGCTTCTCTCATGGAAGAACCAATCTTCCTCTTCTTGAAAACGCGCCTTACCATGTACGCTCTGAGCCGATGAAAACTTCTGAAAACATGTAATCGCATCTTCGAGGACCGCAAACACGAGCATTTTTTCTGGATCCGGATACCGTCGGTGACGCCATTTCTCATAGTATTGGAAGGATGTGAGAGTATCGGGCTCAAACAATGAAACCCAAGATTCCAAATCCCTCGCCTCCACTTTTTGTGGCATAGATTCTCCTCGCGCACTTGGTGAGCGAGCGTTAGTATTACCTAGGATCGCGGGCGTTTTTTTTCCCCGGCGCCGTGGATGGACAATTTCATGAGCAATTGACGTGCCGCGATCGCTTATTGACGGGAGGAAAGCGGGGCGGGCGGAGGTGTCAACGTCAATGATGGGGAACAAAGAGCGTTGTGACGCGCATAACTTAACTGAAATCAAAATAATAGCGGACCACCTGTCCGACTTTACCAGAGACAACCGCATGTTGCTGATCGCTTTGATGGCAGTGCCCATCGGGGGAGCGAGCCCGCTCTTTGGAGTCTCTCCCCACCCGCTGTTGAACGCCGAAGGCCTCGTAATTTGCCTGATCGTCGGTGTCGTCGCCGGCTTGGCTTCCGCTCTCTTGACCGGTCTGGTCTACGGGTTCGAAGACCTTTTTTATAAATTACCGATTCACTGGGCGTGGTGGCCGACCGTCGGAGGACTTGAAACGGAACTCGACCTGAATAAAACGCGAGAACGGTCGTAGAGAGAAGGAGAGTGTATTTTTCGACGGTGGTACTTCCAACGTGTCAAAAGTGACGACTGCGCTAAAGGTCCGAGCGGTTATCGCTCGGACTTTTCCAGAATTTGAGGCCTCGCGCTCTTAAAACCGATGAGAAATCGTTTTTAACTACTTCTTGTCGATCCGATGCTTCTTGGGCCGCTTCGGGCACGCTATATAGTCGATCTTCGCCGCCATGATGTCCTCGTTTTTTGCTAATTGCCCCCGCCGGCGAGTTTCTAAAGCGTCGTGTGATCGTATCTACCACCGATCACGGTCATAATCGCGGTGATAGTAGCCGCGATCGCCATAATAACGGCCGTCGTACCGACCATCACGACGATAGTAGTCATGGTCGCGCCAGTATCGATACGGGTAATAACAGCCACCGACGGAAATCATCAAGCCTCCCAGCACAGTACCGACTACAAGTTTTCTCAGGTTTAGCCATTCCATGTTAGTCCCTCCTTCCTATTCATTAGACGAAGGAAAGGGCTAAGACGGATCATTTGCAATTGATTGAGGCTCTCCGAAGATCGTTTGGGATGTTTCCCGGCCCTGCACAAAAAATAGCCGAAGGCCGTACGAATCGGCAAAGAACTCGATAACTGATGGATTGATTTAGCGAAATTTTCAGGGAACCGGTGCTTTAGATTCATCAGTCCAGCCAACAGACAATTCCCGGGACTCCCGCGACATTTTTGCCTATTCCGAAAGGAGAGTGATTCGCTGGGCAGCACGAGGCACACAGCCCCGCGGAGGCAGACGGCGATTGCGAACGACTTAGCGCCCGTACAGCGCAACCCTCGCTTTTCCCTCTCGGCGATTGATGGTGCGATAGGAAAAATCGACGCGTCGGATAGCTCTGCGGTCTCCGGGAAGGTCGATAACACGGCTCCGTGATCCCTCGGCAAAGCGGTGACGCAGGTTTGGCTTGAATGTCTCTCCGTTAGCGAAGGTTACAGTCATGTCATACATTTCAATGGGCGCACCTTCCACCCGGAGCTCCAGTTGCCGATAAGTCCCCTCGCGCCGCCCCACTTCGATCCGGTCATGGTCGCCTCTGAAGTCGACCTCACGGCGGCCCATTAGTTCCCACCGGCCCTGGGCTCCGGCCGCAACACCAAGGCCGGTCAATACTAAAGCGAGCGAAAGAATTCCTGACGACAAATAACGCTTCATTTGCCACCTCGTCGGTCGAGTACTTTTGAGAACTGGATTCCCAAAGACAAATCTTAGACGCGCTATCGCAAAAGAAAATTCACGGCACAAGAATACTGGCCGGGCGAACGGTCAAAACCTCAACGATTCAGGCGGGGACAGCATTATAGACCGTTTTCCATGATGCTATTTAGAAAAAGCCGAACTAGCGTTGATCAGGCAGCTAGGGAAACAGGGAAAAATTTTCCGCAGATTGCATTTCAACGCTAATAACCTTCACGTGGTCTTCCGGCCTCCGGTTCCTTCAGTAGAGTCGCAAGCCCGATGATGCCGAGGCCAAGGGCTCCTGCAAGCGCCTGCCAGGCAATGGGATACGAGCCGGTGCGATCGACGAGGTAACCGAACAGCGGCGTGCCAAGGGTCGCGCAAGCGGCGTTGATCGTAATCATCATCCCCAGCGCGGCGCCGGTTCTCTCCTTGCCGGCCAGTTCGCCAATCAGGGCGTAAGAGACTCCTTGGTATCCGACCAAACAGACGCCCGAAAGGAAAAGAATCAGCAAAAGAAGAAAAAGCGACGACCCGCGAGTCATGAAGCTTAAAACAGCAATGAAAAACGTCGACAACAAACCGATGATAATCAAAACAATCTTGCGGCGGCCGCCAAAGAGCTTGTCGCTTGCGACTCCCCAGCCGATGCGCCCGATCATGGCGCCCGCTTGCGTGAGCGCCAGCGCCTGACTTGCCCAGTAAGCGGAAAAACCCGCCATCTCTTTCAGATAGAGCGGGACATAGGTGATCAGCGCCATCTGTCCGACAAGGTAGATCGCCGTGCCACAGCTTATGGGCAGAAAACTCCAGATCTTCAGCGGCGCCGCGGCTCGTGCCGGTGTCACAGAATGAGGAGCCGCTACAAAATTTTCGCTGTAAGGATCACGCCAGAGCGAGGAAAATAAAAATCCGAAGAAAAAATTAATCAGGCCAAGAGCAGCCAGTGCGCCGCGCCAACCCACGATTAAAACCAGCTGAGGGGCGAGCATCGCGGTCACCACGCCGCCCGCCGGTACTCCGGTCTGTTTGGTTCCCATGGCCGTCGCTCGCTCGTCGTGATCAAACCATGCCATTACGCCTTTGCTTGACGCGGGATTAAGAAAGCTGTAGCCCGCCCCCGCAAGGAAAAAACTGGCAAACGCCCACGAAAACGATGGCGCAAGCGAAGCCGCAACGGTGCAGACGCCCAAAAACAGATGTCCTTGAAGCATTGTCTTCTGCACGCCGAGATGGTCCGCCAGCCAACCGGCGCCGAAAGAGAAACTCGTCATGGCGAGATAAAACGCGGAGAAAAATAGACCCACCTGGGCGCGGGAGAGACCGAGCTCGTCTTGATAGAACGGCGCTAGCGTGTTGATCGCATACTGCGCCGTCGCCCCGATCACATGCGAGACGCTGATCAGGGCGAGGATAGTCCAGCGAAAGCGGTCGCGCGTGGAGGTGACACGAGACATGGAAAGGGCGGGGCCTAATCGAAGACGGTAGCCGAATAACTTTCGACGTCGATGAACGCTTCGATGACGCTCGGTTCTTCGAGGGCAAATGCCCAATCTAGCGCGTCTCGGAAAGCTTCCGGCGTTCTTGCTGGCCGACAGGGCACCCCGAAGTAGTGGGCCGGCGATTCCGGCGGATCGCCGAGGAAGACTCCCGAGAGCGGATAGTTTCTGCGCTCTTGTTTGACTTTCATGAGCCCCAGCCATCCGTCGTTGAGCACGATGACGGGCACGGCCAAGCGCAACCGGCGCGCCAGCGCCAACTCGCCTGCGGTCATTTGAAAGCCGCCGTCGCCGACAACCGCAACGACGGGCCGATCGGGGAAAACCAGTTTCGCCGCATAGGCCGCCGGCATGCCGTACCCCATGGACGACCAGCCGTTGGTCGCCAGCAAAGTTTTGGGTTGATTGGTGCGCCACTGCGTCGCGATCTGATGCGTATGCGCGCCGACGTCGTACGCCAAGATTCCGTTCGCCGGCAATTTGTTGCGGAGAATATCGATGACCGTCTGCACGGCAAAGTCGCTTCCGCCCGGTCGGAGAGCGCTCTCCAAGCGGACGCGATGTTCTTGCCATGTCTCCTGCGACCAATCGTTGGCGAACGTTTGAAGCCGATTCATTGCCTCGATGGCGCGATCCAAATCGCAGGCCTCGTTCCAGACGAAGTTCAATCCTGCACCCGGTTCCGCTACCTCGGTGCTCACGTGGATCACAGGGGTTTCTCCTACCCACTCTTCGTAATTGATCTCAATGGGATCGTAACCCACTGCGATGATCAGATCCGCCCGATCGGTGAGTGCCTTCACGTTTGTGCGCCGCGCCCGGCCTATGACGCCGACCCAGCTGGGATGATCTTCGGGCAAGAAACCCTTTCCGTGGAGCGTGGAGACAAACGGAATCTTTTGGGTCTCAACGAATTGCAACAGTTGTCGTGCCGCGCTAACGCGCGTGAAAGTAAGACCGGTCACAAGCAGGGGGCGATGCGCCTTCTTTAAGGCGGCCGCAATTGCGTCTGCGGCTTCCTTAGAGAGGTCCGGCAGTTGATTTGAAGCACGCCGATGACCTTTCCACTCCGCAGCGTTCGCCTGAGCGATGTCTTCCGGCAAGTCTAAATGTACCGGACCCGGCGGCTCCTGAATCGCGAGTCCCAACGCCTCCGACAAAGTCTCCCCCACCCGGCCGTCTCGAATGGAGAAACTCGCTTTTGTGAGTGGCTTGAACAGAGCCATGTGATCGATGCGCATCTGAATGCGCCGCTCGAGCCACGGCGACGCTACGTTGCAGGTGATGGCGAGCAGAGGAGAGCGATCCAGCCAAGCCGAGCCGACGCCCGTCGTGAGATTCGTCGCGCCGGGGCCGACGGTTGAAGCGCAAACGCCGGGGATTCCCGTTAAATAGCCGACGGTCGAAGCCATGAAACCGGCCGATGTTTCACTGGCCGTGAGGATGAACTGAACGGAGCTTTGCCGCAGCGAATCGATCAGCGGCAGCACCGGCCCGCTGGGAATGCCGAAGAGCCAACGCACTCCGGCTTCCTCCAACATGCGGACCATCAGGTCGGTATTTGTCATGATTGGCTCAAGTTCCGATCCGCACGGGGTCCACGACGTCCTGGATCGAGCGAATGATGGAGAGCGCGGTCAGTTTTCCGGTTTTGGGATTTTCGCTCGGCACATTTTCAATGCGGATATGAAGCCGGCCGAACTCCCCTTCAACCTCAATGTCATGACAATTGCGCTGAAGTCCGGGCACCGCCAGGATGCGTACGCGTGTCTTGTCGGGGCCGATCCCCGCCAAGCTCACCGCCGCGGAAACATTCACATTGGCGGGAAATCCTTTGCAGGCTTCGCGGGCGCTCCCGGTGAAGATTTCTTTTTCTACGGTGAGTCCGGCGAGAGAGATTTGGTTCTGAACGAGATAGGGCGCGCCCTCGAGTCCGTTGGGCGGCTTGCGCGTCGTCATCGTCACATGAACAATCTGACCCACGCATGCGGACTTAATCCCGTCCAAACCGGCGATGGCGCCGGACGGAACATAGAGGCGGCAACCGCTTTGCCGGGATTGCTCCATGATCTCCGGATAATCGAGCAGCGCCCCGGCACTGATCACCATGAGATCCTTGCCGGCGGCGAACACCTCCCGAGCCAGACTCGGCACGACGGCACCACCCGCGGCTTCGACGATCAGGTCAGAACCGGCGATCAACTCCTTCTGGAGCAAATAGGGAGGCGGATTCTTTAGGGTGGACAGAAACTCGCGCGCGCTGCTTTCGGTCCGGCTTGCGACGCCCGCAACCCGCATGGAGACTCTGCCGTCGTAAACCGCGTTGAGAAGCGCGCGGCCGATGGTGCCACAACCGACGATACCGATGGATTTCATCACTGGGCCTCCCGCGCTTTAACTGAGTACCGTCAATAACTATTGTTTGTCAACGAACGCTATCAGGGCTGGTGGGTTAAAATTAGCGTTGAGGGGCCAACCAGTAAAGCATCCCGTAGACAACCACGCCGGTCACCGAGACGTAAAGCCAGATCGGAAACGTCCACCGGGCGATGCGCCGATGCGCCGGGAATCTTTGTTTGAGCGCCCGCACCAGCGTGATAATCACCAGAGGAACAACCGTCGCCGCCAGAATCGTATGCGTGAGAAGAATGGCGAAGTAAACCGTCCGGACCCAACCCTGCCCTTTGAACGGCACGGAGCCGACTTGAAAATGATAGGTGAGATAAGAAATCAGAAAAACCGTCGAGCAGGCAAACGCCGACAACATGCAGATCCTATGAGCGCTGATGCGCTTGGACTGGATGAAGTAATATCCTGTGATTAAAAAAACGGCGCTGAGAGAATTCAGCGCCGCGTTCAGAGAAGGAAGCTGGGCAACCGAAATCAATGGGGAAAGATATCAGGCGTCAGCATCAATATCAGAAAAACACAGAGCACAAAGGGGCTGAGCGCAACCAGCGCCAGAGTACGTCGCTCGAATCTAAGGTGCATAAAGTACATCGCTACCAGCGCCGCCTTGGTCACGGCGAGGGTCACAAGCATGACGGCAATGACCATCTTAGCGATGGGCGTGTAAACCACGGCGATTTCTAGAATGGTCAGAATGAGCAGCCACCAGAATACGCCGATATAGTTAGGTTCTGGATGTGTCGTTTCCGCCATTAAACAACTCCTGTTTTCTGACTAAAGGAGGTAAACAAAAGTAAAAATTAAAATCCAGACGAGATCGACGAAGTGCCAATAGAGCCCGGCGATCTCCACATGTTTGGCCTCATAACGGCCGCGCGTAACCGCCGCCAAAACACAGCTGTTGTAGATGACGCCACCGGTCACGTGCATGCCGTGAAAACCGGTAAGTATGAAAAATGTCGTAGCGAAGAGATGCGTCGAGAAAGAGAGGCCAACTTCCGGCAAGCGCTCCGTGATCAAATGCGTCCATTCGTAGGCCTGGCATCCCAAGAAAATCAACCCACCGAGAATCGTGAGCCCGAGGAACTTCTTGAATCTCGCCATGTCATGCTTTTGGATCGCCGACAACGAGAGCACCATCGTAACGCTGCTGACGATCAGCAGAAAGGTCATGAACGCGGTCAGATTAATTCCAAGCACGTCTTTAGGCACCGGCCAGTTAGCGCTCGCATGACGCAAAATCCCGTAACCAACGATCAAACAGCCAAAGGACATAGCGTCGCCGGCGAGAAAGAGCCACATCCCCAATTTGCCCCAACTCTCGGGGGTCAGGGGAGATTCCTGGGGCTCTACTACCGCGTGTATTGCAGCAGCTTCACTCATCTTCCGCTTTCCTTCGGATTCCAAGTCAAATGAACGAGCCCCTTGGCAGTCTCATTCTTTTCTTTCTTTTCGTGTTTGGCAGCCGAGCGCCTATGGGTGTAAAAAAGCCAGCCCGCGATGGAGCCGACGACTGTGTAAGGCGCCGCCATGAGAAAAATAACGCTCCAGTTAAAAGCGTCCGCCGTCGGACCAGTGTCGCCCGCCCAACAGACGGAGCAAGCGTACGCGAGTGTTGGCATGCTGAAGTATGCCGTCCACACGCTGCCAAGCCCAAATATGATTCTCTGTCTCATCGCTTTTTTAACCTCAGGTAGCCAAAAAGTATCGTAACGATTCTTCAGTGTCA
>Ga0209056_10008478_pt1 | contig 10542 bp, 8 predicted proteins | sample GraSoiAngelo_114_FD_185876 | JGI IMG/M metagenome (GOLD analysis project Ga0209056, IMG submission 185876) | Grasslands soil microbial communities from the Angelo Coastal Reserve, California, USA - 14_0903_13_40cm (SPAdes) (version 2) | ecosystem: Environmental > Terrestrial > Soil > Grasslands ...
CCTGACCCGAGTACAGCGCGGACCAGAGATAGAACGTCGGCAGATTGCGGCTCGTGCGGGACGCCACGTACTGCACGCCGAAATCGTGGCGGAAGATCGCGACCTCGAGCGAGATCACGGCGACGAGGAGCGCGCCGAACAGCACAAACGTCGCATGACGCGCGCTCTGCTGCAGGTCGGTGCGCTGCTGCGCGCCGCCGACGAAACCCGTGATCGCTCCCCACAGGCCCACCAGAAGGGCGAGCCAGAGGGAGAGAGACCCGAGCAGCGTCATTTACGCTTTGGGAACCGCTTCGTAGCGCGACCCGCACTTCGCGAGCACGTTGGTCGCGTGAATCACGCCATCCCGTTGCAGTCGCCCTTCGACGACGACTTCCACGGAGTCGGTGAAGGTGTCGGGAGGAAGGCCCTTGAAGATGACGGGGTAGTTGACCGTGCCGTCGGTGATGTGAAAGCGCAACGTCTGGGTCGCGGTTTCCTTGGACACCGTGCCGGGGACGACGCGTGCGCCGACTTTCAGGCCGAGATCATAGAACGATGGATCGGCCGAGACGTGCTGCGCCAATTCGCTCGGCGTCAGGAAATATTGGCCGGTCTGCTTGATCCCCGACGCCATCAAGTACCCGACGGAGCCGACGATCAGGATCGCGCCAAGCGCGAACTTCGTGCCTGCCTTCATAACTGAATTATACCACTCCGTGCGGAGCGCGTTCGAGCGCCCACCGCACCGCCTCAGCCGCATTCGCGACCCGGGGAATATCGAGCGCGTTCCTGAAGGAATCGTGAAGCCCAACCACCGGCTTTCCGATGCGCTGGGCAAGCGCGATTTCCGACAAGGTGCCCACGCCGCCGCCGATCGCGATCAGGGCGTGCGCCGTGCGGACGATCAGAAAGTTCCGCATCTCGCCGAGCCCCGTGGCGAGCGGGACATCGATGTGGGCATTCGCCGCCGCAGGATCGGCTCCCGGTAGGATGCCGACGGTTGTCCCGCCGTTTGCTTTCGCACCTTTTGCCGCCGCCTCCATCACCCCTCCGAGACCGCCGCACACCAGGACTGCGCCGTGCTGCGCCAGCAGCTGTCCGGTCTCCACCGCGACCGCCCTTTCCTCCGCGGTGCAGGTGCCACCACCAATGACCGCAATAATCGGCTTCATCCGGCCCAATGCAGCGCCGTCTGCACGGCGCGGTGCCACTCGGCGGCGCGCGCCTGCACGGCGCGCCTCGCTGCGCTCGGCGCAAACCGCGTGAAGGTGCGGCCCGCGAGGAAGTCGTTTGCCGATTTCCAGAGACCAGCGCCCAGCCCAGCGAGTCCCGCGGCGCCGAGTGCAGTGGTCTCGACGAGATCCGGCCGGGCGACCGCGACGCCGAGGACGTCGGCTTGGAACTGCATGAGCCAATCGTTCGCGGCGGCGCCGCCGTCCACGAGCAGGCTCGAGAGCTTGATCTTCGCGTCCGCCAGCATGGCGTCGAGCACTTCCTTGGTGCTGAACGCCATCGCCTCCAGCGCCGCGCGGACGAGGTGGGCGCGCTCGCTGCCGCGCGTGAGTCCGACGATCGTGCCGCGCGCGTTCGGTTCCCAGTGGGGCGCACCCAGGCCGACGAACGCGGGCACGAAGTACACACCGCCGGTGTCGGTGACGCTCTTGGCAAGCTGTTCCGACTCGGCGGCGGTCTTGATGATCTTCAGGCCATCGCGCAGCCACTGCATCGCCGCACCGGCGATGAAGACGCTGCCCTCGAGCGCGAACACCGGCTCGCCACGCGGGCCGCACGCGAGCGTTGTCAGCAGTCCGCGTTTGGAGGTGGCGCGATGCTTTCCGGTATTGAGCAGCAGAAACGCACCGGTGCCGTACGTGTTCTTCGCCTGTCCCGGCTTCCAGCATCCCTGGCCGAACAGCGCCGCCTGCTGATCGCCGGCGACGCCGGTGATGGGCAGCGCCGTGCCGAAATGGTCGGCCGCCGCCGTGCCGAAGTCGCCGCTGGAATTCCGCACTTCGGGAAGCGCAGCCTGCGGGACGCCGAACAGCTTGAGCAGATCCCTGTCCCACGCTCGCTTGCCGATGTCATACAGCATGGTACGCGACGCATTGGTGTGATCGGTCGCGAAGGTCTTTCCGTTCGTGAGGCGGAAGATCAGCCAACTGTCGATCGTGCCAAATACGACGTCGCCGGCCGCCGCGCGCCGCGGCAATCCTTTCACATGTTCGAGGAGCCACTCGATTTTGGTGGCGGAGAAGTAGGGATCGAGCACGAGGCCGGTGCGCGAGCGTACCAGCGCGCTTTTCTTCTGTTTCTCGAGCTGCGCGCAGCGCGCCGCGGTGCGCCTGTCCTGCCACACTATCGCCCGATGCACGGGGCGGCCGGTCGCGCGCTCCCACGCGCACACCGTCTCGCGCTGGTTCGTGATCCCGATCGCCGCCGGTGTCACACCCGCCTGGCGAATCGCTTCGCGCGCGGCGTCGACGGTGACGCGCAGGATCTCCTCGGCATCGTGCTCGACTTCGCCCGGCGATGGGAAGTGCTGCGTGAACTCCCGGTAGCCGCGGCCGAGCACGCGGCCGTCGGCGCTCAGGACGAGCGCGGTGGAACCGGTGGTGCCCTGGTCGAGTGCGAGGACAGCGGTCATGGAGCGACTCCCCCCAGAACGACGGTTGGACGATCCAGCGAATGTCAGTCCTTAATCGAGGTCGAGGAAAGGCCTAGAACGTGAACTCCACGCCCAGCCGCGCCTGCGTCGCCGGCTGGTAGCTCAGCACCTGCCCGTACGTCGGGTTGGCGTTCGCGGGGTCGCCGTTGGCGTCTTCGCTAGCGTAGTGAAGTTGGTCGAGCCATACCGCACGACGCGGACTGCCGATGTGCAGCCAGTCGAGCGTCGTCCGAGCCCGCATCCCATGCGCGAGGGTGAAAGGATAGGCAAACCGGAGATTGAGATCCCAGATCGCCGGAGTCCGGCCCGCCGAACCGCGCGGCACGAGGAACGTCGCGCGGGTATAGGAGTTCAGGCCGAACTCGTTGAGCGGAGTACCCGACTGCCAGGTGAAGAAGAGCCCAGTCGTGAGGCCGAAAGCGAACGGATAGGCGCCGGACAGCTTCAGGACGTGGGTGCGGTCGTTCGGGAGCAGCCCCGTGCTGTTCTTGCGCTGCGAGGCGGTTTGCACGCCGCCGAGATTGCCCGGGCCTGCCACGCCGTAGTCGGAAATATAGAAGCCGCTGTAGTTACCGTAACTGCGCGACAAGACATAAGAGCAGTGAGCCTCGATCCCCTGCCGTCCCGCCCACTCGGCCGATAGCTCCAGCGCCGTGTAGCTGCGCCGGAATTTCGGCAGGAAGCTCAGCGCCCCCTGCCCCGGGACGCCAACCACGAAATAGAGGGCATTCGCCGTGTCCAACCCGTTTCCGAATGCGGACAGCAGGTCCCGGCGAATGCCGCGGGCGGTGACTTTGAAGTTCGGGCCGAGCAGCCGCTCGTAGCCCAGGGTCACTTCCCGGTGGTGCTCCACCCTGAGGCCGGGGATGTTCGGGTACTGCGAAGGGTCCGTGCTGATGCTCCGCACGGAATCGGGCGTCACCCCCGCCACACGCGGGTCGGACGAGAAGAACGTGTTGAACTCTGGATACGGAACGTAGAACCCGAACGCGAAGTCGAGCGGCAACTGCTGGTAGAAGATGCCCCACGATCCGAACACTCGTTGCGTTCCCAGCCGGCCGATCTGCCAGGCAGCGCCGAGCCGGGGCTGCCATTCGTCCCGGAAGATCTGGGCTGTTCCAGCCGATCCGATTAGGAATTCAGTGGCCCAGCGCAGTCCCGCGTTCACGGTGAGACGGGGGCCGATGCGCCAGGCATCCTCCAGGTACAGCGTGGGGACCCGGTTGTGCACCGTCCCTGGCACGAGGCCCGAGTCCTGCACCCACAACGTCGTATCCTTGCGCAGCACGTTATTGAAGAACGACACATCGCTGAAGCGGTTGTCCTCGTATTCCGCCCCCGCGACGAGCGTGTGGGCGCCCAGCTCCAGCGTCCCGCGCAGCGCCGCCGACGTACGCGCGTCCCTCGGCGATTCCTTGACACCCACCCCGCCGGAGAGGGTGCTGGTCAGGAAGTCGAAGTACAGCGGCTCCGTGTCCCCACGGGCGGTCTCCGCACCCTCTTGGGTGTAGCTCGTCGCTCGAGCGACAGAGATTTCGACGAGCCCCCGGGTTCCGAGCTCGTGCGTCAGCCGCACGGATCTCGATGTGTGGCTGCCTCGGGTGAAGCGTCGATAGGGGTCGGGATTCTCGACTGAGTCGACCCCGATGGCGAAGAACGAGGCGGATACCTCGTGATGCGTGGAGCGGTCCCCGAACAGCAGGAGCTCGACGTTCGTCGACGCCGTCGCCCGCCAGAGAAGCTTTGCGGCGTAGATGTGTCGCCGCAAACGGTCCTGGAAACCTGCAAAGCCTGGGACCGCGCGGTCGGCCGTCTCGACCTGCGGATTGTACGCCGTGGAGAACCAAAGCCGGTCGCGCACAATGGGCCCGCCGATGCGTGCGCCGACGTCGTAGTTCGTAAACGCGCTGCTCTGCTCGTCGCTGAGCCCGATCTTAGGCCCGCCGGTGAGCGCGTCGCCCGTGAAAAACGTGAACACGCTGCCTTCGAACGCATTGCCGCCTGAATACGTCACCGCGTTGACCGTGCCTCCAATCGCCCGGCCATAGCCGGCTCCGTAGCCGCCCTCCTTCACTTCCACGGTCCGCAGGAAGTTGTAGGGGAGAACGAAGTCGGAGGCCGGTGGGTCGAGATGCACATCCGTGACGTTGACGCCGTCGATGAAATACGCGTTCTCGAGCCCCGTGGCCCCGCCGATGTTCACCGGGTCGCCTGGGAAGTAGCTGGTGTTCGCGTGCGGCAGAAATGCGACGACCGAGCGGTAATCACGGCCGACGGGCAGGGCGTTGTAGGTGCTGGCGTCCACGTTGGCCCCGACGGTCGTGTTCGCCGGATCGACCGATAGCCGCTGAGCGCTCACGGTGATCTCGCCCAACTCGACCGCCTCTGGCTCGATCGTGACTACGCCGAGGTTCGTCGTGCTGCCGATTCGGACCAGAACGCTGTCGACGACCACCGGCCGAAACCCGATGCGCTCGAGACGAACCCTGTAGCTCCCCGCTGGCAGGGCCAGCACCTGAAAGAAGCCCTGCCGGTCGGGTTGGGTTGTGCGAATGCCCTGGAGGCTCGGCCCCGTTACCCTGATGCGAACCTCCGGCACGGGCTCCGACCGTGGTGAAACGACACGGCCCTGGAGGTTGCCGCTGACCTCCTGTGCGGGGAGCGATCGCGGGAGAACGCAGAAAATGGTGACGAAGACGCAGCCGCTCTTCATCTAGTTCCTCGCCGCGGCCAGTCGCTGAAACCGCGGGCTCCCCCGCAACGGATCCCAGAACGGATCTGCCCTGAGCCATCCTGCGGAAAGCTCACCTGGACGCGAGAGCAGGATCTCCAAGTGATCGATCGCCTTCTCGCGCTCACCGAGGAGCACGTCGATCCTTGCGAGGTTCGCTCGCAGATACCCGCTCCACTCCGCGTCCTTGGAGACCGGGACGAGATCGACGGCTCGCTCGCCTTCGCGGACTGCGTCTGACGAGCGGCCGAGACCGGCGAGGGCGAGTCCGAGCAGGGCGTGATAATAAGACTCATCGGTTTCGTGACGCACCTTGCGCTGCAGGATGACCCGCGCCGAATCGAACTGGAAGCGCGCCTGGGATTCTTGTCGTCTCGCGTGATAGACCATTCCCTTGCTGAGCGCGAGGACGGCGCTATCGCCGTCTAGGGCTGTCGGGGTGAGTGCGAGCATTTGTGCTTGCCGACTCGCGTCCAGCAGCGTGACAACATCACAGAGCGCAAGAATCGGCAGAGCTGCGCCGCTCGGATCGAGGGGGCGCGACAGATCGGGCAACAGACGCCGCGCGCCTGCAAGATCTCCCGTTTGACCGAGGTACGCCAAGACTTTGCCGAGTTGGGCATCGAATGATTGCGGCTTGAGGGCGAGAGCTCGGTCATAGTAGTACATGGCCGCCGTGAACTGGCGCAGCTCGGTGTAGCGGTTCCCCGTGCCGATCGCCACTAGAACGTTGCGCGGATCGAGGGCGGCCGCTTCGCGCCCGTAGGCCAGGGCTTCTTTCCAACGCCCCTCCGTCATGTAAATGTCCCCCATCGTCCCTGCCAAATACGGATCGCTGGGACGGCCCTTTCTAGCGAGGGCGAATTGCTCCAGCGCCTGGTCGTAGTCACCGACGACGCGGAAGTAATAGAAGCCCAACGCGCCGTGCGATTCCGGGAGGTCAGGGGCGAGGTGCAACACACGATCCAACGCGACCTTGGCACGGGTCAGTTGCTTCGGCGAGCGGTCCATGTAGGCGTCGTGCATCCACACGTAAGCGACCGACAACCATGCGTACGGAGGCGCGAAATCCGAGTCCAGGGCAACGGCCTGCTCATACAGGCGGGACGCCGTGCGCACGTTTGCCGGATCGAACTCCCGATCCACCAACACACGTCCACGCAGATACAGGTCATAAGCCTGTAGGTTGGCGGTGGGCCGTGCCTCGAGGACGCGCCGCTCAGCATCAACCAGGGCGATATCCAGCGCGCCCGCAACCCTGGTGGCGAGATTGGTCTGCACCGCGAACACGCCGGCCAGCACTGTGTCGTATTGGTCAGACCAGAGTTGGGCGGCGTCAGCCACCCGGATCAGCGCCGGGCTCACCCGCACGCGGCTCGTGCCCGAGGCTTTCTCCCAGCGAACTGAGCCTTGCAGGATGTATTGGACACCCAACTCCCGACCGATCTCTTGCGGGCTCTGCCCGGTCCTCTTGTACTGGCTGGCGCTCGACCAGCCGATCACCCCGAGGCGCTGGATGCTGCCAAGCCGCATTGCGATCGCCTCGCTCAACCCGTCGGCGAAGTAGTCGTCGTCAGGTGAGCCAAGGTTCTGAAACGGGAGCACGGCGAGCATTTTCCGATCAGCCGGGACATCGACCCTGGCGGCATCCGGCTGGCGCGGCCAGAACGCGTACGCGGCCACGCCAGTGGCAAGCAACACGACGACGGCGGCGACTGCGAACCGACTCAGGACGTCGGCGCGGCGCAGTTGCCGCAGCAGAGTGTATGGGACTGCGACTGTATTGGGGCTCGTTGTTTCCCCGAGGTTGCCTGCGGTCGTGGCGTGCGCGGGGTGCGGTAGTCGTCCCTTGTTGGCGGTCTCCTTCTGAAGGCGTTCGATCAGCGCCACTACCTGAGGTGCCGGGTCGGCACCGAACTCCGCTTGGACGAAGGCCTCGTGCGCTTGGCCGTGCTCGATCGCCTTAGCGCGCTCGCCGGCGGCGTCCAGTACAGTCATCAGGCCGAGGGCTGCACGCGAACTCAGCGGATCAAGCTCGGTGAGACGGCGCCACGATTCCATCGCGTCGCGCACATCGCCCCGCGCGGTCGCGGCCGTCGCGACTGACTCGAGGGCTCCACACACACGCTTCAGTAGCCGGGCACGCTCCGCGTCCGCCCAGCGCTCGAACTCGCCCGCCCCGTCCACGTAAAAGCCGTCGAGAAACGGACCCGCGTAGGTTCGCCCGGCGGCCGCGACATCGCCCCCGTCCAGCGCCTCCTCGAACGCTTGGACATCGCTCGAGATGACGGCGGGGTTGAGGCGGAGCTCGGTCGCGCCGAGCAGGAGCTCCGGCTCCTTCAGGTCATGACGGAGGGCGTAGCACGACTGCTTGAGGAGATGGCGGGCATGATCGGCGTCGCGCTCGGGCCAGAGGTAGGCCGCAAGTTTGTCGCGGCTCACACCCTTGCGGCCCGCGGCGGCAAGTAGGGCGAGCAGCGCGAGAGTCTTGCGTTGCACGGCCGCGCCGGAGAGCGGCACGCCGTTTTCCTTGATCGCCAGCCCGCCAAACGTTCGCAGTTCCAACATGATAGGCCATCCGACCGGTTTCTGACCTGGTCCTTACGCCTCCGTTCGAACTTACCACCTGTGGTCACCCCTAGCGAATCGGAGGCTGTTATGAAAGCAAATCCCACGACCGTTCCTGGCCTGCTTCTCGGCATCGCCTTGCTTGCGGCTTGCTCCGAGCACAGTGCCACCACAGCTCCTTCGGCCGATGCCGTGGGCCTCTCACCCGCCGGATTGATCGGGGACCGGCCCTACACGTGGCAGGTCGACTGTTTTAGCCACGACCAGCCCTTCGGGACGATCGGGTTGGATGTCGGCTGGGTCTGGCTGTCGGGCGGCGTCGCGATCGCCGGAACTAGCCGGTCCGTCGTGTGTCATCCAGACGGCGCGGCAACACTCTCCGGCAGCGACGTGCGCCCCGCCGCGGCGGACGGCTTCTTCGCGTCCGTGGGCTGGCCGATTCCCAATACAAAGACGTGGACCTTCGACCCCTCGGGGTCCTTTAAGGCGCTCCTGAAGGGCACCTCTGTGCAGACGATCTACGACTTCACGTCGTCCTATCAGCTCAAGAGTTGGGGCACGCTGAAGGTCGAAAGCTAGGAGATCATGATGAACGCAATTCGAATGACGGCCGGTCTGTTACTTGGAACCGCAGTGGTAACCGGCTGCAGCGACCGGTCCCCGACCACCTCAACCGGCACGCCAGCACCGCCTTCGGCGATCGTGCTCGGCCAGATCGAGCCGGGCCATCCCTACGTAGGCGCCATCATCCTCGATGCGCCGAGCCCGTCCTGGTTCCCGGTATCATACCAACCGTGGTACTGCTCGGGCACGCTACTGTCGAGCCGTGTGGTCCAAACCGCGGCACATTGTTTCGCCTTCGCGGCGCAAACCGCCGGATATCCCGCGGAAGCCCTGCCGTCGTCTCTCATTCACGTGAGCTTCGCCGCAAACGTCACGGACCCTAGTTCGTGGCGGGAGGTCACGGGGTACGTGTTCCATCCGGACTTCGTGCCCCCGTTCGGCACCCCGGACGTCGCGCTTGTATTCCTCTCTCGGCCGATAAACGACATCCAGCCGGGCACACTCGCGCCGGCGGGGTACCTCGACTCCTTCAAGAACGCCGAGCTCCAGGCTTCCACCTTCTGGGACGTCGGCTATGGAATGCTCGGCGCCGGGGACAACTTCGCGCTGACGGGAGATCGTCGCATCGCGGCGGTCGGCTTCCAGCAGCTCGACGCCAATTTCTTGTACATGCAGCGCGACCCGGGCGGCCCCTGCATCGGCGATTCCGGCGGGCCCCTCCTCTTGGCTGCGGGCGGCATCGAATACGTCGTCGCCGATCTTCATGCTTTGCGCGCCAAGTTCAATACCAATGAGAAACAAGATTGCACGGGTGACTTCGCCGCGCAGCGAATGGACCTCGCCAACGTGGTGACTTTCATCCAGTCGACCATCGCGTCGCATCGCCCAAGCGACTTCAACCCGGTCCTGCGGCCGTGACGGAGGCACGATGAACACGATTCGCATAGCTACCACCCTGGCACTGGAGGCGGCCCTGCTAGCGGGGTGCACCGAGCGGAGCACCCCGACGGGCACGATCGACAAACCTGCGGTGGCATTCTCAGGTGACGATACGGGAGCGAAGACGAGCGTGGTCCTAGACCCCGTCGGTGATGCGGTTTGGAATCAGAACAAAGGCCCAGGGTCCTTCGCTAAGGTCCCCGCCTGGCTGGATATCGTTTCGGCCTCGATCACCTTGAAAGGCGTCCGTTTCATCTTCGACGAGGAACTGGCAGCCCCCGTCCCCCCCGACCCGGCCCTCGATCCGGACATTCCCCCGCAGGTCGATCATGTGTGCTTTGCGGGTTACGGGCTCGACACCGATCCGACGACCGCACCGGTGGGCTATCCGTTCACAAAGAATGAACCCAACAATCAGGAGTTCTACGTCTTCGTGTGCTGGAATCCCACGGGATCGTTCGGCGTGGGGACGGGTTTCATCGGGTTCCTGGTTGACCGTCGGCCCCTCCTCAGCGGCGGACAAGCTCTCATTGCGCCCGTCGAGTTCACCATCCAGCGGACGCACGTTTCAATGGTCGTGGATGCGGCCGCACTTGGGGACCCGACAACCTTCGCATGGGCGGCCTTTACTCATCTCCAGGAGAGGCCCCACCCACCCGACAACGGGCCAATACTCGACGCAGCCCCCGAGGTCCTCAGCGGGGCGCCCCTCGCTACCTGGCCGCAGTAACGATTCAGGGTGCCGAACTCAGCGGGGCGGTCGGGAGGCCCCCCCCAACGTTCGAGCCAGCCTCACTCAGTTGCGCGCCGCAGCCAGTCGCTGGAACCGCGGGCTCGCGCGCAGCGGATCCCAGAGCGGATCCGCCCGGAGCCAGCCGGCCGAGAGCGGTCCCGGTCGAGAGAGCACGATTTCCAGCTGCTCGATTGCCTTAGCCCGCTCGCCTAGCAGCACGTAAATGCGGGCGAGGTTCGCTCGCAGGTATCCGTTCCACTCGGCGTCCTTGGTGACGGGAACCAGAGCGACTGCCCGCTCACCTTCGCGAATCGCCTCGGCCGAGCGGCCAAGGCCAGCCAGGGCGAGGCCGAGCACGGC
>Ga0209056_10008480_pt1 | contig 10539 bp, 14 predicted proteins | sample GraSoiAngelo_114_FD_185876 | JGI IMG/M metagenome (GOLD analysis project Ga0209056, IMG submission 185876) | Grasslands soil microbial communities from the Angelo Coastal Reserve, California, USA - 14_0903_13_40cm (SPAdes) (version 2) | ecosystem: Environmental > Terrestrial > Soil > Grasslands...
CTTCGAGCAAAGTGGTTTGTCCTTTTTTAAAATGGACGGCGATTGCGCAATCACTCAGTAGCGCGAGGTGAGTTGCTTTCATCCCGGCGAGAAATGGATGAAGCGCTACGCGAACCGACATTGATTCCGATTGTATGGTTGGTTGATTCAGGGTTTGCATTGTGTCGCTCCGATTCAGTTTATACAAATTCGTGTTCCTTCTCGCGGACAACGAGCACCGGACACGGCGCCGCGCGAACGACCCGCTCGGCAGTGCTGCCGATCGCGAAATGTTTCCAGCCGGTGTAACCGTGCGTCGCGATTACAATCAGATCGAGATCAAATTCTTTGGCGGCTTCCACGATCTCGTAAGCGGCCAACCCGGTCCGGACAGTCGCTTGGATATGCCCGGTGCCTCGCACGGCGAGTGAACGGGCGAACTCCTTGAGCCGATTTGCACACCTGGTACGACTTCCATTCGCAATAACCGGTGGCGCAATCATGAATCCGTCGAACGCGGGTGGAACCTCGGGTTCGATGACGTGAAGCAGCATTACGCCGGCCCCGAATTCTGCAGCGAAGCGCAACGCATAGTGCAACGCCTTTTTTGACAACGGCGAAAAGTCGATCGCCACCAAAATGCGTTTTAATGTGATGCCGGCCGGCTTCGGGCGAATTAGTTTTTCTTCTGTTTTCATGCACGCACTCTGAGGCGAAGCATTGTTGAATGCTGCTCCGACGTTGCTAAATAATGTGCATTTTTTGGCGCAGTGGATCAGCCTGAGGGCCGCCTTTTGCGCGGACTCCGGCGTCGCGAGCAAGAAACAGTTAACAAATCGCAAACTCCGCAAAGCAGACGGCGAGAAGAGCCAATAAGATTTCCAACATGAAACCCACACTGGCTGCAATCAGTCCAAGGGGCGCATGCTTCCCCAAAAAACCACGTCTGAGAAACGCACCTTCCCACCGGATGGTCCGCAAAAAGAATCATATCTTCACGCTCGGGATCGAGGAAGAATTGCAGATTATCGATCCCGAGACGCGCGAACTCCGTTCGCACATCCAACAAATTCTCGCCGACGGTAAAATGGTTTTGAAAGAGCAGATCAAACCGGAGATGCACCAGTCGATTGTGGAAATCGGCACCCAGATTTGCAGCGATGCCCGAGACGCGCGACGGCAAATCACTGCACTTCGCACTGAGTTGGCAAGACTTGCGGCGCAACACGGGTTGGTAATCGCTTCAGCCGGCACGCATCCGTTTTCTCATTGGATGGATCAATTGATCACGGTCAACGAGCGCTACACCACGGTCGTAAATGACATGCAGCAGGTTGCGCGAGTCTGTTTGACATTTGGCCTGCACGTTCATGTCGGAATTCCGGACCGCGAAGAGGCGATCGACATCATGAATCAGGCGCGTTACTTCCTGCCGCATCTGTATGCGCTCTCAGTGAACTCACCTTTTTGGCTGGGACAAAACACCGGGCTGAAAGCATATCGCCAGATGATCTTTGAACGTCTTCCGCGCACCGGTATTCCGGACGCATTCCAAAGTCTCAGCGAATACGAAGACTATTGGAAGTTGCTGGTCGCCACGAACTGCATCGATAATCCGAAGAAGATTTGGTGGGACGTCCGGCTGCACCCGTTCTTCGACACCATTGAGTTTCGGATTTGCGATGCGCAATCGCGCGTGGACGACACTATCGCGCTGGCGGCGCTGATGCAGGCGATAGTTTTCAAATTGCAAAAACTGCGACGCAATAACGTGACCTTCCGTAGCTATCAAAAACGTTTGCTCGACGAAAATCGATGGCGCGCTGGCCGCTACGGTCTGGATGGCAAGCTGATCGATTTCGGTCGAAAATGCGAAGCGGACGAGCGCGATTTGCTCAAAGAAATGCTCGAATTCGTTGCCGAAGAAGTGGAGGAGCTCGGGAATGGGCCCGAGATCGAGCACATCGAGCGGATCATGCGCGAAGGCACCGGCGCTGACCGACAACTGATGGTGTGGGAACGCACGCAGGACATGAGAGCCGTGGTTGATCAGATCGTAGCAGAGACAAACGAAGGCCTGGCGCCGTAAAATCGTCTGATAGATTCCCCGGTCATGTCGAACGAAGTCGAGACATCCCGGTGAGTTAACAATACGTTACGCTGCGGGATTCCTCGACGCTGCTCGGAATGACGTAGTGAATTCACCGCCGCATTGGAAATAGCGAACTGTAACTGGAAAGGCCGCGCACGTATTGGGCGCGCTCGAATGCGCTGGGGTCAGGACAATTCTGCTGACTCATGATGCCTTTGATTTCGGCCAGAGATTTGTGCTGGTGCTGCTGCAACCACGCCGCCATATCCATTTCGATTCGCTGGATGTGTGTGATCCCGTGCCGCATCAGAGCGCTGCATAACATCGTCACATCGGCCCCGACCATCACCAGCTTGATCACGTCGGGGGCTTGGTAAATCCCGCTCGTCGCGGCGAGGCTGGCCCGGATTTTTCCGTAGAGAATTCCAATCCAATGCAGTGGCAATCGCATATCCGCGGGCGTGCTCAGCGTCAGGTTCGGCGCGACCTCCATTTTCTCCAGATCGATGTCAGGTTGATAGAATCGGTTGAACAATACGAGACCATCCACATTGAGCGCGTCTAGACTGGCCGCCATGTTTGCCAAACTACTGAAGTAAGGACTCAGCTTCACCGCGAGCGGGATTTTGGTGGCAGCGCGGACGCTGCGCACAGTATCGGTGTAGACATCTTCGATGGTGCTCCCGGTGATTTCGGTGCGCGTCGGTATTCTGTAGATATTCAGTTCTAATGCATCCGCGCCGGCCGCGGTGATTCGCCGTGCGTAGCTGATCCACCCGCCAAGCGTGGTGCAATTCAAACTGCTGATTATCGGAATGCCGACTGCGCGCTTGGCTTGCGCGATGTTCTCAAGGTAAGTCTTGGGATCGACACGGAATTCCGGCGCGGTGGCTTCGATTTGCTCTTCAAACAGCGAATGAAAAACTACCGCGGCAGCGCCCGCTTGTTCCATCGCCCGCACATTGTCGATCTTTTCCGAAAGCGGCGAAGCAGACGGTACCAGCGGCGACCGCAGCGAGAGCCCGAGATAATTCGCCCTCAGATCCATCGGTTAGCCTTAGACAGAAAAATGACTGTGGGTCAACCCGTTAAGGAAACAAAGGTGAGTAGCCCGATGTCCTCGTTTTCTGGAATGTTCGAGGCAGTAGCAACATCAATGTGCTGCATCCTGTTCCACCCGCTCGATGTGACGATCGAGCAAATAGTGCCTCATTTTGATTACACCTGCAGCCGCGTTCGACCAAATTGTCGTGTCGGAATGCTCGACGCATTTCTTGAACGTTCCGTATTTCGAGCCAGTCGTGCGGTGAGCTAGCGCAAACGCATTGCATAACTCCGAATCCGGCTTTCATTCGGCGATTCCTCGGTGTAAGCACAGACCGTAACACGCGGCAGATAACTTCGGAGTGTGAGTAACGTAGTGGCGCAAATTGGAGATCGTCGAATGAACAACATCAACCTTCCGCCTGACGTCGAGTTCCACAAAGACATTCGTCTGTTTATCTATCGACCGCGCGGTTCACTGAATGAAGCATCGATTGACAAAGTGCTTAGAGTCCTAGAAGAGCTCGAGGCAAAGCTAAAGGAGCCTTTCAATCGATTCTCCGATGGGTCGGCAATCGATCGAGTTGAGCTGAATTACCAATATGTCATTCAGGTCTCTCTCTACCGAGTCCTAACGTACTCCGATCGCCCGCCGGTGAAATCCGCGATTCTGACGACCGACCCCACCATCGGCCATTATTTCCAGTTGCATGCCATAATCACCCAGGACTCGCCCATTAACGTTCGAATATTTCGAGAACGAGAAGACGCCGCCAAATGGCTCGGCGTGCCGATCGAGCGACTGGCGCCAAAATTGATTGCTGACTAACAATCAAACCGCGAGGAAACAAAGTAAGGGCAAAATTGCTCGTTCTCGCGGCTGGGTTGTGTGACAATCCAGACGACCGATGAAGCTGGCTCCAGACGTTGAGTTCCACGAAGATATTCGTTTGTTCATCTACAGACCACACGGCGTGATCGACGAGCAGGCTATCAAGAAGGTCATCTCCATTCTCGAGGACCTTGAAGCCAGGTTGCGGGAGCCGTTCAATCGATTCTCAGATACGCTGGGAGCCGATGAAGTTGAACTAAATTTCAAATACGTCATTCAAGTCTCTTTGTGCCGACGTCTTTCCTATGCGGGCCATCCGCCGGTTAAGTCAGCGATTCTTGCTACCGATTCGACGATTATTCATTACGCACGGTTGCATGCTCTATTGACTCAAGGTTCTCCCATCAATGTTCGCGTTTTCAAAGATCGACAAGAAACGGCCGAATGGCTCAACGTGCCGATCGAACGACTGGTGGCGCGAACTTAACTTCCGATCGTTTGCAGAACAGTAAGGCCGTTTAGCCGGTTCCCAACGTAACGCTGCAGTCGAAAGTCGGTAAACCGAAGCTAGCCAGAGCGGCCATAATGTGGTGGCAAATATCTTGACGGCCATTCTGTCTGTTCCCTACGCTCGTATTCATGAGCACCAAATCTCTCCTCATCGTTTCGGTCCTCAGCTTTGCGGCGATTTCGGCCTTGCAAGCGCAATCGCCCACCCCCGCTGAGTCTCCTTCGGCGGAAAAGAAGCACCGCACGCATAAGAAGTCTGAGGCGGCAGCTTCGCCCGCTCAAAGCCCCACAACGGCTTCAGCCGCGGAATCGCCGGCAGCTTCGCCGAACGCGAAGCGTACTCGGAACGCCAAGACAGGTGCCGCCGCAAGTCCTGCGGCAAGTGCGGCTGCCTCGGCATCTCCAGCAAAGTTCAATCTCGGAGATTTGTTCAAGCCTAAAACTTCTGCGTCAGCCGGTCCTGCACCTGCGAATGCAGCGCCTGCGAAAGCCACCAAAACCGGGGGCGCGAGGAACCCCACACCGGCTCCGGGAGGAGGGCACGGCCTTGTGTGGGTTAACACCGAATCGCACGTCTACCATAAGGAAGGATCGCGTTTTTACGGCAAGACCAAGAAGGGTAAGTATGTCAGCGAAGCTGACGCGATCAAAGAGGGAGACAAAGCAAGCAACTAGCTCAGGGAGAGGGGGGCCGCGCTTAATAAGATGCATCACCTTTTCGACTGACTGTGCCGAGTGTCGAATCGCATGCTCCCATCCTTTCGTTGTTAGTTTTAGTTGACGTGGAAAATCCTTTCGGGCTCGAAACAGAACGTATCACGCGAGTGCTGCAGGCCCGAATCAAATGAAGGGACAACGTCGTGAATGAGCGGCTGACTGACAAGTTGTGGAATCTCGTTTATTCAAGGGGGAGTGAATTTTTAGTAGGACACGGCTCCTTGTCGTACGTAGCGCTGAGTCGATTTCATGATGAGCCATTCAGCAGGAACAAAGGGATGCCATGCACAAAATATTCGAGAAGCTTAAGGAAGAATTTTTCGCGATCCTGCCGCCAACGATCTTTTTCTTCGTAGCGCTGCACATCGTCACGTTTATCCGCATGTTGATGACCAAGGGCTCGCATTTCGAACCTCTTTCCACCGTCTCGATTGCGGTCGCGTCGCTGATCCTCGGCAAGGCAGTATTGATCGCGGACCTGTTGCCACCGATCAATCGGTATCCGGATAAGCCGCTTGCTTACAATGTTGCCTGGAAGACGACGATCTACCTTGTAGTCGCTGGCGTCATTCACTATTTGGAGCGACTTATCGATTTCTCCCGGCAGGCAGGCGGCATCGTCCCTGGCAATGAGAAGATGCTCACGGACATGGTATGGCCGCATTTCTGGGCGGTTCAGATCATCTTGTTTGTGCTGATCCTGATGTATTGCACGGCGCACGAACTGGTGCGCGTGATCGGCAAGGAAAAGATGCTGCGATTGTTCTTTGGGCCTGCGCCGCTGCCAGCATTCTGAGGAAGAATGCTGGCTTCACTTGGCCTGCGGATTTTTCCGTGAAAAGAATCGACACTGCTTTGACCGACATGTTAGCCTCGGCGGCTAAACCAAAATAATCTATGCTACACATCATCTGGTACATCATCGTCGGTTTCATCGTCGGTTTGATTGCACGCGCCGTCATGCCCGGTGCGCAGCAGCTCGGTTTCATCTTGACTACGCTGCTTGGTATCGGTGGCTCCATTGTAGGAGGATTAATCGGGCGTTTGTTTTCCAAACCGGAGCCGGGCTCAGCCTTTCATCCGGCCGGTTTCATCATGTCGATCATCGGCGCGATTATCCTGCTATTTATCTGGATAAAATTGGTGGCCTGACGACGGCACTCGCATAAGGGCGTTCCCCGTTCTACGTTCGGTGTTCCATCGTAAGACCATAGTTAATTACTATTGTGTCTTGCTTTTCCGAAGCTGTGTTGGGTAAAAAACTAACCCATGAACAAATATATCGCCGAATTCATCGGAACATTCTTTCTGGTCCTGACGGTTGGCTGCACGGTAATCGGCGCGGGATCGGGAGTGATCGCCCCTCTCGCGATCGGCGCGGCGCTGATGGTGATGGTTTTCGCCGGCGGCCACATCTCCGGTGGACATTACAATCCCGCAGTGACACTCGGTATCTTTATCCGCGGTAAGCTGCAATCAGCCGACGTAGTGCCTTACTGGATTGCACAGCTCGCCGGTGCGGCCGTCGCCGCGTTACTGGTAAACAAAGTTCTTCGCGCTGGTGTCGCGGTCACGCCCATCGCGCTGCATGTTGGCCCCGCGTTGCTTGCGGAATTTCTCTTCACGTTTGCGCTCGTGTATGTGGTATTGAACGCGGCCACCGCCGAGGGCACGTCAGGAAATTCATTCTATGGCCTGGCGATCGGCATGACCGTGATGACCGGCGCATTTGCTGTCGGCGACATTTCGGGCGGCGCGTTCAATCCCGCAGTCGCTTTGGGCATTTGCATTCTTGGCATTTCCGATTGGGGCAACATCTGGATCTATCTGCTGGCGAACTTCGCCGCCGGTGCGCTTGCTGCAGTGATCTTTCAGATGATTAATCCGGCGATGCAGATCACGCCCATCGCGACGGATGAGCCGCCTTACGAAACACCCGATTGAAAACTCAGCCAACAACTCTGGAGAAAAATATGAATCAAACCAAAATCATTGCAGTTATCGTCATAGTTTGTGCTGTCGCGTCACTTACAAACGCAGCTACGATTCCCGCTGGAACGACTCTGGCGGTAACGACCGTCAGCCTTATTACCTCGCAAGATGCCGTGGGCAGCAGCTTCGAGGCGAAGATTGCCCAGGACGTTTCGGTGAAGGGTAGCGTTATGTTGAAAGCCGGAACAAAAGCATTCGGGAAGATTCACTCTTCTCGTCGTAATCCGCGCAAGTCCGAGGCACTTTCTGTGGAGCTGACATTCGTCGAGGTGAATGGCCGCAGAGTTCCGGTGAAGACGAACAGCGTCGAACCGCATGGTCCGCCGCAAACTGCGCGCCAGGCGCAGTATGGGCATACTGCCGGCACGACAGTCGTTAATCCGAAAACCTTGCTGCAGTTCCAGCTCCGCCAACCTGTGGCGTTGTAGTCGCTGCGCAACGCACAGAAGCGCCACCGAGGCTATCAGCGGCTATCGAGGCGCTGTCTGAGCGACGGTCGTTTTTGAGACGCCAGGGAGTCCGAGATTCAAACGTAGAATTCGGTCAAGCTCAGCGATCGTTTGCGGGAGCTCGCACGAACCATGGGGGCCGGGAACAATGCACTCTGATTGCGCACCGTCGAGATGCGAGCTCCAATAGGGCACAACGCCGTCGGTGCTGTTTGGCGAGTCGCCTTTCCCGCGATCACCAATGATCGAATGATAAGGTACGCTGATCGGCGCACTGTTGATAACCGGCAACCCTGGGTTCGACGGTTTCAAGCCTGTGATGCTGTTTGGGAGACGTTTGGAACTTCCGGTCAATTGCACGAGGTCAGCGCTGGTAAGCGCGTCCTTCATCTTTGTGGCAATGTTAAGTGGAAGACTGATCAAGCTAATGCCAAATCTACCCAAACCGCTGCTGGCCATCTCGCTCCCGCGATGCGGAGTACAAATGAAGACAACTCGTTTAATCCTGGGATTTGCCTGAAAAATTGTGGCGCGGACAATCAAGCTATCTCTGGACTTTTGGCGGAAAATGCTTTTCGCGGTTTGCCCCAGCGTTTTCTCCCACATCGCCTGAGTGGCCGTAACCACCTGCATGTGAGCGAGCATCCCGCCCATGCTGTGACCGACCACCACGTACGGCCGATGATTTGGATAAAGTTTATCGGCCCTGGCCAGTTCTTCGCGCAGTCGAAGAGCCGAATAGAGGATGGGGTTGCCGGTCGGGTAGGCAAACACCCAGAATTGATAATGTTTACGGATTTCAGGATCGGCTTGAAGTCCATTGATCGTTTGCACCCAGTCGAACGGCGTTGAGAAAAGGCCGTGCACGAAAACAAGCGGGGTTCTATCAGGATCGTAGGGCTGCAGGAAATACAAGCCAGTCTTTTCCATATAATGACCGGATCGAAGCATTGCCATCAACGACACGAGCAGGAGATTAGGCGGCGGCTGGTAATAACCGATTGGCGCTGAGAAATTGGCCGCCACCGGACAGGTCTTCCCTTCAACACTCGTCATCGGTTGCTTCGCGGGACGCCGAAGTGCGAGTGTGGCATCGGTTGCATGAAAATCGAGCGTTGCTGTGACCGGTGCAGTGATTCCCTTGGCCGGCATGAACTTTTCGGGTGGATTGACGATTCGCACGCCGACGAGCGCGCCACCAACACCCTCCTGAATGATTTTCTTCCTGATCAGTTTTTCTTTTACCTGATCCGGGCGCTCAAACGTTGTGAAGTAGTTCGGCGCCCAGACTGCGGAACCGGCCGGTTCAAGCCGTAGACGATAACTGTTGTTGTTACCAGTGAGAGTCAGCGGATGGTTCCACAGTTTGCCGCCTTCACTGGCGCGCAGCAGAACGGTAAGTTCACCGCACGCCGCATTGTAGGTCTCACAGGCGGGTGTCCCAATGCCGCTGCCCAGCATGGAGGCAGTCACAGCCGCTGCCTGTAAATAGTCGGCCGCCCGTTTTTCAACTGGCACGCTCAAAGAGCGCGCCTCACGCATGATGCTCGCGGTCGGCGCATATTCAGGACCGTGCGACGTTTGCGGCGCTGTCGCACAGCCGGCAAGAAAGGCGATACACGTTACGGCGGCGATCAGGCGAATGGAGCCTATTGTGTGGCCAGGCTTCATAAGCTTTGCAGTTTGACGAGTATTATCCGGGACGTGGACGAACTTTCGTATAGGACTTTAGGCCTGTGCAGGCGATCATTTTCTTGCGATACAACTCGAGAAATTCGCGCCTGTACTGAAAAAAACATGGTGTTTGAACTGATCACCCGCGTTCGCTCAAGAGTTGTCCTGTTTCGTGCTCGAATAAAGTGAAACCAGCCGGGCGATCAGGACTGCCACGTAAAGCAGACCGGTCATTGCTTCCATTGCCGCAAGCCAGCGCGCAGCTCTTGAAACCGGAGTGATGTCACCATAACCGACAGTGCTCAGCGTGATGAAGCTAAAGTAAAACCCGGTGAATCCGTTCATGGATTGCGCGCCGCGGCTGGTGTTGAAAGAAAACGCACCGCCAGGGGTTAACTGATCCACAAGCCAGTATGCGACAGTCCACATCAATCCCAGCATGAGATAAACCGAGACGCTCGCGCATAACACTTCAACCGTTACAACAGGCGCTTGCAGAATGAAGTGCAACAGATGTGCGATCACAAACGCCAGCAGCAGGAGCGCGCAGATGAGGAAAACCGAAGGATGAACTAGGTCCGGCCAAAAATGATTAATCCATCTGGCCGTGAGAGCTGGAACCGCAAGCGCGAGTGCAATGGCGAGCGTGCGCCTTCGGTTGGCGACAGCGATCACAGCAGCCACCAGGACCAACGAAAACGAAACGGACAGAATAAGATGGCCGCCTTCGAGTTCTTCGATGAAAGGCGCACAGATCAGAAGAACGGCTAGTGCAATAAGAAGCTGCACCATGGAGAAGCGATCCATTCCGAATCGGCGCATCATCTGTTTCGATGAATGTCTTGGAAGCGTCGTTTCCTTCATTCAGCTTTTCCGCGGCCGTGTACTGCATATTCCGGATTTCATAGATCGTAATCTGCCGTTCGTACTAAATCCGTCGAATCTTTGCAATGCTCAGGCTTAGAAAGCTAGAACTCGTTTTTACTTATTAGTCCGACTTCAGATACTTCATTTGCCTCGTACCAGCTTCGCGGCTGTCATCCGGCCGCTCTTCAACCAATTCCTCAGCGGGCACAGTGTGAAAGGAAACGACTGCCCAATCCGCCGCGTTATTGATTACCGGGCGATGCCAAACATTCATGGGGATTGAAATCCACCGCCGTTCCAACGGGGCGTCAGGATCGCTAACCAAAACATTCGACTGCCACTTTCCCGACTCACCGGTTTGGAAATCACCGCTGCCTTCGAAC
>Ga0209056_10008482_pt1 | contig 10539 bp, 8 predicted proteins | sample GraSoiAngelo_114_FD_185876 | JGI IMG/M metagenome (GOLD analysis project Ga0209056, IMG submission 185876) | Grasslands soil microbial communities from the Angelo Coastal Reserve, California, USA - 14_0903_13_40cm (SPAdes) (version 2) | ecosystem: Environmental > Terrestrial > Soil > Grasslands ...
GCTCGAGTCGAGTCGGGAATGCCGAGCCAGCAGCGGGTGGTTCGCGCCGTTTCTCCGCACCCCCGAACGAGTCGGGACGTTCCGCCTGACCCTGACTCTACTCGGCGAAAAACGGAAAGAGCTTGGCCAGCTCCGCTTTGTCCGGCCGACGGCCGTATTCGCAGATTTCAAAGGCTTCGGCATATTTAATCTTCGCGGCCCGGTCTTTGCCATACGACTCTTCCAGCTTGGCGCGGAAGCGATTGGCGATCGATTCATTGCGGTTGGCAAAGCCATCGCGCACTTTTTGATGACGTTGCTTCTGTTTCTCCGGGTCGCTGGAAAGCAAATCGGCCGAGCCGTTGGCGCCGCCTTCGTAGAACTGCGAGACAATCACCCCTAGCGCGTCGAGCTTCTTTTCCATAACCGAATCGATGGAGACAGCGATTTCAGGCTGGAACGGATTCGGTTTCTGAAACGAGTCGGGGTAATAGAGGAACACGGGATTGTTTTTCAAGGGCGGAACGTCGGGACAGAAAAACGGCACAGTGACCATATACGCCGCGTCTTGAACGAGCACACCGGTGTAGCGGTGGTCGGGATGGTAATCATTCGGTCGCGGCCCCATCACTATATCGGCTTTCCATTCGCGAATGAGACGCGTGATCGCGCGGCGATTTTCGACTGTCGGCAGCAATTCACCGTCGTGGATGTCCAGCACTTCGGTGGTGATGCCGAGAATTTTGGCGGCGGCCTCCACCTCCGCTTTGCGCCGGAGCGCCAGCGGGCCGCCGGCTTCGCGCCAATGGCCGATGTCGCCGTTGGTGACCGAGACAAACTTAACCTTGTGCCCCTTCGCTGACCACAGGGCAGCAACGCCGCCGGCTTGAATTTCACAATCGTCCGGATGCGCGCCGAAACAGATGATTCGGAGTTTGCCTTCGTCCGCTGCGGTCGGCGCCCCGGCCTGAACCGACAACGCTGCCAAGGCCGAGGCCGCCAGCGCGAAAGTGATCGACCACTACGGGGGTACCAGCACGGCGAATTCGAAACGTTTCACACGATTCCTTTCATTCGAGGGTGAACAGGTAATTTGGTTCAGCCGGTATAACTAGAAGGACAACGGCCAGGCGTCAAAGCGAAATTCGCCTGGCCATCGGACCGGTGCATCCCAAATTTGTTGGAAACGAAGCGCGGCGTTCACGCCGCTTCAACTTTAGCACGCCACGATGTAGGGAAATTTCTGCGACCTTCCACCCAGCCACCGAGGCGGGCTGAAGCCCGCGCCCCAACAATCCGGGGCCCAGAAACGGATCCAGTGAGAGCATCGTTGTACGCGATGTCGGCGCCGCGCGCCCGATGGCCATTGTTAGGACTTTTTCTGAACCAGCTTCTCGGCAACCAATCGCGCCATCTTGTTCACGCCGCCGAATTTTTCCTTGGTGATTTCGGAATCCAAAATCTGAATTCCCCATCTGGATTCAATGAAACTGACCAGTTCAACGACGCCAAACGAATCCAGAATGCCGCTTCTCGTAGAGGGACTCATCTAAAGGGAGCGGTTTTCGTTCTTCGGCGAGCGGATTGGTGTCGTAGATGTAGCAAAGAATCTCATCCACTATTTTTTCGTGTTCCATATTGGACTGTCGTGACGCAGGCGGGTTTGAAAATGTAACCTCGCTTGAACTGAGCGCAAGCAAACGGATTACCCCCGAGAAAAGCTGATCGAGTTGAGATTTGATTTTGCAAGAAAGATGTGTAATATCCGGTTATGAACATGGTTACCGTTGCTACTTTCAACGAGCCATCCCAGGCTGAACCCCTCAAACAAAAACTCGAGAAGACCGGCATTTATGCCGAAGTCTGCGACGAATCGAAATACGAATGGTTTTGGTTCGTCACCAAGCCGATCGCCGGCATCCGGCTTAAAGTCCACAAAAAGGATTTCGAGAAGGCGCGCCAGTACCTCCGGGAATGGGACGGCGCCGAAGGCGTCCTGCGCGACGCGGTCCGCTGTCCACAATGCGGCGATTCGCGGATCGAATATCCGCAGTTCACCCGGAAATTCTTTTTGCCGAACCTCGTCGGCCTGGCCAGTCTGCTGCACATCATCGACAAAGAGTTTTACTGCCAGGACTGTGAATACACGTGGCCAAAGGACCTGAAGCCGCCCTGGCCGAAGAAGCACGGTTCACCCGACTACTTCATCGAAGGCGTACCGCCGCACGGTTCGGCATCGACGACCAACGTTCAAAAGTGACGCGCAGTTAAAGGCGCGGTCGACTGCGCAACCCGAATTCTTCAGTGATCCCTACAGTGCCGCCCGCATCTTTCCGGCGGACCAATCGGAGCACAGCACAGCCGGCAGATGCCGGCAGCACCTTGGCAGTGCCGACTCCCCAGTTGGAGGTTCATGGTCTCAAGGTATGCGAACAACCGTAAGAGGACTTTGCACGAACAACCCTGCAGATTTGCGCGCGTTGAATCCTGGGGAGGTGAGCTGCGGGGCTCGACATTTCCCCGCCGCAATGCCAACTTCCGGTTGTGTTAGAAGATAAACTGGATCAACTGCGCGAATTGATTCGTTCGTATGGTTCGTGTCTGGTGGCTTATTCCGGCGGGGTTGATTCTGTTTTTCTGGCCCGCGTGGCGAGGGACGTTTTGAGCGACAAATCATTGGCGGTCATCGCTGACTCGCCAAGCCTGCCGCGGCGCGAGTTGCAGGATGCGCTGGAGATCGCGGCCGGGTTCCAAATCCCCGTCCGCGTTGTCCGAACCAAGGAATTTGAAAATCCCGATTACCTGGCCAACCCGACCAACCGCTGCTATTTCTGCAAGCATGAATTGTTCGAGGAGTTGATGCCGATTGCCCGAGGGGAAGGCTTTGCTGTGATCGCCTACGGTGAAAACGCGAGCGACGTGGGGGATTTTCGCCCGGGCGCCCAGGCGGCAGCGGAGTTCCAGGTGCGCGCGCCGCTCAAGGAAGCGGGTCTGAGCAAAGCGGAGATTCGCGAACTGTCGGCGCAACTGGGTTTGCCCACGGCCGACAAACCGCAGATGGCCTGCCTGAGTTCGCGCATCCCGTATGGCGAGGTGGTAACGGAAGAGAAGTTGAAGATGATCGAAGCTGCGGAGAATTTCTTGCGTGATCTGGGTTTTTATGATGTGCGGGTGAGGCACCATGAATTGCAGGGCAGGACAGGCCTCTCGCTTGGCTCTCCGAAACCGGAACAGGCTGGGCGCCCGTCCTGCTTTTTAGCACGGATTGAAGTAGGCCAGGCGGAGATCCCGAAGCTTCTGGCGAACGCAACGTTCACAGGCGTGGCTGAGGCGTTGAAGAAAATTGGCTACGCGCATGTCACGCTGGATTTGCTGGGGTATCGGCGGGGTAGTTTGAATGAAAAAGCCGCCTCACGGCCGCGGCAACAGGGAAACCAGCAGGCCCAGGATTGAATAGGCCTGCGCGGAACCGCTCTCAAAGTGCCCCCCAACCACCATCGTGTCGTCCGACACCGCCAGCGACCAAGCGGCCCCGCCACCCTTCCCGGTGTTGATCGCGTTGTGAGGATTGGCGGGAAACCCTGTCCAACGGAAAGGCGTTTTGGTAAGCGCAACCAGGATTTTGCCGACAGAAACGAACGGGCAAGCCGTATCACCGGAAGGGTACTCCGCGCGCGGCTAAAATGTGGGCCGCCGTCTGGCCTTGCCGGCACGTGCAGCATGATTGCCTGAAACCACGGGCGAACGGATTGGAACGATTAGAATGAACAGGTTTGAAGGTTGAGCCGTCCATAGACCGGTCACCCGATTGATGAAACGATTCTTGCAGCCCGGGTCGGTGGCCTTGGTGGCGGTCTTTTCATTTCTGCTTTTAGCCGGTTGCTCGGCGGCACATTACCGCAAGTCGGCGGACAAGGAGGCTTACCGCGCCGTTGCGCAAAAGACGCCACAGGTGAAAAACATGGACGAGCACTTTACCATCGAGCAAACCAATCAACTGTCCCTCGACGGGTTGCCGGTGGCGGCCAAGGTCCAGGACTTCCTCGGCCCGGACGGCGAAGCGGAACGGGGCGCGCGCGTCATCTCGCTGGAAACGGCGCTGGACATCGCGGTCAAACAGAACCGCGACTACCAATTGCACAAGGAAGGATTGTTCATCACCTCGCTCGACTTGACCCTGGCGCGACACCAATTTACGCCGATCTTTTCCGGCACTGGCGGCGCGTTGATCGAGGGCGGCCCATCCCAACCGTCCAGTCCCGGGGCCACGAACAGCCTGGTCACCGACAACCTGTCGCACCATGTCGGCGCGAAGGGCGCGATCAATGTCAGTTGGCTCATCCGTGATGTGGGCAAGATCACCGCCGCTTTCACGGCTGATTTCCTGCGGTTGATCAGCGGGGGTGCTGCGGGCAGCCAGCGCACCATGTCTTCGTCGCAGGTGGAAGCCAAGCTGCTGCGCCCGCTGTTGCGAAACGCCGGATTCAAAAAGGAAATCGAGAATCTGACGCTGGCGGAGCGCGGCTTGCTCTACGCGCTGCGCGATTTCGTGCAGTTCCGCAAGACGTTCAGCGTCCAGGTTGCCAGCGCCCATTACGGCGTTCTGGGCAGTCGCGACACGGTTCGGAACAGTTTTTTGAACCTGCAAAGCTCCCGCAAAAACGCAGAGCGAACCCGCGCGCTCGCTCGTGAGGGCCGCGTGACCCAGTCCGATCTCGGCCGGCTCGAACAGCAGGAATTGCAGGCCGAACGGGACTGGATCAACGCCATTCGCGACTACAAACGGAGTCTCGACGATTTCAAGCTGATGCAGCTTGGGCTGCCGGTGGACAGCCAGCTCGTCCTGGACGACCGGGACTTGGAGGCGCTGGCCATTCGCCACCCGGAAATCAGCGTGGACGACTCCATCAAAGTCGCGCTGGCGGCGCGGCAGGATTATCAAAACTTCAAGGACCGCCACGACGATTCGCTCCGGCAGGTCGCTTTGGCTGCCAACTTCCTGAAACCGCAGCTCGACCTGAACGCGCTGGTTCACGTCGACAGCAAACCGGGAACCGCCGCGGCTTTTGCCTCGCCGGACCTCAACCGTTACAATTGGAGCGCCGGGCTGGACCTGGATCCGGGCCTGGATCGGAAGAGCGAACGCAATGAGTACCGCAAAGCTCTCATCTTAGAAAAACAAGCTGCCCGGTTGTTGGAACAGCAGGAGGACGAAATCAAGTTGCAGGTGCGCAATAGCTGGCGGACGTTGGACCAGGCCAAACGCAACTATGAAATCAGCGAGGTCGGCGTTAAGATTGCCGAGCGCCGTGTGGAAGAGCAGAATCTCCTGGCCGAGTTGGGCCGCGCCAAGGCGCAGGATCAGGTGGACGCGCAGAACGATTTGATCAATTCGAAGAACCAACGCACGCAGGCATTGGTGGGGCACACGATTGCCCGGCTGCAGTTTTGGGTCAATATGGGAATACTCTACGTCAAAGACAACGGGCGGTGGGAGGAGGTCACAAATGTCAAACCAGAATAAAGTATTAGCGTTCCTCAGACGGCAATCCCGCTGGCGCATTGCCGGGGTTGTTCTCATCCTCGCGCTGCCCGCTGTCTGGTTCAAAAGCAGCGGCAAATCCAACGCCGGCGGCGCCACCTTCGTCGCACGACGCGGTCCGCTGCCCATCTCCGTGCTCGAAGGCGGCAGCATCCAGGCGCTCGAATCACAGGAGATCAAATGCGAAGTCCGGGTCGGTTATCAGGGCACCAAGATTCTGAAGATCGTGGAAGAAGGCTACCAGGTCACCGAGGACGACGTGAAGACCAACAAAGTGCTGGTCGAACTCGACTCCTCCGAATTGCAGAAGCAAATCATCCAGCAGGAGATCCAATACCAGTCCGCCGTCGCTTCGCTGACCGACGCCCAGCAGGGTTACGACATCCAGTTGAACCAGAACATCAGCGACATCAAGGCGGCCGAGCAGAAGGCGCGCTTCGCCCGGATGGACTTCGACAAATTCCTCGGCGACACCGTTACGGATGACATTATCGATCAGCTCGGTCTGGAAAAAGAACTCGCGGTCGAGAGCACCAATGGCCTGGCCAAGGCCGTGAGCGAAACGCCGCCGACATTGACCGTTCCGCCGCACAGCGGACTGGTTGTGACGCAAGCTTCCTCGAGCGACACACCCCGGGTTGTCGCCTTGTCCGGCGGCATGGAGACCTCCGCTCAACCGACCGTCTCGCTGCCGCCGCAGCCGGCCTCCGAAGCGCCCGCGAAAACCGCGAAGCTCGACAGCGCGCCGGAGGCCGAAGCAAAACCACAAACCAACACGCCGCCCGAATCGATCCTCATTGATTTCTCCCAATACGCAAAGATCGAGGCGCTGGGCGACGGCGAAGCGAAACAAAAACTCCGCAAGTTTGAAGACGACCTGCAGGTGGCGCAAAAGGAGTTGGGGCAGGCCAAATCCACGTTGGAAGGCACCAAGCGGCTGTTCGAAAAGGGTTTTGTCACGAAGATCGAGTTGGAACGAGATGAGATCGCTTGTGAAAACGCGCGCTTGAAAGTGCAGACGGCGGACACGGCGCGCGACCTGTTCCTCAAATACGAATTCAAGAAATCCTCAGAAGAGGCGCTCTCGAAATATGCAGAGGCCTCACGCGAACTCGAACGCGCCCGGAAAGCGGCCGTTTCCAAGCTCGCCCAGGCCGACGCGAAGCTGAAGTCCGCCGAGGGCCAATACAACGTCCAGGTTCGGCAGCGAAAAGATTTCAACGAACAGCTCGAGAAATGCATCTTGAAGGCGAAGAAGACCGGTCTAGTGGTTTACGGCGGTGGCGGCGACGAGATGTATTATTATGGGAACCAGGAACCGATCCGCGAAGGCGCGACCGTGCGCGAACGTCAGGCCATTATCACGATCCCCGACATGACCCGGATGTCCGTTAAGGTCAAAATCCACGAAACCTACATCAAGAAGATCAAGAAGGCCCAAAAGGTTCGCATCACAGTGGATGCGTTCCCCGACACAGTCCTGGACGGCGAAGTCACCAAGGTGGGCGTGCTGCCGGATTCGCAAAACCGTTGGATGAATCCTGACCTGAAGGTTTACGTCACCACCATCACCATCAACGGCACCTATGACTGGATCAAGCCGGGCATGAGCGCCAAGGTGGAAATCTTCGTGGACCATCTCAACGACGTCGTCTATGTGCCGATTCAAGCCGTCGCGCCCAGCGAGAACAAGCAAATCTGTTACGTGGTTCACGGGCTCAAGTCGGAGAAACGTGAAGTCGAGATCGGACAATTCAATGACGCGTTCATTGAGGTCAAGAAAGGTTTGAAAGAAGGCGAGAAGGTTCTCCTGCGACCACCTGAAAGCGGCATGCCTGAATCGGGTGATCAGGAAAAGAAACCGGACGGCACCGGAACGACGCGGCCGGAGGACAAACCCGCGCCGGCTAAACCTGCACCGCAAAGGACTGAGACACCTTCCACACGCCCCGGCTGAATCTTGGCGGCACGCGTAAATCGTAAATCGTAAATCGTAGTTGCTAATCCCTCCGGATGCCCTGGCCGATCGTCCAGTTCGATAACGTGCGCAAGACCTACCAGATGGGGTTGGTCACGGTCGAGGCGTTGCGCGGCGTGTCGCTGGAAATTCAAACCGGCGAATACGTCAGCATCATGGGGCCGTCCGGATGCGGAAAATCCACGATGCTGAACTTACTGGGCTGCCTGGACCGCCCCACCAGCGGCCGTTACCTTCTGGGCGCTGAAGACGTTTCTCAGATGGATGACGATGCCCTGTCCACCGTTCGCGGAACGCGGCTCGGATTTATTTTTCAATCCTACAATCTCATTCAACAACTGACCGTCGTCGAAAATATCGAGGTCCCGCTCTATTACCAGAGCCGGCCGGAGGAGGAGAGCCGCGCGTTGGCGGCGCAGTATGCCGCTCGGGTCGGCCTGGAAAACCGCGCGGATCACAAGCCCTTTGAACTGTCTGGCGGCCAGCAACAGCGCGTCGCCATCGCGCGCGCTCTGGTGAACGATCCGCTCGTCATTCTGGCCGATGAGCCGACCGGCAACCTCGACTCCACTTCGGGTGTGGAAATCCTGAAAATCTTCGACGACCTGCACGAACAAGGCAAAACGATCATCCTCGTGACGCACGACGAAAGTGTCTCGCGGCACGCGCACCGCGCCATTCGTTTGCGCGACGGCCAGGTCGAAAGCGACGTCCGGCAATGAATTCGAACCGTCATCCGCGAGTGACGCAAACCAGCCCGGTAAACTCCTCTACCCCCTTCCATGAGCCAAACGTTTGGAGTCCCGGCTTTAGCCGGTCCGGGTCGCCTGAAGGCGGGACTCCGTACGGGTGGCATCCCCCAGACCGGCTCATGGGCCCAATGCACGACAGAAAAGTCGTGGAGGCTTTCCATAAACCTGGCTGGCCATCGCATCGCAGTCTGCGTTGGGAAAGCGGCGCTGAAGACGCACGCACTCCAAACGCTGACGCGTGGTCCGCTGCCTCGGCCGTAAGCGCGAAGCGTTTGGAGTGCGCCCGATTTATCGGCGCTTTTCTTCCGGCGCGGGACGGCCAGCGCACGCACTTCCCGTCCCGTGAGGCGTTAGGGGTGGGTTTTGACACCGGCCGATTCCGTTTCACCAATGTCTGAGCCCTCAGCCAATCCATCCGCGTCCGTCCGCGTGAGCCGCGGGCAATCCTGGCCCCGGTTCAATCGCGTCGTGCGGCTTGGCGTCAAGAGCCTGTGGCTGCACAAGCTGCGTTCTCTGCTCACTGTGCTCGGCATTGTGTTCGGCGTCTGCTCCGTCATCGCCATGCTCGCCATTGGCGAAGGCGCGAGCTTTGAAGCGCAGGAACAAATCAAGAACCTCGGCAGCCAGAACATCATCCTCCGCAGCGCCAAACCCCCCGAGGAACAAAAGGTCTCCGACAAGAGCAGCCAAAGCTACGTCCTGCAATATGGCCTCACCTACAACGACATCAAACGCATCAAATCCACCATCCCGGGCGTCACCGTTGTCGTGCCGGGCCGCGTCATGCGCGAATACGTCTGGAACATCAGCCGCCACATGGATTGCGAAATCATGGGCACTGTCCCGTGGTATCCGCAGATGCGCAATCACCGCGTCGCCCGCGGGCGCTTTTTCACCGATAAAGAAATGGACGACAAAGCCAACGTCTGCGTCCTGGGCGCGGGCATGGTGCAGGCCCTTTTTCCGCTCGATTCACCCCTCGGCAAGGATGTTCGCGTGGGCGGCGACTACTATGAAGTCATCGGCGTGATGGAGCCGAGCGGCAAAGGCGCCAAGACGGATGAACCGCAGGAAAACGTCAAGGCCGCCGCCGACCGGATGTTCATTCCGCTGGAAACCGCCAAGACCCGATACGGCGAAATCCTGCGCAAGGTGCGCAGCGGCAGTTTTGAACAGGAACGGGTCCAACTCCACGAAGTCACGGTCAAGGTTGCCACGCCGGAGCAAGTCCCCGCTGTGGCCGATGCCATCAAGGAAGTCATGGAGCGCAACCACAAAAAGAAGGACTACGACATCCTCGTGCCGCTGGAATTGCTCAAGCGGGCCGAACGCACCAAGCAGATTTTCAACATCGCGCTCGGCTCGATTGCGGCCATTTCGCTGCTCGTCGGCGGCATTGGCATTATGAACATCATGCTCGCCAGCGTGACCGAGCGCACCCGCGAGATCGGCATCCGCCGCGCGCTCGGCGCCAAACGCCGCGATATCATCACCCAGTTCCTCGTCGAGACGGTGATGCTTTCCGGCGCGGGCGGCGCGATGGGCGTGCTGCTCGGCGTGAGCATTCCCTGGTTCGTCAGCCACTTCGCCGGTATGAAAACCATCATCACCCTCTGGTCGCCTGTGGTCGCTTTCACCATCTCTGCGCTGGTCGGTGTCATCTTCGGCATCTACCCCGCCCTCCGCGCCGCAAGAATGGATCCGGTGGAAGCGCTGCGGCACGAGTGATAGATTGCCACTGCGTGAAACGCCATAGCTCGGCTTATCTCTGCGCGGGCGGACTGGCTCTGGCCGGTGCCATCTTTTTCCTCCTGCCCGGCGAACCGGTTTATCATGGAAAACGCTTGAACGCGTGGGTGGCTGATCTGCACCCAAGCGTGGGCGAGGCGCGACAACAGGAGGCCGAACTGGCCTTGCGCGCCATCGGCACCAACGCCGTTCCCTATTTGCTCGAATTGCTTCAACACCGTGAACCGCGCCTGCTGCGCGAGTTGCGCGAATTCTCGCAAAGGACCAAATCGTTTCTGCGGATGCGCGTGGACTACGAACTGCCCTGGGTGGCGGCTGTGGAAAGAGATTTGCAATTGAGCGCCGCCTTCGCTGCTCTTGGCCCTTCCGCCCGCCAGGCTTTACCTGCCTTAACCAATCTGCTTCTCCGGCCGGAGACCACCTTCGTTTCCGCGTCTGCACTCGCGCGCATCGGACCCGACGCGTTCGGACCGCTGACCGGCGCGCTCGAAAGCCCGCACGCGGAGGTCCGCGCCGCTGCTGCCGGCGCGCTGGGCTCT
>Ga0209056_10008483_pt1 | contig 10536 bp, 9 predicted proteins | sample GraSoiAngelo_114_FD_185876 | JGI IMG/M metagenome (GOLD analysis project Ga0209056, IMG submission 185876) | Grasslands soil microbial communities from the Angelo Coastal Reserve, California, USA - 14_0903_13_40cm (SPAdes) (version 2) | ecosystem: Environmental > Terrestrial > Soil > Grasslands ...
CAAACACATGGTCGGATGGCTGTAGACCATATCGTTCTTTGCGGCCTTTGTCATGACTGGCATGAATACCTCCTAATTGGGTAGCCCTTCCTCCGCAGACTTGGACATCGCCGTGGGTGCAAATATATGATTTCGGCCTGCTTAGCGCACTCACGCTATGCAACCCGCACTCCAACAGACAGTGAGATTTATTGAAAAGGTGGTCAGTCTCGGCGCCCGTCTGAGCTTTATTGAACAGCCCCAACTGCATTATACCTGAACTTTGCTTGTAGTAACATTCCGAAAAATGAAATTGCCGATTGTTCCATTTGTTATCGCCGTCACTCTGCTCTCGGCTGTGGTGTATTTGTTTACGGCGACTCGGTCCAATCACCGCACACTGGATGTGCCCAGGCTCACCCGGCTAGCGGATATCGATGGAATCGAGACCGAAGTCGCAATAGCGCCGGACGGGAATCGATTCGCGGTCATCGTTTCAGGCGACCTCTGGGTCTTGAACATCTCCACAGGCGCCCGCCAGCAAATCACGCACACACCAGAACTGGAATCCTTCCCAGCGTGGAGCCCCGACGGCAAGAGAATTGCATTTACGCGTGGCTCCGATACGTTTGTCATCGATGCCGCTACGAACACAGAAAAGTTATTCCTGGCGAATGCGGCATCGCTCTCGTGGTCATCAACAAGCCGTATCGCGTTTGTTCGGGATCGGGCATTGTGGATCATGAATCCGAACGGACAGAATGAAAAGCAACTGGTCACAGCGGATGCGAATCCGGACATTACGATCCGAACACCTCGATTTTCACCGGACGCTCTCCAGATCGCGTTCATCAAGACGCAACTAAATCTCACAGGCGAAGTCTGGATTGTCGAGGCCTGGAATGGCATGGCACGCCCCCTGGTTGTGGACCGTGCGGCCGAAAATCCAATGGATGTGGGCTGGATTGTGGACGGGCACAATGTCGCCTATCTCACCAATCGAGCGGGCGCTTATTCGCTCTGGCAGATCGATTTTGCGCAGTCCGCCATTCTTCCCCTGACTCAGCCGCTGGTCACGATCCCGGTCGGTCGAATCGGAATGGGTGTATGGAAGGATCGCATTGTGCTGCCTCGGCATTTCGTCGATTCCAACATTGTGCTCTCTGATGGAACTTCCGTAGTGGCAACGAAGAAAGTGGAATTGGAGCCGGCAGTCTCACCGGATGGCAAGCTGGTGGCCTACACCGCAGCGGAGGACAACCGATTTGAAATCTGGACTGCCGCAGTGAATGGCGAGAATCCGGCCTTCCGAGCGGTCGGACGGGAACCGCGGTTTTCCGCGAATGGATACGAGATCGTTTACACGCATACCGATCTCAATGGCAACAGCGATATTTGGAAAATCGATATTCGAAACGGCAGCACAGAGCGCGTGACGGATGCGGATGAAATTGATATCTCCGCCGATTGGTCTCCAGATGGACATTCCATCGCATTTGCCTCCGCTCGAGGCGGTGCGATTTCTCTCTGGACCACACCTTCATCCGGTGGAAAGCGCTTGCGGATCAACGACGGTGGCTACGCGCCCCGATATTCGCCCGATGGCAGATCGATACTCTTCTGGAACCGGCAAGCGCTTTGGTCAACCGATGTTAATGGAGGAAATCCGCGCCGCATCTACGCCGAAATTCCGGAGCCCACGAAGGGTGTGTGGTCTCGAAAAGGTCCGGGGTTCTTCCTGGACGGACAGATTCGAACCGCGACCGAAACCTTATTTATGATGAAAGAGCGTCCGATGTGGCCCGAATTTGACGTGCTGCCGGACGGCCGATTCATTCTAGCTCCGATCGACATCCGCGAAACCGGATTGTGGGCAATCGATTTAACCTATAAGGAGAATTGACGATGGAGTTTGAAGGGAAAGTTGCAATTGTCACTGGCGCGACCAGCGGCATCGGAATGGCAACCGCGTTCCGCTTCGCCAACGAGGGCGCGCGGGTCGCTGCTGTTGGCAGACGAAAGGATGCTCTGGCCAAGCTCGATCGTCCGAACATCCGGACGTATCCGGTGGATTTGACCAGCGAAAAGGAAACCGAAACTCTGATCCAGAGCGTCCTTCGAGATCTTGGCGGTATCGACATTCTTGTCAATGCGGCGGGCATCATTGCATCCGGAACGATCGAAAACAGCACGCTTGCCGATTACGATCTCATGATGAATATCAACGTCCGTTCCGTTTTCCAGCTTACCCAGCTCGCACTACCCTCGATGATTGAACGGAAAGGAAACATTGTGAATGTTTCCAGCGTCACCGGACTCCGCGCGTTTCCCGGAGTCTTCGCTTACTGTGTCAGCAAAGCCGCCGTGGATCAGCTTACCCGATGCGCCGCACTGGAACTCGCGGCCAAAGGCGTGCGTGTAAACGCGGTCAATCCCGGCGTAGTCAGAACCAACCTCCACCGTAATTCGGGTATGGCTGAAGAAACGTATGCTGGTTTTCTCGAACGCAGCAAGACGACCCACCCGCTCGGCCGTGTAGGCGAACCCGAGGAAATTGCGGATCTGATTCTATTTCTGGCTTCGTCAAAAGCAGGCTGGATTACAGGAGGGACATATTCTATCGATGGTGGGCGAGCTCAGACGTGCGCGAGATAGTTTCTCAGCCTCGCGTGGGTAAGACGATCACTCTTCGCCAAGGCACCTCTCCACGGCTTTCCGAGCCCAGTCCGTGTTGCTCGATGAGCTGATGCTGCAGTCGCCGGATGTGTGCCGACTGGGGAGAAAGCTCCACGGGCTTGCCGAACGACATCACGCGATCCACAGCTTCCGCTACTTCACTAAGCGCATCTTCCTCCTCGTTCTTCTGATCTTGCAAGCCGAACGCTTGCATCAGGTAGGCTTTCATCTGGCTGACCGTGTTGCTTCGGATAATGGCAACCTCCAACCCATGGTCTTCGAGATCCTTGAGGGTGCGCGGCTGCCGCTTTTCATGGGCTTTTAAGGTAAGAACGACATCGGCTTCCTTTGGAGTTTTTGCGATCGTTGCAGAAACCTGAAGGTCCTTGATTGCGCGCATCAATCGATCTTTGCTGACGCCGTAGGGAAAAATACGAATGGTTTTTCGTCCAGCCGGCTCCTGCGGTGCGGGTTCTTTGATGCGCTGTTTGCGCGGCTCCTCGACCGGCAATGGGGCTGGTTCCCCGACAACTTCATAGCCTTCGGCCTTCCGCACCCGCAATTCGGGACGAATAGAACGCCCTCGCAGGAAAGCGTCCACGACCGACGAAGTGTCGTGATATACGGAAAATTCATCGCGGTTCCGAATCTCCACCAGCGTGTCAAACGTCGGCGGCGCCTTGCGCTCGAGAACCGTTTTTTGCGTGCCTCGGCGTCTGGCCTCCTCATCGCTGAGCGTTACAGCGTGAATTCCGCCCAGCAGGTCCGACAGCGTGGGATTCATCAAAAGGTTGTCCAGCGAATTTCCGTGGGCCGTGGCGATGAGCTGAACGCCGCGTTCGGCGATGGTTCGCGCTGCGAGCGCCTCCGCTTCCGTTCCAATCTCGTCGATGACGATGACCTCCGGCATGTGATTCTCGACGGCTTCGATCATCACCGCATGCTGCAGATCCGGCCTGGGAACCTGCATGCGCCGGCTCGTTCCAATGCCGGGATGCGGAATGTCGCCGTCACCCGCAATCTCATTCGAAGTATCGACGATGATGACTCGCTTGTTCAATTCCGTCGAAAGTACGCGCGCGCTCTCCCGAAGCAGAGTCGTCTTGCCGACGCCAGGCCGTCCGAGCAGCAAAAGACCCTTTCCGGATTCGACGACGTCGCGCAGGATATCCACCGTGCCGAACACGGCGCGGCCCACACGGCATGTCAGACCGACGACCACTTCCCGGCGGTTTCGGATAGCCGAGATGCGGTGCAGCGTGCGTTCAATCCCGGCGCGGTTGTCCAGGGTAAACGCACCCACGCGATGGACCACGTAATCGAGGTCCTCTCGCGAAATGGGCTGATCGCTGAGATAAATGGCTCGGCTCGGAAAGCGGCCTTCGGGCTGGCGGCCGAGGTCCATGACAACTTCGATTAAGTTCTTGAGGTCGGCCTGATGATGCAGCGAATCCCGGATATGGGGAGGCGCGACGCGTAGGAGTAACTCGAGGTCATCCGTGATTTCCTTGCTGGGCAATTCCCTTCTCCGCGATCCAGATGGAATCTGTTAACCTGAAACCATGGTGTTAGAATTACGTCAACATCGAGATCTCGAACAACTTCTTCAGAGATCAAAAACCGATCCGGTTCTGATTTTCAAGCATAGCACGCAGTGCTCGGTCAGTGACCAAGCCTACGAAGAGTTTACGCGCTTCCTCGAAAACGCCGGCGATCTGGCATGCGGCGTCGTTCTCGTGATTGAAAATCCTGACATATCCAACGCCATCGCGGCTCGACTCGGAGTACGGCATGAATCGCCACAGGCGATCGTGGTGAAAGATGGGAAACCGGAATGGAATGCATCACACTGGTCGATCACTAGCGAAGCATTAGGCCATGCGCTCAGATTTTGATTTCGGATTGCGGATTTGGGGACCAGCCTCAGGACACCGTTCCCTAAATCCGAAATTCGCAATCCGAAATCCGAAATAACCTTTTATGCCCAACCGTCTCATCAATGAAACAAGTCCATACCTGTTGCAGCATGCACACAATCCTGTCGATTGGTACGCCTGGGGTACGGAAGCATTAGAGCGCGCAGCCAGGGAAGACAAGCCAATTCTTTTGAGCATCGGCTACTCGGCGTGTCATTGGTGCCACGTTATGGAGCACGAATCATTTGAAGATCCCTCCGTCGCGGACGTGATGAACGAGAACTTCGTGAACATCAAAGTGGATCGCGAAGAACGGCCGGATCTGGACCAGATTTACATGAACGCTGTTCAGTTGATGACCGGCAGCGGAGGATGGCCGCTGACGGTTTTCCTTTTGCCAAGCGGAGCGCCGATTTTCGGCGGCACCTACTTCCCGCCTGAAGATCGGTACAACCGGCCGGGTTTTCGCCGGGTGCTGGAAATCATTTCCAGCGCGTATCAAACCCGCCGGCAGGAGGTCACGGAGAATGCAAAGGCTCTCCTCGACCAATTGAACCGGCAGGTGTTCCAAAAATCCGACGGCGACGAAATCGAACGAAACTTGATGGACCGAGCCTACCGCGCGCTTGCCACGCGCTTCGACCCGCGAGAAGGCGGATTCGGAGGGGCGCCCAAATTTCCCCCGAGTATGAGCATCGATTTCCTGCTTCGCTACCACCATCGTACGGGTGATGAACACGCTTTGCACATGGCCACATTCACATTAGAGAAAATGGCCCAAGGCGGAATGTACGACCAGACCGGAGGCGGCTTTCACCGGTATTCCACCGACGATCGCTGGCTGGTCCCGCATTTCGAAAAGATGCTCTATGACAACGCGCTTCTCGCCCGCGCATATCTCGACGCGTACCGGCTGACCGGTGACGCGCTCTTCAAGCGAGTTACCGAGGAAACGCTCGATTTCGTCGTTCGGGAAATGCGCGCTCCGGAGGGTTCGTTCTATTCCACACAGGACGCCGACAGCGAAGGCGTTGAAGGCAAGTTTTATGTCTGGACGCTGAAGGAATTTCGGCAAGTCGTAGGCGCGGATGCCGACCTGCTCGCAAAGTACTTCGATGTGACTGAACATGGAAACTTTGAGGAGATGAACATTCTTAACGTTCCGCGGGCTCCGGAGTTGTTCAGCAGGTTGGAAGGCCTATCCATCGCGGAACTGGAATCGAAAATTGAATCGGCAAAGAAGAAGCTTTATGCGGCGCGGGATAAGCGCATCAAACCCGGACGCGATGAGAAGGTTCTTACGGATTGGAACAGCCTGATGTTGCGCGCATTCGCAGAAGCCGCAGCTTACCTTGACCGCGATGACTACCGCGCTGTCGCCGAAGCAAACGCTGCCTTTATTCTAACAACGCTCTGGGACAACAGCCGCCTGCTGCACAGCTTCAAGGATGGCCGTGCGCGGTTTAACGGCTATCTTGACGATTACGCCAATTTCGCCGATGGTCTCTTGGCGCTGTATGAACTGACATTCGAATACAAGTGGCTCGAGCATGCGACGCAGGTTGCCGACCGGATGATCGAGCAATTTTGGGATAGCGCAGGTGGCGGTTTCTATTTCACGGCGAAGCATCACGAATCGTTAATCACAAGAACGAAGGATTACTTCGACAACGCCACCCCGTCCGGTAACTCCGTGGCTGCCGACGTCCTGGTTCGGATGGCCGCGCTGTTGGACCGCTCGGATTATCGGGAAAAGACCGAACAAATTTTCCTGACATGCATCAATCATATCCGGCAATATCCATCGGGCTTTGGCCGTATGCTGGCCGCAGCCGACTTTTACCACGGGCCGTCAAAGGAAATCGCGATAGTGGGCAGCCCGAACGCATTTCTTCCGGTACTTCGGAAGCGATATTTACCGAGAACGGTTGTGGCTGCCGGTCCCAGCGATCACATCGCTTTGTTTCGCGATCGCCCCATGATCGACGGCAAACCGACGGCGTACGTGTGTGAAAATTTCGCCTGCAAACAACCCGTCACCGACACCGCCGCATTCGAGAAAGAACTAAACGTGGGCTGAAGCTTACCCTTAGGGCTCGCGCAAAAATAACTTGGCAGAAGTGCGGGCTCGGGAGGATCTGACCAAGCGTTCCGCGTGAAGGTTGTGAATCGCGAGTTCTGAAGACGCGGCCCAACCCTTAAACGGATTACCCGCAACGAAAGATGAAACCGATGCCCATTTCGACAAAGTCTCTTGTGGTCCGGTTTTTCGCAGGTGTTGACGGCGCCAGCATCAATGCTCTTCTCGGCGTTGTAGATCAAAAGTTGAAAGAAGGTGTCAATAAGTTCACTGTGCTCATATCCTCACCCGGCGGAACCGTGTTTCACGGATTATCTGCGTACAATTTTCTCAAGGGCATACCCGCCGAGGTGGTTACGGTCAATTTTGGGAGTGTCGACTCGATCGGTGTCGTCCTTTACTGTGCAGGAGCTCAGAGGCTGTCGGTTCCGCATGCGCGTTTCCTCCTTCATGGCGTCTCAACTGGATTCCAACAGAACGAGAGGTTGGAAGAGCCGCAGCTTCATGAGCGACTCAAGGGTCTCCAGATTGACATGCAAAACATCGCGAGGGTGATCGCGGCAAATACGGGCAAATCAGAGTCAGAAGTCAAAACGGCGATGCTTGAACGCACGACCCTCAACCCTGAGGAGGCGAAGGCTTGGGGATTAGTTGATGAGATCAAGTCAGAACTCTTTGAATCGGGTGCGGAGATCATCTCCATACAGTCCGCGACCTGAAGACCGTCTATCAAAACGTTGCAGCCGGTTTTCTTTGAGAACTTCTCCGGCGTCAAGATTCGGAAAAAGCTGCCATAGCGCCGCTCTGGGAGAACCGACCCGGCGGTCATAGAACGCTAAAATTGCACACTGGCGGGCGTCGAGTTCGGATGTTGGCACCCCAGGTTCAGCTTTGCGGTCCGGCTTCTTCCACGTTCGCAGCAAGTCACGAACAGCGGCGAGACCAATCATCAATGGAAGAAGCCACAGCAAATGCTTCGCAGCATCCCAGAGCGTTAGTGCTTGAGCGAAATCGTGCGAAGAGCGGCCGTAAACGATTTCGATGTGGACCCAATATACGGGCAAGGATGCTTGCCCCAGCATGACAAGCGGACTCCAGCCAACGCCTGCCTGCCGCGTTGACCATCTGTAGGCGCCATACAGGATCAACAAAACCCATCCAAGACGAACGAGAAAGTACTGAGGACTCGTGAGGGAGTAATCGAAGAAGCCATACTCGAAAATTGGAAAAAGACTCATTGCCGCTCCGACCGCGTAGGCGCCAACGCCGGCAACCGCCACTCCTTTGAAGAATTCGGCCTCACCGATACGGGCTCTTGCCTGAAGCAGCGCGTATCCGAAGGTGATTCCAGCAAGAGTGAATGCTGCCCACGGAAAGACGCTGAAATACCATGGATGCCCGTTGCCGTTAAGGTATGAGAGGAGGAATGCCGGTAGATTCGCTCGCAGCGGATAGACCCAGGGCGTGACGAACACAAACGCGGCCGTCGCGAGGCCCATCGCCGTGACATTTCCGCGGCGTGTCTTGAATGCGATCGACAGGAGTCCAATGAAGACCGTGCTGACGGCGATGCAATTCAGCGTATCCACGCGAAACACATCACCCCAGTCCGACGCCGGATACCAGACGAGAAACTGCTCGAGCCGAAACGCATAGGCCAGCAGCAGGATCCCACCACCACGCCGAACCACGTTCCGCGCCAATTCCGCGGTAGAAGCGCCCCTGGCACGCTTTCGGTCCAAAACCATCGCGAGAGAGATGCCGACCAGAAACAGGAAAATAGGCGCTGGAAAGCCTCCCAAAAACTGGCTGAGCCAAAACCACTCGCCCGTCCGCTCCTGCGGACGAACCCAGCCATCCAAAACATGTCCCTGGAGCATGAGCACAACGGCCAGACCACGCATCCAATCCAGATAGACTAAACGGTGTGATTGCTTAGCCACGAAGTAAGGGAAAAACCTCACGGAAGGATCTATGAAGCAAATGACATGTAAGTATACGACGTCTGGAGCGGCGCATGCACTCCCATAGTGCAGAAGCTCACAAGGCGTTCTATCCCTCTGCGTGCCGTTTCCGCAACAATATGCCGACGTGAGACCAGTTAGGAAGCAAGCCGTGGTCCGAGCAGTTGAGACGACCGGTTTCAACTGCCGATTTTCGGATAATTCGGGACTATCGCTAAGGATATTGCGGATCTTTGTTGGGTAATGGCGGTCGGCGATGGCCGATCTCCGATTTTGGAAGAATTGGTGCCCAGGTAGCGACTGTGAGGTACACCGGAATCCAAGGCTCAGGCGCTGCAGAAACGTTTGGTTTTGTTTGGGGCGGAAATCTAGTTTGCTGCCAGAACGGTTTGAAGCTTCAACTGTCTCGGCGCGATGTTCTCCAAAAACTCCGCCTTCAAGTTTCCTTGAATCGGAGGCGCCGCCTCGCCCTTCTTCAGAGCAGGAACGGGGTTAATGGGGATGCCTTTCTGGGTCATCATGAAATGAAGGTGAGGACCCGTTGCCAGCCCGGTTTGACCCACAAGACCGACCAGTTCTCCCTGCTTGATCGGATGCCCGGCGATATGAGAAAGGTGGGCGTAGCCGCTGGTCAGTCCGTTGGCGTGCTTGATTTGCACGAGATTGCCATAACCGCCATTCCAACCGGCCGACGTCACCGTGCCATTCGCCACCCGACAACCGGACTGCCTGGAGGCGCTGCGTAATCGGTCGCAAGATGCGCGCGCTCGGTTCCTAGAATCGGATGCATGCGCCTGTGCGTGAACCCTGAACTGACTCGCGGGGTGAACTTCAAGGGCGACGCCAGCATTGCGCGTTTGAGTGAGGTGCCTTTTTCGTCGTAGTAAGAATCCTTGAAACGAAATGCGCGATAGGTTTGCCCGTTATTCACCAGTTCGGCGGCCTGGATCTTTCCATACTTTACGAGTTTTCCATCATGAAGCAGCTCGTCCACGATCAGGCGGATCTGGTCGCCGGGCTGTATTTCCGTGCTGAAGTCCACTTCCCACTGGAAGATTTCGGCGGTCTCTGTGACCAGGTACTCACCCTTGGGCTGGCTCGCAAGCGCGTCCCACAGCGAGCTCTGAATCTCAGTTGTGACGGGCGTCTCGCGCGTTTCGAGTTCGAGCTTTTCCACTCTGGCCGCATACGAGTCTGCCTCTTTTTCGACCTTCAATACGCTTTCGTCGTCGATCTTGTATTCGAAGGTCTTGAGTGTACCGTCACTCTCTTTTTCGAGGCGAAATGGATTTCCAAACCGGAGCTTGCGAACATCGAACACGGGCTGGATAAGGCCCGCCACTTCATTCGCCATCGTTGCCGATATGTTGTAATCCACCAGTGTCGCGACCAATGTCCTGTTCTTTCGTATGGTGTCTTCGACGATTTCAGTTTTCGTAAGGAGGCTGGCGGGCGGGGTAAACTGCGGAATCGATTCGATCTTTAGCTCCCAGTACCTGGGGATTACCGTAAGAATGACAGTCAAGAGGAGCGACCAAATCAGCCCGATTCTACATTTCAAAATTCCCATTACACCTCCGCGAAGGGCACCACTATAAAGTAGGGACGGTTCCAAAAGGAAGACAAGAAAACGAGTTCGGATTTCGGATTGCGGATTTGGGAAACCGGCTTGAATCGGTTCCCTAAATCCGAAATCAGTTTTCGTCCGTCCAACTACGTTAATCGCCGAAAGAAATACCGATCTCGCGTGCGGACTCAATCATGTCGTGATCCAAAGGAACGGTTTTCGTTTGGCGGATTCGCCGCATTCGTCGTGCCGAGGATAGTGCCGCCCAGATGGAGGATTCCGGAAACGCTGGCGTTGGTCAATGTCCGGGTCCTACAATGCACGAGGCCGTCGAATGCTTCTTCGATTCCAACG
>Ga0209056_10008486_pt1 | contig 10535 bp, 10 predicted proteins | sample GraSoiAngelo_114_FD_185876 | JGI IMG/M metagenome (GOLD analysis project Ga0209056, IMG submission 185876) | Grasslands soil microbial communities from the Angelo Coastal Reserve, California, USA - 14_0903_13_40cm (SPAdes) (version 2) | ecosystem: Environmental > Terrestrial > Soil > Grasslands...
TGGCACATTGTAAAACAACGAACGCACTTCGATCTGTGTCCCAGGCGCTTCGCCGCCGTCGCGCACTGTTTCGATCCGTCCGCCGTTTACGAGAATTTCCGTGCCGGCGACCGCACCGTGCTCGCGCGTGGTCAGCCGAAAGCGCGAAACACTGGCGATGCTCGGCAACGCTTCACCGCGAAAACCAAGCGTGTTGATGGCGGCGAGATCAGCCGCGGAAGCGATTTTGCTAGTGGCGTGCCGTTCGAGCGAAAGCAGGGCATCATCGCGGTCCATACCATAGCCGTCATCGACTACCCGAATGCGCGACATTCCGCCTCGCTGAATTCCCACCTCGATCGCACGCGCACCAGCATCAATGCTGTTCTCGACTAGCTCCTTTACCACTGACGCAGGCCGCTCCACTACCTCGCCGGCGGCCACCTGGCTGGCGAGAGTTTCGGGGAGAAGTTTAATCCGGCTCATTGGATTCTTGATTTTAGATCCATTCGACTCACTTCGCTCGCAGCCAATTAAGTACACCCATCATGAGTTCATTTGCTGTCCTGAGGAAGCTCCAACCTTTTGGAGATCTCAAGGCAAACTCTCTGACGTTCAGGACATCACATTTGCGGCTCCGCAGAGCGTCGCCCTATCAAGCGTCATCACGATCTGGTAGGGCGCCATAGCGTTAATATGCGCGAAAACTGACTCGTAGTGCTGTATAGGATAGGCAGGGTCCGTCGCATCCGCTCGGGATGACGGGGTATGGCCCCGGGTTGTCTCCGATGATTTTTTTCACGCGGCAAGGCAAGGCGTGTGCTGATTGACTTAAGGAGGGTGGATCGTACGTTTCCTGGAGTGAATGATTGAAATTACCGAAAGCGCGGTGCGGCAATTGCGAACACTGGTGGGCGCGGCCGCGGAAAAAGGATTGCGCATCGGGATTGCAAAGGGCGGTTGCTCCGGTCTGCAATACGAGATGACGCTCGGAGCCGCTCGTCCGGGCGATGCCGTGATCGAGCGTGACGGCGTGAAATTTTTTGTCGACCAAGAGAGCGCGCAGTTATTGCGTGGCTCGACCCTGGATTATCGCGATGCCCTCACCGGCGCTGGTTTTCAAATCGTTAATCCGAATGCAGCGCGGACCTGCGGCTGCGGCTCCTCCTTCGAACCGGCGCGCCCACTCTAAAGTGAGTGAACTTCGCTGATGGCACAGGAATTTTTTCGCTACGAAACACCTTACGGCCGTCCCCGGCAGCGGACGAATTATTTCGCCTGGACGCTGGCAATTCTTTTTCTCACCGGCTTCGCCTTCGTAGCCTGGTTGGGAAGTTTCTATGTTTTCTGGCAACCGGAACGGCCTGACAGTTATCGGTTATTAAAGAAACTGCATCGCATTGATCCGCCGCGGCGATTTGAATTAACGGCGGCTCCGGCCGGCGAATTTCTCAATCCCAAACAATTGCATGATCGTTACGCGCCGCTGGGCGAAGCGGAGTTATCCAAGACGAACAGCGAGTTGGCACGCAATTACATTCGTAATTTTCAGCAAGTGCACGGGCTCGTCCCCTACGTTGTCGGTCGCTTCCGTATTATCGACGTCCATCAACTTGGCGCCGCGGACGTTTTCACTTCCGGTATGGTGGCACTCGCTGCCGCGATCGATAACGGGGAGGTGCTGCTCGAGCATGTTTACCCGGCGGATCGGCGCGATATCCCGCTCATGCGCCAAACCCTTGCCCCTGGTCTGGAAATTAAGCTCGAGCGGACACACGATATTTCGGCAGTGATTCACGCCGATCGCAGCGCTGATGGCCGGGTCCTGGTCACGGCGATGCCTTTGCTTTACGGAACCTATACGGTTACTCGCGGCACCGGAACCTTCACTCTGGAGCCTCCGCTGGATCTAAACCTCGCGGCCGGTTGGCCTTTGTTTAAACGCGAGGCATTGCGCGCAGCCGAAGATCGATACGCACAGTTACGTCAAACTGAACCGGCATCGCCTGGATCGATTGCCTTTCCTGGAATCACGCCGAGCGGCACGCCACCCCCGAGCGAGAATCAACTTGTTCGAGTAGAACAGGCCATAGCGATTGAAACGCCGGCAAGCACGCCACCACCGCCGCCATCGAAAGGAGCAAAGCCGACCCCCGTTGGGAAAGCCGGAAGAATCGCGAAAAATCAAAAATCGACAGCGACACCAAGCGCCACGCCGATACAAGTCGCAAAAATCAACAGTCTGGCTCCCACATTATCGACAACGCCGCTGCAAAAGTTCACCGAATCAAGTCCGACCCCAAATCCGAGTGCGACCGCTGCGCTTCCCGCTGATGGCGCCGCGCTGGCCTCGACTGCTGGCGGCGGAAATTGGAAAACGTATCCACCGGGCAAAATGCCGGTTGGCCGTCTCATTGCAGCAGCTGACCTCGGTGCAGTCGCCGATCGCGGTCTTTCCGGAGAACGGACTTATTTGAAAGGGCAATTTGTGGTGAATTTTGCCGATGCCAATAAAGCGGTATTGCGGCCACGCTCGCGCATGCCGGATTCCGTGATGTTTCTCACCGGTGGAAATTCCACTCGAATCATTGTCGAGTATCCGACCGGTTACCTTCCCCCCAAGCCAGGCTCAGTCGTGAGCCGCGATGAGGTTCGTCCCTTCGAGGTTACCGAAGTACGGAAACAAGAAGATGGTCAGCTGAATGTTTTCGCGCGCGAAATCATGCAACCGTAGTGGTAGCACAGCCATCTTGGCTGTGGGGCCAACGGGCATCCTGCCCGTTGATGATTAAGATGCGACCAACTGGAAACATGTCGGCCGAGGGAAGCTGGAAAGCCTAACCCAGATCGAGTTACATTTGCGTGTCGCACCTGCAACACTCAGATGTTAACTCCCCTATTTCTGAGTTGCTTTAGTCATTCGCTGCCACGTCGGTAGATGATCACCTTGCTGTCGCGAATCTCGATTGTGCCGTCCCCGTAAGTGGCACCGTATTCGCCGAGATAATCTCGCAGCGGGCGGGCACGATATTTCCAATCGAGTACGTCTGAAGGCAGGGTCTCGTTGTTGATGGTGATGCCGCTCAGGCGCAGATTGTCCAACGATTGCGGCCCCTCGCTCGTGATCACGATGTCACCATTCAAATAATAGCGGCCGCGCCTGGTGTATTCGCCCAATGGAACGCTGATTTGAATACGTAAACGATTCCCCTCGATCGTGACGAAAGCCTTGTCCCGAGCGTGTCTATTTCTTGCGATAAGATTGTTTAGGTCGTCGGCGCTCAGTTCGATATGCGCAGGCTCATTGCGAGTACGGTCGTCGGCCTCCCATTTCCGATTTGCCGCGCTGATATTTTCGTTGGTGGTTTCGAATTGCGGCACCGGCGAGGGTTCCTGCGCGAGCACGTGCATTTTTTTCGCCCAATAGAAACTGTGCAACACTGCGGAATGCGTTCGCATTCCAAAATACAAGCCGATTGCGCCGGCGATAATTAGAAACACGATGAAGCAAGCCAGAATCAAACAACCTTTGCCCACACATCCCATCCCACGCTTCTCTCGCGGCGGCGGACCTTCGATCCAGGTGTTCATCTCGCTTCATCCGACGCCGTCTGCGCCGCCTTCAACTTTTGGTAGAGATCGTTCAATCCTTGTGAGAGTACACGCGTTCCGGAAAGCATCGGCATAAAATTAGTGTCTCCACTCCAGCGCGGCACAATGTGTATGTGCAGGTGATCGGGCACGCCCGCTCCTGCACATTCGCCGACGTTGATACCGATGTTGAATCCCTGCGCTTTCGTGACCTGCCGCAGCAGCTCCTGAGCACGCACAACGAGCGAAAAAAGCTCGACGACTTCATTTTCACCGAGATCGCGCAGCTCGCCCACCTTTCGATATGGCACCGCCATCAAGTGCCCGACGGTGTAGGGATAGCGGTTCATTATCAGAAACGAATTTTTCCGGCGCACGAGGACGAGGTGAGCGGCATCATCGCTGGCACGCGCAGCCTCGGACAGGAAATCGGGCGGGCCCGATTTCTCGAAGTACTCAAAGCGCCAGGGCGCCCACAAAGTTTCGAGCTCGGCTTTCGGAAACTCCACCAACTAACGAGAGTAAGAGCTTATGGGAGAAAGTCGAGCTTATCCGCGCGGGAGCGTCAGGAACCCATAACTTGATGGATCTTCGCTCTTTTTTTCAACGGTGACGCGATAGGGAAATTTGCCTGAGCGCCAGGGGTCTTCATCGATTGGAACGACGAGCGCGTCCAAACCTGGCGGCGTCGCTGTCGCCTCGATTATGCGGGTGTAGAAACGCGGCCGCTGCAAATACAAAAGCATCCCTTCGTCGCGCGACGGTAGAACTTCGTATCGCAGATGTTCCGCTTCTGCGATTCGGCGAACTTCGCGGCCAAATTTCACCAATGCATCGCGATCGTTGAGGTAACCGTCGATCACCCGCATCGCCGAATACGCACCGGTAAAAATTGAGGCAAAGATTATTGCGCACACGGCGATGCGGCGAACGCGAGCAACATTGTCTGCCATACTCGCCTTAATTTGCGCAGCCAGCAGCATGCAAAGCGGTGGAACTGCCGGAAAAATCCGGTCTACTCGCTTTGATGGAATTAACGACATCACCACGATGCCGCCGAGCGCCCACGTCATCAGCCAGAACATTTCCGGCGAAAGCTTTCCCAGCCACTTTCCGGTTGTCGCTTTCGTTTTGCGCAATGCGGCCACGAGCAATCCGATGATGAGCAAACTCCAAGGCGCGAATTTTTGCAGCAAATGCGGGATGTAAAAGAGCAATGGTTGGGAACGATGAATGCCCTCATGAAAGCGAGCGGCGAATTCGTTTAAAACAACGTCTTCGTAAAATCCATCGATAAAACGGATCCCTGAGATCAGCCAGAGATAGAACAACGCGAGAGAGGCAACCCAGGGAATCCATCCGCTCCACGCATTCGGAAAGGTGGGACGCCATTTTCGACGCAATTGATAAATAACCAGTGGCGGGAGGACGAACGCCCAAACGATTGGTCCCTTGACAAACATCGCCGCGGTCAGCACCAGGCAAAGCGCGAGTCGATCGCGCGTCGTCCACGACGTTCGGGTCCGGATTTTTTCGAACATCAATAATCCGATCGCGAAAGTAACAAGCGCTAGTGGCATATCGGTTCGCACTAGCGTCGCCAACCGCACGCTCAACAAATTCAGACTAAATGCCGCAAGCGCGCACAGCGCGGGCAAATCACCAAAGGTTCGCGCGCCGCGAAAAACCAAAACTGCGAGCGCGATCGCGGCAACGAAAGAAGGAAACCGCCAGGCAAAATCCCATGAGCGCGTGATTCGATAGAGCGCGGCGGAAATCCAGGCGACCGCAGGCGGTTTGCCACTGATATGGTGGAAAGAGTGGCGCCCCCCCCGGGCTCCCATTCCTTCGTGCGGCGTCGTCTGATAGAGCCAGCGCTGTTGACCGATCATTTGAAAGGAGACAAAGGCCTGTTTCGCCTGGTCGTAATCGTCCAGGGTCCAGGGCAGGTTCGCGACCGCAAAAAAGCAAACCGTTAGCATGCTAACGATTAGGAGCGTTCGCCGACTTTGACCCGTCTCAGTCGATGCCATCTGACTCATTGCCTACTCGCGCCAAAGCAGCGCGCGTATCGGCGCAGCATCGCCACCAACGATTTTCAGTGGCAGCGCGGCAAATTTGTAAACTCCCGCTTTGACCTCGCTCAGGTCGAGTGACTCAACGATGGCAATCTCTCGGACTGCGAGAGCTTGATGATTCGCCAAAACCTTCGCCTCGATCGGATCGACTGAAGGGACATCGATGCCGAGCAAGACAACGTGCAGTTCGCTCAACCAGGCGATCGCCTCAGGTTTCAGCACCGGAATCCAGTCCGGAAATCGCGTCGAATCCGGAAAACAATTCGTTTTCAGCAGGACCCGGCGCGTTTTGGCGATTTGCGCACGCGCATGTTTCAAATCAACAACGCCGATGGAAGGCTGAGTCCGGGAAAACCTTCCCGCAAGATCGATCACGACCGCCGCTCCGATGTAATTTGCGAGTGGAACGGAGTCGATGGCGGCACCTTTTCCGTCGAAATGAAATGGCGCGTCTGCGTGCGTTCCGTTGTGCGCGCTCATGCTCAGTGCACCGACATTGACCGAACAGGTTTGGCTGAGACGCCAGGTTAGCTCATACCGAAATGGCGTATCCCCAGGCCAGGGGGCGAGATCTTTCGTCAGCGGCCGCGAAATGTCCCAGATCTTTTTCATCCTGCGTGGCGCAATTCGGTCACGATTGCCTCGGCCGCATTCGCACTCGCCTCACCCCGCCCGAGTTTCTGGGCTACATTTGCAAAATCGGCGAGCATGCGGCCGCGTTCCGTTTTGTCGGCGAGCAAACGCGCCACCGCCGCGGCGATCGCGCGCGGTTCTGCTTTGTGCTGAATAAACTCGGGAACAATCTCGCGATTGGCGAGCACGTTTGGCATTCCCAAATACTTTACTTTCACAACCAGGCGCGCAGCCAAATAAGTAAGCCACGCCACCCGGTAAATCAGGACGAAAGGCAATTGCAAAAGTGCGGCTTCGAGCGTGGCCGTGCCGGAAGCGACCATCCCAACATTCACGCGGGCCATTACAGAACGAGCGTCGCCCGTAACGATGGAAAACTTTCCCGTGGCGTGCTTGCCGTAAAGATTGGCGCGGATCAATTCGCCCAATGGCTCGGACGCAGCTGAAACGACGAAACGCAGATCGTGATCTTGATGCGACAATTCCACCGCTGCTTTGCGCATGATCGGGAAAATCTTCTTCACCTCGCGCTCGCGACTGCCCGGAAATAAACCGACAAGGTTTTCATCCCGTGCGGAAACGTCAGTCCGGCTTGCAGTGATGAGGCCTGTTGAAGTTGGCTTTGAGATTTCGTCACGGGATCCCTCGGTTCGAGACGGACTGGCGTTTTCGCTCGCGATGATGGAAGAGGGGCTCGGGATGACTGACATCATCGGGTGGCCTACAAAAATCGCGCGTAAGCACGATGTCTCATAGAGCTCGGGTTCGAATGGGAAAATACAGAGCATCAAATCAATCGACTGGGCCATCTGCGAAACGCGACGCCGGTTCCACGCCCAAACTTGCGGGCTGATGTAATAAATAATTTTCAACTCTGGAAATTTCGCGCGCAGCGCACGGGCGAGGCGCAAATTAAATCCCGGGTAATCGATCAGCATGACTGCGCTTGGCCGCGCAGCATCAATCTCGGAAATGGTGGCCTGAAATTGCTTTCGAAAAAAAGGGTAACGCCTGATCACTTCCCATAATCCGACGACAGCGGTGTAATCGATCCAATCACGAAACTTTCCGCCGGCGACCGCGCGCATTTTCGGCCCGCCGCGTCCCACAAATCGCATTTCCGGCGCACGTGCCCGCAAAGCCTTGAGTAAGGCCGCGCCATGATTGTCACCGCTGCGCTCGCCGGCAACGAAGTAGACGGTTGCGTCGGACATTCTACGCTTTCGCGATTCGTTTCGTTATTTCGACCGCCAGCTCGAGGGCGGCGGCGGCGTGCGAACCGGAGACTCTCGGTTCGCCGCCGGTGAGCGCACAATCGGCGAAGGAAGCGAGCTGTTGCCGTAACGGCTCTTCTTTCTCAATTGCGACCGGCTCGCGCGTGATCTGCCCGTTGACCCGCCGGTAAATTTCACCGCTTTGCCCCTGATAATCTAACGAGAGATAGGCGTCTTCCTGGAACACCCGGATCTTGCGCATCCGCTCCGGACTGATGCGACTCGAGGTAATGTTGGCGATGCAACCATCGGTGAAACGCAACCGCGCATTCGCAATGTCTTCACCGCGGCTCAGCACCGGCACACCTACCGCGTCGATGTTTTCCACCGTCGAATCGACCAGATGCAAAATGATTTCCAGATCGTGAATCATCAGATCGAGCACAACCCCGATCTCGGTGCTGCGATTTGGATAAGGCGAGAGGCGATGTGCTTCGATGAAACGCGGATGGGTCAGGCGCTGTTCCAGCGCGCTGAGGACGGGATTAAAGCGTTCGACATGGCCAACCTGCAAAACCAGTCGTTTTTCCGCCGCGAGTTGTGCGAGTTCGCGCGCATCGGCGGTATTTTCGGTGATCGGTTTTTCGATGAGCAAATGTTTGCCGCGCACAAGCAAATCACGCGCGACCGAAAAATGCGCGCTAGTGGGGGTAGCGACTGACGCCGCGTCGACCATTCCGGCAAATTCCTCAAGTGATCTCGCCGCCTTAGCCTTGTATTTGGCCGCAATTTCAGCAGCACGGACGGGATCAATATCGAAAATGGCAATAAACTCGGCCTGCGGCAGCTCGGCATAAATCCGCGCATGATTGCCGCCAATGTGACCGACGCCAACGACGCCAACCCGCAGTTTTTTCATCGCACACTTGCCATCGACTGCGGCACGTAATTATCAAGAAACCATTCGTAAAACCGGGCGACCCCGTCCCGCAGCGAAATCGTTGGCTGCCAGCCGAGCTTTTTGATCTTGGAAATGTCGAGCAATTTGCGCGGGGTGCCGTCCGGTTTTGAGCGGTCCCACTTTAACTCGCCCCGAAAGCCGACCACGTCGCAAATCAATTCCGCCAATTCCAGAATGGAAATGTCTTCGCCACACCCAACGTTGATAATTTCCGGCGAATCGTAGTTCTCCAGCAGGAACAGAACTGCCGCCGCCAAATCGTCCACGTGAAGAAATTCACGGCGCGGCACGCCCGTTCCCCAAACAATCATCTCCCCCGCTCCGCCCATTTTGGCCTCGTGCGCTTTGCGCAACAACGCCGCCAGCGCGTGCGAAGTCTCAAGATCGAAATCATCACCCGGGCCGTAAAGATTTGTTGGCATGACCGAGATGAAATTTGCGCCATACTCGCGCGCGAAAGCCTGACACAATTTTACGCCGGCAATCTTCGCAATCGCGTACGGTTCGTTGGTCGGTTCAAGCGGCCCGCTCAGGAGCGCGCTCTCCGGAATTGGTTGTGGTGCAAATTTCGGATAGATACACGAGCTGCCGAGGAACAAAAGTTTGCGCGCCCCGGCCTCGTGCGCCGCACGAATAACGTTGTTCTGGATCTGTAAATTTTCGATCAGGAATTCGACGGGCGCATCAATATTGGCTTTTATTCCGCCAACCTTCGCCGCTGCCAGAACCGCCAGGTCCGGCCTTTCCTCGGCGAAAAAATTCCGGACCGCTCGTTCGTCTCGCAAATCAACTTCCGCCCGCGAGCGAGTGATCAAATTGTTAAAACCGCGTGCCTTCAACAGGCGGACCAAGGCGCCGCCGACCAGTCCACTGTGACCGGCGACGTAAATTTTATCGTTTTGTTTCATCCGCGAATGAGTGTTTAGCATTTTCTTTTTTTGCCGCCCACGCAATCCTGAGTTCATGCCCAGGCCAAGGCGCCGGCTGACGGTGCAGAAAACTTACAAGCTTTTCATCGGCGGAAAATTCGCTCGTGGTGAAAATGGACGTGTCATTGCCGCGCGCGATGGGCAGGGAAACGTGCTGGCTAATTACTGGCGTGCGTCGCGAAAAGATTTTCGTGACGCGGTCCGGGCGGCACGAAGTGCCGTCGCGGGCTGGACGAAATGCAGTCCTTATTTGCGCGGCCAAATTTTGTATCGCGCGGCTGAAATGCTGGAAGGGCGCCGACGCGAGTTGGAAAGCGAGCTCGCCCGCGTTGGCAGCCCGGCGGCGAGGGCGCGCCGCGAAGTCACGGCCGCGATTGATCGCCTGGTTCATTACGCCGGTTGGACCGACAAGTTTTCGCAAATTCTCGGATCGGTAAATCCGGTCGCGACGTCGCATTTCAATTTTACGATCCCCGAACCGACTGGCGTGGTCGCCGCGCTGGCGCCCGATGAACCGGCCTTGCTCGGAATGGTCTCGGTTATTGCCCCGATCATCGCCAGCGGCAATAGCGTTATCGTGCTCGCTTCGACCGCGAACGCGCTGGCCCCTCTTACCTTTTCCGAAATCATCGCGACGAGTGATCTTCCGGCCGGTGTTTTCAATCTTCTTGCCGGTGATCGCAACGAACTCGCTCCGCATTTCACCAGTCATATGGATGTCAATGCAATCGTCGATGCCAGCGACGATGAAAAGATCGGCGAGGAATTGCAGGCTGGCACCGCTATCAACGTCAAGCGTTACATCCGTCGCACTGTAGCTAATTACTTCGGTCGCGAGGGGGAAAACCCGTATTGGATTCTCGATACGGTCGAAATGAAAACGGCGTGGCATCCGATCGGACTCTAACCGCTGCGCGGCAGCGATGGAGTGATGGAGTGATGATAAGGCGGAAGCAAAGCTGTTGCTTTGAACTCCATTGCTCCACTACTCCATCACTCCATTACTCCAGTTTCTGATCATGCACCAACCGTCATTGATTGAGAAGAAGCGCGATGGCGGCGAATTGAGCTCGGAAGAAATCGCGCAGGTTATCTCCGGTTTTACTCGCGGAGAAATTCCCGATTACCAGAAGAGCACGCTGGGGATGGC
>Ga0209056_10008487_pt1 | contig 10534 bp, 5 predicted proteins | sample GraSoiAngelo_114_FD_185876 | JGI IMG/M metagenome (GOLD analysis project Ga0209056, IMG submission 185876) | Grasslands soil microbial communities from the Angelo Coastal Reserve, California, USA - 14_0903_13_40cm (SPAdes) (version 2) | ecosystem: Environmental > Terrestrial > Soil > Grasslands ...
ACCATGGGTAGGTTCCCAGTATCTCCACTTCCTGAACGGGCAAATGTTTCCAATTGTCTATGCAAACTCGACGAATACAACGAACAGCACGTATTCGGTCACCCTCTGGAGTTTCGAGAATCACCAGACTGAAGATTTCCTGTTCGCAAGAACAAACACTACGAACCTGTCATCCCACACATCGACGATAACATTCCGCCTCACGACAAAAGATGGAACAGTATACAACTTCAACAATATCGGCTCAATAACCAGTCTCGCGGATCGGACGGGACAGAACCAGATCTCATTCTCCTACACCGGGACTCTTCTCTCATCGATCACAGACACGGTCGGCCGGACGGCGACTCTGAAGTACAACGGCAGCAACCAGCTCGCCAACGTGACGTATGGGGGGCAGACTGTCCGGTATGGATATTCCGGATCCAGCCTTGTTACCGTCACTGACGCAGTGGGCCGCGTGATCACTCTCAAGTATAATGGTGCAAGTGCATGGCTTCTCACCGGAGTTGTTTACACAGCAGGTGGAAACTCCACCTACACATATGGAAGCATACCTGTCGGAACAGATGCAATCAACTACTACGTTACACTTCAGAACGTCGATAACCCAGGCACAATCGTCAAGACAAGCAGCTTCTCCTACAACATTACCGACGGCGAAGTTACCAGTACCGTCGTGAAACAATCAGACGGCTTCAACGTCCAGGGCTTCACAAACTACGTGTTCAATGCAAAAGCAAACAGTCTGACAAGGACTGTTCTCAACGGCACCCAGGTTCAGATGCTGAAGACCCAGTTCTGGTTCGATCCTCTAACCGGACGCTCAGTCCAACAGGACATTTTCAGCGGAACCTCAATAGCCCGCAGCTTCTACAACAGCCAGTTCTTCGACCTCTGGGGGAACATAATTTACACTAGAGACAATACCGGTCACGAGTCGTACCAGTCCTTCGCCAATACCAACGGCCAGTACATGTTCCAGAGCCCCGGAAGCCTCACGACAACAACCAACGGCAAGCTTCTCTATGATGATTTCAACGGTCCCTCACTCAATACTACGGCGTGGGCTCAGGGAGGCCAGGGCACCAATCTAGCTACGACGGTTTCCAACAGCCTACTGAAGCTTCAAGACGCCTCCTCCTCACAAGGGACGTGGAAGGCGGACTGGATCCGATCCACCTCAACATTCAGCTATCCTTTCTACGCAGAGGTCCAGATGGAGAACTGGTATAGTCCTGGAACCGACACGATCTCGGCAGACCTCTTCCTCTCTCCTTCGTTGATCTCCTCGACGAGTAAGCCATCCGATAGTTCCAACTATCTCCGGTTCGCACTGAGGGACGGTCCATCCTACAAGATCTTCGACCGAGTCGGCGGCGGCTCAGAGACCACTCTCTGGACAGGTACCAACAATGGCGTACATTCAATCTCGTGGAAGTTCATTCTAACAGACCGGAATACTCTCTCAGCATATCTCAACGATGGGATCGGAGGCTACCAGTTGGTTTACTCCACGACAACTCTCGGCCTGTCGAGCGGCTTTACCCCGTCTTATGTGTACGTATCTTTCGGGAACCTCAACACTACACCCTACTATGCAACCTTCGACTATGTTGGTCTCTCCACATCAAATTCGGTCACCGTGACGGGTCTCCAGTCGGGCCAGAAAGTCGAGCTGTACGACTGGAACAATATTCTCCAAACATCTGGGACCGTGGCGACTGGCCAGACGAGTCTCACTCTCGACGCGACTCAAATGCCGTTCCCATACGGGTTCTTCAAGATCTACGAACTCGATGGACGAACAGTACAATTTACGTCGCCTACCCGAGAGGTCTGGGGAGGAAGCACCTATTCCTACACGAAGCCCTTCAGATCAGGAGGCACAGCGCGAACCACCACGGGCTTTCTTCGATCATCAAATGTTTTCGTAGACGACTCCTTGCCGACCGGAGCTACTGCGTACGCGGATGGCGGAGACGCCTGGGTATGGGCTCCTAGCTCTCTCGCTCCAGTAGTTAGTGGCACTCAGAGCCATGTCGGATTGGTAGCTTCTGGCACCCATGAACACTACTTCAACGGTAGCAGTACGACCCTTTCCGCGACCTCAGGCTACTTCCTGATACAGTACGTGTACATTCCCAGCGGTACACTGCCGAGCGAGATCATGCTGCAATTCCACACCGTCGGGGGAACATGGGAGCATCGTGCATACTGGGGAACAAACTCCATCACCGCATGCGGCACTACTGGCGCAACGTGTGGAACCAATGGGACACCATCCAGACTGCCTATGGGATCAATTCCGGTAACTCAGAACGGCTGGGTAGAGCTGATAGTCAAGACGGATGATGTCGCCGTCAACGGTCTCAACATCAACGGATGGGCCTACACGCTATACAACGGAAGCGTCTACTGGGATTATTCGGCTATCGGAACATCCTCCACGGCTACAATAACGGTCAATGGTCTGTTGGCTGGACAGAAGGTCGAAGTATACGACTCCACAAACATGCTGAAAGTCAGCGGAACTGTGGCAACCGGTCAGACTTCTATTATACTGAATCTATACACCACAGGAATCAACGCCTTTCCCTTTAGAGGATATCTGAAGGTCTACGCTACCTCAGGTTCTCTCCAGTATTCGAGTCCGCTCATGACTGACATCTGGGGAGGAGACGGCTACTCCTACAACCAACCCGTCTTCTCCAACTCATTCATTCTAGGGTCGTTAGGTGTAGCGATTCATAACGCTAGAATGGGTACTGCACAGTACCAGAACGCTACCTCAACGCCCGAGGAGGACTATTCGAACTACGATTCTGTTGGAGACCTTCTCCAGAACTTATTAAGGCATAATGGATCACCGCTGACGACAACAAACACTTACGATCCATACGGTAACATACTATCATCAGTAAATCCGGGCACCGAAAAGACCTACAGCACTTACTCGACAACTTACCAGCACGCATACCTCACCAATATCACCGAAGTACTCAGCCCTTCATTGAATGTCACAACTAGCTACACCTACAACTTCACTACTGGAATGACGCTCATGGTTAAAGACCCGATGGGAAATGTGACAAGCTACCAGTACGATCCAATCGACAGGTCGACCTTGATCAAACACGCGCCCGTGAACGGACTGGCTTCAAACATGACGTTTCTCTTCCAAGACGCGGACCACAGTTTCGGCATAAAGAATGAGAAAGCGAACTATACAGACTTCGATTACGATGGACTCAACAGAGTGACCCAGGTGGCCTTTTACAAAGGAGCGTTATACACGAGTCCGATAATTTCAGAGCAAAACTACACGTACAACTGGCAGAGCCAAATGAAGACTTTCCAAGACCCAACAGGCAATGTTACCGCGTATACGTATGACTACTTAGGCAGACTAGTCAAAGTAACCAATCCAGGAGGAACAAGCAGAGCAATCTCCTATGACGATGTTAACCTCGTACGGTCGAACTATGACGAGAACGGTCACCGGACAGACGACCTTTATGATGCACATCACAGGCTTGCTGGTGTCCGTGAGTACTATTCACAAACTAACTACTTCCTCACAGCATACACTTACAACGGTGCGGGAGCCCTCACAAAAACTGTGGGCTCTACAAGTCAGGCTACAACGTACTCTTACGACGACCTCAACCGGCTAGTGCTAACGGTGTTTCCGGATGGCCTCAACGAGACGAGAGGCTATGACAGCATAGGAAATGTGATCAGCATCAAGGATCCTAATGGGAAGACGATCACCTATGGATATGACGCCCTAAACCGATTGGCGAACGTCACATACCCAGATAACACGAGGGCGACCTACACCTATGACAGGAACGGCAACAGGCTCACCCTCTCGTATCTCGGAAACTCGGCTACATTCACTTATGATTCGAGGAACAGAGAGACAGGCGAAACATGGACGATTGGAGGAACCCAATACACTATCTCCTATGGGTATGACCAGGTCGGAAATCTAGCGTCAGTAACTTATCCCGACAGTGCGAAGGTAACCTATTTCATCGACCCAATGAATAGAGCGACGACCATAAAGACAGGAAGCACCACACTCGCAACAATCAACTATAGGACCGACAGCAGGATAGCCAACGTAACCTACGGAAACAACGTTGTGACAACTTATCATTACGATAACAGGGGCAGAACCACGGAAATCAAGGTAGTTCAAACCGGGACAACGCTACTAGACCTTGCCTACGGGTATGACGGTGTAGGCAACGTTGTCAGCATTGGCACCGAGTCCTATTCGTACGACTATCTCAACCGCCTAACCACAGGCACCGGACCTTGGGGTACAATCAAATACGGCTACGATGGTGTAGGCAACAGGCTCTGGTCATATCAGAGTCCTACGAACACAACCTACACGTACAGTTCCTACGACCGTTTGGCGTCTGCTGGCTCTACAAGCTATACTTATGACAACAATGGCAACCGATTAACGTCAACCACCGGAGGGATCACGACTAAGTACAACTATGATGTTGAGAATCGACTGACTAGTTCCTCTCAAGGCGCTTCAACTCTCGGCAACTATACTTACTCCCCGCTGGGCTTGAGGATTCAGAAAATTGAATCAGGAATTACGACCGTGTATATGAACCAAGGAATCAATGCTCTTTTTGAAAAACAGACGCTTGGTGGGACAACCATCAACGATTACATCTATGATGGAGGATCAATGATCGCGAAGTTATCCGGAAGCAATGTGTATTACTTCCATACTGACATACTCGGAAGCACAAGACTTGTAACTACTGGGTCCACGACGAGCTTCTCAACCAACTATCAGCCCTTTGGAGTCCAATATGGAGCCAGCGGCATTGATCCAATATACAAGTACTCAGGAAGACCGCAGGATACTTCGACCGGTCTCTACTACAACACAGCAAGATATTATGATACTTCAGTCGGGCGGTTCATCTCAAGGGACCCAGAAAATCAAGCGATCAATCCTTACGTCTACGCTGATAATGATCCCGAGATTCGGAGCGACCCGAGCGGTCGGTGCTCGCATGCGCAGCTTGACGAAGGGATTCCATGCGGCGGAGGAAGCTCTCCACCACCCAGTGGTTGTCAAAACTATGCTTTCATGGCATATGGATGGTTTGGTTATACGGTCGTCCTCAATGACTGTTCCACGAAGGCAGTAATCAATGAGCTGCATTGGGGGGCGAGTGCTTACAACATTGCCTCATTCATCCTGTTCCTTCTTGGGCCTGAAGTCTGGGAGTTTGCTGCCCTGGTCTTCGTAGCAGGGTACGCAATCACACTCGGCTACATGTATATGTACGACGTCGATAGTTGGGGAGGGTTCAATGGGATCTATTTCAGAGGCAACTGGGCACAAATACCATTCATTATGTGGTACAATCCTGCTCCGAATTGGTGGGGATACATGGGTAACGTGGTATGAGAGCCTAGCATGAAATCCCATCAATCAGTTATCTAGCCCGATGTGAGGAAAGAATCCTCGGATTATGAATCCGGAGAATTGTCTTCATGGCTTCAGGACTCCTTTCCTGAAGAAAGGGAACAACTGGGGATACGGCTTGTTTCTTGACGAGAATGTCATTGTGGGAGTCCGAAGCACGCGTGCGCGTGGATTGCTTCTTGTCGGTCCTGCAATCGCAGCGATCGGGGGCTCTATTAGCCTTGCAGAAGAATCTATGTCTTTTGGATTCTCGACATTTACACAATTGTTCTTGCAATTGGTCCTGCCTGGTATAGGGCTTGTCCTTCTCGCTGTCGTTGCTCTGAAGATGCCGCTGATTCGGGGAAGCATGAGCGAGGCGGATGCTATTAGAAAAGCAGATTTTGTATATAGACGAGTGGACATATCCAAAATAGAGATAGCGAAGATAACTATGGGACTGATTACTAGGGGCCAGATGAACATAAGGCTAAGTTCAGGTGAGGATCTATCCATCAAAATATTTCACAAGAAGGTGTATGAGGCTATAGTACAGCAGATGCAAGCTTTTCACCCCGAGTCTATGGTGATAAGGTGATCTTAGTTTCCTTCTTCCGGGAAGAGTCGCTCTGCATCTGATCTAAGAAGGTTGCCATTTACATCATATCTGGTGCTATCCAGAGCGATAGAGATCAAGAAAAATAGATCCTCGTGCGAGAACACTTTGGTGACGAGAGTGACTTTTTCAAGGCTCAAACCAAGCATGTTCAAACCCTTCTGAGTGAGTTGCGAAGGGTAGGAGCTCTTTCGGGAGTTTGAACTTCCAAGGGATGAGACCTCGGGAATCAGCCTTCAAAGAGGTCGAAGCAGTTCCTTTTACTAGTAGAAGAGAACCAGTATCAGCGAAGAAACATTGTCACACAATAAACATTGGACATTATCCGGCCTATCACCTTAGGTCAAACCTTACCCAGGATCGGCCTGGCCTCAAGGCCGCCGGATCCCTTCACGGATGAACGTTCGCGTTCATTCCACATCGTTCGAATCGTTCGATCGTTCGAACCAAGTGGACTTTTCGAGCGAGCGAGCTAGCATTCTAAGCCAAAACAGTTCTCGACACCTTAGCTGGTTTTCAAAGCGAGCAATCATAGAACGAAGTTATTGGTCGCTCGATGCTCACCAGTTTGACTGAACGTCCTTTCCGTATTTGTGCGCGGAGGATTTACTGATCCTCATCAAGAAGGAGATTTCGCCATAACTCAAGCCTAGGTGTCGGTAGTGCTGGATCCCTTCGATCTGAGGGGGGCTGAGTGCTCCGTCAGGCAGAGTTCCTCCTAGCTCGCGTCTCCTTATTCGCTTTCTAGGTGACTGTGAGCTCTCAATGTCCTTGACTTGTTGTATTATGTCACGTAGTCGACGTGCTTCTCTATTGTTCATTTCGTCGATCCGCCTTTGGATTTCACGGATTCTCTCAAGCTCCCGTGCATTTTCAGACATGATTTCTCCTCGTGCACTGGGTCACATTCGGAAATTTGGAGTATAAAAGCGAGACTTAGTTCATTTCCGTTGTGGGATCGAGGAACTGGGTCGCAGAAGGCGGAACGATACGATTAGCTTTTTTCAGAACTTCGATAGAACCTCCCCCGCATGCATCACCATGCTAGAATTCAATGGTCGACTGTTTGAAATTGTCGGGAATGGAGCTAATGGGCATTTCAAGCCACCATAAGAAGCATCTGGCCGATGAAGACCACGAAAGGGTCGAGAATTGTTCTCGCGCGACTCCTCAAGAAAGCTGTCGCAGAGGCTCAAGCGGTGGGCGAGCTGAAGTATCGACGCACGCTGATCGAGAACGAGATGAAGCAAGTCGACACCTTCATCAAGGAGCGTCCTGCGTCCATGAGAAGAGGAGCCGGCCGGACGGCAGAACCGGCAGCACGGTCAGTTCATCGCGATTATCAGCAGAGTGTTCGGGAACACCGCAAAAACCTCGAACGCACGAGGTTCCTTTTGCAAGAAGAGTCGGAGCAGATTGGGCGATTGTTTTCCGAAATGGAAATCCAACTGGCCGAGACTATTGATCTCCTCAAGAAGAGTGCATAAATCCAGTTTTTGCGTCATACCGACCCAGGACCGGATGGGAAAAGGATCCACAGAAAGAAAGGGAGCTATCGAGCTTCTGGAGTTGCCCTCTTTAGCCACAAACGGTGACTCCTGAGCGGGAAAGGGAGAGTTACAGCGACCGCGCACGGAACTAGCATGTCAGTAAAACGATGGTGTACTGTCTGCTCAAAGCCAGTTTCAGATTCCGTTCGCAATATAGTTCGGAGTCTAGAAGGGAGTCTGAACCTGAAAGCCTCTGGGGACGCGAACAAATGGCAGTAAAAGGCGGGTCGTGCAGTGTGATGGCCTTGTGGGACGAGTGGGTACTACGCTTAGGTCAGAAAAAGACTCATGATTGATCGACACTAATCGTACCCTTGCCGTCCATTAACTTCTATGACACGCACCGTTGCCGTCGACTAGTCCGCATTATTCAATGCCACGCGTCTCCTGAGGGTTTCGCTGGAGTGCTAGTATCAACTGGCTCGCGCCACGAAAACAAACCGCACTTAGCGCAATAATTGTTCCTAACGGTTCGACCGCATCTCGGACAACTCTGAGCATTTGACATGCCCATCCAATGAGAGTTTTCTATCTGATGAATAGTAGAGCAAATCTTCGACCCGAAACTAATCATGGTTTATCAGTAGCTTGGAGCTCGGACTCGCAATCCTCTTTCATTCCCGTTATCTACTACAATCATGTCGGACTAGTGTCTACTCCTCCATGGATTACGGTCGAGATAGATCAGGAAAAGAGGGGTTGCCAGAGGTCGATCTTTCTTACAGGGAAATAGCAAAACAAGTGAGTCTTAATAGAATATCCTTCAAGATACTGACTGACTGTGACCTGCATCGTAGGTCTCTTGGCGCGATTCGGTCCTGAAATTGAAGCTCAACTCAAACCCACTCTCGCAGGACTTGCGGGTCTATTTGTTCGGGGATATTTACCTCAAACGTGGGTATTCGACACTGCGGTAGAACGCGTATCGCTAATCGTAGATGTGAACGGAAATGTCCGGGTGAGATCCGAAGCTGTTGAGCCAGCTGACGTTCTAATCACAGCTACGCACGATACAATTTCAACTGCACTCGAGGCCGCAAACCGGTTACGTTCGAAGGAATCTGTGATAAGGGGTCCGACCAACGCACGGTTCTCTACGGCTAAAGGAGAAGCAGCGTTCAATTTTTTGAAGGAGAAGTTGCTCCCGTAGTCCTGTGTAGCGCCACGCGCGATACATAGTAAAACCACTTGCGGTTTTGCCTTTGGTCAACGCCAACTACTCGACAGCTCACTGTCGAGACTGGATTTACACTCGAAATTAACAAAAGAATTTTAGCCTCGATTCACTGTACACCTTATCGGGATCTCTCAACAGGGTGAATGGAGGAGTCGGCGATTGGATGAATTAGCGCGATTGCGTGAAATAGATGCACGGGTAAGGAGACTGAAGGCACAGGAAAAGATGGATCCTCGAAAGGTCCAAGGAAAATTCGTGGACCGGGTCGCAATGGCTCGTGAAGTGGCAGAATTGCGGAGCATGATGGAGCGGGTCAGGAGATTAGAGGACAGTCGCACGGGTCGAAAGCGGAAGCCTAGGCGCCAATTGGGCGGCAACACTCCTACTGGTGCACTCAGTCAACTTCAGATTCAAAGAATCCGGTACTATCGCGAGCGCGATTTGTCTTATGGCGAAATTTCTGAAATAATGGCGATCGCCAAATCCAGCGCCCACAAATACGGAAGAGATGTCCAGTCGCTGTTCTAAACTACGCCCATACAGTCCATGATTCGTTCTCCGTGATATCAATCAAGTGCTGAATGATTTTCAGGACACAACCTCGGTGCAGCTTGCCCTTCCCGCAGCGTTTAGATCACTCGATTCGAACATATGCAGAGTTGCTCCCGTCTTATGCGAGATTCCTTACGTCTCAGCGCTGTAACACGTCCAGGATTGAACGGGTAAACCCATCGCTCTTGAGAAGGCTTCATGACTAGCAGGGTCGATCGTCTCGATAAGTTCCAAGGCAATGAGTGTCGGTCGTCGTGCTTCTTGGAAACGCATCTCGAATGGTCCATCATCTCGTCATGACAAGGAATATTCTTGGCTATTCTCATCTGAACAATTGGCGTTGTGTACTGAAGATACACTCTTTTCTCGAACGCGCGAACGCACGAACGTTGCGAATGGTGCAGAGTTCGCGCGAACGTCCATCCGAGAGGGGATCGAGCGGTCAGGTGGCCTGGCCGATCCGGCCCCAATTTTTGACCAACATTAGATCAGAAAGATGGTTTTCTTGGTGATCGTCGTGTCATTTGTGTAGTCTCGACTATGAAACTTCTATTCCAGGATTCAAAACGACTACCGAATATTTCAGCGGGTTGATTCCGTATATGTTTGGGTAGCGCCTACTAATCGGCGCCCTTGACTAGGGTGAACCACCCGTATCTGGCTGAGCCTCCCCCGCAATTCCTCCCTCAAACCCAATCGGTGCTTCCGCAAGAGGGCAGGCTTGTCCGGCTGGAATGCGCCTGAAACCCAGATAACACTTAGAAGATAGTCGTCAGCGTTACCCAGACTAAGAAGAAAGTCCTTAGCAACACCCAACACGGAATCTTCCTCACTTGTTGGATCTTTCTCATTCATCCCTACGACATCTACCCGGCGGGGCGCTACCATTGCACAATGAAAACATCGCCATAAAAATGCCCTGTGAAACCATCGAAATCGTTCAGTTGGCCGGATTTCTTGTATCGGGAATCCGACTTCTCTAGGGTCCCATGTCCACGCTGTCATCGCATTTTTTCGTTCTCGCGCAAGAAGGTCCGCGATTATTTGGGCGGGGTTCTTGCGGGGGTCCCATCGCATCGGACCACAGCGAGAGGACACTCACCCGAACAGAATTCGATTAATGAGTTCTTGGTCCATAAGCGCGAGATTGTCCCGCAACACAAGTTTCGCGTCCACGTGATCCACAC
>Ga0209056_10008493_pt1 | contig 10531 bp, 11 predicted proteins | sample GraSoiAngelo_114_FD_185876 | JGI IMG/M metagenome (GOLD analysis project Ga0209056, IMG submission 185876) | Grasslands soil microbial communities from the Angelo Coastal Reserve, California, USA - 14_0903_13_40cm (SPAdes) (version 2) | ecosystem: Environmental > Terrestrial > Soil > Grasslands...
GCATACGGAAGCCGCATTGCGGTTGATCGAGCGCATTCAGCAGCGTCGCAACCTCACCACACCAACATCCAAACAAGAAGACTTTGATTTTTCAAACACATAGTAAGGTAGGGCAATATGAAGCACGATTGTAGTAATCGAGGTACGACTTCAGGAGCCGCTTCAACGAACGTTCGCCGCCGATGATGACGTGGTCAAGGCATTCGCGCCGAATTGAGCCGATGAGTCGCTCCGAATATGCGTTTTGCCAGGGTGACCGAGGCGCGCTCAAGACCTCTTCAATACTCATGGCTGTCATTTGGTCCCGGAACACATTTCCGTAAACGCCGTCGCGATCCCGCAGCAAGTATTTCGGAGCTGTGTCAAAGGGAAATGCCTCGATGATTTGCTGCGCTGTCCAGGCAGCGGTCGGATGAGCCGTAACGTTGAAGTGGACCACCTGCCGACGATCATGTCGGAGGACGATGAACCCAAATAGGATCTGAAACCAAACTGTCGGCACTGTGAAGAAATCGACTGAAACCAGTTGGCCAACGTGATTATCGAGGAAAGTGCGCCATGCCTGCGAAGGTGGTTTGGTTTTCTTGGGGATGTAGCGCGAGACAGTGGCCTGCGAAACCGCGATGCCGAGCTTCAGTAATTCACCGTGAATTTTCGGAGCGTCCCAGAGCGGATTCGCATCGCTCATCGTTCGGATGAGTTGTCTAATTTCAGGACTGACTGAAGGACGGCCAACACGATGACGACTCTTCCATGTCCAATACAGACGAAAGCCTTGGCGGTGCCAACCGAGAACGGTTTCAGGCTTCACGATCATGAGTGCGGAACGCCAATTGGTCCACAGACGCGCGATCACAATCCACAGCCACCGATCTGTCGAACGCAATTTCGGCCGGGGGACGCTGCGTTGAAGGACATTCAGTTGATGACGAAGAGCCAAGATTTCGACTTCCATTTGGACGCGACTTCGGAAACAGAATCTCAGCGACTGGAGAAGGGACAATAGTAGTTCGAACATCGCTGCCGCAGATTAGCGGCCCGATCAGATAACTTCAACGATTTCCGCACTATCGGTATTTTGAGGAGGCACAACCGCCGGCCGAGAGTGAATCGAATGGAATCGGTAGCCCGGCGTGGTTTGACTTTACGCTCGACAAAAAGGCCGAGTTGTCTCCGCAGAAATAGATTTTCGGCAGCGACGGTAGCCGTAGGCCTGAGACAAAGTCGCAGAAAGGTCAAGGCATCTAGGAAAACGCCGAAAATGGTAGGAATAACGTCCTGAAACGGTTGCATTTCTTGATTCTACTAAGTCACTGACGACCGTATTTGCGAAACGGACGGATTAATTGCGGACGACAACCACCGGCAAAGTGTTGGGTATTTTGGGCGTCGGAATGACTTCTTCCAATACCCAGTGCTTGTGGAGTGTCTCGTTGTAGAGGAACCGCAGCGCGGCGACAGCTGTGCTGATGGAACTGGGCGCCAATTTCTTTTCCATCGCCAGGTAAACCTGGTAGGAGCGAATCTCCTCAGCACCCAGTGTTTCCGGCGACCTGCCAAAGTAGCGGGCAAACATTGAGACCTGTTGAACGTAAGTGGCCTGAGTCGTCGGTGCGAGATTCCGCACCGTCATGTCTTCGATCAAACGCTTTCGAAGTGGTGTCATGGGAAGCTCCTTTGCGAAAAATGGAATTTGCTGCAAGCAGCGGCTCCATCGTTTCGCAACGAGCCTTGTCTGGAAAGAAGAGTCAGTGATGCATCTATGGTTGCGGTGAGCTCTCAATGCAGGCGATCAACGTTTCGGTCTTCCCCCTACCGCGATAGCGGTTTAGTCCAATGGCGTTTTATGTTGACTTGGGGCGAGAGCTGCCCAGGTCTGCCGCAGCTTTTCGGAGGCGGGAAATCCATACACTTTGGGCGGCGACGGCTCAGCGCCATGCGCAGCCAGCGTTCTCGCGCCGATTTCATTCAATTCACCGGTGCTAATTCCTCGCTGAACTGCGGCCGCCATTGTGTCGAGTGCAATCCGCACGACTCGTCCGCTCCGCTTCAGGCCTTCAAGTTCCGCTTCGGATTTGATGAGGTTGATCGTAGAGCCGTCCGGTTTGTTGGTCAACAAAGCACGGAACGAAAGAATTGTACTTTGATCCGCATCTCGGCGATCAACCTTTATGCCGCCAGGTACAGCATACGGCCTCATTCTGCCTAAATATTCATCCTGGAGCACGCATTGGATACCACTGCCTTCCAACACCGATTTAATGAAATCCACCTGGACGATGTTGCCGGAATAAATGACAGAAAAGTTCTCGTCTTGCATTTGCTGTTCTTCATCTAAAGGATATTACAATTTAGCGAAGTTATGCGGTCGTCGCTGGCGCATGGGTGGGGTACGACAGAAACGACCAAAGGTGAGAATATCGGGACAAACAGTTGTGCGGCAGCTTAACAGTAATGCTCAAGGTAATACAGCGCCGCAAACGCGACTACCAACGCGGCGGCTGGAAATGCCATTGGTCGCATGCTTCGCAATGGTTGTGTCCAATCCGCCGTGACAAGGAAAAGCAAGATTGTCGGCACCAGCGCCACGATTGAAAGCTGGAAGATATTGCAGACTATCCAATCCATCAAATCGAGGAACTCTTGCCCTGGAACGTTGCCCTTTCCCATATCGGCCAGCCCGTCGCCGATTGACACAAGATCATTCGGGGGAAGTGTCCACGACTTCAGTGTATGGACACGATCGAACGCCTATCACTTCAATCAGTCCGTAATCAAGACGCTCCTCACAAGACGCTTACGGCCGGCCAGCAAGTCAGGACGGATCACTTTCGATGAGCAGATGCCGACGGAATCTTGTTCTCGCAAGCGACACCCCTGCCTCCGCTCGCATAAACCGTAGCAATTGTGGGAGAGCAGCCTGCGAAATTATTACGTCGGACGGACCTCCGCTAGTGGCGGCGGAAGCGGCACTACGACAACTTCCGGTTTGCTGTTCACGGGGAAGATTTTGGCGGTTACGGTATCCGGCTGGGAGCCAGGATCGAGGATGACGACCGTATCGGTGAAGTGCGGCCACACGTACGAGCCTTTAATTCTCTCCCGTCCGCCATAACTCTTCGACGCGCCGGTAATTCCGACGACCGTGAGAATTCGGCTCCCCGGTGAGTGCTCGCAGTTCGGGGGCGAACAGCCGCGGTGGAACAAGAACGGCAAGGAAATTTTCTACGTGTCGCTGGACAGTAAGATGATGGCCGTCCCGGTGAAGTTGTCGCCCGATGGGCAGTCGGTGGAAACCGGGACGCGGCCCTGTTTCCGGTTCGCATAGCGGGCGGTCCCGTGCTTGGCAATGCGAACAAGCAGCAATACGCGGTGTCTTCCGACGGCCAGCAATTCCTGGTCAATCTCGCCGTGGATGAAGGCACGGTCTCACCCATCACACTCATCTTGAACTGGAAAGCCAAGCCATGATCTTCACTGCAGGCTCGAAACTCGGCCCGTACGAAATCCTTTCCGCCATCGGCGCGGGTGGGCAGGGCGAGGTTTACAAAGCCCGCGATACGCGCCTGAATCGCACGGTCGCCATCAAAGTCCTTTCGTCGCATTTCTCCGATAACGCAGAGATGAAAGCGCGTTTCGAGCGCGAGGCGCAAACGATCGCGGGCCTCAACCACCCCAACATTTGCGTGCTCTACGATGTCGGCCATCAAGACGGCACCGATTACCTCGTGATGGAGTATCTGGAAGGGCAAACCCTCGCCGCGAGGTTGGCGAAAGGCGCGTTGGCGCTGGATGAAGCATTGAGGATAGGAATCGAGATCGCGGATGCCCCAGCGCTTGCGTCTGAATCCTCCTGGGCCGAATTTTTGTCTTAAATTTCTTGGGGACTCGCGACAGCGTCGACGGTTAGTTGACATAAACGGTCAGAAGGCGACATTCCGAGACCATCTTTCCACCGCGTGTATATTCCGTGCCCGGCTTGTTTTTCCTACATTTTCGGCAACCGGAACAGCAATGTACGGCCTGGATTCAACGTACTCGTCGGGATAGCGCAGCGCAAAGGCCTCTTTTTCCGAGATTAAGATCGGCGCGATCGACTGTCCTTCATTCAAGTTTGGAATCGGTTTCACATTTCGATGAATTGGTCATGAACTGAATCGCCGACCGAAACCATAGAAGCTTGCCAGAGAAGCTTGCCAGGCCGAGATGGGCTTGTCCGATTTCAGATTCCTAAGAGCGTTCGAAAATTTGATCTCTAGAGGCATCGAGAGTATATTCCCCGCGAGTCCCAGTCCGACTAAATAGATTCGGGACCCGACTGCTCACGCCGGTCCCGCTCAAATGAAGACAGGAGACAGTATGTCAATAAAAAGGCATATCGCGCGGGGGAGTTTTGTTTGTTTATTTTTCGTACTATGCGCCGGATGGCTCATGGCGTCGCCAACCGGCAGCATCACCGGTGTCGTAAGAGATTCCACCGGCGCTGTGGTTCCAGGAGTCAAGATAACTGCCACTAACATCGGGACGAACGCCCAGCTTTCGACAACCACTAACGAAAACGGCTTTTATGAGTTTCCGCAACTGGCACCGGCAAATTACTCCCTGACGATAGAGTTGCAAGGGTTCAAGCGGACGGTGATCAATGTGCTGGTCGAGGTGGATCAGATCACGCGCGCCGACGTGGCTCTACAAGTTGGAGATATCGTGCAGCAAGTGGAAGTACAGGCCGTTGCTCCGATTCTCGAGAGCGACAAGAGCACATTGAGCAGCGTTGTCGAGAGCCGTACGATCACCAACTTGCCCCTCAATGCGCGGCAATACCTGGATCTGGCATTGACTGCGCCTGGCGTTCTTCCTTCCACGACCGGCGTTCAGGGCGGCGGCTTCAACGTCAGCGGGGCCCGCTCGCAGTCGAATGTATTCCTGTTGGATGGCATTAGTAACATCGATACCCAAATCAATTCGGCACTCGGCAACTTCCGGATCACGGACGCGGTGCAAGAGTTCGCCGTTCAGACAAGTGTCGCCACTGCAGAATTCGGACGAGGCACCGGCGGTCAAGTCAGCATCGTCACGAAAAGTGGAACGAATGACTTCCACGGTTCCGCGTTCGAATTCCTGCGCAATGACGCGCTGGACGCCGCCGACTTCTTTACGAACCGGGCGGGCGCTCCAAAAACGCCACTTCACCGCAATCAATATGGCGCAACGTTCGGCGGACCGATTCTCAAAGACAAGACGTTTTTCTTTGGTTCGTGGGAAGGATTCCGCCAGGTCAATCCGACTGTGAGCTCGACACGGGTACCGACCGACGCGGAGCGGGCAACAGTCACAGATCCGATTTCGAAGGCCTTGCTGCAGTTCTGGCCGGCCCCGAACGCGCAGCGGCCGGGCGTGACGAATAACTTCATTGCCAACGTTCGCGCAACGACGTTCGACAATACATATCTTGGGAAGATTGATCACAATTTCAGTTCAAAGGATCACGCCAGTTTCCGCTGGGCGGAATATCGAGGAACAACCTTTACTCCGGGAAAGCTTCCAAACCTCGATGGAAACCAGAACCTGCCGGTGAGCAAGTCGGGAGTCCTCAACGAAACGCATATCTTGTCCCCGACGTTATTGAATGAATTCCGTCTGGGTTTTTCGCGGAACGAAACGTTCATCACGGTACAGGACTCCGGCTTCGACGCATCGAAGATTTTTGTCGGCAGCGATGGAAAGCCGCTCACGGGGGTTGTCATGGCGAGCCAGAATAAGCTCGACTCCGGCCTGCCGACGATCAACGTCAATGGTGGGTTCGCCGATCTTGGTAGCACCAATAATCTGCCGCAGGGCCGCACTACGAATACATACGAACTACTCGATAACATGTCTTGGATTTCTCCATTCGGCCGTTCGAAACATTCATGGCGCTGGGGCTATCAACTCCGGCGTGAAGATGCCAAGCGTTTCCTGGATGGGTCGGCGCGCGGCACTTTCAGGTTCGTGAACTTCGCCGACTTTGCAGCAGGCATGGTTAACACGTCGATCTTCCGTTATGGCACGACTATGCGTTACTGGCGGCGATACGCGTCGGCTCTGTATTGGCAGGATCAATACAAAATCAAAGACAACGTGACTCTGAACTATGGAGCCCGCTACGAGTATCCTTCTGCAATCTATCAGACGCGCCCAGGCGCAACGAACTTTATTCCGGGAGTCGGACCCGTGCTGCTCGGCACAAATCAACTTCTACAGATCGATCCGACAAAGCGCGGAATCGCTTCTTTCGTGCTCACGCAGGCGCCGTTCACCGTGAGCAATTCCGGTGTGAATTCCGACAAAACGGATTTCGCGCCGGTTCTGGGCCTGGCGTATACACCGCGATTCGCCGAGTCCTTGTTTGGCCATGACGACACAGTGATTCGCCTTGGCTTCCGTATGGGATATGACGAGGTCTTCAACAATATACCGGCCAATATGGGATTGAATGCTCCGTACACGCTGACCACGAACCAGACGGCCAATGTGACTCAACCGGGCAAATTCCCGTGGGCAATTGGCTTCGACCAAACCGTGCCTTTGGTCTCCAACTTCGGCAAACAAGGTCCCGGAACGCCGACCAGCGGTTTGCTGAGCATCAATGCGGAAGATCCGAATATCAACAGCGCCTACATTTATCAGTACAACTTCGGTATCCAGCGCAGGGTGGCGCGGGATCTTTCCTTTGAGGTCTACTATCAAGGATCAACCGGGCACAAACTCGGACTGTTCTCCGATTTGAATCAACCGAGCGTCATTGTCCGCAATCCGAACGTGCGCGGCAATCAGGCGCCGAACGAGCAGATCTTTCCGTACCCGCTTTTTGCGACGGTCCCATTCGGAGTGAGCCTCGGCAATTCAAACTATAATTCCATGGTGTTCACGACGAAGTATCAAGGACGTCGCGGCATCTTTATTCAAGGCACGTACACGTTCGGCAAATCGATCGATAACGGCTCCTCGTACTTCGCCACCAACCTGAGCGATCGGGCCCCAGCCGACGTTACGAATATAAGGGCGGAACGCGGACCATCGTCCTTTGACATCCGGCATCGGGTCGTTACGAGCTACGTGATTGACCTGCCCGTGGGTCCCGGGCATCGTCTATTCGGATGGAACAATGGAGTGAACAGGCAGGTATTCGGCGGTTGGCAGATTTCAGGGGCCACGACGTTGCAAACCGGCCCTCCCTTCACGGTGTGGAACAACTCCCAGGACTTCAGCGGATTTAACCAGTTCAATGACCGGCCCGATGTCATCAGCACCGGGCGGCTTCACCAGGAGAACCGGAATATCGACGCCGCATTCGACACGACATACTTCTCTAAAACTCCGCAAGCAGGACGCGTCGGGACTTCCGGCCGCAACCAATACTATGGTCCGGGTTTGCAAAGCTGGAACTTTGCTGCAAGTAAGAATTTCACGTTTACGGAACGGCTCGGCCTCCAGTTCCGGGCCGAATTCTTTAATCTTTTCAATCACACGAACTTCGCACTTCCCGTTAGCAATCAGGCTGATGCGAACTTCGGCAAGATCACCGCAACCGTCGGAAGCGCGACAGCCACGTCCGTCGGCACAACGGCTGGGGTTGTCGGCGGGGGCCCACGCGTCATTCAAGGGATGCTGCGCTTGCAGTTCTAATTCGGCAACGGACCAGGGGGAGCGTTATGAAAGGGCAAGTATTTGCCGCGATCATCATCGCAACACTCTGCATTTCACTACAGCCTGCGGCTGCACAAAGGCGAGGCGCCGCGGCCCGCGGACTAGGAAAAAAGAGCGGCACGTTACATTTTTGCGTGTTTGTGGCGCGATTTTTACGTGCGGCTCGCTTGTTTACTTAGCGCGTTCGGGAGCCTGTAAACCGTGCTTTGCGCTCACCAAACCCGCACGCGATTTTGCGGATCGAGATAAAGCTTCCGTCCCGGCTGTACGGAGAAGGCGGTATACCACGGATCGAAATTCCGTACGGTATCCGCACGATACTCGTCCGGAGCATGGCCATCGGTGGTGATCTGGTTCCGAAGCGCAGCTTCGCGGATCTTCTGACGCCAGCTTTGCGCGAAGCTGATGAAAAAACGATGATCGCCGGTGAGACGGTCCACAACCCGATCGCCTTTACCTTGAAGCGACAGATGATAGGCGTCGTATGCGACGGCGAGCCCCGCCAGGTCCGCGATGTTCTCGCTTAACGTCTGATGTCCGTTCACCGCCAGATCGGGGAAGGGCTTGTAGGCGTCATACTGCGCCGCGAGCGCTTCGCCCGCAGCCGTGAAGTGTTCGAGATCGTCCTTCGTCCACCAGTTGGCGAGGCGACCTTGAGCGTCGAACTGGCTTCCTTGATCGTCGAAGCTGTGGCTGATCTCGTGACCGATAATGGCGCCCATGGCGCCGTAGTTATGAGCGGCGTCTGCGGCAGAATCGAAGTATGGCGGCTGCAGAATGGCAGCGGGAAAGTTAAGAGCGTTCTGCAGCGGTAGATTGACCGCATTGACCGTTTGCGGCGTCATCCACCACTCCTGGCGATCCACAGGCTGCTTCAGTTTCGCGAGCTGGCGCCGATACTCGAACAGCTCCGCGCGCCGGGCATTTCCGAGAGGATCGCCTTTCACGACTTCCAGTCCCGAATAATCCTGCCATTTGTCCGGATAGCCGACGCCGATGTACAAGGTGTTTACCTTCTCTTTGGCCTTGACCTTCGTCTGCGGCGACATCCAGTCCAGCGCGTCGATCCTGCGGTTGAACGCCCGCGTCAAATCGTCAGCCATGGCCTGAACTTTCGCCTTAGCCTCCGCCGGAAAGTACCGCTCGACATAAAGCTTTCCCACGACCTCGCCGAGCGCAGCACTGGTGAAATCGGCGCCACGCTGCCACCGTGGACGCTGTTCCGGAATTCCAAACAGCGCTTTACCGGCAAATGCAAAACGTTCGTCCACGAACGATTTGGGCAGGAAGCTGGCGGACTGCTCGATCTTGTGGTACGTCAACCAATCTTTCCATGCGTCGAGTGGTTCCTTTGCGACGAGCGCCGAAATTCCTGTCGTCGCCTTCGGATGCCACAGGTAAAAATTCGGACTCTGCTGGAGTCCCGCTGCTTCCAGCAACGCCGTCCAGTCCAAACCCGGAGCCTTCTTTTCCAACTCCTCCCGTTTCCACAGTTGCGCATTCTGCACATCCGCCGACTCCGTCCGCGTCGCGTGCACTCCGGCTATCTTCGATTCGAGCGCGAACACGCGCGCTGCCCGGTTGTGCGCGTCGTCGACGCCGGCGAGCTTGAACATATTTTCGATGTGATTCTGGTATTGCTCGCGAAGCTGCTTCATGTGCTCGCTGGTCGAAAGGTAGTAATCGCGGTCCGGCATGCCGAGGCCGCCCTGAAGGATGTATGGGTAATTCTTCGCCGGCTCGAACAATCCCTGCGCCACCCAAACCCCAAACATGTTCTCTGTCTGAAAATTCGTGTTGTTCAGCGGATCGACATCCGCGCGGAGCGTACTGCCAATCATGCTGGCGAGGCGGCGTTTGTCTTTTATCGCCGCCACCACGTCCAGGTCCGGCTTGAGAGGAGCGGCGCCTTTCGATTCGATGCCGGCCTCATCCATGTAGCTCGAATAGAAGTCGCCGATCTTCCGCGCCTCGGGAGTTGCTTTATCGCCGGCACCCGCGGATTCCTGAATCAAGGCAACGGTCCGCTTGCGTGTTTCGTCCGCAAGAATGTTGCCGGGTCCGTAGCTTGGTTTGTCGGGCGGAATCTCCGTCGCCTTCAACCAGTCGCCATTGGCATGGGCATTGAAATCATCTCCGGGAGCGACGGACTTGTCCATGCCAGCAAGATCGAGTCCCGACTTTGCTGCTGTCGCCGCTGGTGAGGACACGGGCCTGGATGCCGAGCATGCGGTTACGGTCAGAAGCGCGATCACTACAAGAATGACGAATCGATGGCTTGGCATATCGTTGCAGTATACAGTTCACTGGATTTGATTTCACGGCGCCACTTGCTTAGGATGTGCGTCTTTCTAATGAGTGGTGTCAAGAAGAAATCCAGTTCGTCGCGCGGACGTCCCTTGACCCCCAAAGCCTATACCGGCGTTTGTTTGAGACTGCGCGCGAAGGCATCGTCATTCTCGACGCGGCGCCTGCAAGATCATTGAAGTCAATCCGTTCATGGAAGACCTGCTCGGCTACTCGCGTGACGAGTTTCTCGGCAAAGAACTGTGGGAACTCGGTCTGCTCCAGGATTCACGGGCCAATCAGGAAGCCTTTGTGGAGCTGCAGAAGAAAGGTCATATCCGCTACAACGATCTGCCGCTTCAAACCAAACATGGCGAGCGGCGCGACATCGAGTTCATCAGCAATGTCTGCAGCGCAGCGGAGCCGAAACGAAGACTGCCGAATCTGTCCACCCAGAACATGGCACCTCTGACGTCCGGAATCGGCTATTCCATCACTCCGCTCCCGATATTCCCGGATCCTCGATGCAGTGTCAAAAGGAACCAGCACGTCGTAGAAT
>Ga0209056_10008494_pt1 | contig 10531 bp, 6 predicted proteins | sample GraSoiAngelo_114_FD_185876 | JGI IMG/M metagenome (GOLD analysis project Ga0209056, IMG submission 185876) | Grasslands soil microbial communities from the Angelo Coastal Reserve, California, USA - 14_0903_13_40cm (SPAdes) (version 2) | ecosystem: Environmental > Terrestrial > Soil > Grasslands ...
CGCGCATACTCGAAGCAATAACATCTGAATCGAATGGACGCGTCGTTGGTTGAAGAGTTGGTTGCGAAAAACAAGCCATTCAAGATCGAAACCGCTTCCGGGCGAGTGTTCGAAGTGCTCCATCGAGCTGATTATCTCGTACGAAGAGAACGGCCCCGAACATTTCGCGATTGTGCCGCTTCTCACAATCACGGCTGCGATGGCGCGGGCCTGAACTAGGTCAGAACTAGACTCGCACTCGAATCGAAAATAATTGGAAAGAGGTTCGTTTGGCTCGTGCCCGCGGATACAGGGCAAAAGAAGAAATGAAAATATTCGCCGGTGACGAATCGACGCTTTTGTAGGGGGTTTGTGTCAAACGCCAGTATTTTGTGGCGGCATTTTCTGATTAAGTTGGCGTCTGACACAGACGCCCTACAATTGACCGTTGGCGTCTCTATTGATCCACGAAGTAACGTTTCAACGCTTTAACGGCTGCCGGCGAACACGCGCGATGCGGAGGCAGTTTTCGAATCACAAGTTGAATAAATCGCGGGGCAGTGAAGTCGAACGCCTCGTAACCTTTCTTACGATTATGAAAAAAATTCTGTTTGCATTAAGCATGCTGGCTTTTGTTGTGTCTGCTCTTCCGCAGGCGATAAGAGCGGACGTATCGATCGATTTCTTTTACAATAACCTTTCCGGTGGAAACTGGATTGAGGTCGAAGGCTACGGATATGGGTGGCAGCCTGACATAGCAGTGAGCGATCCAAACTGGCGGCCGTACGCCGATGGGTACTGGGCTTATACCGACTACGGTTGGACGTGGATTTCTTACGAAGACTTCGGCTGGGCCACCTATCATTACGGTCGTTGGGCGAATCTCGCCGATTACGGCTGGCTCTGGTTGCCGGGGAGCGATCTGGACTGGGGACCAGCCTGGGTCTCGTGGCGAACCGGTGGGGACTACATTGGCTGGGCGCCTTTGCCTCCACGCGGTCCGGGCATCGTCTATGAAGGACAGCCGATCGGGGCTAGCGTGGACATCGAATTCGATATCGGCCCGCAATATTACAACTTTTGTGACGTGCGGTTTATCGGTGAACCGGTCTTGCGGGATCGGATCTTTCCGCCAACGCAGAACGTTACCTACATCACTAACACCGTGAACGTGACCAACATCATCGTTCAGAACAATGTGGTTTATAATTACGGCCCGGATATTAACGTTGTCAGTGCTTACTCGAGCCGGCCTATTCAACGGCTCACGATTGAGCGCCAGACGGGCGCTGATTTGTCCGCGGCGATGAAATCCGGGACGCTCACTAAGGTGCAGGGTAACAAGCTCATGGTGGCTGCACCGAATAAACTTACCAAGGCAGCTCCTGGAATTGCGCCTCCAACTGTGAAAACGAAAGTCGCACAGCCAAAGATTGAACACGGCTGGGCCGGTCTGCCTAATCAGGCGGAACTAAAACAGAAGATTAAAACTGAAAATCCGAGGAATATTCCGCCGCCAACTCGCGCCGCTGCGCGACCCGGTGGCAGTCCGTCACCGGCTGTTGGGGGAAGTCCAGCCGTAGGCGGGGCGAGGCCGCCGGTTTCGCCTGGCCCACGAGGCAAACCCGGACGCGTGCTTCCTGGCGCGACAGCAGCTCCACCAGGTGGTCCGCCTTCACCGTTTGAGAGAGGGAAACCAACGCCAGGTGGACGGCCACGACCCGGAGTTACGGCAGCGCCTCCTGGACCAGCAGGCCTGTCGCCTTCACCATTTGAACGAGGCAGAGGCAGACCCGGCGGACGACCGCCACTCCCTGGCGCGACAGCCAACCCGGCTGGAGCACCGGGAGCGACGACGGCGCCTGCTTTCCGTCCTTCGCCGCCACCGCCAGAACATGGCCGACCACCTGCGCCCAGGCTCGGTGAGAGTCCGGGTCCGACTGGCGGTGCTGAGAATATTCCGCCAGGTCGAGGCAGGGGACTTGAAACTGGGCGAGCCGGGATTCCCTCGCCAGCGGGCCCCGGCGCATATGAGCGTCGCGGCAGTGAACAGCGAACACCGCCTGGAGTTCGTCAGCCTGTCACCCCACCGCCTACCGGCGGGCCTCCTGGTGAATTACGCGGTGCCAGAGAAAGAGGGCAGGGCGTCTATCGTCAACCGCCTAGCCAGCCAAGAGGTGGAGCGCCTGCTACAACCGAGCAGAGCTCGGGACAGCCGGAGCGCGGAAAGAAGAAGCCGGAGAGAGGAACGCCACCACCACGGCCACAATAAATCTGACGCAATGTTTACAGGGGCTCCGGGGAAAAATTCCGGAGCCGCTTTTTTGCATAAGCAGGGGTGCCGCGCTGCGGCATCCGGTGTAGCGGCGTTTGTGTCAAATGCCGGGCCATCTTCCACACGGGCGCTTGACACAAGCGCCCCTACAACAACTCCGCAATCTGCGCCGCGTTTAACGCTGCGCCCTTGAGTAGTTGATCGCCTGAAACCCAGAACGAGAGCCCGTTTTCAAAAGCGCAATCCAAGCGCACCCGGCCGACCTGACAATTGTCTTTCCCAGCGACGCTGAACGGCATGGGATAACGGTTGCTCTGCGGTTCGTCCACGAGTTCCAATCCCGGTGCCTTGGACAAGAGTTCGCGCGCTCGTTCGAGTGAGATTGGCCGCTCAAACTCGGCGGTCACAGCGACTGAATGCGCGCGGTAAACTGGGACGCGAACGCACGTTGCCGAGACGCGGAGTTCCGGCAAGTGCATAATCTTGCGCGCTTCGTCTTGCATTTTAGCTTCTTCTTTTGTGTAGCCGCTCTCAAGAAATGAGTCGATGTGCGGCAGCAAATTGAAAGCGATTGGGTGAGGATAAACTGAATCTGCGTTCGGAACTGTAGCCGGGTTCGTTGATCCCGGTTCATAGGCGGATCCTGGTTCCCGTGCTGCATCTCTTGTTTGTCGGGTTAATTCCTCAACTCCTCGGGTGCCGCTGCCGGAAACAGCTTGATAGCTTGCAGCAAAAACCCGGCGCACGCGAAAGATCCTGTGCAACGGATAGAGCGCCATCAGCATAACGGTCGTCGTGCAATTGGGATTTGCGATAACGCCACGATGCCTGCTCAGATCTTCCGCGTTGATCTCGGGAATCACCAGCGGCACGTAATCCTCCATGCGGAACGCCGAAGACTTGTCGATCGCGATCGCATCCGCCTGGCACGCAATCGGAACATAATTTCGAGAGACATCGCCGCCGGCGCTGAAGAAGGCGATATCGATTTTGTTGAAGGATCCATCCGCAAGTTTCTCTACCGGGATGGATTCATCCCGGAATCGAATTGATTTGCCGACCGAGCGGGCCGAACCAATCGCGCGCAGACTTGCTACGGGGAAATTTCGCCGTTCCAGCACGCGCAGTAGCTCAGTGCCGGCGGCGCCAGTCGCGCCCACGACGGCGATGTGATAATCTCTCATGAGCATGTCGATTGTAACCTTACGCCCGCGTTGTGCAAAACACGCATAGGAAGGAATCGCTGGCCAGATTCGCAGCAATTCGAGCGTACGCCGAAAACAAGATGAAGAACATCCATATATCAATTCGCGATCAGCGGCTCACATTAAGAGAGAATGAAACGCCGATCCGCAATTACCCAGTGTCGACTTCGCGGTTCGGGATTGGGACAGAGCAGGGCAGCATGAAAACGCCGACAGGCAGGTTTTGCGTAGCAAAAAAGATTGGCGGCGACATGCCTAGCGGCACGATTTTTCGCAGCCGCGTGCCGCTCACGCCGGACGAACCGCTTCCTCCAACCGGGGATCTGGTGATGTCGCGTATTTTATGGCTGGACGGATTAGACGAGCAGAATGCCAATACACGCGACCGCTTCATTTACATCCACGGCACCAAACACGAGGACAAAGTCGGCATGCCCGCAAGCTGCGGTTGCGTCAGGATGCGAAACGCGGATGTCGTCGAACTGTTCGATTTGGTGGATGAGGGCACGCCGGTGGTGATTGAGGATTGAACCTACGCCTGCCGAGTTGTAGCCGGTATTGCGCGCGCGGCTAAACGTGACACATTCAGCAAGCATAAAATCTGGAAGCAATACATCCAAAGAACGCAAGAGAAACGTTGCTTCCGTGTGATTTTAAACGGGTACCTGCAGCTTGCGGCGAAAGGAGGCGAGATAGATTGAAATTTTTAAAGGCGATCATGATCGTGGCCATTTTGGCCACTGCTTTGAGTTTTGGTGCTTGCGCTCAAAGGAAAGAGACCGTGACCACAAGCGCGGGAACGACCGGATACTCGAAATAAATCCGGCTCCCTGTTTGTGATACATCCAAAAAAGTTGAGAAAAAGCATTGCTTCCCCGTTGTTCCCTGCCTAAACAGACCGGAGCAACTTGCGGCGAAAGGAGGCGAGATAGATTGAAACTATTGAAAACGATCATGGTCGTGGCTGTTCTAGTCAGCGCTTTGGGACTCGGGGCTTGTGCGCAGCACAAGGAGGTTGTGACTCCACCTATGGGGAAAACCGGAAAATAGCTCCGGCACTCGGCAATTTAATCTGGGCGGATTCGCCCAAGAGGCCAGGTCGTATTTCGGCCTGGCCTTTTTGCTTTCTCAATATCCATCCTCCTCACATGCACTGCGACGGAAAGGACAGATACAGCTGTTGGCTGACTCCCTTCCCATCTCTGCGGTTTCCCGCTAAGTTGCGGCAATGGAACTGAACGGCGAGCAAATCTCCCTCAGGGAACTTGCGGCCGTCGCTCTGGGAGGCGAAGCCGTTCACGTTTCTTCTCTCGCGCGTCCGCGGATTCTTGCGTCGCGCAAACTGATCGAACAAATCGTTGCGCGCGATGTGGTGGTCTACGGAGTCAACACGGGATTCGGCAAGCTCTCCGATGTCCGGATTCCGCATGCTGAATTGCGTCAGCTTCAGCTGAACCTGGTCCGCAGCCACGCCTGCGGAATTGGAAATCCGCTGTCCGAGGCCGAGGTGCGGGCGATGATGGTGCTGCGGGCGAATGTCCTGGCCCTGGGCTTGAGTGGAATCCGTTACGAGGCCATCGAGTTGCTTTGCGAATTGCTCAATCGGCGGGTGTGTCCTGTCGTTCCAGAAAAAGGCTCTGTAGGCGCTAGCGGCGATCTCGCTCCGCTGGCGCATCTCGCATTGACTCTCATCGGTGAAGGCGAAGCATTTTTTGAAGCGCAACGCATGTCTGGCGCTGAGGCGCTGCGGCGCGCTCAGTTAACGCCGCTCCAACTCGAAGCAAAAGAAGGCCTGGCACTGCTCAACGGCACCCAGGGGATGCACGCGGTCGGTGGGCTCGCGCTCCTGCGTGCGCAACGTGTCGCTTGTGTGGCTGACGTTGCCGGCGCGATGAGTCTCGAAGCGCTGAAAGGCACGCCTGCCGCTTTCGATTTGCGGTTACACGACGCGCGTCCGCACCCGGGCCAGAAAGCCGTGGCCGAACATCTTTTGTCGCTTATGGAGGGCAGTGAAATTCGCCAGTCGCATCTCAAGGATGATCCACGCGTGCAGGACGCATACAGCCTGCGTTGCATGCCGCAAGTGCACGGAGCAGTCCGCGACGCTTTGGCACATTGCGAAGATGTTTTGCTAATTGAATCCGAATCAGCAACTGATAATCCGCTTGTATTTGCGGAAAGCGGCGAGGTGATTTCCGGCGGCAATTTTCATGGCGCGTCACTTGCGCTGGCGTTCGATTATGCTGCGATCGCGATTGCCGATCTAATGAGCATGAGCGAACGCCGAACTGATCGACTGGTTAATCCCGATAAGAACGAAGGCCTGCCTGCATTTCTGGCGCGACATCCGGGCTTGGAATCCGGCTTTATGACTGCGCAGGTGGCTGCTGCTTCGTTGGTCAACGAAGCGCGCGTGCTCGCTCATCCCGCGAGCGTTGACAACATCACAACCTCCGGTGGAAAGGAAGATCACGTTTCCATGGGAATGACCAGTGCATTAAAGTACCGATCGATTGTCGATCTTGCCGAAAATTTGCTGGCGATCGAGCTGCTCACCGCTACTGAAGGCCTTGAACATCGCAGGCCGTTGAAAGCCGGAGTTGGCGTCGAGCGCGCATTCGCTGCTGTGCGGGAAATCGCACCACCGCTTACGCAAGATCGTTCGCTCTCGGGCGACATCGCGCGTGTTGCCGATGCGATTCGCTGGGGCAAGTTTGATGGCGAGGGCGAAAAATCATGAGCGGAAAACGAGTCATCCGTGCTCCGCGCGGCAGCGACCGGACCTGCAAAGGCTGGCATCAGGAAGCCGCAATGCGGATGCTGATGAACAATCTCGATCCAGACGTAGCGGAGAATCCAGATCAGCTGGTTGTGTACGGCGGAACGGGACGCGCTGCCAGAAGCTGGGAGGCGTTCGATGCAATCGTTCGTTCCCTGCGCGAGCTCGAGAATGACGAGACGCTTCTCGTGCAATCTGGAAAACCGGTTGGCAAATTCCGGACGCATGATGAAGGGCCGCGTGTCCTCATCGCGAACTCCAACCTTGTCGGACAATGGAATAACTACGCTGAGTTCAATCGGCTCGAGCGAGTGGGGCTGACAATGTACGGACAAATGACAGCCGGCTCATGGATCTACATCGGCAGCCAGGGGATTGTGCAGGGAACGTACGAAACTTTTGCCGCCGCTGGGCGCAAACATTTCGGCGGATCTCTCGACGGCAAATTTGTATTAACCGGTGGGCTCGGCGGGATGGGCGGCGCCCAACCTCTGGCTGCGACAATGAATGGCGCGGTTTTTCTCGGAGTCGAAGTCGATCCTGCGCGAATCGAGAGGAGACTGAAGAGCGGTTACTGCGACAAGATCGCATGGTCGCTCGACGAAGCGCTCAAATTGATTGAGCAGGCACGCGAAGATCAAAAATCGCTTTCCGTGGGACTGGTCGGTAATTGCGCCGATGTTCTGCCGGAAATTGTGAAATGCGGAATCGTTCCCGACATTCTCACCGATCAAACCAGCGCGCACGACGCATTAAACGGCTACGTCCCGCACGGAATGTCGCTGGAAGACGCGCTCTCGTTGCGCCGGAAAAATCCGGACGAATATATCGAGCGCGCGATGAGCTCGATGGCTGTGCACATTGAAGCCATGCTCGCATTGCAGAAAAAAGGCGCAGTCACATTCGATTATGGAAACAACATTCGCGCGCAGGCAAAAAAGGCCGGTGTCAAAAATGCATTCGACATTCCCGGATTTGTTCCGGAATACATTCGCCCGCTTTTTTGCGAAGGGCGTGGTCCATTTCGCTGGGTTGCGCTGAGCGGTGATCCAGAAGACATCACGCGCACAGACAAACTCGCCCTCGAATTATTTCCTGAGAACCAAACGCTGGCGCGTTGGCTCGAGCTGGCCGCGAAGCGGATTCAATTTCAGGGATTGCCTGCGCGGATTTGCTGGCTCGGCTATGGCGAGCGCGCCGAGTTTGGGCTCGCGATGAATGAATTGGTGAAACGCGGCGAAATCAAAGCGCCAATTGTGATTGGCCGCGATCATCTCGATTCCGGGTCCGTCGCGTCGCCTAATCGCGAAACAGAAGGCTTGCTCGACGGCAGCGACGCAATCGCTGACTGGCCGTTGCTCAATGCGCTCGTCAACACCGCTGCTGGTGCGTCGTGGGTATCCATTCACAATGGCGGCGGTGTTGGCATTGGTTTCTCGCAACACGCTGGCATGGTCGTCGTCGCCGATGGCACCGAAAATTCCAAGCGCCGGCTCGAACGTGTTCTCACTAGCGATCCCGGCACCGGGATCCTTCGTCACGCCGATGCCGGCTATTCGCGCGCCATCGAATTCGCCGCCACGCACGACATCAAAATCCCAATGCAGCCGCGACCGCGGGACTGACCGTAGCAGGCAGGGAGTGTTCCAATGCAGAAGCTGATCGAATGCGTGCCAAATTTTTCCGATGGGCGCGATCAGAACATCATTCGGCAGATTACTGACGCGATTCAATCAGTGGAAGGCGCTTCGCTGCTCGATGTTGATCCTGGCGCCAGCACGAACCGAACGGTGGTGACTTTTGTCAGCTCACCGGATTCGGCGGTGGAAGCGGCGTTTCGCGCGATCAAAAAAGCGGCAGAGCTGATCGACATGCGCAAACACAAAGGTGCGCATCCGCGCATGGGCGCGACGGATGTTTGCCCATTCATTCCTGTCAGCAATGTTAGCTGGGAAGAAGCAATCGAGTGCGCGAATCGCCTCGGAAAACGCGTGGGCGAGGAATTGAAGATTCCGGTCTATCTCTACGAAAAGGCTGCCAAAGATAGATTACGTTCGAACCTTTCCGTTATTCGCGCAGGCGAATACGAAGGCTTTTTTGAAAAAATGAAGCAACCCAAATGGAAACCGGACTTCGGGCCCGCCGTTTTCAATGAAACATCGGGCGCGACAGTCATTGGGGTTCGCGATTTCCTCGTGGCTTACAATGTGAACTTGAACACGAAATCGGTGCGCCGCGCGACGTCAGTTGCGTTTGATGTTCGAGAGCAGGGAAGAGTAAAGACCGAAGACGGCACGCCTTCGGGCAAACCGGTTCTGGACTCAAATGGCGAACCAGTTCGGGTTCCCGGTATGCTGAAACATGTGAAGGCCATCGGCTGGTTTGTGAAGGAATACGGGGTCGCGCAGGTCTCGATGAATCTCACCAACATCGAGGAAACGCCGTTGCATGTTGCGTTCGATGCGTGCGTGGAATCGGCAGCAAGGCGCGGCTTGCGCGTGACCGGTTCGGAGATTGTGGGCATGGTGCCGAAAAAATGTTTGGTGGATGCCGGCCGCTATTTTCTTCGCAAGCAGCGATGGTCAGAGGGCGCTTCACGGGAAGAGTTGATAGACATCGCGATTCGCTCGATGGGCTTGAGCGAACTGAAACCTTTCGATCCAAAAGAGAAAGTGATTGAATTGAAGATCGAATCCGCTGAACAAAAGCCGTCCCTTGCGAAAATGAATCTGCACGACTTTTGCAATGAAACGTTGAGCGATTCTCCTGCGCCAGGTGGCGGTTCTGTAGCAGCGTTGATGGGCGCATTAGGCGTGTCGCTGGGCGGAATGGTTGCGAATCTTTCAGCCGGAAAACGAGGCTGGGATGACAGACTGGAGTATTTCAGCGATTGGGCAGTCAAGGCACAGCAACTCAAGGACGAATTGCTGTCGCTTGTGGATGAAGACACGGCTGCTTTCAACAAAGTGATGGACGCATTTGGGTTGCCCAAGGAATCCGCGGAAGAAAAAGCTGCACGCACTGCGGCAATTGAAGAAGCGACTAAGCGTGCGGCAGAGGTTCCACTGAAAGTCATGCAGACGGCATCGAGATCTTATGAATTGCTGGCCGAAATGGGCGAAAACGGAAATCCAGCCTCCATCTCAGATGTGGGTGTTGGTACGCTGGCCACTCGCGCGTGTATCGACGGGGCGGCACTGAACGTGCGAATTAATCTCCGGCAACTGAAGGACGAAAAATTCAAAACGGATCTTCAAGAGAAGGTTCGAAAGATCAGCGCAGATTCCGAGGCGCAGTTCAAAACGATCACCGAGGTTGTCGAAGGCAAGCTAAGCAAATCGTGAAGTCACTGGCCATCCTTCACGCTTCGCAACTCGTCACGCTCGCAGGGCCGAAGCGACCGCGCGTTTCCGCAGAGATGTCTGAGCTAGCAATTATCCGAGATGGCGGAATGGTGATTCGCGAAGGCAAGATCGACATCGTCGGGTCGAGCAACGAGATCGAAAAAATCGCAGGCGACGCGGAGGTTGTCGATGCCGGCGGGCGTGTTGTCTTCCCTGGGTTTGTCGATGCGCATACGCACCTGGTCTTTGCCGGAAATCGCCTCGATGATTTCGAGCGGCGGGCGCGGGGAGAAAGTTATGCGCAAATCGCCAGGGGCGGGGGAATCTGGTCAACTGTTGGGAAGACGCGCGCGGCCTCGGATGTTGATCTTCTCGCTCAAGCAAAGAAACATGGGGAGTGGTTCCTGCGCAGCGGAACGACAACTGTCGAAGCAAAATCCGGGTACGGACTGACCGTCGAAGACGAATTAAAGATTTTGCGCGTGATGCAGCGCCTTAATGAAGAAACTCCGCTTGAGGTCGTGCCAACGTTTCTCGGGGCGCACGCGGTTCCGCGCAACCTGGAGACTGATGAATACATCGCGCTTCTGGTCGATGAGATGTTGCCGCAGATCGCAAGGCAAAACCTTGCGGAATTTTGTGACGTGTTTTGCGAGCGTGGTTATTTCGACGTCGAACCATCGAGAAGAATTTTGAAGGCAGCCAGGAAGCTCGGACTAAGACTCCGAATTCATGCTGATCAACTCACGAATTCCGGCGGGGCCGAACTTGCCGCTGAGTTGAACGCGACCACGGCAGATCATTTGGAGAAAACAGATGAACAGGGAATTGCGGCACTAAAATCCGCTGGTGTGCAACCGGTGCTGCTGCCCGGTTCGGTGTATGCGCTCGGATTGTCGGATTATCCGCGCACGCGCGAAATGATCGAGGCCGGCCTTGCAGTTGTGAT
>Ga0209056_10008495_pt1 | contig 10531 bp, 6 predicted proteins | sample GraSoiAngelo_114_FD_185876 | JGI IMG/M metagenome (GOLD analysis project Ga0209056, IMG submission 185876) | Grasslands soil microbial communities from the Angelo Coastal Reserve, California, USA - 14_0903_13_40cm (SPAdes) (version 2) | ecosystem: Environmental > Terrestrial > Soil > Grasslands ...
GCGCTTCTGACCGCCGCTTATAACTTCGCGCGGTTTCATTCAATTTTCGATTTTGGGTATACTCACATCCCGGAAGTGCGCGAGGAACCCTGGTACGAGCACGGGCTGTTTTCGATCCATGCTATTCCATGGAACATGTACACGATGCTCTTTCAAGGCTTCGAACATATTTCCTACTTTCCTTACATTCTGCCAAACGGGTTTGGCTGCTCAATCTTCCTAGCCAGCCCGTTCCTGTGTCTGCTTTTTCGCGAGGGCGGAAGATACAAGGTTGCCGCATGGGTCGCGATCGCCTCGTTGATGCTGGTCCTTTGGTGTCACGGAAATCCTGGAAGCTGGCAGTTCTCCTATCGCTACGCGATGATTCTCCTTCCCTGGATGTTTCTTTTGCTGACAGCCAATGGCCCGGCGAAAATAACTGTCATCGAGATCTCGCTTTTCGCTGTTTCGGTTGCAATTAATGGGATGGCCACATGGCTATTTCTTTGGACCGACCAAATTCAGCCGTAGCGAATCCCGCTCGCTTACTGATTCTTAACGGCGTGTTCGTTTCACCTGTCCGGAGAAAGTATTGGTGCAAGCGACTTCATTCTCTCGGCAGTAAAAAGCCTGTACGCTATGTTTGACCGAAGAAAATCGCCCGCTTTGGATTTGCGCCCATGCCATTTCGAACTCCTTGGCGCGCCGTAGTCCGAAAACTGCGGGTGCACCGGCAAATGATCGAAATGCAACCATGATTGGCACTGGACAAATGGCCTGAACATTGTTTCGTCATTCGTCATTTGGACTGCGTCATTAGATTCATGCTGGCTCTGATTTATTTCGGATTGTCCATCTGTCTCGGTGATTTTCTTTGCCGACGCTTTTACCGGTTCGTATCCGTTGCACATCGTTTCGCTGCAGCCATCCTAGTAGGGCTACTGGTTAGCTCATGGTTCACGTACCTGGCTGGGCTCGCATTCGCGCGCGCGTCACGGCCGCTCCTATGGGGCAATCTCTTGTTTTTTGTGACAGCCGTTGCGGTGCTAAGCTGGAATAGTTGGATACGTGGAATTGTCGGACGTCTTTTAGGCAGAGTGCCTAACGACGCAGCACCGGAGTTATACCTCTCACGGCCCAAGGGTTCAACCATAGCTGACTGGCTACTCATTGCGGGATACGTGTTGCTCGTCTCGTGGATGATGTTTGCCTCTTTTAACTCCAGCGCCGGCAAATTAAAGATCGCCAACCCTGAGTACAGCGATTTCGGGCCAAATACTGCGATCATGCAGAGCTTCGCGGTGGGTCACAACTTTCCTACAGAATATCCTCACTTCTCAGGGGACCGCATACGTTACCACTTCTTGTTTTATTTTCAGGCGGGAAATCTTGAATTCCTCGGCTTGGATCCTGCGTGGAGCCTCAATCTGCTCAGCATAACCACGTTGGTGGCGATGCTCGCCCTCGTGATGGTGCTTGGCCAGGTGCTATTCGATTCCCGCGCAGTCGGGCGCCTTGGCTCTTTCCTGTTTTTCTTTTTCGGCTCGCTCTCTTACGTTCCATTCCTTCGCAAACAACTCTCAGTCGGCGCCGCGCTCCAAGCTATTAGACATCAGGGCGAATTTCTCCCTAGCATTTTTCCTTATCGCGGGGAAACGTGGGGTACCTGGTCGCAGGTGACTTATCTCAACCAGCGGCATTTTGCCTTTGCAATCGGGATATTCCTGCTCGTTCTCGTTTTTCTCGTCATCCGCTATCGCACGGTGCCAAGAAGGCAACCTAAAGTCCAGCCGTCTGCTGATATGTTAACGCAGGAGGCAAACGCGTTGCCTGAAACTGCAGCGGACATAGTCCCTGACGAGGCGAGTCCACGCGAAAATCTTGCAGAGCCAAAAACCGACAGCCATTCGCTATCGGCGGCAATAGAATCAAAGCCGCAACCCGTCCATACGGCAGAAACGCTTCGCGCCACTCTGCCAGGCTTCATCTTCTCAGGGGTCCTTCTTGGTCTTCTACCGATGTGGAACAGCGCTGTGTTTCTCGCGGCCGCTGCCGTATTAGGAGTGTTGTTCATCTTATTTCCTCTGCGAAGGCAGATGTTAGTCCTGGCTATCACCGCAGGTCTACTCGCGCTGCCGCAGACGCTGTATCTAACTGGTGGAAGTGGAAGGGCGCCTATGCCGCGGCTTCTTCATTGGGGCTATATGGTTGAACAGCCTACGGCCGCGAATGTCCTCAAGTATCTGGGCTTCACTTTTGGCTTCAAATGGTTGTTGATCGCGCTGGCGTTGATTTTTGCTGGCAGCCTTCAAAGGCGGTTTTTTCTCGCAGCTTTGAGTCTTGTTGCCGTCGCGTTTTCTTTCCAGTTCACCGTCGAAGTGTTTGCCAACCAAAAATTTCTGCACATTTGGGTAATAGTCGCGAACCTGTTCGTGGCCTTCGCTCTTTGGCGGTTGTGGCGTTTTTCACTGGGCGGAAGCACGCTGCCCAGCAAGTTCGTTGCGGCTGTTTTGTTTCTGCTGGTCGTTCCGGGTGGCGTAATTGATTTTTTTCCGATCCACAACACTGGCTGGAGCGAAGTAACTTATAAGAACGATCCATTAATCGATTGGCTGAAGAAAAACACGACGCCGCGAGATATCTTTCTCACGGACCGATTTGTTAATCATCCTATTCTGATGGCTGGACGGCGGGTATTGTATGGGTGGCCTTACTACGGATGGTCAGCCGGTTACAACGCGAGCAAGTACGACAGGGTTTACACGGAGATGTTCGAGAGCAAGGACCCGTGGAAAGTGTTCCGGATTTTGAAAGAGAACGGCATCAAGTACGTGGCGTATGATAATGCGGTTCGGCAGGGTCAGTTCATCAAGCGTCCAAACCAACAACTTTATGATACCTACTTCCCGAAAGTGTTTGAAGACAGCCGGTACAACGGGCTTGTAATTTACAAGGTGCCCGACACACCGCCGCCTAAGCTCAGTTCCCTTCCTGAGAGTGCCAGCAACATGTTTGAAGGCGGCAAGGGGACAGGGAAAGGAGAATTTGATTCGCCGACTGGAATTGCTGTTGATGCCAATGGAAACGTTCTGGTCGCCGACACCAATAATGGGCGCATTGAGAAATTCGCGCCGACCGGCACCTTTCTCAGCATCATAGGAACCAAGGGCATCGGGCAGGGACAATTAGCAGGACCGAACGGGATCGCGGTTGATCGCACCGGGAATATCTATGTAGCGGACGCTTCCAATCACCGTGTGGAGAAGCTGGCTCCGGACGGCACATTCATTGCGGAGTGGAAAGGTCCTGACGTCGGTTTCTATGGTCCTCGCCGGATCGCCATCGGCCCCGATGATTCAATTTATGTCGTCGACCAGGGCCGCACCCGAATCGTCAAGTTCAACCCCGATGGGCAGGTGCTCTCAGTTTGGGGCAGCAAAGGCAATGGCGACGGTCAGTTTGACGACCACACTTCGGTCGCGGTTGATCCCACAACCAATAAGGTTTACGTCGCCGATCCGCGTAACAAACGAATACAGGTATTTGACTCGAATGGGAAGTTTCTTGCGAAATGGGTAGTAGCCGAATGGGGACAGCCAGCTGGCTTCGAAGATTTGGTCATTGATTCGAAAACGGGTCGGTTATACGCATCCAGCGCAAACATGGATGCAGTGCTCATTTTTGATTTGAATGGAACCAGAATTGGCACGTTGACGCCAAAGCCGCCGGATCGGTTCAGCGGGCCGTCAGCTCTGGCTTTGTTTAACCGGAAGCTCTACGTCCTGAACATGCATGGGAATAGTGTCAGCGTGATCGATCTGTAAACGGACCAGCGAGCTGCCGCATCACATAACTGTGATGGCCTAGAACTCATTCCACAAATGGCGCTGTTATGTTGAGCCCTTCGATTTCACTCAGGACAGGCTTTGCTAAACATCTCTGGGCTGGTTGCCACGCGTGATCGCTCCAAAATTGATGTGAGATTGAAAGCCTGGCCTCGCGGACTTCGTCCGCTGCGTTGCAGCTTCGCGTCGCTCAGAATGACATCAAAGGTATGAAGTTAGCTCTGGGAAAATCGCAACTTGTTACACCGAGGATCGTTCTACTCGGGTTATCGATTATTAGTCTGGTGATCTGTGCCGTTGGAGCCACAGCGCATTATCGAAAATCGACTTGGGGAGACCCGTGGCAGCCGATTGGGTGGCTGCTTAGCATGTTCTTCTTGCTTTGTGCCTTCCTGCCAGCCGCCCGTGGCTTGGCGACCGGCTTCAGATCTTTAATAAAGCCAAAAACAGCATTCTTTCTTTTCTGGATCCTGTTCTTTGTCGTCTCGCACCTCTGGAATTTCCGTACAGCGCCGTGGAACGGAGACGCACTTTTTGACGAGTCCGGTAACGACCTCGGCTATCTGAAAAGTAACGTTATCAGTCATCCATATCAGGCAGCCTGGTTTCATGGCGTTATTTCGCGAGAGACCCTGTTTCATTACTATGTGTGGGGTTTTCTTAAGCTATCCGGCTTTAATATCCTGTCGTATGAAGCAGCGCTCTTTGTTATTTGGCTGACGGCGTTTGTGTTCACGCTCTTGCTAGTTGACTTGTTTTTCAGGTCCTACGTGGTGACATCTATTACCGCGCTGGTTCTTAATTTTCTTCCCTTTGCGTTCATTTACACTTTCGTTGGATACCGTTATCCGATGACGGTGGCTTTAGCTGTTGTGTCTCTCTACTTTTTGCACGCAGGGTTTAGGAACGGCTCGCCGTTTTGCCTCTCGCTGGGCGGCGTCGCTGCGGGCCTTTGCCTGGCCAGCTCCATACCCGGGAAGCAATATGTGCTGGCCCTTGTGATTGCTGCGCCGCTGTACGCTGTGTTTTATTGGAGGAGCTTAAAGCGAACCGTCGCGTGGAGCTCGCTGGCCGTTATCGTCTATAGCTTTTTGGCGGCTGCCACGCCAATTCTCTGTTACATCATCTTCAATCGCGAATCCTATACATATTATGAAGGCGCGTACCTTCACCAATTCTGGGACGCGGTGCGGGGAACCCCGGCCCCTAATGATATGCGATATTATGTCACTGGGCTCTGGAAGTGTTTTTTTGCTGCCCAGTTTTGGCCTCGGCTTTTGTTTCCGGATTTTTTGCCTATTCCCTTGCCATATTACTGGTTCTTAGTCCCGGGAGTTGTGCTCGCAGTCTGGGAGAAGCGTTATGAGGTCCTGCTGCTGGCAACGCTTCCAGTCGTAGGAGTATTTGTTACGGGGGGAGCTGCTGTTGAGCAGCGGCTGTTGCTTGCAATCCCGTTCTGGATCATCCTAATGAGCTTCACGTTTGCCGCGTTGCTGAAACTTAGGCCGTGGCCGGGCGTGCAAGTCATTGCCTGCGCCCTAGCAGCGCTCATACTGCTAGACGGGCTGGTCCCATCCCTTCGATACATCTACAGCAAGACCACAAGCCCGTTTTCGATTGGCCACTATGCGCAACATCAGGTCGCTGTGTCACGGTTCTTGAAACATGTCGTAGCCGGCCAGGAACACCCGGGGCCTCCTCATTTAGAACGAGACGAGTTTAATCGGATTAAAGGCATCCCCGATCCTCCTTACGACACATTCATCTGCCAGAATGATGCTTATTCAATCATTCACCTGTTTTTGCATGATTACGACGATGACAAAATCCTCTCGTTTTGCGCGGAATTGCCCTTCTCCTTTGTCATGACCGAGCAGGATGTATGGAACGCAAATAAACGGGCCATTCTCAACTATCCTCCTGGTAGTAAGGATCTGAAGTTGATCTGGGAACGAGATCCAAAAACAGAAAGAATCATCAGACAGTTCCAATCGCTGCGCGATCTCGGAACAGAAGACTCGCTGTCATTTTCCTTTGGTGGAAGAGCCCGGACGTTTTACGTGCTAAACATTCCTAACAAGAAAATTCAACAGTTTCAGCAAGCCGTAAGCACATTTCCTGCAACTCCTGAGCTCGGTGCCTTGCGCGAAAGCGTAACTGACATGTCTAGAGGCGGAAAGGGAACTGGCAGGGGGCAATTTGATTCGCCCACTGGAATTGCTGTTGATGGAAGTGGAAATGTTCTGGTCGCCGACACCGGCAACGGCCGCATCGAAACATTCTCTCCGACCGGCGCGTTTCTAAGCATCATAGGAACCAAAGGGAGTGGCCAAGGACAATTCGCCCACCCTAATGGGATCGCCATCGATCGCGTCGGGGACATCTACGTTGCAGATGCGGGCAACCATCGTGTGTTGAAACTGAAACCCGACGGAACATTTATCGCCGAATGGAAGGGCCCCGAGCTCGGATTTTATGGTCCACGGCGTATAGGTGTTGGCCCGGATGATTCAATCTATGTCGTCGATCAGGGCCACAATCGGATCGTTAAGTTCAGCCCCGATGGGCAGGTATCAACGACGAGGGGCAGCAAAGGCAAAGGCGACGGGCAGTTTGACGACCCGACTTCGGTCGCAGTGGATCCCATCACCAATAAAGTCTATGTCGCCGATCCGCGTAACAAACGAATACAGCTGTTTGACTCAACCGGAAGATTTCTAACTAAATGGTCAATTCCCGAATGGGGCCAGCCAGTTGGCTTCGAAGACTTGGCCATAGATTCGAAGGTGGGTCGATTATACGCATCAAGCGCCAATACGAACGCAGTGCTCATTTTTGATCTGAATGGTAACAGGATCGGCAGCTTGACGGCGAAGCCACCTGATCGACTCGAAGGGCCATCAGCGTTGGCATTGGCAAATCGGAAGCTCTACGTCCTAAGCATGTACGGGAATCGCGTAAGCGTAATTGAGTTAAATCAGTGACGCTGGTTTGGTTCGGTTCTGCTACTAACTATCGACTACCTGTCCGCCATAGCCAACCCGCGAAGGCCGATTAGCTATCAACTGTCTGTAATGTTCGCTCTTATTTATCTAGGACTAGCGATGGCTCTAGGCGATCTTCTTTGCCGGCGCTTTTACCGGTTCATATCTATTCCTCACAGCTGGGCAGCAGCCATACTGATTGGCGTCTTGCTCAGCACAAAATTACGACTCGCTTCCGAACAATTCCACCCAGCAGCCACCGAACTCGCACACCTGCGGCTGCTCGATATGAATGTCATCGACGTTCGCGATTGTTCTGATCACATGGTCAAAAGCGACGGATTAACCACGTGACGTTCGCAGAACTCCGCACCCTCACAAAAACTGGGCTAAGTGGCTGGCTGGGGCTGCCAGCCTCCTCTTCGCGTTCTCTCGGTTTCTGCCATCCGGACAGAGGCTACAACATTGTTGACGATGCCTGGACACAAATGCTGCACATGGCTCTTGTCGAGCGACTGCAATCTGGACGCGACATCGTGTTTACGTTCCGCGCTCCCACCGCGTGACGGGGGAAGTCCGATCTAGCCAGCATTCGGTTCGATTGATTCCCTCACCAAATAGCGAGGTCGGCCTTTTACCTCTTCGTAAATGCGGGCGAGGTACTCGCCGATGATACCGAGGCTGATCATTAGAAGGCTGCCGATGATCAGCTCTAGGAGAATGACGGTCGCAAAGCCACTGACCGCGCGGCCTGCCAGCTTCAGATACAGTGTCTCCAATCCCAAAAGAACCGATAGGCCCAGGAAAATGATTCCCGCAAACGTGACTAGGTGCAACGGGAATGACGAGAAGGCCGTTATCCCGACGAGAGCAAGCTTTAGCCGTTTTAATACCGACCACGTCGATTGACCTACTGAGCGTGGCACAACTTCAAAAGGAATCTGCACAGTACTAAAGCCCATCCATACGGCCATTCCACGAAAGAACATGTTCCGCTCGTGCATCTGCCGCCACGCATCGACGGCTTTGCGATTCATAAGCTTGAAATCCGATGCGCCTTTAAAATGGAATCCAGACAGTTTGTTAAGGATAAAATAGAACAGCCGCGCGCCAAGTTTACTGGATAACGATTCGCGTCCGCGTCTGCGTTTTACCGCTTCTACAATGTCGGCTCCAGAGCTCTGCCACAGATGCACCATTTCGGGAATGAGAGACGGTGGGTGTTGTCCATCAGCATCCATCACGATTACCGCGTTGCCACGGGCGTGCTCCAGTCCCGCACACACCGCCGATTCCTTGCCGAAGTTTCGGCTGAGACGCAGCGCTCGAATTGCATTAGACGTTTTCGCTTCTCCTACTATTACACGCCAGGTATCGTCTGGGGAACCATCGTCAACCAACACGAGTTCGTATGGAAGGTTGCACCTGCTAAGAGAGCCGCGCAAAGCTGCCAAGAACATGGATAACTGCGCGCCTTCGCGAAATACGGGAAGAACAAGCGAAAGGAATGGCCTTGTTTCGGTGTTAGGCGTTGGTGACCCTTCCATAAGCAGCAACAGTAGTAGCAGGCACCCATACGTTGAAGTGCCCGAGCCAAGGCGGCAGCTTGAAACCGAATTTAGCCGCAATCAAACCCAGTGGAAACGCATGCGGATAAGGCAGCCTGCGAACATTGCTTAAACCGGCTCGAAGCATCAATGAGCTTAACGTCCGGGGATCGAAGTAAAGAACGTGCTCGGGAACCTTGAAAGACGGCCAGCGCCTGCCCATGAGTTTTCTCAATACACCACCTATGTCGGGAGTAGCGAGAATAATATGGCCACCCGGTCTTGTGTGGCCGGCTAATCGCTTAACGAATGATAATGGCTCATAAACATGCTCGATCAGCTGCGTCCCAACAACGCAATCAAATTTCGCTTCAGGCGGAACCTGCTCGATGCCTCCAACAAACACTTCTGCTCCCGTCGCGCGCGCGATCTCCCCACCCTCGGGCGAGAATTCGGTGCCAACGCGACGTTTAAAGAATGAGCGCGCCTCATCGAGGAGGTAACCATACCCGCAACCGATCTCTAAAAGATCGCCGCCAGTCAATCCGCGTTTGGCAAGATTGTGGAGCAGGCGTTTGAACGTTGCTCGCAATGCAAATTCCTGCGCAGTGTAGCTGGTGTCTGCGTATCCGCACGCGCCGCCTTCATAGTATGACGATTCGCGATAGACTTCCTGCATCGCGCTTTCGATAAGGCGCGGATAAAGATAGTGGAATCCGCACTCGATGCAGCGCGCCACCTCGTAAGGTTCGTGCAAACGAAACGGAAACCCGCGTCGATCGCACTCGCATAACGGACACGCTGGGTACTCCAGATTTGCGGAGATCTCTGCAGCTGGTTCTTTTAAAGTCATCTGCCTTTTCAAACTATTCACACTCGACGGGTGCGGCGAGTCCGCATTTAAGTGACGGATTCACAGTTCCGATGGATCGCTTCGCCTGTATGCGCAAACGGGTGGCAATCAAGCCACGCTTGGCTCGCTTTCCTCGAACAACGCATTCGGACTTGCGCGGCAGGTTGGAAACGCCTATTAGCTTTACCCTCATGGTTCATCATGTCGTTCTCTACAAACTGAAGCCCGAGGTCACGCCCGCGCGTGTGGAAGCGATGATGATGAACGCGCGGATGCAGCTCTTGAAAATTCCGGAGGTCCTCAGCATCAAATGCGGTAAACGCATTGATCCCGAATTGGACTGGCCATTCTTTATCGCCATCGATTTTGAGTCGATGGACAAATACGCAATCTTTCGCGAAGATCCGATCTTCGTGAAGTTCAACGAAGAAATCATTAAGCCGAACACAGAAGATTTCCTGGCGCTCGACTTTGAGATGGATCCTGGCAAGGACGTCCAGTTCTCCTAGGGTGCGGAAACGCTCAACGTCCAACTTCCAACGCCGAACGCAGAACCTCGATTCAGTTTGTCAAGCTTCAATCCGCAATCCGCAATCCGCAATTCGCAATCGTAAGCCGTGCGGCTCGGTTATCTTTACTCCCGCTATCCGGTTATTTCGCAAACATTTTGCGATGCCGAGATGCTGGCGCTGGAGCGGCTGGGTCTCAGGCTGACGATCGGCTCGATCTATCCACCACTTACGAGTCTGCGGCATGAACATATCGCGGGCTTACGCGCACCCATTCATTACGCACCGCCACAGGAAATACTGCGAATCTCGGAAAAGGAGGCGAAAATTGCTGGTAGATGGCCGCGTCATCTGGTCGAGCAGCATAAGCGCAATTACGGGCCGGACGTTAAGGCAGAGCAGCGAGCGCGCAACGCTCTCTATTTCGCAGATTTCTTCGCGCGAAATTCTGTAGATCACGTGCACGTTCATTTTGCAAACCGCGCAGCACACACTGCACTTTTTCTGAAAGAAATCTCCGGGGTTTCATTCAGCGTCACCGCGCACGGGCAGGATTTCATGAAGGATCTCGGTAGCGACGATCTCCTTCGCGAGATTTGCGCCGCAGCAGAGTTCGTTGCGGCTGAAACCGATTACAGCCGCCGGCTTCTTGGCGAGCGCTGTCCGGATTCCGCTGCGAAAATTCACCGCGTTTACAACGGGATCGATCTCGAACGTTTTCCGACGCCAGTTTCGGCCACCGTCAATGCCGTGCCGCGCATCATCAGCGTGGGCCGGCTCGTCGCATTCAAAGGTTTCGACCATCTCATCGATG
>Ga0209056_10008496_pt1 | contig 10531 bp, 11 predicted proteins | sample GraSoiAngelo_114_FD_185876 | JGI IMG/M metagenome (GOLD analysis project Ga0209056, IMG submission 185876) | Grasslands soil microbial communities from the Angelo Coastal Reserve, California, USA - 14_0903_13_40cm (SPAdes) (version 2) | ecosystem: Environmental > Terrestrial > Soil > Grasslands...
CGCACCATGCCCAGGATGCGGCTGGTGAGCGTGGCTGAGGCGAGCGTGCCGGAGGATTTCAACATCTGCGACATCGCGCCCGGAGGCTACGGGTCAAAGTTCAAACTTCAAAGTTCAAAGTTTCAACGACACGAATTTCACGGATTGACGCAAATTGGAGATGATCCCGGACAAATCTCATCCGCCAGAAGATGAGCGAGTGCTTACGTCCCCTCAGGGAAAAACGAATTCGTCTCAATTCGTGGAATTCGTGTCAGCTTTTAGAGCGCGCGATTGCGGTAGTGGGTGATTTTGAATTCGGGCCGGTCGAGTATCTCCTCGACCAGTTTGAAACGGTCCTCGAACGGCGGAAAGAACCTGTCGCCCTCGACGACCCGTTTCACCAGCGTGAGGTAAAGGTCGGAACAAAGCGGCAAGGCTTGTTCGTAAATTTGCGCGCCGCCACAAATAAAATAGTCCAGGGGAGAATCCATCGGGCTGAGTTTCAAAAAGTTTTTAATTATTCGCAGGTCGATTGCGGTCACACCGCCAATTCTGGGAAGTTCAAACTGGTAGGGAAACGGAACTGCTGTCTTGCCGCGTGCAATCCACGCCTCACCAAAAAGATCGGGGAATTCCCGCTTCAGCAGTCCTGGATGCCGACTGAGCACGATGTTGATCCGATTGGGCAGCGGTTTGCCAAGACTCTCGAAGGTTTTTCGTCCGATGATGACGACATTGCCCTTGGTCATTTTCTTGAACCATTTAAAATCCTCCGGCAAATGCCACGGAATTTTGTTTCCCGCGCCGATGACACGGTTTTCCGACATCGCCGCGATGGCTTTGAAGTGATTCATCACAATTTCGGTTCTATCCTCGCGCCGTGCCATACCGTCAAAATGGTGACACAGCGTTTGTTATCTTGGACGTGATAAATAATGCGGTAGGGACGAACGGGAATCTCTCTTACATCTTCGCGAGCGAGCTTAGGAAAAACTTTGCCCATCCGTGGAAACTGGCCTAAAACAAGGAGCTTCTTCAAAATAGATTCACCTATTTTGCGGGCAGCAGAACGGTTATTTCTCGCGATGTAAGCGACGACCACAACGTTGTTGGTGAGTAAAACGCTCCAGCCTCTTGGCAGTTCCATTTTTATTTCTTCTGCAAACTGAGATACCGGTGGCGCAGCATTCTGATTCTTTTCGAATACGCACCCGGCGAAGCCAGCCGAAGCAAGACTGAGCAAAAAGAAGGGGCGCATGATCACAGTCACACCGCGATCGGCGCTTTAATCGCAGGATACGGGTCGTAGCCGACCAGTGCAAAATCCTCGAACTTGAAATCGTGGATGTTTTTCACCGTCGGATTGAGTTTCATTTGCGGCAAAGGACGCGGCTCGCGCGTGAGTTGCAGCTTCGCCTGCTCGAGATGGTTCGCGTAGAGGTGCAGGTCGCCGAAGGTGTGCACAAACGCGCCCGGCTTCAGCTCACAAACCTGCGCGACCATCAGCGTCAACAACGCATACGAGGCGATGTTGAACGGCACGCCGAGAAACAAATCCGCGCTGCGTTGATAAAGCTGGCAACTCAATTCGCCGTCCTGCGCGAAGAACTGGAACAGCGCGTGGCACGGCGGCAACGCCATCTCCTCCAGTTCGCCGGGATTCCACGCCGTGACGATGTGCCGCCGGCTGTCGGGATTCTTTTTGATCCGTTCGATGAGCCGGTCGATCTGGTGGATCGAGCGGCCGTCCGCGGTCCGCCAATCGCACCATTGCGCGCCATAGACGCGGCCCAGGTTGCCGTCCTTGTCCGCCCACTCGTCCCAGATCGTCACGCCATGCTCGTTCAAGTATTTGACGTTGGTGTCGCCGCGCAGGAACCAGAGCAGTTCGTAGATGATCGATTTGACGTGGAGCTTCTTGGTCGTGAGCAGCGGAAAGCCCTCGGATAACGGGAAGCGCGCCTGCGCGCCAAAGACCGCGTAGGTGCCGGTGCCGGTGCGGTCGGCTTTGAATTTTCCTTTCTCCAGCACCAGCCGGAGCAGTTCATGATATTGAAGCATAACAACCGTTTTCCAACGTGGTTGGTTTAATGGAATCGGGAGCCGACGCAAGCGCGAATCACGTGAAAGTTTTTAGCGGGCAGTGGTTTTTTGCGCTCGACTTTCGATGCGGCTTTGCCTGAAGCCGTTGACTCGCGTTAATTCACGTCATTCAAGGAAATCCGTTGGCTTGGCAAAGACCGCATCTGCGAATTCCATTTGAAGGACAACCCGCACCTGTTGGGCCAGGGCAAGATTGATTTCGAGAAGGTCGCCGAGGCCATCGCGGACATCGGCTTCGGCGGCTGGGCGCAATTGGAAACCGTGGCGCCGTCCGGCGACGTGCGGAAGGAGATGAAAACCAACCTGGATTACATTCGCAGGCTTTTGGCGAAGCATTGAAACAGCTCCTTGGCCAGAAGCTGCGCCCATGAACCGGGTGGGGCGAGACTCCGTCGAGCCCTGATCTTCAACGGATAGAAATTAGTTAGGGCTCGACGGAGTCTCGCCCACCGTTCAGGGTCCCAATGTACGATAAAAATTCCGGGATTCTCTCGTGGGCAGGAACGCCCCGACACTGATCCCGACCCGTAGTCGCCGACGTCAGTCGGCGCTGGTTTTCCGCTTTATCAGAGTGCGCGGACTGACGTCCGCGGCTACAAGGTTCAGGTGAGGCGAGCGCATAGATACGGCTGAGCAGGCTTGAGTCACCAGCTCTGGCCTTTCAAAGCGGGACGGTGGGGCCAAGACCGGACTTGTTTTTTCAAGCTTTTGCGGTAGTTATCATTCGTTAGCACGATAACTTTTTGAAAGGCAGTTTTATGCTCAAACAGGTTTCATCTTTATCGCACCGGGGCGGTTGCAAAAAACTTGGCGGCTTTACTCTCATTGAACTTCTCGTGGTGATCGCCATCATCGCCATCCTGGCGGGACTGCTGTTGCCCGCGCTGGCCAAGGCCAAGACCAAGGCGCAGGGTATCGCTTGCATGAACAATGATCGCCAGTTAATGCTGGCCTGGAGGATGTATGTGGAGGACAACCGAGACACAGTCCCATTCGCATACGTGGACGACAATCCGGCCAACAAAAATTACCGCTACGCATGGGTCCACGGCATCCTCGACTACAACAACGGCAACCCGGCCAATTGGGATGTGACGAACACAATTATGCAAGGAGCCGTCTGGCCCTATACCGGTAATAACCTCCAAATCTATAAGTGTCCGGCGGACGTGGTGCGGGTCAAACCAACCGCGGGACCCTACAAAGGCCAGAGCGTCCCGCGCGCGCGCAGCATGTCAATGGATTCGTGGATGGGAATGAACGAGGGGGTTTATACTTGGTTTGGTGACAAAGTTGGCAACAGGTATTTTTGGAAATATCTCAAATTGTCCGACCTCGTCGATCCGGGACCCGCCATGACCTGGGTTCTGATCGATGAGCACCCTGACAGCATCAACGACGGTTTCTTCGTCGTGGATATGCGTGGTTATCCGAATCCTGCGCAGGCGATGTTGCCCGATTTTCCCGCTAGTTATCACAACAAAGCCGGCGGGCTTTCCTTCGCGGACGGCCACGCGGAAATCCATCGGTGGCGGGACCCGCGCACCACGCCACCCGTCAAGCACGTGGATATCCAAACTGTGAACCAGGCCAATAACCAGGATGTCGTCTGGCTCTGGCAGCACACAACCAGCCTCCACTAAGGCCAATGTTGCTTTGCCGATGTCCTTGTGCGAGCCAAGGGGTCGGAAGGGAATGCGGCGCTTGGATCAGCCGCGGAGAGTTCCTTGGGCTACAGGATTCCGGCTGCCTCTCATTGAATCCTGTTTGGCAGCGTCAAATCTGAAAATCCACCGGGCGCGCGAGTTTGTTCAGCACTTTGACCTGCACGTCTTCGTAAATCACCAATGAATTGGCCGGGACGCTGTAAGTGAGGAACACGTTCGCGCCGATGGTAGTGCCTTCGCCGACGACGGTGTCGCCACCCATGATCGTCGCGCCGGCATAAATCGTCACGTGATCTTCAATGGTCGGATGGCGTTTCTGGCCGCGCAACATCTGGCCGCCCGTGAGCGAACGCGCCACCAGACCGACGCCCTGATACATCTTGACGTGATTCCCGATTGTCGTCGTCTCGCCCACGACCGTGCCGGTGCAGTGATCGACAAAAAAATGCGTGCCGATTTGCGCGCCGGGGTGCAGGTCCATCCCGGTGCGGCTGTGCGCCCATTCGGTCATGATGCGGGGGATGAGGCTGACGCGCTTAAGGTAGAGCTCGCGAGCCAGGCGCTGGACGGCGATGGTCTCGACGAACGGATAGGCGACGATGACTTCCTCCCTGGTCAAGGCTGCCGGGTCGCCGTTGTAAGCAGCCTCGACGTCCGTTTGGAGAAGTTCGCGCACGCGCGGCAGGCTGGTCAGAAAATCGCCCGTGAAACTCCGCGCCATCGGACGCAGTTCTTTTTTTTTCACGTCCGGCGGCGGGGCGTATTCGAGGCTTTTGTAGATTTCGTCTTCGAGCCGTTCCCAAACCGAGTCCATCAGCGTGGTCGTTTCGACTTTCAGCTCGGAGGAATGAATCGGTCTTTCATCGAAGAAACCCGGAAAGAGCAACCGCAACAGATCGGCGGTGATGGCGGCGATGGCCGTCTTGGAAGGAAGGTTTTTGCCGTCGAGATGGTTGATGCCGCCGACGCGGGCGTAAGAAGCCAGGAGCTGGTCGGTCAGTTGCGTCACCGTCACGTTGTTCACGAGGCACAGTATCCCGCAGGCACGGAGGAAAGGCAAGCAGCGGCGGGAAAGGGAGTGTCCTAACTTGGTGGCGGCGGTGCTGCGGCACCGCCGTGCGCCGCGGCAGCGGCGCATCCACCTAAAGCCAATTTGAGTTAGGCCACTGCCGACGGGAAAAAGCCGGAGCCTGTGAGCTCCGGCTGCGAAACGAAACGTTTAATCGGAGTTATTTGGGCGAACCCGTCTTGTCGTGACCTTCGCCCTTCTTGTGGCGATCGCCGAGGCCGGCCTTCTCCAGTTTTTCCTTGTCTCCCTTGCTGATCTTGGCGCGCTCTGCCTTGTCCAGCTTGCCGTCTTTGTTGGTGTCGTATTTTTCCACCATTTCCTTCCGCAGCTTGCGCTGCTCTTCGGTCAGCTTGGGACGCTTCTTTCCGCCGTTGTCGGCGTCCGCGGCGCGGAGGGCCGCGGGCGCAAAGGCTCCGAGGAGAGAGAGACCGAGTGCCAATGTGAGTAGTTTTTTCATACTGTTGTTTTATTTTATTGTTTCATTTTTTTTGTGAACCGTCCTCCGACCACGCGCCGGACCGACCTGCTCACGATTTGCTGGCTGGTTGGACGAGAGGGTGAAGGGAAAGGTTACAAAATATTCCCGGCCCGACCGTGCGAACTGCCGGCGTCCAACACCGCTGCGACGACCGCTTCGATTTCGATGCTTTTCATGCAACGGAAATCAATCGGGCACTCGCGCCGGAAACAAGGCGAACACGGCGCGTCGGACTTCAACAGGCGGTGACGCGAATCACCCGGCGATCCGGGCGCGGTGAGTTCGGGCGAAGTGCTGCCAAAGATCGCGACGACCGGCGTGCCAACGGCCGCGGCCACGTGCATCGGCCCGGTGTCGTTGGTGAGAAGAACGCGGCAGAGTTTCAGCAACGCGCAAAGTTCGCGCAGCGTTGTCTGACCGGCGAGGTTCAGGGGTGGAGCGGACGGAAAAGCCTGCTGAAGCAAATTCGCCATGCCGGTCGCGAGCGAAACGTCGGTCCGGCTGCCGAAAATGAGCCAGCGACAGTTCGTGTGCTTTTGAGTCTCAGTTGCCGCGGCGATGAAACGGTCGCGCGGCCAGCGCTTGGCCGGACCATATTCAGCGCCCGGATTCAGGCCGAACCAGCGCACGCCGTCGGCGAGCGAAAATTTTTGTTTCACGGCCGCGACTTCTTCCCCGGCAACTTCGAGAAGCGGCGGCAGCGGTTCGGGGTTTGCGCCGAGCGCGGCGACGAGGCGCAAATACTGACCGCGGTGATGAGCGGCCGGCGTCGGCGGCGCGTGTTGCAGGTTGCAGGTTGCGTCGGCCGGGCCGGCGGCGACCAGGCGTTTAATTTCAGCGACGGAGCGTTTGCGCATTTTCAAAACGTCAGGCGGGGAAGGCACTCGTGTTGTGAGAAAAAAATTGCGCCACGGACGCGCAAAGCCGATTCGTCGCGGAATTCGCGCCAGCCAGACTTCGAGCGCAGAGCGAGGCGAGTTCGGAAGGACAATGGCCAGGTCGAACGCCCGTCGGCGAACCGGAGCAGGCAAGACGCGTTCGGCGGAGTCGTGGACCTGAGCCATGTCACCTTGATGCAAGCCCTGGACAAGTTCCGCTCGGTTTTGTCGATGCTCTTCGATTGGCGGCGTTGAGCTCTGTATTCTGGAAGCGACCTGCCAGAGGCTTTGGTCCGGTGTAAAGGTGATGACTTCATCAATGGCCGGATGGCGCACCCAGAGGTCCTTGAGTTTTTCAGGCGTGAGCAGGGCGATGTGCGCCTTCGGTTTGGCCTGGCGCAGCCGGAGCAACGCCGGCGTGGTCATCACGGCGTCGCCAAGCCAGTTGACCCCGCGCACCAGGATTCGCTCGGCTTTCGGATTCATCGCGTGTTCACGGAGGCCGGTTCCGGTCTGGCGTTCGGCCTCCATTTGCCGGGCTTCCACCGTTTGTGCACCCAGAACCAGTTCGTGGGATCGCGCCGGATGGCGGCTTCAAACGCGCGATTCACCTCGAGCATGATGGCTTCAGGAGCGCGTGTCCGGCCGTTTTCGCGCGTCGGAATTTCGTTGCCGACTTCGACCCGCCACCGGCCAAGGGCCGTCCGGTAACAAATCGCCGTGAACAGCCGGCACCCATAACGCAACGCCAGCACCGCCGGCGCCGCGCTGGTGGAACAATCGTGTCCGAAGAACGGCAGCCGCAGACCTTTGTCGCCGGCGTGCTGATCGGCCAACAAACCGAGCACGATACCGCCGCGGTTCATCGCCGATTTCAACGCGTCGGCATCCGTCCGCCGCTCGAAGAACAGGCAGCCCGATTTTTCGCGCAATGATTGCGCCAGTTTATTCAACGCCGGCTGTCGCAGCGCCCGGTAGGTCGTGGCGAACTGGCAGCCGGGCGTGAACATAGCGCAGCGCGCGTAGAGTTCGAAGTTGCCGAAATGGCCGACGGCAATCACGCGACCGGGCAGCGGTTGGCCTGGCTGTGGCGCATAAAATTTTTCGGCGCCGGAGACTTCCAGGACGCGCTTGATTTCGTCGTTGCCCATGCCGGCCGTTTTCGCAGCACAACAATAATTTTCTCCGAGCCGGCGAAAATGTTCCTTTGCCAACGCGCGGATTTTCTTCGGCGATTTTTCCGCGCCAAAGCACAGCTGCAAATTATCCAGAATCACGCGCCGATGCCGCGCGTCGAGCCAGTAGGCCAGCGCGCCGCCAAATCGACCGACCCGCGCCACGAAGCGCAACGGCAGCGCTTGCAACGCGGCGATGACAGCGCGCGCCAGGCCGTAAAGCAACATGTCCATGGCCTACTGGAAACAGATGCGCCGGACCACGTCGCGAAAGTCGTCGCCGCCGCTGAGGATTTTGATTTCGACGCGCATGAAAAAAATGGGCAGGTCGCGCCGGTCAATTTTCGGGAAGCGCACCGCGTCCTTTTGGGTGGTGATGATCGCGTGCGCCTGCCGCTTCTTGCTGCGGTTGATGACGTTCAACACTTCCTGCTGGCTGAAGCGGTGATGATCGGCGAAGCGTTTGGAATAAACCAGTTCACCGCCGAGCGAGACGAGACTGCGCTCAAAGCTTTCCGGCTGCGCGATGCCGCTGAGCGAGGCGACTTTTTTTCCCGGGAGCAATTCCAGCCCGTGCCGCTCGCCGGTGAACACGTCCTCGAAATAAAGCGGGTGGTGCACGCACTCAATGACGCCGGCCGTGGCATTGTACTGCGCGATGCGCTGGCGAAGCGCAGCGGTGTTGCCGTCGCTTTTGGTGATGAAGATGGTGCTGGCACGGGCCAAATGCGACGGCGGCTCCCGCAACGTGCCGCGCGGCAGCATCTGTTCGTTGCCGAAGGGCTGCTGGTAGTCAATCAGCACAACGTCCATCCGCCGGCCGCGCAATTTCCAGTATTGAAAGCCGTCGTCGAGCAACAGCGTGTCGCAGCCGAATTTTTCAATCGCGTAACGGCCGCCTTTCACGCGGTCTTTGTCCACCAGCACCACCACGTCCTTGAGGTTCGACGCGAGCATGTAAGGCTCATCGCCGGCAGTTTCGGAATCGAGCAGAAGCGACTTGCCATCGGACACCACCCGCGGCGGCGTGCGGTCCCGGCGCAACAAAAATCTGTCGATCAATCGTTTGGCCAGCGGGGGCGGCTTGGAGCGGTAGCCGCGCGAGAGGATGGCCACGGTGCGGCCCTGGTCGCGGAGTTCACGGGCGAATTTTTCCACGACCGGCGTTTTGCCGGTGCCGCCGACCGTCAGATTGCCGATGGCGATGACCTGCACCCCCAGGGTGGTGTCGCGGAGAATGCGGACGTTGTAAAGGAAGCGGCGGGCCTTGACGAGGACCTGAAATATTTTCGAAAGCGCGAGCAGCGCAACCCGAAGCATGGCGGCCCGCTTGCCGCGGCGTTGTTCAAAGATGACTTCGAGGACGAAGGTTTCAACCGCTTCGGTCCAGGCTCGGAGGCGTTCGCGCATCTGGAGTGAGTCTGCCAAGGAGCGCGACACGAGGCAAGCCGGCAGGGATGTCCGGCGCGCAGAATGATCCTGCGAAAGGCTTCCGATTCAAAATCCATCTGCGTTTAAGTTCGGTAAAGGAAGCGACGAGCCCTGACGGCGACTTGGAAAATTTTCGAGAGCGCCAACAGCGCAACCCGAAGTATGGCGGCCCACTTGCCGCGGCGTTGTTCAGAGATGACTTCGAGGACGAAGGTTTCAACCGCTTCGGTCCAGGCTCGCAGGCGTTCGCACATCCGGAGTAAGTTTGCCAAGGAGCGCGACGCGAGGCAAGCAGGCAGGGATGTCCGGCGCGCAGAATGATCCCGCGAAAAGGTGTCCGATCCAAAATCCATTTGCGTTTAAGTTCGGTTCAGTAAAACTCCTCGGCGCATGAGCAAGACGAACAAGCTCGCCACCTGTCCACGCCTCGACCCGCTCGGCGTGGACAAAGACATTTCCGCTGCTGATCTCGTCGATCGAACTTTTCTCGCTTACAACGGCGGACGACTGCGCGAAGCGGCCAGATTGCTCGCCGAGAAAATGCTGCCCAACGACGGCTTCATCGGCATGAGCCTCACCGGCGCGCTGACGCCGGCGGGCCTCGGAAAATCGTGCCTCATCCCGCTCATGAGGGCCGGCTTCGTCGATTGGATCGTCTCCACCGGTGCGAACCTTTACCACGATCTGCACTACGGCCTCGACCTGGCGCTCTATCAGGGCTCACCGTTCCTGGACGACGTGAAACTGCATCGTGACGGCGTCATTCGCATCTACGACGTTCTCTTTCACTACAACGTGCTGCTCGACACCGACGCGTTCGTACGCGAAGTCATCCAGGGGACCGAATTCCAGCGCCCGATGGGCACCGACGAATTTCATTACCTGCTGGGCAAATACGTTCACGCGCGCAGCCGCCAGCTCGGATTGAAGGAGGCGAGCGTGCTCGCCACCGCCTACGCCTGCGGCATCCCGATTTTCACGAGCAGTCCGGGCGATTCCAGCATCGGCATGAATGTCGCCGCGATGGCGTTGCGCGGCTCGCGGCTGATGTTCGACGTGAACCGTGACGTGAATCAGACCGCCGCCATCGTCTATGAAGCGAAGAGCACCGGCCACAAGTCGAGCGTCTTCATCCTGGGCGGCGGTTCCCCGAAAAACTTCATACTCCAGACCGAGCCGCAAATTCAGGAAGTCATGGGCATCCCGGAAAAAGGTCATGATTACTTCCTCCAGTGCACTGACGCCCGTCCTGACACCGGCGGCCTTAGCGGTGCGACACCCGCTGAGGCCGTGAGCTGGGGCAAAGTTGATCCCGACACGCTGCCCGATTGCGTCGTTTGCTACACCGACTCGACCATCGCACTGCCACTGCTGACCGCCTGTTGCCTGAGCCGGGTGAAGCCGCGCCGACTGAAACGCCTCTACGATTGCCGCGAGGAAATCCTGAACAAGGTCAAAATAAAATATCTAAAAACCGGCACCGTGACGAAAATCAAGACGAGCCGCAAAATTGCCAAACGGGCGAGCAGTGCAAGTCTCGACAGAAGGTAGTCCTCCGGCGCCAGGCAGACCGGGTGGAGCAAACTGGTAAGTTGCGATTTCGGCCAAGCGCTGCGGCGCATCTGGATACCACCACCATCGCGGAAGCACGCCGCTCCCTCTCCCTGCGAGGCACGAGCGGGGAGAGGGGCACCTTCCATCGAATTGGCGCGGTTAATTGGAATCCCCTCTCCCTTACCCTCTCCCCA
>Ga0209056_10008500_pt1 | contig 10527 bp, 9 predicted proteins | sample GraSoiAngelo_114_FD_185876 | JGI IMG/M metagenome (GOLD analysis project Ga0209056, IMG submission 185876) | Grasslands soil microbial communities from the Angelo Coastal Reserve, California, USA - 14_0903_13_40cm (SPAdes) (version 2) | ecosystem: Environmental > Terrestrial > Soil > Grasslands ...
GACGGACGCACAACTGGCGGAGCGGCTGCCCGACGGTCACCGGAGCCCGCGCGCGGGCCGTCCGGCTCCTCATGGCCGACGAGCTCGACGAGGGCCGCCCGGTAGGTGAGCCGCCCGCGGGCCGACTGCCGCCGGGCCGGGTCGTCGGCCGCGAGGACCTCGGGGATCCCCGCGGTCGTGTCCAAGGCCACATTATAGTCGTTGGCGAACGGGGGGGTGCGCGAGTAGGATTCAGCTCGGCCGCATGGCTCGATCGAAGTTCGCATCTGCCGCAGCGTCCCTGGTGATCCGCCATGGCGCCGGCGACGATCGGGACGCGCATCGCCGCAGGCAAATCAGCCCCCGACGATATGCGGGATATTGCCTCGTGGTCTCTCTTGCTCTGATAGTCGTCAAGCTCTGGGTTGCGCATTACGTGCCTGCCAGTGCTGCGATGGCCGATGACCACGAATACCTCAACCGATCGATCTACGTCGTGCGGGGCGATCTGAGACTCACGGGCTATCCGTTCTCGCGGATAGAATATGGGCCGCTGTATCCGCTGGTCCTCTCGCCGTGGATGCTCTTCGCGAATCCTGCCGCCCGGCTCACGGTCGTCTTTGCGATCAACGCGACCCTATCGGCCACCGCTGTCTTCCTGGGATCCTTGATCGTCTTTCGTCTGACCCAAGTCACGTCTGTCCTCGTTCCCCTGTGCATCGCTGCCTTCCCACCGCTATTTCAGTTCAGCTTCTATGCGATGTCGGAGAACCTCGTCTTCCCCTTGCTCCTCCTCGTCGGTTGGATCATCGTCGACTTCGAGCAGTCGTGTCACAGCACGCTCAAATCCATCCTCCTCTTGCTGGCTGCGTTATTGCTTCCGCTCGTGCGGGTGCCCGGGCTGGCCGTCGCCCCGGCCTTGCCTCTGCTCGTGTGGATCAATAGGAACCGGATCCCGCGACGTGCTTCAGCAGCCTTCGTCGCGGCGCTCACCACCCTGGTGACCGCATCCTATTTCGTCGCCTACCGAGTCGCCATCGGAAGCCGGCGAGAGGAGGGTTATCTGTCGTCGCTCTGGGCCTTGGTTTCAGATGTCGACCGATGGCTGTTGCCCTTGAAGTCTGCGCTGAGTCAGATTGGATACCTCTTCGTTTCCACGGCGTATTGGGTCCTTCCGGTTTTCATCGTCATGGCCCTTCAGGTCCGTGGCGCGGTTGAAGACGCCCATCGGCGGCGGTGGATCAACTACCTCACGTACTCGGCAGTCGCCGGTGGAACATTTCTCGGCTTCGCCTTGGTGCATCTCCTCCCGGACGGCAACGGCGACGAGGCAAGGTCCATCTACGGCCGCTACAGCGATCCGACCGGCCTCCTCTTGCTCGTGGGCGGGCTCGCTGGCGTCCTGGTGCTGAAGCCGCCGACTGGCTTCCAGCGCCTCTTGCTGCAGGCCGTTGCGCCGGTGGTGCTGGGCTGGGTGCTCGGAGGGATAGCGGACCAGGAGTGGCTTCCGGTCAATCAGTGCGGCCTCTCCATCTTTGCCATGGGGAAGGCACCCCTCCGATGGCTGTTACTCGGGTTGGTGCTTGCGACGTTGGTGAATCAACTGACGGATAAGAAGCGTTGGTACGCTCCTGTCGTGCTGTCATTGTTCCTGATCTTTAGCCTCGTCAGTGATCGCCAAGGCATGGCCTATACAGCGCTCCGCGCCCGCAGGGTCTCATATCCCTTCGAGGCGAGCGAGTGGATCGCTGCACACGTACCGAGCGACGCTCGGATCGGGTATGATGCGCGCATTCTCAAGGTGCCGCTGCCGGGGATCCCCTTCAGGACGATGGAGTACGTCTACCCGGGAATGATGTTCCGAACTTACCCGCGGCCACCCGTGCTGGTGGAGTCAGCAAAGAACCTGCCGACCGTTGATTACGTCTATTCGTTGTTCCACCCCGCGACGTGGGAAGCGAAGGAGGAAGGCAAGTCCTTGGAGAGGGTCTGGAACAACAGGTGGTACGTCCTGTATCGGGTGAAGGGGCCAACCGCGTGACAGCGGGCCCGGAGGCCTGAGAACTCTGACGTCCCGGCGGATTCGAAGCGATCAGTCGAGCTGGTAGAGGCTCCGCCAGTCGACGTCGTCGCGGAGCGGGGGCTGCCGCTCCTTCTCCAGCACGCACGAGCCGAGCACGAGGGCGTCCATCTCGGTGCGCATGAAGCAGAGGTAGGCGTCCTTCGGCGTACACACGATCGGTTCGCCGCGGACGTTGAAGCTCGTGTTGACGAGCACGGGACAGCCCGTCAGCACCTCGAAGCGGCTGAGCAGCGCATGGTAGAGCGAGTTGGTCTCCCGGTGCACGGTCTGGATGCGCGCCGAGTGGTCGACGTGCGTCACGGCCGGGATCTCCGAGCGCGGCACGTTGAGCTTCTCGATGCCGAAGAGCCGCTGCTCAGCCTCGGTCATCGCGATGCGGCGCTCGCGGCGGACCGGCGCGACGAGCAGCATGTAGGGGGAGTCGACGTCGAGCTCGAACCAGTCCGCAACGCGCTCACGGAGCACGCTCGGGGCGAACGGCCGGAAGCTCTCGCGGAACTTGATCTTCAGGTTCATCACCGACTGCATGCGCGGCGAACGGGCGTCGCCCAGGATGCTGCGGTTGCCGAGCGCACGCGGCCCGAACTCCATCCGCCCCTGGAACCAGCCGACGACCTTCTCGTCCGCGAGGAGGTGTGCCCCGCGCTCGACGAGCTCGCCCTCCGAGAGCTTCTCGTAGACCGCGCCCACCGAGGCGAGAAGGCGCTCGATCTCGGCGTCGGAGAAGGCGGGCCCGAGGTACGAGCCCTTCATGCTGTCGCCTTCCGACACGTGGTGCCGGCCGTGGCCGAGCACCTTGTGATGGATGGCGAGCGCGACGCCCACCGCGCCGCCCGCGTCCCCCGCCGCGGGCTGGATCCAGAGCCGCTTGAACGGCCCCTCGCGCAGCAGCCGCCCGTTGCCGACGCAGTTGAGCGCCACGCCGCCCGCGAGACAGAGGTTCTCGAGACCAGTCTCGCGGTGCACGTGGCGCGCCATGCGCAGCATGATCTCCTCGGTCACCACCTGCACCGAGGCCGCGACGTCCATCTCGCGCTGCGTCACCTCGGACTCGGGGCGGCGGGGCGGGCCGCCGAACAGCCGGTCGAACGCGCCGTTGGTCATCGTGAGCCCGTGGACGTAGTTGAAGTAGTCCATGTTCAGCTTGAAGGAGCCGTCGTCCTTCAGCTCGACGAGCTTGTCGAAGATCGCGTCGGCGTAGCGCGGCTCGCCGTACGGCGCGAGGCCCATCACCTTGTACTCGCCCGAGTTGACCTTGAAGCCGGTGTAGTAGGTGAACGCCGAGTAGAGCATGCCGAGCGAGTGCGGATAGTGGAGCTCGGCCAGGAGCTCGAGGTCTTTGCCGCGTCCGACGCCGTACGACGACGTCGCCCACTCGCCGACCCCGTCCATGGTGAGCACGGCGGCCTCCGGGAAGGGCGACGGGTAGAAGGCGCTCGCGGCGTGCGACTCGTGGTGCTCGGCGAAGAGCACCGGGCCCTCGTAGCCGCCGAGTGCCTTGCGGATCTGGTCGCGCGTGAAGAGCTTCTCCTTGAGCCACACGGGCATCGCGGTCAGGAAGGAGCGGAGCCCGCGCGGCGCGACGCCGCAGTAGTTCTCGAGCAGGCGCTCGAACTTGAGGAGCGGCTTGTCGTAGAAGCCGACGTAGTCGAGCTCTTCCGGCCGGAGCTTTCCCTCGGCGAGGCAGTAGGCGACGGCGTGGCGCGGGAATGAGGCGTCGTGCTTCTTGCGCGAGAAGCGCTCCTCCTGCGCCGCCGCCACGATCTCGCCATTGCGGACGAGGCACGCCGCCGAGTCGTGGTAGTAGGCCGAGATGCCGAGGATGGTGGTCACGGGATCAGAACTGCCGCTCGTAGCGGGCCGGGTCGACGGGCTCCGGGGGGCGGCGGATCCAGTTGCTCGCCCGGCCGTCGCGCCACGACCGGTCGAGGGGATCGCGGATGCGCCGCATGACGAAGCCGATCGGGGCGAAGACGACATAGAAGAGGACGGTCAGGATGATGCGGCTGTTCACCTCGCCGAGGAGCGTCCCGGCACGCATCCACACGCGCTGGACAGGGGCGAGTACACGCGGCGCCATGAACGCGGGCGCCAAGAGGAGAACGCCGATCGTCCAGAGGACGAGCGGCGCCACGTCGTGGCCCCGCACGCGGCTCACGATGCCGAGCGCAAGGAAGACGCCGCCGACCGTGAGCCCGAAGCGCCGGAGCTCGACTGCGGAGAGTGGCTGCATGTGAGCCGGGGGCTCAGAAGAGGGTGTAGACGAACGGGGCGACCGCAGAGCCCTGGGTGAAGACGATCAACGCCCCGAAGAGCGCGAGCACGAGAACGATCGGGCCGAGCCACCACTTCTTGCGCACGCGCATGAAGGCCCACAGCTCTCCGGCCAGCGAAACGATGCCCGAACGTGCCACCGCTCACTCCTCAGTCAACGCTTACCCGCGCCTCGTCGCTCGTGTCAAGCATTGGAAAACCCGAGTCTTTCGAACAGAGCGCAGATCGCGATCGTCGACTCGCCGGCCACGTCGCTGAAGCGGGACCCCCGTCCCGTCGGCGGAGGAGCGTCACCGGGTGGTGACGACCAACGGCGGGGTCACGGTGCGGCTGCAGGGTGAGCCGAGCCTGCGTGTCGATGCGCACGCCACCACGGGCACTGTCATGGCGCGCCGGGCGATCGCCGCCCCCGAGAAGGCCGGCAACGCGCTTGCGGGCATCATCGGCGGGGGAGAGGGGGAGCTTCTGGTCCGCACCACGAATGGCGACATCACGATCGAATGAGATGAACCAGCACTACGTGCGGCAGCTCATCAAGGGCCACCGGATCGAAGTGAACGGAGAGGCGACCTATGCGGCGGGCGGCGCGCCGGACCGCCGACGCCGGACAGCGTGCGAAGTAGCGCACGCTCGAACGGCTGGAGACCCAGACGAAGCGCGAGCTGGACGACCTCCTCACCCGCGGCGGCGTCCCGGTGCGGGAGCGGAAGCTCGACCTGCACCTGGGCCAGATGATCGGTGCGGTCGTCGCCGCGCTGCCGCGGCGCCTCATGCCTCGCCTCGACGACGGAGGGGAGGCCCGTGGCCGTTCGCCTCAATATCACGATGGACGAGGATCTCTACCGGCGCCTCAAGGAGGAGCTGCCGCCGAAGCGCATCAGCGCCTTCATCAACGAGGCGGTCCGCGCCCGTCTCTTCCCGGACCGAAGGACCCTCGACGCGGCTTACAGGGCGGCGCGCCGCGAGCGCTGGAGGAAGCGGCTGGCCGAGGACTGGAAGCACACCGACGCCGAGGGCTGGCCGGCGTGAGGGCCGTACCCCGGTGTGGGGATGTGTTCTGGGTGGCGCTCGACCCTACTCGCGGCACCGAGATCCGAAAGACCCGACCTGCGGTGGTCATCTCCAACAACTCGTGCAATACCCACGGTGCCCGCTTGGTCGTCCTGTCGTGGCCACCGCCCGGGCGCTCGACCTGGCGGTGCTCACGGACGACGGACCGATCCGCCGCTCGGGCCTCGTGCGGCTGTGGCGCCCGTGAGCCCCGCCACGGCGTCACCCGCCTCACGCCACCGCCTCCTCGTACACCTGACGCGTCCGCCGGGCGGTCGCTTCCCACGTGAAGCGGGCGACCCGCTCCCGGCCGCGCACGGCGAGGGCGGCCCGGGTCTCCGGCTCAGCGATGAGGCGGGCGAGCGCGGCGGCGAGGAGGGATGCGTCCGAGCTCGGCACGAGCAGGCCCGCGTCACCCACGACCTCGGGAATGGAGCTCGTGTCCACCGCCACCACCGCGCAGCCGCTCGCCATCGCCTCGGCAACGGTGAGCCCGAAGCCCTCGTACTCGGACGCGCTCATCGCGACCTCGGCCACGGCGTAGAGCGCACCGAGCGCGTCGTCGGGAAGGGGGCCGAGCCAGCGGACGGCCGGCGGCAGCGCACGGAGCCAGGGTGGGGCATATCCGGGTCGTAGACGGCCGGCGATCACCAGCTCCCAACCGCGCGCGGCCGCTCCGGCCGTGACGAACGCCTCGATCACGCGCTCGACGTGCTTGCGCGGCTGCACCGTGCCGACACACGCGACCAGGTGCGGGCCGAGGCGATACGTCCGCCGCAGCGCCTCGACGGCCGCTGCCGGCGCCGATGTCGGCACCACCCCGAGCGGGATCGCCACCACGCGCTCGGGGGCGAGTGCGAAGCGGGCGACCAGCTCGCCGCGCGCGTGCTCCGAGTCGGCGATCACGCGCGCGGCCCGGGCCACGCTGGGCGGCACGCTGAGTCGCAGATGAATGCGCTGCGGCCAGGCGAAGGTCTCGGGGCAGGCGTAGACGGCCAGGTCGTGCACGGTGACGACGGCGGCGGCCGGCAGCCGCCAGGGGAGTACGTTCTTCGTCCCGTGATAGAGGTCGACCCGGCGTTCCGCGAGGAGCCTGGGGAGCCGGAGGTGGTCCCAGCCGAACTGGTGGTACGCCGTCCGGAGCGGCACGTGCACCACCTCAACCTCGAGCCCCTCGAACGCTTCCGGACGGTCGGTGAACACGACGTACTCGTGCCCCCCGGCGAGCGCGAGCGCTCGCACGAGCTGGCGCGCGTAGGTCGCGGGCCCGCCCAGGATGCCCGCCACGGCGCCGATCCCGATGCGCACGCGTCAGACCCTCGCCGACGGCGGAACGGCGGCCCCGGCGACGACAGCGGCGGTCGGCACGGATCAGGCGTCCGCGGCGCGCCGGACGGGCCGCGCCGCCGGCACGACGCCCAGCCGATCGGCCAGCAGGGCCCGCAGGGCAGCCGCCTGCCGCGCGCCTCCGAAGCGCTGCATCATGTGCGCCCGCGCCGCACGGCCGAGGCTCTGCGCGAGGAGCGGATCGTCGAGCAGGCGGACGACCGTTGCGGCCAGCGCCTCGGGATCGGCGGGCGGGCAGACGAGGCAGTGCTCGCCCGGCGCGAGCACCTCACGGAGCGCGGGCCCGTCGCGCGTGACGAGCGGGCGGCCGACCGCGGCGGCCTGGTAGACCTTGTTCGGCACCACCATCGCCGCCTTCTCGCTGGCGCCGAAGACGCCGAGCACCACCGCCGCGGCGGCGAGCTCGTCGGGAAGCGCGGGGAGCGGCACCGGATCGCGCCACGCGATCGGCGCGCGGGCCGCGGCGGCGAGCGTCTCGGCGCGGCGTCGCTCGGGGCCGGCGCCGACCAGCACGAACTCGGCCCGTGAACCGAGACGAGCTGCGGCCGCGACGATCGTCTCGACGCCGTGGAGCGGCAGGTAGCGCCCGTAGAACAGCACCCGGCGCTCGGTCGCGGTGGCGGCGCGCGGCTGGAAGAACTCCGGCTCCGCCCCGAGGTGCCAGACCGCCGTGCTGTCGGGACCAACGCCGAGCCGGGTCAGGTACGCCGCATGCGCCGCGGTGTCGACGAGGACGAGGTCGGCCGCCGCGAGGGCCGCGCGGTCGAGCGCGGCGAGCGCCCGCGCCCGGAGGCCCGCTGCGGGGAACACCTGGCGGTCCTCGACCAGCGTCTCGCTGAGCGTCACGAGCGGCGCGAAGACGAGCGCCGCCCGTGGCCGGCACAGGCGGCGGGCAAGTAGCGCGTCGAGCTGCCCGCCGAAGCCGACGACGACCAGCGGCGGCGGACCCGAGAGGGCGCGCCAGCGCCGGGCGAGCCGGCGCGCCGCGGCGGCGTACCGGGCGCCCAGGAAGGCGAGCGACGGCGGTCCGAAGTAGCGGCGGGGCTTGTTGCCCTCCTCTTCCCAGATCGGCTCGTGACATTCGACGAGCGCGAAGCCCGCGCCGGCCAAGGCCTCGCGAAGCAGGCGGTTGGCGCTGTGCGCGCGGACGTACGTGCCGAACAGGCACGCGGTCATCGCTGGCTTCGGCGGACCTCGAGCCGCTGGGGCGGCTCGCCGGCGAGCCGCACGACGTCGGGGCCGTCGCCCAGGCGCAGCTCGAGCTCGCGGACCCGGAACAGCGTGTCCTCGAGCAGCGAGCGGTTGTTGCCGATCAGGTCGGCCACCAAGCCGATCGAGATGGTCTGGAAGCCAACGATCAGGAGCACGGCGCCGAGGATCAGGCTCTGCACGTGCCCGGCGCCGTGGCCGAGGAGATAGAAGACGAGGAAGCGGACGCCGATCGCGCCGCCGCACGCCACGAGCAGCCCGCCGAGGCCGAGGAAGACCTTGAGGGGCTCGTAGAGCGCATAGATACGGATCAGCGTGGCGAGCGAGTGCTTCACGTACACGTAGAGGCTCGCGAAGAGCCGCGACGGGCGCCGGTCGGGATTGGGGGTGATCGGCACGTGTGCGATGGGGATGTGCTTCTTGCCCGCCTGGATCACGGTCTCGAGGGTGTAGGTGAACTTGGTGAAGACGTTCAGGCGGAGCGCCGCCCGCCGCGAGAAGGCGCGGAACCCGCTCGTCGCATCGGGGGTCGTCGTGCCGGAGAGCTGGCGCACGACCCAGCTGCCCGCGGCCTGGAGGAGGCGCTTGGTCGGCCCGAAGTGCGGCAGGCGGTGTGGCGCACGGTCGCCGACCACCATCTCGGCCTGGCCGCTGAGGATCGGCTCCACGAGGACGGCGACGTCTTCCCCGCGATACTGGTTGTCGCCGTCGGTGTTGACGATCACGTCGGCGCCGAGCTTGAGCGCCGCGTCGAGGCCGGCCTCGAAGGCGCGTGCGAGCCCGAGGTGCACCGGGAAGCGCAGCAGGTAGGTGGCGCCCGCCCGCTGCGCGACCTCAGAGGTGCCGTCCTCCGACCCGTCGTCGATGACCAGCGTCTCGACCGAGTCGAAGCCGGGGACCGAGCGAGGCAGGTTGGCGAGCGTCTCGGCGAGCTGCCCCTCCTCGTTGTAGCAGGGGATCTGGATGATCAGCTTCGCCACCGGCCGGAGGGTGTCACGCCCTCCCGAGGAGAGTCAATGTTCGTCGGGAGGAGCGATCCAGACGTCGAACGACATGACGCGTCCCGGCGGAGAGATGTTGCGGATGACCGCGCGCACGGGGCTGCCGTCGTAGGGCGCCATCCCGGGCGTCCCCGGTCCGCAGAAAGGCCCCCGCCGGAGCCAGGCCGCCCCGGCGAGCACCAGCGCCGCTGCACCGAGCGGGCCGAGCACTGCCGGGAACGCCCGCGCCCGCACGCCGCGCAGGACCGCGCCGGCGGCGAGCAGGGCCCCGAGAAGCGCCACCGGTGCGCCCGTTCGCCGGTGCCAGGGCGGCGGTCCCTGAAAGGGGTCGGTCCGGTCTCCACGGTTGCCGCCCGCTCCGTGGCCGCGGTCCAGGTCATTCCGGCCGTCGGCTTCCACGAGGTGGAGGAGCTTGTGTGCGGCCACGCTCTCGGCCGTCCGGAATCCGCCGACCGTCTCGTCGACGTGCCAGACGAGCAGGCCCTCGCCGGGCAGGCTCGAGTCGGCGCCGATCCGCTCCCGGTTCTCGAGGAGATAATACTCCTCGGGCCGCCGCGGCGACGCTGGGATCTTGATGACGCGCGGTGTCTCCTCGACTGCCGGCAGGCGGACGCCGCGGGCCGTGCGCTCGATGGTCTCGACGTCAGCCCAGCCGAGCCGGAGCTTCGACCATGCGCAGGGGTGGGGCGGGCGCTCACCGAGGCGGAGCCACGTGCCCTGCCCCATGAGTCCCCAGACCCCGATCCCTTCGTGCGGGGGTCCGCCCGGTGCGTACAGCTCGGGGAGGCCGAGGAGGTGGCCGAACTCGTGACAGAGGACGCCGAAGTTGCCGAACGGCGGCACTTCCTCCTCCGCGATGACGCACGCCTCGCGCAGCTGCGTGGCGCCGGGCGGGGGCGAGACGACGGTGTAGTTGGACCAGGGGTCGTCCGGGTCACCGCCTTCGACGTGCGACTCGCGGCCCGGCCCGGCGAAGAACACGACGAGCGCGTCGGCGCTCCGGAGCTCGGCCGGGTCGCTCGTCGCGGCCCCAAAAGCGGCCACCGCATCGTGAGCGAGCGCATCGGGGTGCTGGACGTAGGTGGCGCGTGCCGCCGGCAGGGTCACGACGGGCGAGCCGACCGTCGGACGGATGCTGAGCCGTCCGGCGGAGACCTCGCGGTAGTAGGCGACGAAGCGGTCCACCAGCCCCTCGAAGTACTGGCGCTCGTGGTCCAGCGGGCGGTCGGGGAAAGCCGCGACGACCACCAGGAGGCGAAGATCCCCGCGTGTCGGGGCGGCCCAGCCGGAGCCCGCGCCCAGGGCCAGCGGGAGCAGGGTCGCTAGGGGCAACAGTTTGACAGCTTGCAGGCCGTCTGTGAGAATCCGCCGCCGCACAAACTTCGGTCCCGGAGGGAGCTTCATGAAGGGAAGACTCGCCTGCTCAGCCCTGCTCGGAGCCCTCGCGGCGCTCGGCGTCCCAGGGTGCGGCGGTGGCCCGAGCGAGACGCCGAAGGCTCCCACAGCAACCACGGCGCCGGCGCCGCCTCCGGCGGCTGCAGGCGGACCGACCACCACCGCAGCGGGGCAGGCCGAGGAGGCCGC
>Ga0209056_10008501_pt1 | contig 10526 bp, 10 predicted proteins | sample GraSoiAngelo_114_FD_185876 | JGI IMG/M metagenome (GOLD analysis project Ga0209056, IMG submission 185876) | Grasslands soil microbial communities from the Angelo Coastal Reserve, California, USA - 14_0903_13_40cm (SPAdes) (version 2) | ecosystem: Environmental > Terrestrial > Soil > Grasslands...
AGGCGCCTACGAAAGAGCGATCCAAATGGCGCGATAATCTTTCCGATCATGCGCGGCTCGCTTACCCCTCTCACCTTAGTCCTCTCCCCTCGTCAGGGGAGAGGAGACTGTCGAAGAACGCGACCAAACGAATGCGCGTTACAACTTAGAGCGCCGACAACGAGTTCTGCCTCTCCCTTTGCAAGGGAGAGGCTACGATGAGGGTTGGAGATGAAGATTCTGCTCATTCAGCTCAAACGCATCGGCGATCTGATTTTGACCACGCCAGCGATTGCGGCTGTACGCGAGAAATTTCCGGACGCCAAGATAACGCTGGTGATTGCGCCGGAGTGCAAGGCACTCGCGCCAGCGATTGCTGGTGTTAACAAGCTGTTGGTCATGCCTCGCGGGCTTTCCGGATTTAGAGCAATCGCCGCGATTGGGCGCGGCAAATTCGATTACTGCGTCGATTTCACCCGGAACGACCGCTCGGCGTTGCTCGTTCTGCTCTCGCGTGCACGCAAACGGATCGTCTCGTTTCGAATCAAGGTCCGCTCAAAATTTCGGACGCGATTTTACAATGAGTTCGTCCAGCACCGGATGCGGGACATGCACACGATCGATTATCATCTCGCGCTGCTCGAGCCGCTTGGAATTTCCAATGTTTCACGCGCGGTCCGGTTGGAACTCCCGAAAAGCATGCGCGAGGCCGCCGACGAATTGTTGAGCGCGCCCAACATCAGAAGAGACTTCATCATTTTTCATCCCGGCTCGGCACGAGCTGAAAAATTTTGGAACGCGCAACGATGGGCGGAAGTGATCAATCACGCAGCCACCAATCATGATGTCGATCTGGTGTTGACCGGCGGATCGTTGCCGCTGGAGCAGGCGCACATTAGCGACATTAAGTCGAAAGTACACCACGAAATTGTAGATCTTTCCGGCAAAACCGACTTGCTCACGCTGGCCGCGTTGATCGCCAGGGCACACTTGTTGATCACGGTAGATTCCGCGCCGATGCATCTGGCGTCGGCATCGCGCACACCACAAGTGATCCTGTTTGGCCCGACCAATCCGTTTCACTGGCGGCCGCGGGAAAGTCCGGCGTTGATTTTACAGGGGACGTCAACATCGCCTTTTACCGAATTCGTGCCCAAGCAGCCCCGGTTGCCGATGAACCAAATCTCGACGGAGGGGGTGATCGGTGCTATGGAGACGCTGTTGTCGGCTCCGGCAACGTCGCCACCGTTATGAGCAAGGCAGAAGGCGCCAAAGTAAAACTCTCGTTCTGGGAAACCATGCGGACGGCATGGAGACCGTACCGGCGTCTCTACGGTTATGCCGGTCCCTACAAATGGCGTTTCGCTCTCGGACTCGCATTCGGCGTCGCCTACGGGCTGGTCAATTCAGTCTTTCCAATTGCGGTCTTTCAAGTCTCCAGTTTCGTTTTCCACGGCGCCGCGCCAAATCCTAAAGCGCTGATCGCGCATCACGAAATGTTAAACGTCGGCCCAAAAATCAATTCGATCGTTTGGGTTTGCCTTGCCATTCCAGTCGTGATGGCAATCCGGAGTCTCTGCTCCTACGGAAACACTTACTACATGAATTGGGTGAGCAACAAAGTCGTCAACGATGTTCGCAATCAGCTTTTCGCCAAAGTGATGCGCCATTCAATGGATTTCTTCAATCGAATGCAAAGCGGGTTTCTGATGTCGCGCATCGCCAATGACACTCGCAACATGCAACAAGCGCTGGCGAGCGTGAGCAGTGATGTTTTCAAACAGCCGATCACAATCATCGGCGCGGTCATCGTGCTTCTGCTGATGGATTGGAAATTTACCCTGGTGAGCCTTGTCCTCTTCCCAATTTGCATCATTCCCATCCGCATTTTCGGCCGGCGCGCGCGCGAAGCGGTGCAACGAGAACAAAGGGGCGGCGTTCTAATGTCGGTGACAATGCAAGAAAGTTTCGCTGGAATTCGCGTGATTAAATCGTTCGCACGCGAGGAACAGCAGGAAAAAATATTCCGACGCGGCGCCCAGCAATCATTTTCACAGACGATGCGCTCAGTAAGAGCCACCGAAGCGGTCGGACCGCTCGTTGAAATTATTGCCTCGGTCGGTGTCGGACTCGCGCTTCTCTATGTTTACGCGACGAACCTCAGCGCCGGCCGATTCTTCGGGCTGATCTCCGGTATTTTCATCATTTATGAGCCGATCAAAACGCTGAGCAAGCTTCACATCGTGATGCAACGCTCGCTCGGTGCGACGACCCAAATCTTTTCGATCCTCGATTCAAAGCCGGCGGTGCAAGACGCGCCAAATGCGGTTGAATTGGTTTCTTCCAAGGGCCGAATCGAATTTGAAAACGTAACCTTTCGCTACTCGACCGGTGTGACGGATGCGGTGCGCGATATCAACCTGCACATCGAGCCCGGTAAAACTTATGCGCTCGTTGGCGCGAGCGGCGCGGGCAAGAGCACTATTTTATCGCTCATTCTGCGGCTCTACGATCCAACCTCCGGCGCGGTGAAAATTGATGGCCACAATTTGCGCACGTTGACCCAAAAATCCTTGCGCGAGCAAATCGGCCTCGTCACCCAGGAAACATTTTTATTTCACGACACGATTTTCAAAAACATTCAGTTCGGTCGCCCCAATGCCACCTCGGAAGAAGTTTACGCAGCCGCGCAGACCGCGTTCGCTCACGAATTTATTCTGGGGCAGCCCGACGGCTATGACACCGTTATTGGCGATAAAGGCTGCCTCATCTCCGGCGGCCAGCAACAACGTCTGGCCATCGCGCGCGCGCTTTTGAAAAACGCGCCTATTCTCTTACTCGACGAAGCGACTTCATCACTCGATACCGAATCGGAAAAACAAATCCAGAAAGCGCTGGAGAAACTCGCGGCCGGGCGAACGGTCATCGCGATCGCGCATCGGCTTTCCACGATTCTGTCGGCCGACAAAATTGTCGTGCTTGATCACGGCAGCATTAAAGAAATCGGCACCCACGCTGAGCTGCTCGAAAAATCGGGTTACTATCGTCGCCTCTACGACCTGCAGTTTAATCAACCGACCGAAATGCGATCAGAAGCCGCATCCGAACCCGACGTGCTCGCCGAGGAGCTCGTTTAATTTGCCGCCGCCAAGAATGTAAGATCGACATCCAACCTCACCAATGCCCTTCAATTTCGATCTTCACACTCATTCGCTTTTTTCCGGCGACGGCGTTTCCACTCCGGAGGAGTTGATCGCCGCCGCGCGCGCGAAAGGTCTGCACGGCATCGCCATGACCGATCACAACACGTGCGACGCGGTGACCTACATGCTCGAAAAAGGTTTGATGCGTCTCGACGGCCAGCCGGTCGACGGCTTTCTGGTTCTGCCCGGTGTCGAAATCACGACGGCCGACGGTCACCTGCTTTGCATCGGCGCGGAGCTGCCTTATTTAAAAGGAAAGCCGGCGCGTGAGGTTTGCGAAATCATTCACGAGCGCGGCGGCCTCGCGATTCCGCCGCATCCCTACGATCTCTTTCGGGCCGGAATCCGATTCTCGGTCCTGGAGACGCTCCCGGTTGATGCGATCGAAGTTTTCAACGCTGCGACCACGTTGCGCCGCTACAACCGTTACGCGTTCAAGTACGCACAGATCCGGAATCTGCCCATGGTCGCTGCCAGCGACGCGCATCACGCCGCCGCTGTCGGCACGGCGTACACCATTTTGAATACGGAAGATTTTTCCGTGAAAGGAATTCTCGCCCAAATCCTCAAGAGCAACGAACTCAACCAAAGATACCTGACGCCTCGCGACAGCCTGCGCAAAACCTGGAACAACTGGTTGCGTCTTCGTCGCCGCAAAAAAATTCCAGAGCTTGCCGCGAAGGATAGCGGCAACGGCCGCTAAGACTTCTTCAGACAGAATCAACAAAATGCTTTTTATCTAACCCGAAACAATTCTGATTATTCTGTAAATCCTGTCTAAAAATTCTTTCCCATGGCCGCGTACGTAATTGTCGAAATCGAGATTATCGATCCCGTCGGCTTCGAGGAATACAAGAAGCGCGTCGTTCCAATTGTCGAAAAGTACGGCGGGAAATACATCGCCGTCAGTGATCAAGTCGAAACATTGGAGGGCGACTGGAAACCGAAACGGATTGTAGTCTTGAAATTCGAATCGCTAGAGCGCGCTCACGAGTGGTACAATTGCGAAGAATACCGCGAGCCCCACGAAATCCGCCGCCGCACCACAAAGACCAATATGGTCCTGGTCGAAGGAATGTAGGTAGACCATGGCCGCTTACGTGATTGTCGAAATCGAGATTATCGATCCCGTCGGCTACGAAGAATACAAAATACAGGCCGGGGCGACCGTTCACAAATACGGCGGTAAATATATTGCCCGCGGCGGCAAAACCGAAGTGCTCGAGGGCGATTGGAATCCGAAACGGATTGTCGTGCTTCAGTTCGAATCGATGGAACGCGCCAAAGAATGGCTGAACTGCGAGGAATACCGCGAACCGCGGAAAATGCGCCACAAAACCGTCAAAACGAACATGATCCTCGTCGAAGGCGTCTAGGGAACTGATAGGAGATTGCCTAACGCTTTCGGATCGGTCACCGGCGCTTTGCAGGTAAAATTTTCACAGACGTAGGCCGCGGATTTGCCGTCGATGGGCGACATGGCAGGAATCGCCTCGTTCTTTTCGGAAAAGAATTTCTGGCCTTCGCCACCATCGGCCAGAATGAGAATTTTCTTTGGCAAAAAATGTCGGCGCACTTCCGCCAGCAGGGCTTTTGTTGCATCAATATCGATCTTTCCGGCAATAATGATTTGGCTTGGCTTGCTTAAAGAGTAATCGACCGCAACCAGCATTTGCGGCATGGCACTGGCGAAATGCGAAAGAGTTGGCGCAAATGCGTCGATGGTTTTCCGAGCGCGTTCGTCCAGTTTCTTGTCATCCCGAAATTGGGCGAGTCGCAAGAGATTTAACGCCGCGATCGAACTCGCCGCCGGTTCAGCGCTGTCGTTATCATCCTTCATTCGCAGGACCACACTCTTGTCTTTGCCACTGGTCGAGAAATAGCCCCCAGCCTTTTCATCGAAAAACAATCGGTCCTGCGTTTCTTGCAGCTCGATCGCAAACTTGAGCCATTCGATCTCGAACGATGCTTCATAAAGATCTAGAGCTCCTTGGATAACGAAGGCGTAATCGTCGGCAAAGCCTTCGACATTGCTTCGACTTTCGCGGTAATTTCGAAAAAGCAGTTTGCTTTTTTCGTCGTAAAGATTTGAGCGCAGGAATTTTGCTGCTCGCGTCGCGCGTTCAAGATAACGCGGCTCATCCAAAATTTGCGCCGACCGGGCGTAAGCTGAAATCATCAAGCCGTTCCATGCCGCGATGATTTTGTCGTCCAGATGCGGGCGTGGCCGCTTGTTTCGGATGGATAGTAACCTTTCGCGGCTGCGGGCGAGCGATTGTCGCGCTTCGTCTTCGCTCTTTTTGAAATGCTTCGCCGTCTCGGCAATCGTGTGGCGCTCAATCAGAATGTTTTTGCCGCGGAATTCGTCCTGCGGATCGCTGCCTTCGGGCGTGTTCCCGTGCGGTTGAACTCCGTAGTGAAATTTAAATGCGGAGGAATCGCCGCCGAGCGCGGCGTCGACTTGTTTCTCGGTCCAAACATAGAATGCGCCTTCGCCGTGCTCGGGCTTTCCGTGTTCGAAAAGGCTGTCCGCATCTTCGGCGGAAAAGAATCCGCTGTTCTTTGAGGTCATGTCGCGCGCGACGTAATCCAAAATATCGCGAACGACGTCCGCGTACTGTGGATGTCGAGTGATTTGAAACGCGTCGAGGTACGCGCTCGCCAGCTGCGCCTGATCGTAGAGCATCTTTTCGAAGTGCGGAACGTGCCAGTAACGATCGACTGAATAGCGGTGGAATCCGCCGCCGAGATGATCATGCATTCCACCGGCAGCCATTTTGCGCAGCGTGACCAAATCCATTTCCAGCGCATGTTTGCCTGATTCGCTCTTCGGATCGCGGTCGTAAAATCGCGTTAGAAAATTCAGCGCGACCGGACGCGGGAACTTCGGCGCAGTGCCGAACCCGCCTTCTTTGTCGTCGAAACTCCGAGAAAGCTGCTCGTAGGCGGTTTGAAAAAGTTGATTGTCGATCTTGGCAGCCGCTTCCGGCTGCGCGTTCTGCGATTCGCGAAGGGCTTCCACAATTTTGGATCCCTGCTCGGCAATTTTTTCATGGCCTTGCTTCCACGCCGCCGCGATTCGCTCCAATACCTTCGTAAACCCGGGCTGGCCATATCGATCTACTGGCGGAAAATAAGTTCCGCCGACGAACGGTTTCAGATCGGGCGTGAGCCAGACACTCATCGGCCAACCACCGCCGCCGGTTGTCGCTTGGACGAAGGTCATGTAAACGCGATCGACATCCGGCCGTTCTTCACGATCGACTTTGATGTTCACAAACTCGCGATTCATGATTGCGGCTGTCTCTTCGTTCTCGAACGACTCGTGTGCCATCACGTGGCACCAGTGACAGGTCGAATAACCGATCGAGAGAAAGATCGGTTTGTTCTCGCGACGGGCTTTGGCGAATGCTTCTTCGCCCCACGGATACCAATCGACCGGATTATGCGCGTGCTGAAGAAGATACGGCGACTTCTCGCGCGCGAGTCGGTTCGTGTGCGCCGGGTTAGCCGGTTGAATTTCCGCGGCCATGGGAGTTGGTGTCACTGATCAGCATCTTGTCATTCCGAACAAAAGTCGAGGAATGGGCGAGTGGGATGAGCGACATGGACGGTTGCGTCGCTAGGGTAGCGGCGAGAGAGTCGGGGGACGAACGAGTTCAATCGCTAACTATTTCAGAAATATCTAGAGATGTCTCCACTTCGGTCGACATGACAAAGGATGGATAACACCCAGCTCGCTTTCCTTTGTCTCGCGATCGCGGTGATCGCGTTCCTTTATTCATCCGTTGGGCACGCGGGCGCGTCGGGGTATATCGCGACCATGACCTTGTTTGGACTTGCCGCGACCGTCATTCGACCGACGGCGCTGGTCCTGAACATTCTCGTGGCAACGATCGGTTCATTTCAATTTTGGCGGGCCGGTCATTTCTCTTGGAAATTATTTTGGCCATTCGCGCTGCTCTCGGTTCCGGCCGCATATCTCGGCGGTTATATCCAACCCTCGGCTTCAATTCTAAGAATCTTGATCGGACTGGTGCTGCTTTTCTCAGCTGCGCGATTGATCTTTCGCCGTGGCGATCCCGCCGAGACAGTCGCTCCATCGAAACCAACGGCCGTAGGCGTTGGCGCAGGCTTGGGATTTCTGTCCGGCCTGACCGGGACTGGTGGCGGAATTTTTCTCACGCCGCTCCTTTTATTTTGCCGGTGGGCACATATTCGTCAGGCGGCGGCGATGTCGGCCGTCTTCATTTTGGTGAATTCAATCGGCGGACTGGTCGGATATTTCACGGCAGTTCGCTCCCTCCCGGTGCTCGGACTTTATCTAGCCATCCCAGCTATCATTGGTGGAACGATCGGATCACATTTAGGCAGCCGACGTTTTCCCGTCCGCGCGATTTCAATTCTCCTCGCGATCGTCCTCGCGATTGCTGGAACCAAACTAATTTTTACGAGATGACAATTCTACCTTCGGGGCGTTCTTGGGCGACCACGGATTCACTTTCAAACCGGAGTCGGTGATTTTCTCTCGCGTGGCCCGTAAAAGATCGACCAACGCCAAAACATCGAGCGCGTGATGTCGCGGACCGAATTTCGACAAGTTTTTTTCCGCCAACTCGAAGAGTTTAACGGCCGGGCGCAAACGCCGGCTGTGCTTTGCGTGCGTTGGGTGTTCGAAGTTCTTTTGGAGATGGACGAAAGCGCCCGCCGCCTGAATCAGTCCTTTGAAGAAATTGTCGTCCTCGGCGTCGCTATTCAGCCAAAGCTGTTCCAGCACATCGTGCGCTTCGTAGTAACGTTGCTCGTTCCAGCAGCGAAAAAACGCGCGATAAAATGGATGGGTCGCTACGTCGCCGGAAGGATCGACCTCGTCGCCTTCAAGCTCGCGGACAAACTGCGAAATCCTCTCGCCTTTGCTCATGGAGGGCTTAATTTCATCATGCCGCAGATGATGGGCAAACCGACTTTTCCGGAGGGTCACGAAAGCTCGCCACGGCGAGTCCGTCCGTTGGCGGACGTTCGAGACCGCAGCCAAGAATGACACCGGTTGCGCTGGGAATCGTTCTCGTCGCGATCGCCGCGCTGATTTTTGTCTCCGCGCTTTTTTCCGGCCTGGAGACCGCGCTTTTTTCGCTCCGGCCGCACCAATTACGCCGGTTGGAACAAAATCACCCTGCGCTCGTCAGTTTCGTCCAACTTTTTCGAGATAAGCCCCGGCGCGTCCTGAACGTGCTCCTGCTCGGCGATGGGCTGGTCAAAGTGCCGCTGGTCGTGCTTTGCCTTTTCTTACTTTGGCGCGGGCCGCTCGCCGGACATCTGCCGCAATGGGTCGCCGCGATTCTGATCTTCGCCATTGTCATCTTGCTCTGCGATCTGGTCCCAAAACTGATCGCGCTCGCAGCGCCCTACCGGCTTTCCACCGTCGGCGCTTTTGTGCTTCAGGCGTCCGTCGGATTACTCGATCGCGTCGGGCGGATACTCGAGAGCGTTAGCACGGCGATCGTTGATCTACTCACACCGCAGCGTCTGCGCACGCGTGCGCGCTTGAGCGACGAAGAACTCGAGACGCTGGTCGAGATTGGAGAGGAAGAAGGGACGCTGCACGAAGCCGAGGGCGAGATGATCCAGGAGATCATTAAGTTGGGCGACAAAACAGCGAAGGATTGTATGACGCCGCGAGTCGAAACGTTTGCTCTGGCGGACGAGCTCACAAATGAACAGGCAATCGCGCAGTTAAAAGAGAAACGCTACCGCCGCGTTCCGGTTTATGCCGATACGCCGGACAACGTTGTTGGCATCATCGATGTCAAACTGTTCCTGCTCGATTCGTCCGAACATTACACCGAGTCCTTGCTGGCCCCGTCGTTCGTGCCGGAGACGATGCGCGCGCTCGATCTGCTCAAACTTTTCCTGACCCATCCGCAATCGCTCGCAATTGTGGTCGACGAATTTGGCGGCACCGAAGGAATTATCACCATGTCGGACATCGTTGAGGAAATTCTTAGCGGCGCGGCGCCGCCCCGCGGAGAGGTCGATCTCTACATTGAGCCGCTCGAAGATGGAAAGTTTCTGGTCAGCGGTCACGCACGCCTCGACGATTTGCACGAGCATCTCGGCTTTGAATTGGAAGCAGACGGAATCGACACCATCGGCGGTCTGGTCTTCAACCGGCTCGGCTATTTGCCACAAGCCGGCGCCAAGATCGAATTGCCGCGACTGGCGGTCACGGTCAGGCGCACGAGTCGAAAGCGAATCGAGGAATTGCTCCTCGAAAAGACCACCTGCCTCGAAGATCAACCGGACGCTAACACCGCCGCCGCATGAAAGATTTTTTTATCATCGGAGGTTGCTGGGCGGTTTCGTTTCTCTTCAATGGAATCGAAGCGGGACTGACCTCAATCGATCCAGTCCGATTGCGTCATCACGTAAAATTGAACCGGCCGGCGGCGGTCCGACTTGATCGATTATTGAAGACACCGGAGCGGTTGCTGGTCACGGTCTTGCTGATCACAAATCTCGCCGACATCCTCGCGTTGCTTGTGATGACGCGATTTCTCGTTTCCAGATTTGCTGCGACGGGCTTTTTCCTGGCGGTAGTCATCGCGTTGCCGGTCTATCTTTTCGTCCTTAGCGTTTTGCCGAAGTCGCTCTTCCGTCGGTTTCCTTTTCGCGCCCTTTCTCCACTCGCCCGCCTTCTTGAAATAGTAATGGCAGCGCTCTGGCCAATCGTGGCAACTGGTAAACTCATTGGCCGCCTCTTCTTGCCGGCGCAAAAGAAACGCGCTCGTCTTTTCGCTGCCCGCGAGGAATTGAAGCAGATCACGACACAAAGCGAACGCGAAGGTTCTCTTACGGCGACCGAACGCGCGATGATCCATAACGTGGTCGATTTTCAAAACGTGACTGCGCGTGATGTGATGAAGCCATTGTCGAGAGTCGCCAGCTTGAGGCCGGACTCACCGATCGAAGATGTATTCAGCGTCAGCCGTTCGACCGGGTTCGACCGCTTACCCGTGATCGGCGCCAACGGCGATGCGGTCGGTCTGGTGAATGTGCTCGATATTTTGCTCGATAGAGATCACCCGCGGTCGATCAGCCGGTATATCCGGCGAATGGTGACGGTCCAGGAAAGCGAACCGGCCGCGCGCGCCGTTCAGCGATTGCGGGCTGCGCGGCTTGGCCTGGCCGCGGTCGTCGATCAAAAGAGAAATTTGATCGGTGTCGTCACGAGTGAGGACCTGATCGCGCGATTGGTTCGCGCATGAATTATTAACCCGGCTCGGCGTCCGCAAGCTTCGCAATTCCGTCACGCTTTAATCGGAACACAGTCCATTCATCCATCGA
>Ga0209056_10008504_pt1 | contig 10525 bp, 9 predicted proteins | sample GraSoiAngelo_114_FD_185876 | JGI IMG/M metagenome (GOLD analysis project Ga0209056, IMG submission 185876) | Grasslands soil microbial communities from the Angelo Coastal Reserve, California, USA - 14_0903_13_40cm (SPAdes) (version 2) | ecosystem: Environmental > Terrestrial > Soil > Grasslands ...
GCCGCGGCGCTCCTGCTCGACTCTCGCCGTCCCACCGGGCCGTCCGAGAGCCAGGGGAAAGATCCCGTGCACCGGCCGTGGGATCGAGGCGCTACGCCTCTGGCGTGAAGACCCTGAGACCCGAGAGCAGCTGACGGCGGGTCGCGTGACATTCATCGATACATGAAAACACTAGACGCAACTCCGGCGAGAGACACGGCGCCTAAGAACGGGAAAATCTGGATCGATCTGGAGAACTCCCCGCATGTGCCGTTCTTTGCGCCCATCGTCGAGCAACTTCAGAGGCGCGATTATTCGGTGTTCCTGACCGCACGCGACTGTTTCCAGGTGCGCGAGCTCGGCGATCTGTTTCACCTGGACTACAAGCTGATCGGCCGCCACTACGGGAAGAGCAAGATCCGCAAGGTGGCGGGCTTGTTTGTACGGGCGTGGCAGTTGATGCCAACCGTCATCACGGAAAAGCCTGATCTGGCAGTGTCCCATGGTTCGCGTTCGCAGCTGATCGTAGCGACGTCACTGAGAATTCCTTCTCTCTTCATCACCGATTACGAGTTCTCGAAGGATCTGGGTTGCATCCGTCCCACGTGGATGATGTGTCCGGAGGTGATTCCGAAGACGGCCCTTCGGAGTACCCCGACGCGGATCCTGAAATACCCGGGCATCAAGGAAGATGTCTATGTCCCGCGGTTCGTGCCGGACGCCGGCATCAGGCGTCAACTCGGCCTGAACGACCGGGACGTGGTCGTGACTGTCCGCCCTCCGGCGACTGAAGCTCACTATCATAACCCCGAGAGTGATGGACTCTTCGAGAGTGCGATCGAGTGTTTGAGCAAGGACCCCGACGTGAAACTTGTCGCGCTTCCTCGAAATCAGAACCAAGCCGTCTTTCTGAAGGAACGGTGGTCCCATCTTTTCTTGAGCGGAAAGCTCCGAATCCCGGAGCATGTCGTCGATGGGCTGAATCTGATTTGGCACTCGGACTTAGTCATCAGCGGGGGCGGCACCATGAACCGCGAGGCCGCGGCCCTCGGTGTCCCCGTCTACAGTACTTTTCGCGGCAAGATCGGCGCCGTCGATCACTATCTCAGCGCGATCGGTCGCCTCGTGCTACTGGAGAGTGTGCGCGATGTAGAAACGAAGATCCACGCGGTCCGGAGAGATCGATCCGTCAAGCCGCAGGATGGTAGCGGCACCGCCCTGGGGAGCATCGTCGAGCAAATCGTCGCGATCATGAACGCGAAATCTCCCGTGCCCCGATGAAGATTCTGACTGTCGTTGGCGCGCGTCCCAATTTTATGAAGGCGGCCCCGATCATCGCGGCGATCAACGAGCACAATGAGCGGATTGCGACGCACCCGACGGAGCAGCGGAAACGGTCAGGCGAAAGGATCCAGCACATCCTCGTCCACACCGGTCAGCATTACGACGACCTCATGTCTGGTTCCTTCTTCGCCGATCTCAAGCTTCCTGCTCCCGATGTTCACCTCGGCGTGGGCTCGGGGTCCCACGCAGCGCAGACTGCGGAGATCATGAAGAAATTCGAAGGGGCGCTGGCGGTGGAGAGGCCTGACGTCGTAGTGGTGGTCGGGGATGTGAATTCGACCCTCGCCTGTGCCCTGGTTGCTGCCAAGATCACCTTCGACTCCGCCGGATCGAGGCCGCTGATCGCTCACGTCGAATCTGGGTTGCGCTCCTTCGACCGGTCGATGCCTGAAGAAACGAACCGCGTGCTCGTCGATCACGTGGCCGACCTCCTCTTTGTGACCGAGGACAGCGGATTTCAGAATCTGCGGAACGAAGGGGTCGCGGCCGATAGGATCCACTTCGTCGGCAACACGATGATCGATTCTCTCCTTGCCTTCAAGGAGAAAGCTGACGCGTCGACCATATTAGAGGACCTGGGGCTTGTCACAGAGGCGGAGGAGAAGGGTGCGGGCGACTCAATCACGCGCTACGCCCTGCTGACCCTGCACCGACCGACCAACGTGGACCATCGAGATCCCTTTTTGAGGATCCTCGCGGGCCTGGAGGAACTGGTGGCCCAGGGGCCCGTCGTCTTTCCCGCCCATCCTCGCACACAGCGACGAATCAAGGAGTTTGGCCTGGAGCCGCATCTCGCACTCAACGGGATGGGACGTCGCGGAATCATTCTCATCGATCCTTTGGGTTATTTGGATTTTGTCTGTCTCATGAAACACGCGGCGCTCGTCGTGACCGACTCGGGTGGCATACAGGAAGAAACGACCTGCCTGGGGATTCCCTGCATCACGGTCCGGGAGAACACGGAAAGACCCGTCACCGTGGAGCACGGGACAAATACAATCGCGGGGACCGAGCCAGAGCGAATCAAAGACGCGATCCGCCGGCAAACTGGGAGGAAACCCACCAACGGCCCGCCGAAAAAATGGGACGGCCAAGCCGCCGCACGCATCGTAGCCATTCTGCTCCGTGCGCACGACAACGGCGCCAGGACCCGTTGATTTATGCAGGAGAGACTGCCTGCCTACGTGCTGATCACACCCGCGCGAAACGAAGTGGCGTATATCGAGAACACGATTCGATCAGTCATCGCTCAAACGATCCTTCCGGTCCGCTGGGTCATCGTCAGCGATGGTTCCACGGACGGCACCGACGAGGTAGTGAAGAGATATGCCGCTCGGCACGATTGGATCGAGCTGGTGAGAAGACGGGAGCGGCCAGAACGACATTTCGCGGCTAAGGTGGATGCCTTCAACGCTGGGTACGACAAAGTGAAGGATCTGAAGTACGAGGTCATCGGCAACTTGGACGCGGACGTCTCGTTCGAGGAAGATTACTTGGCGTTTCTTCTGAGCAAGTTTGCTGAGAATCCCAGACTAGGAGTGGGTGGTACTCCCTACCGGGAGCGGAATGGTCCGACGTACGACTATCGGTTCAGCAGCATTGAGGATGTATCGGGCGCGTGTCAAATGTTCCGGCGGGAATGTTTTGAGGTAATTGGGGGAATCGATGTCATCGCAGTCCTCAGTGCACGTGCCCAAGGGTGGCAGACGCGAACATTTGTCGAGAGGGCGTGTCTACACCATCGTAGGAGCGGAAGCGCGCAGAATCCGGGTATTCGCGAGAGACTTCACAGGGGGCGCAAGGACTATCTTCTTGGTAGTCATCCCGCGTGGGAAGTGTTTCGGAGCGCGTATCAGATGAAAAACAGCCCGTATATCCTCGGAGGAGTCCTGATTCTCATCGGGTATCTCTGGGCCATGCTCCGTCGCGTCGAAAGAACGATTCCTCAGGAACTCATCGACCTCCGGCGAAATGATCAGATGCAACGACTGAAGTGGATCTTCCGTCGTGGGCTACGCTCCAGTCCATGACCGAGGCGGAGCACTGGAGCCCTTTTACTTCTCCGAGCAACATCGCCAGAAGGGTGCGATGGACTGCGATTCTATAATCGGGCCAGATGATCCGATTTTGATAACGGGGGCCACCGGGTTCATTGGGTCCAGACTTGTCGCAAGTCTGCTGGATCGCGGATTTCGTAACCTGCGTTGTTTTGCCAGGCCCTCCAGTGACGTGACGGCGGTAGAAGCCATCACTAGCCGCCGTCGCGAAGGAACACGAATTGTAGTGCTCAAAGGAAATCTTCTTTCCCCCGAGGACTGCGCAGTTGCTACTGAGGGCGTGGCGGTTATCTTTCACTTGGCCGCCGGCCGAGGGGAAAAGTCCTTTGCCGACGCGTTCATGAACTCTGTGGTCACGACACGAAATCTTCTCGAAGCTAGCCTGCGGCACACCTTGCTGCGCCGCTTCGTCAACGTCAGTTCCTTCACGGTTTACACCAACAGGCAGAAACCGTGTCGCGGACTGCTGGATGAATCGTGCCCGGTTGAGACAAATCCCGCGCTCCGCGGTGACGCCTATTGCTTCGCAAAGGTCAGACAAGAGGAGGTCGTCACCGAGTATGGGAACCGGTGTGGGGTCCCGTACGTCATCGTCAGGCCCGGGTATGTCTACGGTCCGGGCAATGAGGGCATTACTCCTCGGGTGGGGATCGATACCTTTGGGGTCTTTCTCCATCTCGGCGGTTCCAACACGATACCGTTTACGTACGTTGACAACTGCGCCGAGGCGATCGTGCTTGCGGGACTGAAAAGAGGAATCGAAGGCGAGGTGTTCAACGTCGTGGACGATCATCTTCCGACGAGCAGAAGGTTTCTGGCTCTGTACAAGCAGAATGTAAAACGCTTCGCATCAATCTACGTTCCCCACGTTGTAAGTCTTGCGCTCTGCTGTTTGTGGGAGAAGTATTCGGAGTGGTCAGAGGGGCAGTTGCCTCCCGTTTTCAATCACAGGAAATGGCATGCCAACTGGCGGAAAACACGCTACAGCAACGAGCGAGTGAAGGCTCGGCTGGGCTGGACGCCAAAGGTGCCGACGGCCGATGGATTGAGGCGTTATTTCGAGAGTTGCAGAAATAGGATCCGACATGCTTAAAGTTGCCATCGTTGGATGCGGCAAGATCGCAGATGCTCACGCGGCGCAGATCCAGAGGATCAAGGGATGCGAGATCGTCGCGGTCTGTGATCGGGAGCTACTGATGGCACGGCAGCTCTACGAGCGGTTTACCGTCAAGCGCTATTTCAGCGACCTGACTGAACTTCTGAACGACACCCGGCCGGATGTTGTTCATATCGCGACACCGCCTGATACCCATTTCGATATTGCGAGGCTATGCCTGAACTGGGGATGCCACGTCTACGTGGAGAAGCCAATCACACTGCGCAGCCGCGAGGCCGAAACACTCATCGAACTCGCCAATGAAAAGGGGCTTAGGCTTACAGCCGGACACGATGATCAATTCAGCCACGTGGCGCGGCGCATGCGAACGCTAGTCGAGAAAGGCTACCTGGGCGGTGCTCCGGTGCATATGGAGAGTTATTACTGCTACGACCTCGGGCAGCCCGGTTACGCGCCAGCACTTCTGGGCGACAGGAAACACTGGGTCCGCAGATTACCGGGGAAGTTGCTGCATAACATCATCAGCCACGGCGTGGCGCGGATCGCGGAGTTTCTGACCAGCGATTCGCCTCGGGTGATCGCATATGGCTTTGTAAGCCCCCTCCTGAAGAGGATAGACGAACACGAGATAATCGATGAACTCAGGGTGATCATTAGCGATGAGGAGGGCACCACAGCCTATTTCACCTTCTCGTCGCAGATGCGTCCGTCGATCCATCAGTTTCGAGTCTATGGCCCGAAAAACGGCCTCATTCTTGATCAGGATCATGAGACGTTGATCAGACTCCGAGGAGGGAGGTTCACGAGCTACGTCGAGAATTTCATCCCGCCAGTGATATTTGCGGAAGAGTATCTCGGGAACGTGATCAGGAACGCAGGGACTTTCCTCGCAAGGGACTTCCATATGAAGTCAGGTATGAAGTATCTAATCGAGGCTTTCTACCGTTCGATTGTTCAAGGGGCGCGGGTACCCATACCGTATCGGGAAATCCTGCTTACCGCCAAAATTATGGACGGCATCTTCGACCAGCTCGCTGCGCAACGGTCACAGGCTGAGCTCGAATCCCGAGTCCAAGACGAGATCGTAACGCGGTGAGTCGCGAAGCGAACGCCCTCCCGGCACCATTCGGCGCCCGTTCTCTGTCTTCCGGTCTCCTCATCGTGAACGCCGACGATTGGGGACGGGAGTCCCAGACCACGAATGCGATCCTCGATTGCGCTCTGCGAGGAGCGGTCTCCGCCGTGAGCGCTATGGTCTTCATGGAGGATTCGGATCGGGCCGCGGCGATCGCGCGAGAGCGCGGCATAGAAGCTGGTCTCCATATCAATTTTACGACGTTGTTTTCAGCGCCAGGATGTTCCGCAGAGCTCGTGAAACGCCAGCAGGAGCTAGCTCGGTACTTGCGGCTTCGCCGCTTCGCTCAAGTCGTGTTCCATCCGGGGCTCATCCGCTCTTTCGAGTACGTCGTGGCGGCCCAAGTCGACGAATTTCGTCGTCTCTATGGAGCAGCGCCAGACCGCCTCGACGGCCATCATCACATGCATCTCTGCGCAAACGTGCTTATCGGAGGCCTCCTACCGCCCGGAACTCTCGTGCGACGGAACTTCTCTTTTAAACCTGGTGAGAAGAGCCTATGGAACCGTCTCTACCGCCGGTTCATTGACAGCACGCTGGGCCGGCGGCACCGCCTTGTCGACTTCTTCTTCTCTCTGGCGCCGCTCGAACCTCCGAGTCGCGTGCAGCGGATCTTCTCCCTGTCTCGGGACTTTGTCGTCGAGGTGGAAACGCATCCTATTCAGCCCGAAGAATACCGATTCCTTGTCGGAGGGGAGATTTTCCGGCGGGCGGCTGAAGCCCGGATCGCCCCGCCTTCGGCAATACTCCGGCGCGCGGGCCCGGGAAGCGGAGGCAATTCATGAAGGTTTGCGGCAAAGACATCAGGGTCCAGGGAGGCATCATCCGGATCGCCCGCCTCGAGGGGGACGGGTACGAGTTTGTCGAAGATCCGCAAACGGCGCTTGCTGAGCTCCGAAGATCCGGAGTTCGAACGGACCTCTTCACATTCATGCAGAAGTTGCCGCACACGACGCCAAAATATAGGTACCCCATGGAGTGGGACAACGTAGCGGCCCTGGCTGTTTCCACCTTCGACCATTGGTGGACGCAACAGATTGACTTCAGGGTCCGGAATAAGGTCCGAAAAGCCGAGAAGAAGGGAGTATCGATCCGAGAGGTACGTTTCGACGACACGCTCGTTCGGGGGATCTGGGAGATCTACAACGAATGCCCGATTCGACAGGGGAAACCGTTTTGGCACTACGGAAAAGATCTCGAGACCGTTCGCACGGAGGCTGGTACTTTCCTCGAGCGCAGCGTTTTCATCGGCGCGTTTCTCGGAGAGCGCCTAATTGGTTTCGTGAAGCTGGTCAGCGACGATCATCAAGGGCAGGCGGGCCTTATGCATATCCTGTCCATGATCCGGCACGGGGATAAGGCGCCGACGAATGCGCTGATCGCCCAAGCAGTGCGGTGCTGCGCCGAGCGGGGAATCCCTTACCTTGTGTATTCGAGGTTCGCATTCGGAAGGAAGCAGCGCGACAGTCTCAGTGACTTCAAGCAATATAACGGATTTCGGCGGATCGAGCTGCCTCGCTATTACGTCCCCTTGACTCCGACTGGCTGGGTCGCCCTCCGCCTTGGCCTGCATCACAGGCTCGCGGACCGGATGCCCGAACCAGTACTCGCCCAGCTCCGGAGGGTACGGAACCTCTGGCACGGCCGAAAGTTACAGGTCGCGAAGCAACCTCTCTGAGGAAGACCATGCCAGGAATTGTCGGTCTCATGACAAGAATGCCGCGCGAACGGGCGGAGCGAGAGCTTCTTCGCATGCTCGACGCCCTTCGCCACGAGAACTTCTACGGGACAGGTACGTGGGTGGACGAGTCGCTCGGCGTGTACGTCGGGTGGACCGCTCGGAAGGACTCCTTCTCCGACGGTATGCCCCTGTACAACGAACGGGATGATGTTCTCGTCTTTTCCGGAGAGGAGTTCCCGGAACCGGGCACCGAGCGCCGTCTCAAGGAGCGAGGGCACCGACTTGAGACGGCAGGGCCCTCGTATCTTGTTCACCTTTACGAGGAGGATCCCTCTTTTCCCGCAGGGCTGAACGGACGCTTCCACGGTCTCCTAACGAACCGAACGCGTGGAACCGCGATGCTCTTCAACGACCGGTACGGGATGCACCGGATCTACTATCACGAGTCGAAGGACGCCTTTTATTTCGCCGCGGAAGCTAAGGCGATCCTCGGGGTACGTCCTGACCTCCGGCGGGCGGACCCGCGAGGACTGGGCGAGTTCGTCGCCTGCGGCTGTGTCATGGAGGATCGAACGCTCTTCGAGGGCGTGCACGTACTACCGGGCGCTGCAGCGTGGGTCTTCCGGAACGGCCCGGTTGCGGAGAAACGATCGTACTTCCAACCCCGGGAATGGGAGGACCAAGGCCACCTGGAGCCGGAAGCATACTACAGGAAGCTCCGCGAGATCTTTTCGAGGAACCTGCCTCGGTATTTTGAAGCGCGGGAGCGTATCGGGATGTCCCTGACTGGGGGACTAGACACTCGCATGATCATGGCTTGGCAGAAGTCTCTCCCGGGATCCCTCCCCTGCTACACCTTCGGGGGGATGTTCCGCGACTGTCAGGACGTTCTCGTGTCTCGGCAGGTTGCCCGCCTGTGCGGCCAGTCCCATGAAGTGATCCCGGTGGGGCGGGAATTCCTCTCACGCTTTGCCCACTACGCCGAGCGCTCGGTATACCTCACGGACGGATGCGTCGATGTGAGCCGTTCCCCCGACCTCTACATCAACGAGAAGGCACGGGAGATCGCTCCAGTGAGAATGACGGGGCTTTACGGCGGGGAGGTGCTCCGGCAGGTCCGGGCTTTCAAGCCGGTGGAGCCTTTGCCCGGGCTATTCCGTCCAGAGCTTCTCTCCCACGTGTACGCGGCGCGGAAGACATACGCCCGGCTGATTCGGGGGCACCCGCTTTCCTTTGCAGTGTTTCGCCAGGCTCCCTGGCACCACTATGGGTCTCTCGCACTCGAGGAGACTCAGCTCTCCATGCGGTCACCGTTTCTCGACAATGACTTCGTCAGAACGGTCTTCCTCGCGCCGGCTGCAGCCTTCGCGAACAACGACATATGTTTGCGGTTGATCGCTGACGGGGATGAGGCTCTCCGGCGGATCCGGACCGACTGCGGACTCGGCGGGCGTCGCGGACGTCTTTCCGCGGCGGTGTCTCGGCGTCTCCTCGAATTCCTGTTCAAGGTCGAATACGCCTACGACCACGGCATGCCCCAGTGGCTAGCCCGGATCGATCATCTGCTTTCACTGTTCCGTCTCGAACGCCTCTTCCTCGGGAGGCACAAGTTCTCTCATTTCCGGGTTTGGTACCGGGACGCCCTGTTCGGGTACGTTCGCGAAATGCTCCTCGACCCGCGCTCTCTTTCCAGGCCTTACATCGAACGAAAGCGGCTCGAAGCGATAGTACGGGACCACCTCAAGGGAAACAGGAACTATACCCGCGAAATCCACAAGGTACTAACCCTTGAACTTTTTCACCGCCTTTTCCTCGATCCGAAATGAACATGCGTTTTCTGTCGGCAGCGCTTGCGTGGAGGCGGTGATTGCCCCGGTCGATCGCCACTGTCATCTTCGCTTTGGGGATCCTTGGCCTCTTCGTGCTGGACCGCAAGGACAAGGCTTCCCTGGCCCTCTGGATTCCCGTTGCCTGGGTGTTCCTCGCAGGGTCACGGATGGTGTCCCAGTGGCTGCAGCAGGGGATCGCAATGGAGGGAACTCCGGACCAGGTCCTCGATGGCAACCCACTCGACCGATTCATCCTGAGTGGGCTTCTGGTGGCCGGTTTGATGGTACTTCTCGCAAGAGGACGGCGCATTGAAACGCTCGCGCGAGCGCTTGGACCGATCCTTCTGTTCCTGCTCTACGGCGCCGTCAGTATCATCTGGTCCGACTATCCCGACGTGGCCTTGAAGCGATGGGTCAAGGCCTTCACCGACGTCGTAATGGTCCTGGTCATCCTAACCGATGCCGACCCGTCCGCTGCCGTGAAGCGGCTCCTTGGGAGATTGGGTTTTCTTCTCATCCCACTTTCCGTCCTGCTCATCGTGTATTATCCCCAGATTGGGCGGGAGCACGACCCCTGGACCTGGAGAGAGAACTACGTTGGTGTGGCGACCTCAAAGAACGGTCTCGGCTACGTTTGCTTGGTCTTCGGGCTTGGATCCCTCTGGCATGTCCTCGAGGCGTCCCAGGGTGGGCGGGCTGCCCGCGGGTCTGGTCCGCTGATCGCCCACAGTACGGTCCTATTGATGACGCTCGTGCTCTTCTGGAAGGTTAATTCCGCTACCTCCTTGGTCTGTTTTCTCGTAGGTGGTGGACTGATTGCGCTTACGAAGCGGTCGGCGTTCGTTCGAGAGACGGCGGCCTTGCACTTCCTTGTAGGGGCCGTGCTGTTCCTCTGCTTGTTTGGTCTGTTCCTCAATGCCGGGACGGACATCGTCGAGGCACTCGGAAGAGATCCGACGCTCACCGGTCGGACGGCGCTCTGGGATCAGGTTCTCCGCATGACCGTCAACCCCTGGTTCGGAGCTGGCTTCGAGAGCTTCTGGCTCGGTGAGCGACTCGAGAGACTCTGGGCGACCTACTGGTGGCACCCGAACCAAGCGCACAACGGCTATCTCGAGGTCTTTCTGAACCTGGGCTGGCTAGGGGTGGCCCTGCTCAGCTTCGTCATCGCGTGGGGATACCGAAACGTCTTGGGTGCGCTCCGCCGCAACCCGGAAGCTGGCGGGCTCCGGCTGGCGTTTTTCGTGGTGGCGTTGGTCTACAACCTGACGGAGGCAGCCTTCAGAGTGATGCATCCGGTGTGGATCGCCTTTCTACTGGCTGTAGCCGTCGTTCCGGAAGCCTCGCGTCGGCAGGACGGGTGAAGCCCTTCGACTCGAGCGG
>Ga0209056_10008506_pt1 | contig 10524 bp, 10 predicted proteins | sample GraSoiAngelo_114_FD_185876 | JGI IMG/M metagenome (GOLD analysis project Ga0209056, IMG submission 185876) | Grasslands soil microbial communities from the Angelo Coastal Reserve, California, USA - 14_0903_13_40cm (SPAdes) (version 2) | ecosystem: Environmental > Terrestrial > Soil > Grasslands...
AAGCTGGTTAACGGCACTGTTGGTAAGCTATGTAGCTACTGTAGCTTAGAGGCGTCCGAGTGTCGAGGCGCTACCCGACGGGCCATCCACCCCACTTGACCGAGCGTCCCGGGAACTTCAACCCCACGCAAAAACCACCGTTTCCCGATGGCCGGCAATAAACGACTCGCGCCGGCTGGGGGAACTCGCCGGTCAACGGGGTAACCAGAGGTTCTTCGCCGGGCCGCCAGAACCGCTTGGACAGCAACCGAGCACCGTGGGGGCTGATGTTTTGGGTGAGCGTTTTTTCCATATCGCGCGGTTCTTTCGCGCTTGTGACGTACACGGGGACCGCCATCGGGAGGCGCTTCTCAATTCTCCCATCAAAAAGCCTCTGAGGGTGACCCTTCTCCTGCGGAGTGCCGTTCATGGGTGTTTCGCTCTAATTCGGTGACTCGAACCGGCCATTCCTCGATGGGTTTCTCCATCAGCCGGATCTTGGCAGACTTGTACGCGTGATGCGGTTGGCCGACAATCAGAAAAAGGCCGTATTTTCCGTGGGGGCGATTTCCCGTTGGAGCATGGAGTGATTACCCGAGAGTGAAATGGCTATTTCAGGAGTCCTAGTAGTTATGGCATTTATTGGACCGCTTTTATGGATGGAATGGAATGGGCGTCCCGATAGGTAGGCTATCCGGAAACTGACGAGAAAGACTCGACAAAGGCCGCGGGCGGCAGATTTCGGCTGGGACCATCAGGCGGGGACGGCGCGGTGGAAGCGGGACCCAAGCTTGGCGTGCTCGTCGAGGAGTTCGCGGGGGAGGCGATCGGCGAATTTGGAGAAGAAGGCGCGAGTGTCCTCGAGCTCGGGCTCCCAGTCGGCGGGATTCACGCGGAGCAATTCGTCCAGGGTTTCCTGCGAAATTCTCAGGCCATCGAGCGTAAGCGCGCCGCGCGCGGGCACGTAGCCGATGGGCGTTTCCTGCGCGCCGCCGCGGCCTCCCTCGGTAGCCCCGGGCACCGTAGGCGCCAGGCGTTCCACAATCCATTTCAGCACGCGCACGTTCTCGCCAAAGCCGGGCCACAGGAATTTGCCATCGGCTCCGCGGCGGAACCAGTTCACGTGAAAAATCTTCGGCGGCTTCGGGATGCGCTTGCCCATCTCCAGCCAGTGCCGAAAATAATCCGCCATGTTGTAGCCGCAGAAGGGGAGCATGGCCATCGGGTCGCGCCGCGTGACGCCGACCGCACCCGTCGTCGCCGCCGTCGTTTCCGACGCCATCGTGGCGGCCACGAACACGCCGTGCTGCCAGTCAAAGGATTCGTAGACCAGCGGAGCAAGCCGCGCGCGCCGCCCGCCGAAGATGAACGCCGAGATCGGCACGCCCGCGGAGTCTTCCCAATGCGGGGAAATCGAAGGCGACTGCCTGGCCGGCACGGTGTAGCGCGCATTCGGGTGCGCGGCGGGACCTTTCGATTTGTCCCACGGCTCGCCCTTCCAATTGACGAGCCCTTCGGGCACGTCGGAATCGATGCCTTCCCACCACGGCTCCCGCTCGCGCGTCATCGCGACGTTGGTGAAGATCGTGTTGCGCCGCAGCGCGGTCATCACGTTGGGATTGGTTCTGATTCCCGTGCCGGGCGCGACGCCGAAAAATCCCGCTTCGGGATTGATGGCATGCAAGCAGCCGTCCGCGCCGATTTGCATCCAGGCGATGTCGTCGCCCACGGTCCACACGCGATAGCCCTGGGATTCGAGCGCGGAAACCATCATCGCCAGGTTTGTCTTGCCGCAGGCGCTCGGGAATGCCGCGCCCATGTAAGTAACTTTTCCGCCGGGCGACTCGAGCCCGAGGATGAGCATGTGCTCGGCCAGCCAGCCCTGTTCGCGCGCCATCACGCTGGCAATGCGCAGCGCGAAACACTTTTTGCCGAGAAGCGCGTTGCCGCCGTAACCCGAGCCGATGCTCCAGATCAGCCGCTCCTCGGGAAAATGCAGGATGAACCGCCGCTCCGGATTCAAATCGCCGAGCGAGTGCAGACCGGGAACGAACTCCGCCGAACTTCCCAGCCGCTCGAGGGCCGCATTTCCCATCCGCGACATGATCCTCATGCTCGCGACTACGTAGGGGCTGTCCGTGATCTCGACGCCGATTTTGCTCAGGGGGGAATCCACCGGGCCCATGACGTATGGCACGACGTACATCGTTCGTCCGCGCATCGCGCCGTCAAACAGCGCACCCACTTTCCGCTTGGCCTCGGCAGGGTCCATCCAATTGTTCGTTGGACCGGCGGCGTCGCGGGTGCGGGAACAGATGAAGGTCAGGTGCTCGGTGCGGGCGACGTCATTGGGATCACTTCGATGCAGATAGCAGTTGGGGTAGGTTTTTTCGTTCAGCGGGGCGGTATTCCCTTGCTGGATCAGAGCCTCCAGCATTTTCTGGCTTTCCGCCTCGGAGCCGTCGCAATAAACGATGCGGTCGGGCTTGGTCAGCCGCGCTGCTTCCTCAATCCATTGTTCCAGTGGCGTGGCCAAGGCCGGTTCTCTCTGCAAAGATTTGGACGCGACCTCGGCAGCGGCGCGGCTTCACAGTGGGACAGAGGCCAGAGCTGCGAGGGAGGCGGCAATCCCGCGGGTCAGTTTAAGGTAGCCCTTGATTCAACGCAACAACCCCGCCTCTTCCCAGGCTGCGCAAACCTGCCTGCGGCGGGCGGGCCTCCCTGCCACTTTTTCTCTGCGGAGAAAAAAGCTGGCTTCAAGAAGTTGGAATGGCACTCGTTAAGCCGGACCGGCCCCGGACACCCCGCCTTAGCTTATGGGAAACGCATAAGTTGCACGCCAAATTGCCAGACAACCCATTCCTACCGCCAAGCTTCTAAGATGGTCGTAGATAGCCCACCAGCCCCGGCAAAATTGCTCATTGCCCGATTCATGTTCACCGGAACTTAACTCGCTGAGGTGGGTTTAATGTTGAAGAGACATATCATGCGGGGGACCCTTTGCTTGTTTGTTCTTTCACTAGGACTATATCTGGGCCTGTCGCCAGCGGTTCGCGCCCAGTCCAAAGAGGACTCCGGCAGGGGCCTGATCTGGTATGAAGGCGTGATGGGGACTTCGAGTTCCCTGGGGAGCGTCACGCGTTTCGATTCCACGCTGGGCTACAATTTCAATCACCATTTCGGCGTGGATTTCGGCGCGCCCGTCCTGTTCGTTCATTCATCTTCAACGACAACCACTACTTACCGTTCGGCGAACGGCATTGGGGACGTTTACACCGATCTGCGCTTTACGTTCCGGAATCCCGCCGTGAATTTCGTCTCCAACATCCGGGGCACCGCTCCGACCGGCAGCACTGCGAACGGCTTCAGCTCCGGCCGGGCAACTGCGGATTGGAATAACCATTTTGACCGCGCCTTCGGCGGCGTTACGCCTTTTGCCGACCTCGGCGTGGCGAACACCGTGCCAGACAGCGCGTATTTCGTGCGGCCCTATACAACGCTGGGCCTGACAGGGCACTTTGACGGCGGCGCTGGCGTGCGAATCTTGCCGCTGGTGAACCTGCGCGCCTCCGCGTACGCCATCGAGCCTTCGGGACAGCAGAAGGTTTTCAGTAAGCTGCTGACTCGCCAGGCGAGCAGCACTGGTCCGGGGGCATCATCCGGTCATGGCGTATTCCAGACCGCGCCGGAAACCACTGGCACGGCCGACATCGCGCGCGACCACGGTTTCTCGGTCGGTTTTGAGGCCAGCCCCTTCCACGTTATCGATCTGGCCATCGGCTACACACGTTCCGTCACCTTCTCTCTCGACACGGTGTATTTTGGAGTCGGTTTCAACCTGGCCCGATTCTTCGGCAGTCCGTCTCACTAAGGAGGATGAAACAATGAAACGTCTGTTCGTTCCGTTCCTAGCACTCGCTACGTTGCTGTTTCTAGGTTCGTCAGCGTATGCGCAGGGAAAGGGCCGCCCAGCCGGTACTCCCGGCGCGGCGGGCAGCACGGCCGCCTCGGGCGCACACGGGAATAGCACCTCTGCTGGGGGAGGCCATAGTTCATCGAATGCGATGGCTAGCACCGATCCCGGCAGCGTCCTCGAGCACAACTCAAATCTGGCCACCAAGCTCGAGACCCTGACAGGCGCGACGAATCTGACTGACCTGAAGACAGATGCGAGCGCATTCAAGAACTTCGGCCAGTTCGTTGCTGCGGCTCACGTCAGCAAAAATCTGAATATCCCGGGCGGGTTTGCGGCCTTGATGTGCGACATGACCGGCAAGACCGCCGTGGGAGCAACATCACCGTGCACGAACACAACGAAGATGAGCCTCGGCAAGGCCATCCAGACCTTGGATCCGCAGGCGGATGCCAAGACGGAGGCCCAGAAGGCCACGAAGCAGGCGAACCAGACCATCAAGGAGTCCGGTTCCTAATTCGTCGCTCGAATCGGCTTGTCTTCAACTCCCACTCTTTCCCCTGACTTGCGTCGCGGAAAGAGTGGGACTTCTTTTTTGCGCCCCGGTGGAATTCACAGAGGCCCGCGTGCACGCACCTCCCCAATCGGCTTGTTATACTGCTGGTGTGTACGCGCGGAAGCTGGAGGTGGACGTCGTCATTGGCGGCGAGCGACGGCCGTGCCCGCTCGAATGGCTCGACGCCTTCTGCATGCGCAACTTCACGAATGCCGCCGAATTTGACGACACGCTGGCTACGGGCGCAGGCCGAGTCGAAGTGAGTTTTCGCGTCACACCGGAGCGTTTCGCCGAATCGCTTGCCGCGTGGCTCAGCCAGCGCGGTAAAGGTGATGGCAAGCCGGTTCAAGTAGTGGCCCGCGCCGCCCCCCAGGACCCGCCGAAGAAAAACTCCTGACACGGCCGACTCCCTCGCCATGCGTCTCGCTTTACTCGAGGAGCAGGCCGTCCACATCGAATTTCGCCGCGAAATACCGCGCGTTCGGAATTGCTCCCGCCAAAACGGGAGCAGTGAGAAAAACTAGACGAGCCAGACGAATGGCCGGCATACGGGCCTCCCCGAATTGTTCTGTTGGACTCAAAAGTTGGGTGATCGTGAGCAGGAAAGCGCGGCCGAGGGGGAAGTTACCGGGCGGGCTCGCGGGCAAATGCGGCCAGTCTCTCGCGAATCTTCGGGAGCGCTTGTAAAGTGGCTGCCTCGCCCGCCGCGATCAATTCGGACGAGCGGCTGAAATCGTCCCACACGAATGATTTTACGTCCGGCTCAATCACGATGTCGGCCTGTTGCCGCCAGGCAATATCCGCATGGTGCTGAACAATGGTGAAAGACCGGCTGATCACATCGGCCATCGTCCGCGGATGCTCCACGGTTCCGGCCTCGAGATACACTGCAATCACCAGGTCGGCGCCGAGCAGCAGCGCTCCTTCCACGGGGACGGGCGCCGCCAGAAACCCGTCCACCAGTGTTTTCCCTTCGTACTGAACGGGCACAAAAAGACCCGGATAGGCGCACGAGCCGCGCAGCGGTGGCCCGAGCGGCCCGCGCGTGTAATAAGCCGCGACTCCTGCGTCAAGGTCCGTCGCCGCAATGGCGAATGGCAGGCGCAGTTCTTCAAACGTTTTTGCCGGCGTCATTCGCTCCAAGTAGCCTTCCAGGCGCTTGTTGGTCGCCAGACCGAGCCACGACGGCGTCCAACGCCCAAAATCGGTGAAGCCCGTTGCGCGGCCCAGGCGCTCCATTACATCGAGCGGCGCGCCCGCGCAGAATCCAGCTCCGATCAACGCGCCCACGCTTGTCCCCGAAACGCAATCGATGGGGATCTCCGCCTCACGCAACACGCGCAGTACGCCGATGTGCGCGATGCCCCTCGCAAATCCTCCCGAAAGTGCCAATCCAATGCGCGGCCGCTCTGGAGGGCGCGCCGCCTCAGCGCCGTCGCTTTGCCCCAGCGTGCGCAGCTTCTCCGCAGCGTTTCTCAGCCATTCCAGCGCCGTGCCCACTTTGCGTCCAATCATCTTTACGGGTGGCCGCATAGCGGCCAACCTGATAACAATCTATCGCGTCCGGGTGCCGCTGCGCGATGTTTCGTTTGACCAGAGGATACCGGTTTTGTACCCTGACCAGCCGACGAGAACTCTTGCATGAAACGCCGCATTGAGAAAGCCGTGGTCCTGGGCGCTGGAACGATGGGCGCGCGGATCGCCGCGCATTTCGCCAATGCCGGCCTGCCGTGCGTTCTGCTGGACATCGTTCCGCCCGATCTCCCCCCCGGTGCTCCGGCCAGCGAGCGTAACCGCATCGTTCGCGCGGGACTCGAATCTGCGCGCAAGTCGCGGCCCGCGGCGTTCTTTGTTCCTTCGCTTGCTGACAGTGTCGCCATCGGCAACTTCGAAGACGACTTAGCGCGCTGCGCGGAGGCCGATTGGATCATCGAAGTGGTGGCGGAGAATCTCGAAATCAAGCGCAAGCTCCTCGCCCGCGTCGCTCAGCATCGCAAGCCCGGCGCCATCATCACCACCAACACTTCCGGTTTGCCGATCCGCCTTATCGCCGACGGCTTGCCCGATGATTTTCAGCAGAACTGGGCCGGAACCCACTTTTTCAATCCCCCGCGCTACATGAAGCTGGTGGAAGTCATCCCCGGCCCGAAGACACAGGCCGACGTCATCGAAACTCTCAGTGACTTTTGCGACCGCCGCCTGGGCAAAGGCGTTGTCGTGGCCAAGGATACTCCCAACTTCATCGCCAACCGCATCGGCACCTATTCGATGCTCAATGCGCTGCGCCTGATGACCACCCTTGGAATGACGGTGGAAGAAGTGGACGCCTGCACCGGCCCCGCGGTCGGCTGGCCCAAATCGGCCACATTCCGCACCGCGGACATTGTCGGTCTGGATGTCCTGGTCCACGTCGTGAAAAACATTTATGAAAACGCTCCAAGCGACGAGTCGCGCGAAGCCTATCGCGTTCCACCGCTGGTCGAAGAAATGGTCCGCCGCGGCATGCTCGGCGAAAAGACCGGCCAGGGCTTCTACGAGCGCGTGAAAAAAGATGGCGACAGCGAAATTCTGACTCTCGACGTCAACACCTTCGAATATCGTCCACGACAGAAGGCGCGCTTCGCTTCGCTCGAAATGGGCAAGACGATTGAAGACACGCGCGAGCGCCTGCGCGCCCTCGTCGGGCCCGTCCTGGCGGGCCAGCCCGCCGACAAGGCGCAGAAATTCATCTGGAGCGGGCTGAGTGAAATGTGTCTCTATGCCGCCCGCCGCATTCCGGAAATTTCAGACAGCGTCGCCGACGTGGACCGCGCCATGCGCTGGGGTTTTGCCTGGGAACTGGGCCCCTTCGAGCTGATAGACGCCATCGGCGTGCGCGCCTTCGCCGCCCAGGTCGAAAAAGAGGGCCGCGAGCTTCCGCCGCTTCTCTCCAAATTGCTCGCCTCAGGCCGCAAGTCGTTCTGCGAGTCGGAGAAAGGCAAGACGACTTGCTTCGATCTCGCCACCGGCGCCGCCAAACGCGTGGAAGAAGCCGCCGGGATCATTCTTCTCAAATCCCTCAAGGAAGCCGGCCGCGAGATCGAGCGCAGTCCTGGCGCCAGCCTGATCGACCTCGGCGACGGCGTGGTCTGCTGCGAATTCCACGCCAAGATGAACGCCATCGGCGCCGACCTGATCGCCATGCTGCGCAAGGGTCTTAAACGGCTTGATACGTATTTCGACGCGATGGTGATCGCCAACCAAGCCACAAATTTTTCCGTCGGCGCAAACCTCATGCTCGTTCTCGTCGCCGCGCAGGAGCAGGAGTGGGACGAGCTGCATCTCGCCGTGCGCCAATTCCAAAACGTGAATCTGGCCATCAAGTACGCGCCCAAACCCGTAATCGCCTCTCCGCAGGGCATGGCGCTTGGCGGCGGCTGCGAACTCAGTCTCCACGCGCCGCGCATGCACGCCGCGGCTGAGGCGTATATCGGGCTGGTCGAAACCGGCGTTGGCCTTATCCCCGGTGGCGGCGGCACGAAAGAGATGCTCATCCGCGCCAACGAGCGCGCCGGTATAGCGCCGGGTGGCGTTTATCCCGGCGCTGCCGGGAGGCCGGCATCTTCAAGCGCTGAATCCGACCTCGATCTCTTCCATGCTCTGAAGCCGATCTTCGAAACCGTGGCCATGGCCAAAGTGGGCACCAGCGCCGAAGAATGCCGCGAATATGGGTTTCTTCGCCGTGAAGACGGCGTCTCCATGAATCGAGATCGTCTGGTCTCCGACGCGAAGGAAGTTGCCTTGGCCTTGGTTCGCTCCGGTTATCGCCCCGCGGCGGCGTCCCCGGCAGAGGGTGCTGCCAGCACTCAGATTCGCGTGCTCGGCGAACAGTTTCTTGCAGGCGCGAAGCTTGCCATTCATCTTCTCGCCCGGGGCGGCTACGCTTCGGAATACGACGCTCACGTCGCCCGCAAGCTCGCCAATATTCTTGCCGGCGGGCCGCTCACTGCGCCGCAGTCCGTGAGCGAGCAATATCTGCTCGACCTGGAGCGCGAAGCCTTTGTCTCTCTCTGCGGTGAAAAGAAGACGCAGGAGCGCATCGCGCACACACTCAAAACCGGCAAGCCCCTGCGGAACTGATCCCCTGTCAGGCCACGGGCACGGAGAGGTGCTCGTGGGCGATTCGCAATACGGCGCGCTCATCGCGGACAAAAACGTGAGTCGCGCGTACCAGCGCCAGCTTTTCGTCGACGCGCTTTCCCCCGCCGAGGTCCCGCCCGCTGGCCTCAAATTGGAACGTGTAGCTGGCGACGGCAGCTTCATTGCCGAGCAAAAAGACGTCGATGGCTCCTAGTTTGAGGTCCAAGCGAGTGCCTGCTTGGAAATATTCGCGCGCACGGCGCATCGCGCCCAGCCGGCCCGGCTCCGTGCGGCCCATGCCAACCTGAAATACCGTACTTCCAGGCGCATAAAAAGAGTTTAGCGCCGCTTCCGATTTCGTTTGGAAGGTGCTCCAGAATCGTTTGACAGCTTGTTGAACATCTTCGGTGGACAGTTTTTCCGACATGGCGCATGACCCTCGAAACGGGCGTCTCGAACGCTTGCGTGCGAGCCGATTGTACGCAATCCGGTGCTTCTCCGTGCCCGGGCTTTCGGCGGCTGGCGCGAAACACGCACTCCGCTTGCCTGAGCTGAAAGGATGGAATATATGGTTCGAATCGTATTAAACTGTAGCATCGAGGGAGGACGCTATGGCCCGGCTGAATCTCCTGCCGCCGCGCGAAGCGGCCAATATCTTGGGCATCAGCTATCCCACTCTGAAGCAGTGGATCTACAAGAAAAAAATCCAGACGGCGAAAACCCCCGGCGGACACCATCGCATCCCGGAGAGCGAAATTGACCGGCTGCTGCCGAAGAAACTGTCGCGGGGCGCTGTAGGCCAGCGCCGCGGCGACTTCCGCAGAATCAGCGGCCGGAATCAGCTCATCGGCCGCGTGGTGAGTGTGAAATTCGGCGGATTGCTGGCCGAGGTAAAGCTCTCCATCAGCGAGCAACGCATCACTGCGATTATCACGGCGGACGCGGCACGGGAATTGCGCCTGAAGCCCGGCGACCTGGCCGCGGCGCTGATCAAATCCACTGAAGTCATGATTCTTCGAGTTTGATTCCCAATAGGTCCTGGGCATGTCAACCGATTGTCACCACACTCGCGGAGATTCTGCCAACGTCGAAAGAAGGGATTGCGTTCGCGCGCAAAGCCGAGACCGCATTCGAGGAGTTCTTGCCTCGTTGCTACTCCTGGGAGTCTTTACCGCAGAGGGGAGTGCTGCCGCGGACGAGCTTCGGGTGGCGGCGGCTTCGGACCTGCAATTCGCCCTGCGCGATTTGAGCGTCCAGTTCCAGAAAAAGACCGGCCACACGGTCAGCATCACCTACGGATCTTCCGGCAATTTCTATTCGCAAATCGAGAACGGCGCGCCATTCGATCTCTTCTTTTCAGCAGACATCGAGTACCCGCGAAAACTCGAATCTGTTGGTCTAGCCGAGCCCCGAACGCTTTACAAATACGCATTGGGACGGATCGTCATCTGGATACCAGGAGATGCAAAGCTGGATCTCGCGAAGCTGAAATGGAACACGCTGGTCGATCCAGCGGTTCAGAAGATCGCTATCGCCAATCCGGCGCATGCTCCGTACGGCCGCGCGGCAGTGGCCGCACTCAAAACGGCCGGAATCTACGAAAAAGTGGCAACCAAGCTCGTGTATGGCGAAAACATCTCCCAGGCGGCGCAGTTCGTCGAGTCCGGAAACGCCCAGGCCGGCATCGTAGCTCTCTCCCTCGCTCTGTCGCCGGCGATGCGCGATAAAGGCAAGCGGTGGGAGATTCCGGCAGACGCTCATCCGCCCATCGAACAGGCCGCCATTATGCTGCGGTCATCCACAAAAAAGGAGACGGCGCGAGTCTTTCTCGATTTTGTGAAAAGCCAGGAGAGCCAAAAAATTCTGGCGAGCTACGGCTTCCAAATTCCGCTTCAAGACGACGCGGCCGGCGGCCGAAAATGAACCTCACCGCCCTGCTTCTTTCGCTGCGACTCGC
>Ga0209056_10008509_pt1 | contig 10519 bp, 17 predicted proteins | sample GraSoiAngelo_114_FD_185876 | JGI IMG/M metagenome (GOLD analysis project Ga0209056, IMG submission 185876) | Grasslands soil microbial communities from the Angelo Coastal Reserve, California, USA - 14_0903_13_40cm (SPAdes) (version 2) | ecosystem: Environmental > Terrestrial > Soil > Grasslands...
ATGAAGCTATCTGAAGCTGTCGGAGTCGATTAAGCCTTGTTGTTCGAGGATCGCCGAAAATTAGAGGTTGCGAGAAAGATTGAGAGAATGAGAATCTGCTCTGTCTGCGGTGTACGATGCTCAACCTGTACGCGGGGCCAGAATGGAAGATTGGGAAAATGCTGTCTTGAACAGCCTTTTATAGGATAAGAGAGCTAGGGGCGGGAAACCATGATCGGCAAACTTACAGCGTTAATGGTTCTAGTCATGCTCATCGGCGCGGTCGCCGCAGTATCAATAGTATCAATCAATACTCCGGGCCATGTGCGAATCCTCAAGGGCAACAGGGCAGGCTTACAGGTTACGCCTTCAACTATCGAGTTTGGAAACGTCACAGTAGGTGATCCGGCAAATGTCACAGTCACAATCCAGAACACTGGCAACTGTCTAGAAAATGTGACGTTGACAGTGAACCCGGGAAATGTTCCGCAACAGCCCACTATCTATTCCCCGTTCACGTTACAGCCTGGAATGACCATTGGAGTATTGGCCGTCTATACTGCCAACCAGACGCTGACTATGCCGCCGGGCGACTACACGTTCACATTGGACTCGACAGCTTCATGCCTCTAGTGGAGAAAGCCGTCTGGGGAGAGAGAGAATGACCATGTTGGATGCGACCCCCCCTATCGTGACAATCACGATACCGAAAACGGCCTCTACAAAACCCTTAACTAAGACTGATAGGAGCCGTTAAGCTATGCAGTTCAAATTTGAACTCTGGGAACTAGAGAACGGACTCGTTATCACCCGGCCCGTCAAGATCGGGGTGGACGATGAGGGACAGGATATTCTCAAGAACAGTAGCGTGTACCGTGAAGACCCGTTGACCGCTATCAAGGAGATCGAAGTCGCTCTAGTAACCGTCAAGGCCAACTATCAGAAGAAGCTATCGCAGAAGCGTTAAACTCCCCTATTCCGCGTTTTTTTCGCGGTTCCGAGAATATTTTGGGCGATTTACCACAAAGCTTATATGTCCACACGAGGGACATATGGACTAACATGTTAGGCCCCTATCGAAGCCCAGGATTCGCCCAGATTCGCCAGCTACGGAACAGTGGATCGCCCAACCTACCGCTTCCAGACCTGTCAACGGTACTCGGCAAGTATATCCGAATGCTGACCAATGCCTCTATCTTCGGCATGGTCATCGTCTCGGTGCTCGCCATCTTCCTCATCGCCGCCCTCGTCGCCCCGGTAGCCAACTTGACTACTGGACTAACAATCGCCCACACAGGCTTTACGCCCAACCCGAACGTGACGCAGACACCGGGTCTAGTTCCGATACTGCAACTATACCCGTTGTTCTTCATCTTCATCGGGTTGATCTTCCTGGCTAAGCATTTCAGCGAGGAATCGAGAGGCATCTAGAACGCGCGGAGGAATAGTCCGCGTGCGCCCAAAATCCCTCCGGCTCCTACTGCTAGCCGTCCTCGTAACGGCTACGGTAGGCGCTGGTATTTTTGACATCGTCTTCAACGACGTAATTCCGGCACGACCCTACAGCCACATCTTCAGCTTGACTCCGGTATGGCTTATCGTTGGAAGAGACTCCAATATTCTAAGCCAAGTAATGATTATTGGACTAGTCCTGTTCGTGATCGCATCATTGGTGAGACAAGTGGCAAATGTAACAACGGGTATAACCATCGCCCATACAGGCTTTACTCCGAACGTAAACATTACCGGATCGCCGGGAGTATCCTCAGTTCTGACGCTCTATCCTCTCGTCTTCGTCTTTCTCGGACTCGTCTATCTGGCCAAGCATTTCCATGCGGAGAGCAGGGGCTTATAGTGGATGCGAATTGGAAAGAAGCATCATTTTCGGCTTGTTAGCACTGTACTTGTTCTGGTTCTTAGTCTTCTTGGATTTATCCCCGAACTAGCCCACGCCGCAACATACGTCGGCTACACATCCACACAGGCAGGAGCCTTAACCTGTAACACGTTCGGCAACTGTGTCAAATGTACCCAGGACGGGACAGCAGGGGTAAAATGTGGAACTGGAAGCGGGATACAATCGCCATTGACAGGCACATTGACGAGCGTAACACTGTTCACGGGAAGCTCAGTACCCAACCAGGTAGAAATCGCAACATTCCCAGCAGGAACAACGCCAGCGTCCACAACTGTCGCCTGTGGCTATTCTGGACAGACTTACAACTGCCAACAAGTGACTGATGGACAATCGTTCACTGTACGAGACGTGGAAGGTCTAAGCGGTCTTTCGACTCAGACCCTTACCACTGTCGCCCTTGCCAGCCCTGTAACAGTGACACAGAACCAGTTTATCGCTGTCCAGTTCACAAATACTGGAGCGACCAGTTTCGGCCTCATCAACCAGGTCTGTAGCAATAATGCTGGAACAAGCTGTGGATCAATCGTTGCGACAGGAGTATGGGACTTATGCCTCGACTTTCTAACTGCTTCACCAGCAACCAATGCCGTGGTCAGTTCAACAGGACAGGCTAACGGTGGATGTGGCGCGGGAATATTCACAGGCGCAACATTCAGCGCGACCGGAACAAGCGGTCAGACAGTCACGGTGACACAGTGCTATGGTAACTGTGGAACACCGGCCATCACACTGGCAAACACCAACTCGACGCATAGTGTCAATTTCAACCAGTCTATTACTTTACTGTACGAGTTCCAGTCGAATCTTAACGGGTTCCTCATCAACGTCACAACCAATGTGGCGAAAAACTACAATAATGGTCAAGGCATTGTGGAAGCAATCTATACTGTGCCTACATGTCCACTAGGCCAGTCGCCTTTTACAGCACAGTGTCCCGGATACTTGGCTAGTGGCTGGAACGTGATCGGGAACCCTGGAAAAGGCAGGATAGCCAATGGCAACTATCAGATTCCCATCGCTAACGGTCAATGGGCCGCGGTCTCTATCTCAGGAGTCTTTGCGCCTCTCGACCTGAACGACACCAATACGCCTTTGACAGTCTTCCAAACTCAGGGGGGAGGATGCGCCTGTCCACCACCCGCAACCATCACTCAGGCTGTTGTCTATTCCTCATCGTTCAAGATGGGATTATGGGCATGGATCGTCGGAAATGTTGTCACAAGCCAGCCTCCAACCACGCCAGGACTCTCAGGATGTGCAGGACTCGACTGTATCCTGACCGAGGTAACCAATAGCTTCTGTACCAACGTTACAACAGCCTGTCAGACCGGTTCTGCACTCTTCTGGGTCATTATCCTCACGATAATCTCAATCGTGACTGTTGTAATGGCGTTCAGCGAGATACTGCCCTCGGCAAACATTGGACGGATGGGCATTGGTGAACTCGCTATTCTGTTCTTTGTCGGCTGGGTCGTCATCTTCACATCCTTCAACCTGCTCAGCATCTACGTTCTCCTCCTAGTGTTCTTCGTCGTCGCCGCACTCTCAGCCAAGACAGTCAGGGGATATGTGGGGATTTGAGCAAGGCAGAAAGCGTCATCTTCTTCGACGTGATTTTCATCGTACTACTCTCAACCTATGGTTTCTCGGCTTCAACAGGGCCCTCATTCTCCGCTTTGAAGAGTATTCCACAGCCTGCTCTCGCACCTTTACCATCAAGCACAAAATGTGCCTCTTGGGATTTCGTCTGCATAGGCATAAACAGTAACGCTCTAGCGCAGGCGACCGCGTACATCGGATGGGCAATCGTCAATATGCCCGTCCTAGCTGTTTACTACCTCCTCGTCACCATAACCTTCTCAGACATTGTACTAGGGATCGCTTTCGCCCCACAGCTAAGCGTCAACGGAATACCCTACTTCGGGCTGATCTTCTTCGGCTTACAGACCTATATTATCTTCGAAGCGTTACGATTCTTCCGTGGACTAAGCGGGTCAGCAGGCGTCTAGAAATGTGGAAACACTCACAATCTTTACAATCATCTGCTCAGTCGGCTTGGTTCTATCTCAATGGTTTGGCATGGTGTATCTTGCTTCAGACCCCGTTGCGGGATACCTCAGTTTTACGCTTATATTATGTGCTTTCCAGATGCGGAAGAGACTAAAACATGACCGAAAACGACAAGGTTAAACAGATGGAACAGACAATACCCGCAGACGATCACAGCATCTACAGCGCGTTCGACGACCAATCCTCAACCCTCCCAGCCGTGTTTGGAGGCCTAATCGGGTTACAGAACAAGGATGTTTATTCGATAATCGAGAGAACAAATCTTCCCAACGAGGAAATCCGGGTCGTCGTGGACTTGATGAGACTGGCAGAGCATGGTATCGGAACACCCAAATCACTGGATCGGCCAATTCCCTACATCGCCCAGGTAATAGTCAACTATATGCGGGCAAAGGTCAGCGTCACAAGCAAGCTCGGCCATGGAACCAGTCGTGAAGAGGTCATTGAGGCGCTCACATCATGGACTAAGACGTTGGAGGCGAGGGATGCACAGTTGAAACAGCAGAAACAGGGAGCCGCAGGATGAAAAAGTGCCACTATTGCGATTTCAAAACTGAGAATCACCGTGAAGCCATGCGCCACCTGTTAGAGGAGCACCCTGACAAACTCACATATATCGAGAAACAAACGTTCAAGATTGTTGCAAAATGACACATCGAGAGACTAGTGATCGTATCAACCAGAACTTTGACGACTTGAAAGTGCGCGCCCCAGACAAGTATAGAGAGCTGGAAGAGGAACAGAAACGTTTGGAGCATAAGACCAGCTTCGCAGTTGCCATGTCGAAAATACCCGGTCATGTACGACGCGCGGAGAGGATGCGATAATTGCCGAAGAAGCCGGACTCGATCCCTGCAAGCATTAGGCCTGACGAGAAACAGGATGTTCTCCACCGTCTAGACCGGAGACTTGGACAAGTCGCCCACCGCTACGCTTTCCAGATAAAACATGGGGGAACAGTCGAGAAGAAGCAGAGGACGAATAGCGAGATCAAGATGCTTGAGAACGAGCGAAAGTCTGTGGCTAGAATGCAACCGTTACCGGGCCATATCAAGCGTGCAGAGAAGGGTTAATAACATGGCTAAGATGACTGAGCAGGCTCAGAAGTTTGTGAGCAGGAAGATCGCCCTGTTACAGAGGGAGGGCGTTCCGAAACGACAATCCGTAGCGATTGCGTTTTCGATGGCGCGTGAAGAAGGTTTCAAAGTGCCCCCTGCTCCCGGCCATGTCCGGCGTGCTGAACGTATGGCTTAGAATTATGGAGACATCTCAGTAATGGCAATTGTGATAGACGAAACCACGCTCTACGCGCTATTCGGAGCATTAATCATTGTCGCCAAGATAATTGGAAGCCAGGGAGGAGCCAAAATCGTGTTTTGGCGATTGCTCGGCACACGATGGTTTATGAGGACAGAGATCGCGGCAGACGGCAACGCGTTAAGAGTACCGCTAAAGATGAAACTGGTCAAGTCGCATTCGATACCCATGTACACTTACAAGGGAAAAGACTGGTTTACAGGAGGCCCAGACCAGACAGCCCGCGTCTATGGCGCACCCAACTGGGTCTACCGATATGATGATGCACGTCCCTTACCGTTGAAACAACAGGGAGAAATCATCGATCCAACCCTTATCCATTCCGCATTCGAGAACAAGAGTATAGAAGCCTTCAACGGTCTAAACAAGAAGCCGGATAAGTTCCGATGGGGAATGTTCGGCTTCGCAATCCTACTCATCGTCATCCTCGGAATCATCTCAGTCTATTACAGCTACTACTTCGGCGTGAACGCGAACTGCGCCCTACACTCAAGAGCGTGTCCACCATGACGCTCAAAACGCTTTGGCTATGCGGCTGTGTGACGTGGAAGGATGGCGAAACGTTCTACATAACACCATGTTCATTTGATTGTAAAGTGTACAAATTCACAATCGCAGAGTCAAAGCGACGGTTTAATCGTTTGGAATGGCGAATCAACCGATGAGTTTTCAGGATTGGGGTATCTTCCAGCATGTCGGCCCGAACCGTTCAGGCAAGAGTATGACGATGGCGATAGAAGCCTGGAAGGCGTATCGGAGAGGGATAGAGGTTTATGCGAACTGTTCCACGAACCCGTTCACGGGACAGGTAGAACACATCTTGAATTTTCCCCATACTGACTATGTTCCGGGCGAACTGATGCAGTTAGGATTAAGGTCGGTCTATGTGATGACTGACCAGGCTGAACAGTTCATGGATGCGACCGCACCGACGAAGGCTGTCCGACAGATGGGATATTTCGGATACCAAGCCAAGAAACGCCTTCTCGCATGGCACTATGATACTGTCCGAGCCAAGAACATTTACAACCGTGTCAGACTGAACCCTGACTGGATCATCTACTCTAAACGTTATCCTCACGACTGGAAAAAGCCCTTGAAAGCGATACGGCTAGAGCTGACAACTGATGAAAAGGGCGATGGCAACGTGCAGAGCCGGGTAAGATGGATAGGTATCCCACCGGGCCCGCCAGCCTCAACCTTCTTCCCTCTCTACAATGATGTGGCAATGGTGAGGGCTGAAGATTGAACTTTCGACCATACATGATCGCATGTATCCTTCTCGGCTTCATGTCAGCACTAGGCGACAGACTTCTTGGAACCGGAAACCCTTTCCCGTCATATCTGATGGCTGGAACAGGGCTCTTCGGAGGCCTAAGCTATATTCTGCTTCTGATACTGTCAAAATGGCTGGACTAAACAACATGGGGGCCTTTCTACCCGTAAACATCTTCCTCGCCGTCCTCTTCCTGTTCGGCATAGTCTGGGGCTGGGAGGGCGAAGAACTACGACAGTTCTTTGCAGTATTGTCCAGTATCTTCATGTTTCCACTATGGCTATCTCCACTAGTCAGCATCGTGGACGACTCGACCTGCTGTACGATTGGAACATTGAACAGTTGGCTACCGACAGTTCTAGTAGTCAATCTTCTCTGGTGGAATGTGGTCTTAATGTACTTCACCGGTGCCCATCTAATGCAGACGCTTGGAAGGGAAGAACCGATCAGTAAAGGGTTTAAGAAGATGAGGAAACAGTGACAGAAGCATGAAATGGAAGAAACGATACTTGGTCATCCCAGCGATTATTGTCCTTTCTGTAGGATTATGGAGTGTTCTGACACCATCGACGGCGATAGTTGCAGGCAGAGTCTTGAACATCGCTCCATACCAAGGACACTATCTAGCTCTAATTGATGCGAGACAAGCGTTTCCCACCACTCTCTTTGAGGTATTTGCCGATTGTAATTTGTCTCTGGACTCAACAGTTTTCATCGCGGTTGCGATTTCGGGAATGTTGCTCGGTCATCAGCCGACAAGTCAAGATGCAGACTTGTATCGAGCGCAGGGCATTGGGTTTGTTCCGTGGAATGGATGCTAACATGAGCACAGCCAAAACGACTACTATTCGTTGTCCTGGATGCGACCAGTTTATTGATGAAGCCTTCTATCCCCAGCATATCGAAAGCGGCCACAAGCTCCATGTTGTCGAGATCAAAGGTGTAGGCACAGAACTGATAGTTGGCGCGAAACGCCCAATTCCCATGCTTGACATTCCCTACTTGGGCAGGGTCAGACGCGACGGCTTCATCGCATGGTCACTGTTCATGCTGATACTCGGCGTTCTATTAGGGGCAAGAATAATCTGAGCCAGTACCGGAAGCCCAGCAGTATCTTCCTAGTAGTACTCGCAATACTATCCATCCTGCCGTTCACAGCACTAGGTGGTGGAGGAGGTGTGGCAGTAACGATTCCTCTCTCTTTCAGCTTCATAATCAGCGTCGGTGGCCCCAGCATCTACCAGGCTTTCATCGCCGGAGGCAACGGTTCGCCTTTCTACACAGAATCAAACTTTACCAAGCTAATCCATGATGACGTTGAAGGAGGAGGCTTCTGTAATGCTGGATGCAGTATGACGTTGAACCCAGGAATGTATAATGAGACTCAGAGAACCGTGATTGACAAAAACAATGTCTTGATAACCGGCTCGCCAGCGGCGAAAGTCGTCACTCAGAACACGGTCTTCACGGGAACATTCCATTCAGCCTTCGACGTGACAGGGGTCAATGAGCAGTTTACCGGATTCACCATTGACGATGCTAACAGGATCAACGTGGTAGGCGTAGCAGGAGACGTGATAACCGTAGAGTCAACAGCCAACACGGGGCTTATTCAGTCAATGACGATCCAAAACGCTTCGAGTAACGCAATCAGCATCCAAGGCGTAAACTACATAGTGACAACTTGTACGTTAATATCTTATCTGCCTCACATTGCAGGCGGTAATTTCGGTGTCTTGATCGGGGCGACAGGAAGTCGGATCAGACTCTTCCTAAACACCATTTCCAAATTCAACGGTTCGGACGTTGCGGGAATACAGATGGCAACCGGAGCCTCCTATGTCAGCGTTAGTTCTAATGAATTGTTCCAGAACAGTTTCGGAATCTCGTCCACATGCGGTAAGTTCTTGACCTTGGAGGCGAACAACATCCATAACAACTATGCCGGGGGCATCCTTCTAACAACCATCGGAATCGGCTCATGCACCGCAGGTCCAGTCTCGATCTCAGGAGGAACAATCACGGACAATGCACAAGAACCGGGTAATGACGGCAATTGTAATAGTCTGCACTGCTCAGGAATAATTCTTCGCGCCGCGAAAACTGGCTGGGACACAGTGTCGGTAACCGGCGTAACAATCAAAGATACCCAGGTCACGCCCACTCAGACTTATGACATCCACGTTTTCGGAATCTCGACATGCGCCACCGTCCAGTGCTATTCGAACGTGACAATCACCGGGAACTCCTTGGGAAGAACCTCGTCAGGAACCACAATCAACCTCCAAATTGCACCGTCGAAGTCTTGGATCATAAGCGACAACCCGGGATACAACCCGCAACCAGTTCGGGGCCCCTTGACCGCTGGAGCTACCCCGTTCACATATACCAATGTTGACGGCTATAAGGAACAGATAGAACTAATCACTATCGGAGATATGACCGCGTTCACCTGTCGCGGAATCGCAAACATTATCCAGGTAGACGCGATCTCTCCAATCCTAAACACGCTGGACACTTGCGTCTTCACATACGTCGCCATCGCGCCGACATATGATGTGTTGCCGACCTAGAGCTGGCAATAGTTGTTACAGGAGACGGATGATGGAGCTATGGCTCCAACTGCCAGCGTGGCGACTGTGGCGATCACAGGCAACCATCGTATGATTCTAATCTTCCACATTCTTCCGAAACACCTCCTCGATGGTGATGTTGGAATGTTCCCACGCTTCGCCGGAACTAGAAGAGGGTCTGTCCTTCGCCTTCCAATAGACCAGTAGAGAGAAAATGCCTAGGAAGCCTGCCCAGAAAAGCCATGTGCCATATCCGACTGATAACGCGGAGGCTGTGAACGCGCCTAGGAAAAGGAACAGGAACCCGACGAAAACCGGGAAGTATCCCACAAGATACGATAATAAACATGAACAAGTATATTAATTAGTAGGATAGCCTGGATACCTGTGGAAACATGGATGAGAACATGACCAAGTTCATGCAGGCGCTAGAGCCTCATTGGGAGCGACGGTTGAGAAGGATGGCGAAAAACCGGGGAATAGGCCTACAACAGCTTATCCGGGCAGTCATCATCCCGGAATGGTTTGAGCATCAGCCTAAAGCAGTGAAAAGATAATGGAGTCAGCCGAAGCCGCAAGCATAGAATCCGAGGAAAAGCCTAGAGCCTTACAGGATGCTCTTGTAGCCTACACTCTCGCCGCCGCCGGAAAACGGATGACGCTGGACGGGCTGATAGCGACATGGCGAGACTGGCTACACTACTCGATGCAGAGACCGGGAAGCGCAGAGATGATCCGCTGGATGCACGCGGTCATGGACAACATGGACGACTTCTTGAACCACCGGAGCAGAAAATGATAGAGTTCCCCTGGTTAGCAGTCATACTGATCCCTGTCATCGTCGCCTTATTGTTTGCTCTTGAGATATATCTGCGACTCGTAGAAGAACGCTGGCCTTTCAACAGGAGCAGAAAATGAGAACAGACGAATATGCTTCGTATCGGGAAGACATACGATTCAATCTGAGCCGTCCGCACTCGACAATTGATCATCGCAGAACATGTGCTGTAATAGGCTGTACGTCAAAAGAATACGATGCAACTAGTCCACTCTGTAGACGACATTTCAAAAACAAAAAAATCAGACGTGCCCTTGATCGAGAGTATGAAAAGTTCAATTTCCAGGTCAAACAATGACTGTCTGTGAGAACTGTGGCTCAGAGATCAGGGAGAACCGGAAACACCAGTCTGACGGCGATGGCCAATGCCAGATCATTGACTTGGAGAGTGAGCAGGTGGTTGGCTGGACACAGAGGAAATATCGTGACATTTACAAGAGGAATAACCCCGCGAAATGAAAACTGTCTGTCGCCGTAATCCATTAATGCCTACCGAACAGTCTGGGGAGAAGAAATGAGGTGTCAGAGAATCCCATGTCCAGTCTGCC
>Ga0209056_10008510_pt1 | contig 10519 bp, 12 predicted proteins | sample GraSoiAngelo_114_FD_185876 | JGI IMG/M metagenome (GOLD analysis project Ga0209056, IMG submission 185876) | Grasslands soil microbial communities from the Angelo Coastal Reserve, California, USA - 14_0903_13_40cm (SPAdes) (version 2) | ecosystem: Environmental > Terrestrial > Soil > Grasslands...
GCTAATCGGATCCGTTTTGTTTCTCATCGGCTCGATCGCGACCGACCGCGACAATGCGCCGCTGGCGCTGGGAATGCTCGTGCTGAGCTATCCCGTGTTCCGCGCGATGAAATGGGCCTCCCACCGCGCCGATGCAAAGCCGACAGCAAACTCTTAGATCGAATCCTTTCCTACAATCAGTTAATTTGAAACCTTTTCTTCAAACAGCTAATTTGAAACTTTTTCGGCTACGGATTTGGCTTGCAGGAAAAGGAGCAAATAGTCTTTCCCGCCGGTCTTGGAATCCGTGCCGGACATGTTGAAGCCGCCGAAAGGATGCGCGCCGACCATCGCGCCAGTGCATTTGCGGTTCAGATAGAGATTGCCGACGTGAAAGGCCTCTTCGGCCTTGCGGATTTTTTCGGGATTTTTAGAATAGACGGCGCCGGTCAGGCCGAATTCGGTGTTGTTGGCGATTTCCAGGGCGTGGTCGTAATTTTTTGCTTTAATCACGGCGAGGACGGGGCCGAAAACTTCTTCCTGGGCGAGGCGCGCCTTGGGATCCACGTCGGCGATAATCGTGGGCTCGATGAAATAGCCATCGCCCGCGGCGCGTTTGCCGCCGGTGAGCAGCTTCCCTTCTTTCTTGCCGACTTCGATGTAATCGAGAATGGTTTTCATCGCGGACTGGCTGATGACCGGGCCCATGTAGTTGTTGGGATCGTCGCTGGGGCCGACGGTGATTTTCTTGGTGCGCTCGACGAGCTTTTGCACGAATGTGTCATAGATATTTTCGGAGACGATGGCGCGCGAGCAGGCCGAACACTTCTGTCCTTGATAGCCAAACGCGGCCTGCGCGGTGCCTTCCACTGCGGCGTCGATATCGGCTTCGTCGTCGACGACGATGGCGTCCTTGCCGCCCATTTCCAAAACGGTGCGCTTAATCCAAATTTGGCCGGGTGCGGCTTTGGCGGCGAGTTCGCTGATGCGCAGGCCGACTTCCTTCGAGCCGGTGAAGCCGATGTAGCGCGTCTTCGGATGCTGCACCATCACGTCGCCAATGACGCTGCCGGGGCCGGTGATGAAGTTCACGGCTTCCTTGGGAACGCCGGCTTCAAAAAGAATATCGATGAACTTTGCGGCGATGGTCGGAGAGTCAGCGGCAGGCTTGACGACGACGGTGTTGCCCGTAACGAGTGACGCCACGACGATGCCGGCCATGATGGCGCAGGGGAAATTCCACGGGGGAACGACCACGCCGACACCAAGCGGAATGTAGACGAGGTAGTTGCGCTCGCCACGCATGGGCGTGAGCTTCTGCGGCTCGGCGAGGCGCAGCATTTCGCGGCCGTAAAATTCGCAGAAGTCCACGGTCTCGGCGATGTCCGCGTCGGCTTCGATCCAGGTCTTTCCAACTTCGTAGCAGACGAGGGCGTTCAGCTCAAATTTCCGCTCGCGAACGATTTGCGCGGCGCGGAAAAGACACTTGGCGCGGTCCTCGGCAGGAACTTTCTTCCAGGTGTCGAAATATTTGTGCGCAGATTCGACAGCGTTCCTGGCCATTTCCGCTGTGGCGTTTTGAAAGACGCCGATCACTTCCATTGGATGGGAGGGATTCGTGGAGGTGCGCTTTTCGTTGGTGGTCACTTTCTGGCCGCCGAGCCACATGGGGTATTCGCGGCCAAATTCGGATTTCACTTTTTTCAGCGCGTCTTCCATGCGCTTGCGGTTGTCGGGCTTGGAAAAGTCGATGAATGGCTCGTTGGTGAACTCGGAAACGTGGACTGTTTTCTCAGCGGTGGCCATGGCGGGTTCCCTCCTCGATGTGTAGGGAAGCTATTGTACTGCGTTCAGAAATGAACCGACAAGCGCGTGACTGGTGACTGGTGGAAATTCGTAGCTGCCCCTCAGCGTTGCTCGGGGTGAACGAGCGTTGAGCATACACCCGGCAGTTTTCGCAAGAGTGGGGCCCGGATTGGGTAGGGTGCATCATGAGGGTTGTCCAGGCCGATCGGGCAACTCGTTTTGGAGAGGATCGTCGCGTTTGGGGCGCGGGAGATCGATGACGATTTGCTGGGGCTGGTCGTCTTGCTCGCGGTTCTCGCGGCAAAAGGCGCTATGGGAATGGAGCAGCTGGTTCGTGATGTACGCCAGAACGGAGGCGCGGCGGGGCGTGACGCGGCCCTTGGTGACGAGGACGAGCAGCCGGGCGAGGAACTGCTTGACGTCCGCGGCAGACTCGAACTCCGAGAGCTGGGGGAGGAGTTCGGTGGAAAGATCCTCGGAGCCCGATTGGGCGGGGGGCAGGCTGGCATGCCGGAAACAAAGACCGGAGCGGGTGTCCAAAACGGGAAGTCGGCACCGGCGGCCACTGACGGTGTAGTAGCGGCAGCGTGAGGCATTGCAAGAACTGGGATGGTTTGTCTGATGCTTCATTTTATGTTCCTCGATTCGGTGAGATGGGCGCATACACCCCTGTGGCGATGGAAAGAGTGTGCAAGAGGCTGAAAACGCAGAGGATAGAGATGTGCCGTTGTGAAAAAGAGTGTGAAGAATATCAAAAGAAAGGAGATAGGCGGGGGAATGGTCTGAAGGTGTGAACGTCAGATGCAGGGAGCGGTCGGGCTGGTGGCTGACTATCAAAGCTGATGTTACCACATCAGTACCGTCTCTGTCAAGATAAAATTTTAAGTGGATGAGGGGAAAGGAGATAGGGAGGGAAGGAAAAATAGAAACTTGAAGGCAGAAACTAGAAAAAGAGGGAATCGCAAGTACGGGAGCCGAGTCAAAGCTACAAAAACAAAGAGGCTAGCGAAAGGCAGCCCCACCCTTTCTGCAAAACCCGCAGAAAGGATGGGCCACCCAGAAGCGTTCTAACGGATCAAGGGTCGGGCACCCGCCCGCATTGCGCGTTCAAAATGGAAGTGACGCTATCCTTCTCTGTATTTCCCAAGTTCTCGTTTCCACTTTATCCAGTTCCTTAGAAGGAGCACGGAGCTTACGACCCCGACAGATAGAAGCGTGGCTCCGGCAACGATCTCAAATTGCAAGTGCAAGAGGTCTCTTGCTGAAACTCCATCGTGGAGGAGCCATGCTCCAGTCAAGAGAAGGGCGAGGGCAGAAATGATGCTGATGAGTCCTGGCATGGGGCCTTCCATTTCAGGGTGGGGCTATTGAGCTAAATTTCGTCCCGCTTCAAGGCGACTGACAAGTTCATCATCAGGATCGAGCATTCTGAAGACTGGTGGGCTGTAGGGTTTCTTCATCTCCGCGCCACAGAAGCATCTGGGGTTGGTCTTGGTTTCGACTGAAGTTTTGGTCACCACGATTTCACAACCACAAGCACGATTCTGGCAGCGGTAAACCTGGCGTTCCGTGGACATGGCCTCTCCGGGGACTTCAGAGTTGGGTGAGCCAGTTGAGTTTAGCAGTCGTTGTAGTAACTGACAAGTGGTCTACTATGAGGTTCAGTCTACGGAGAGGTACCGTAATTACCGTATGTAGTTTACTGTACGTAATTCCAAGGAGGACAGTCACGGGATTAGCGAGATGTGCGCTGGTGCGCTTCTTTCATGCGCTTCCCGCCACATAGGTACCGTACAGGTCAAGATAAATTATTAAGTGCGTGAGGGGAAAGGAGATAGGGGAGACGGAGAGGTTGTAGTAGAAGGGCCGACTCAGATAAACAAGGATGAGAGCTAGCGAAGGGCATTTCTGCAAAACCCGCAGAAAGGATGGGCCACCCAGAAGAGTTCTAACCGATCGAGAGTGGACCACCCGCCAGCAGTGGGTCCGGATTGACGTCAGCTGGACGGGCGACTAGGATCTAAGGATTCGCAATGGGGAGGTAACCATGCCCCAGTACAATTTCCTCTGTCGAGCCTGCAAGAAAGAGTTCTCAAAAATCCTGACAATTTCAGAGCACGAGAAGGGCGGGATCGTCTGTCCGCACTGTAAGAGCAAGGACGTAGAGCAGCGGTGGGCAGCCTTCTATGCGGTGACCTCGAAGCAGAGTTAAAAGAGATCCTCTACAAGGGACTCAACGAGAGACTTCCGACCGGGGAGCACTAGCTCATGATTGGAGAGCCGGTGGCAAGAGCAAGAGATCTGCAACGATACGAGAGACTGCTCGTTGAGAAGCGGCGTGAGTTGTCGTCTGCCTTGGGCGAGGCTCAGTCCCGGGTGCCGGCAGCAGGAGGGTTAGAGGGCGATCTCGTTGAGCAAGCGAATGCCGACGAGGAAGCGGAGGTGCAGATCCGCTTGCACCAAACAGATGGTCGTCTTTTGAGGGCAATCGAAGAGGCACTCGCCCGGATCAGACAGGGCACCTACGCGGTGTGTGAGATTTGTAAGCAGCCTATCTCTAAGGCTCGTCTGGAAGCGGTGCCATGGGCGCGCCACTGCCGCAAATGCAAAGAACTTGAGCACTCCGCCGCTTGACACCGACAATATTGGTTTTGAACCACCAATGGGAATCGACAATAGCACATGGATTGTTCGCGTTGAGTCTGGCCGGACTCCGTTTCCACAAACAGTGAAGAGCCCCCAACGCAAAATTGCCAGAGCTATTCCTCCTGTCGTCAATTACACGATGACGGAAAGGGCGGTATATTTTGCTTTCTCAATTCTGCTGAGGTGCAAGATGCCTATGCGTATTGCCTGTACCAAAAGCAGCCAGGCCCATGAAGCGTGACGCGATCCTCGTTGCACCGCGGGATGCCATCTTGACAAGTCTGAGAAACGGTGCAATATGACCTTTAGGGACCCAAACCTACCCACTGCTTTCCCACAGGAAACCGAAAAGGAACGTCCCGCAGGAGACCGAACATGAAATCCAAAATTCTGACATTTTCATCCCACGGCGATACAACGCTTCTCGAATACGATCCGGCAACCGCTGACATGGAAGAAGTGAACAAAGTGATTGCCGAGTATGAAGCCAAGACCGGCGCGCAGCCATTTGACATGACGACCGGTGAACACCTCGAGAGAGTCACGCGTGAGCAGAACGAAGTCATGATGGTTCATCCCATCGCAGGCGGCTGACCGCCCTAGCCGCTGCCGACACCACCCGACTGGCAGTGTAAGACTTCGTTGGCATTGGGCTGAATCGGACGCTGGCGGTAGTCCACTTCAAACCCGGCGGTACCTGTATGTCGTCTGCAAATCTATCTGTGATAGCGTTTCTCGGTCTGGTGGTGTGGAGGTTTGCGTTCGCTGGCCTGCGGTGCAGGCCTTGGCTTAGAGCAATTGCCCCACAGGAGCAGCCGCACAATAACGTTTTAGAGGAGGCCTTCCACATCTCAGACCCGGGAGGTGTGGCAGTAATTACGGGCAATCGCTTTGAGAACAGTTCGGATGGCCTGGACCCCCTTGACCGAAAGGATCACGCGAAAACCTATCTGCGCCGCATCGTTGCCCTCACCGGCGCCACGCAAATGGGCAATCGCTATGTCCTAGATGTTGGCACAACTAGATTCCATGTGCGCGATAGATATGTCGGGAGGATGCGAGACGTGGCAGACCCCAAATGCGTATACGAGGAAACGTGTTTTTATTCAGCGCACAAAGAAATGCCGAAATCCGAGCATATTGCTACGGCGCTGCTGCAGCTCGCGAACAATCCAGCGCTGTTTGACAAGTGGGCCGCTCAGAGCGGGGCGTTTAAGGCCGACGGCCAGGCCTTCAGCCCCGCGGAGTAATCCACTTGCGATGAGAATGCAAACCAAATGCACGCCCGCCCAGCGCGCAGCAGAATACCTGAAGCGCGTCGCTGCACTCACTGGAGCCGAGCAAGTTCGTGGTGATAGTTACTGGCTTAGAGCCGGGCGCAGGCACTTCCTAGTGGACTCTAAATTCGTACGTCTTATCTCCCGCCGCGGCGAATCGACGTGCTTTTCTGTTGCAGCGGACTCAGACATGCCGGGCGCAGAAGCGGTAGCGTCTGCATTGCTGCAACTGAAGAACAACCCAAGACTGTTTGAAAAGTGGAGAGAACTGCATGGATATACGTTCAAGGCGAATGGGAAGATGTTCAGGAACAAATATCTACTAAATAGGGATGAAACCTGAACGTTGCAGCGCCGGCGCTCAGAGATTTGTGTACCACGGACCCAGCGCTCGGCCATTAACTGGCGTCCTATTTAAAAGAAAAGACCGCGCTTGCCCGCGTTCAGCCCATTTGCCTCGTCGTGCTTTCGCGAAGCCAGAGAAGCTGTTTCTGGTGATGCCGTCCATGCACCAGATGAAGCTCTCTCCACTGTGTCGCAGTCAGCGGACCCAGAATCGGATGGTCGAGCAGCTTTAGCTGGCGCCCGAAGCCTTCACACTGCGCAATGATCGTATCCATCGCCGCAAGCTTTGCGCCAAGCTCGTTTCGCACCTGCTCCACCGGCAAGCCCCTGGGCTGGGCCATAGCGGGGGCTTTTCGTCCGGGGGGCATGTGGCCCAATCCCACGACCACGAAGGTGAGCACGCGATGCGCCATGGATGCCCTCGTTGCGAGCGGTTTGTCGCTTGTTATGACTTTCTCGAAGCCTTTGATCGTTCCGGCATAGGTCAGATACAGATGTTCCAGCACCTCCGCCGCACACCACTTCCCCGGGAGATGCCAGTTCAATTGCTCGCTGGACATGCCTTCCACCGCTGACTCCAGATCTTCTTTCAACTTTTCCAGGCGGGAATCCATGGCACTACTCTCGCATTTGCGCGCGCTTCCGGTAGACTAACACACCTACGATGCTCAACTCGGACGCGCTAGGCGACTCGGCGGGCGGATTTTTCGAGAGGTTCGTGGATGAGGGTTTCGTAGAGTTTTAGCCAAAGGCATTCTGGAAAAGTGAAACTAGAAATCAGAAGTCGCAGCGCGAACGAAAACAAAGCTGATGGGTGCTGGAGGCGTGCGCGGGAGTTCAAGAAATTATTTCGACGGGCCTGCGACCTTGGGCGCCGAGATCTGTTGTTTGTCGTCCACAGCGAAGAGGAGATAGCTCTTGAAACTGTGGCGCCGATGACTGCGCCGGCCTCTCCAATCGTAATGAACTTCCGCATTCTGAGGCAGCCACATGTCCAGATTGCGGGCTTGGAAATGCACTGGGCCATATTCGATGGCGGCGTGATCGGCAACCAGGCGGATTTGTGGCAAAGGGTCGATGAGATCCGTTTCCAGCCGGACGATTTGAAAGCTGTCCGCCGCAATCCACGCGCGCCCCTTGAGAGCAACCGGGTAGGCCTGGCCTTCAGCACCAATCTGGTAGGTGCGAATGGTATTCGGCTTGTCGGGCCTTTGGCGGAAATACATTTGCCAGGCCGGCCCGCCCTTCGAACGCGCCAATCCCTCACAAGAGATACTAAAGTTATGCACATAGTATGGATGAAAGATAAGTACCAGTGCCGGCAGCCCCGTTGTAGCTATACCATCGGGAAATCTAACCGGAAGATAATGAGAGTCCCTGTATTCATCAACAGTTAGAAGGCCGAGGCGGTTCCGCTTGATGGAAACAAGATAGTCGAACTGGAACCTGATGGGATGAGAGGCGAACCCCCATTTGTTGATCGATTCATGAGATACGGCCTCGGTTGCGGTGAACTGATCGACATTGGCGATAAATTCCTGGATCCGCTTCCCGGACTTCTCCAAGACTTCTTTAAGATTGCATGCGACGCCGGGTTCCACGGGCGGGACTTTTTCGTCTATGTCGGGAGGCAACCAATTGGAACGCAGAAGGGCTAAGGTTGCCACAGCAGGCTCTGACGACGGCGATGCCGAAGCCGTGCCGGGCGAGGTTTTGTCGGCTGGTCCGAGAGAGGCCTGCAAATTCTCAAGTTGTTTTGTGACGGCAGCGTCTGCAGGGTGATCCTGCAGATACGCTTGGAGAACATGGATAGCCCGCTCCTGGTCGCCGTGCAAGTGGAGAGCCCGCGCCAGGACTGGCTGGACGATTCCCGCCTGGCCATGACCGAGCTCAAGTGCGCGCTCTGCATGTTCGATGGACTCATCAAGCAAGCCCTGACGCAAGCAAGCGTCCGCGAGCACGGCATGCGCGCGCCAGGAAGCAGGTTCGGCTTCAACCGCGCGATTGAGGTACTGAGCCGCCTCGGCAGATTTGTTTTCCCGCATGAGGGCGCCGCCCAAGGAGAGCAGGGCGCTCAGATGGTTTGGAGCGAGAACGAGGACTTTTTCCCAATAGCTCTTGGCGTGCACCCAATCGTTCATCTCCGCGGAATAGATTCCAAAAAGGAAGTTGGCGTCCGCGTCACCCGGAGCCGACCGATAAACCGCATCCAGGTGGCTGCGCGCCTCAGCAGGCTTGTCGGCACGCAAGGCTTCCAGTGCTTTTCCAAGTTCCTTCTGCAGCTTGGGCGCTAGAACGGGGGGCTCCTCCGATGACGGGAACGGAACTGCCGGCTGCGCGAAGACATGGGAAGAGAGTAGAAGGAGGTAAGCAAGGAAAAGAATGGGGAAAGGCCAGTTCGGTACGCGCAGGACCATAACTACTCCAGTTACCGAGGGAGATCTGAAACTTAGAGTTATCATATATCTTATATCGTAGATAAAAACTTAATAAGCGGTATGGTGGTCACAGTCCCGCGGTGCCGAAAGGCGAGGCAGTCTGCAAATGAGAAAACATTCTCTGGGCAGAAGAGTAGCTTTGACATTTGCTGCCTTTCTGTGTCTTTTTTCAGATGCTTGCTTGGCCCAGGGGAAGATTTCCGACGCAGAAAAACTCCTATTCGATTCCGTGAATCGCGAACGGGCGGCAAAAGAGTTGCCGCTTTTGAAATGGGATGAGGGTCTGGCCCGCGCCGCGCGCAAACATGCCGAACTCATGGCCGAGCAGTATCTGGTTCTGCACCGATTGCCAGGCGAGGCCGACCTAGCCACTCGGGCACGAGAAGCCGGAGTGAGTTTCAGTCACATTACAGAGAATATCGGCATGGCAGCGTATGCCGGCAGGTTCCACGACGGCTGGATGCATTCGCCCGGGCACCGCGCGAACATCCTCGATGCCGCCATCGATTCCATCGGGATCGCGGTGGTCGATGGCGGTGAGCAGTTGTTCGCCGTAGAGGATTTTGCCCGCGTAGTTACGCTTCTCTCGATCGAGGAGCAAGAAAAACGGATCGGGAAGCTCTTCGCCGCGCGCGGCTTGCGCTTGCTCAAGATTGGAGATGACGCTCGGGAAAGTTGCGAGCTCGACCGCGAATATGCAGGAAGCAGCAAGCCTCGGTACATCGCGCACTACGAAACGCCCGACATCTCGCAGCTGCCTGAAGGTCTAGAAAAGGAACTGCAATCCGGCCGCTATAAGTCTGCTGCCGTGGGCGCGTGCGCGCCGAGAAAGTCGTCTGGCGTTGCCCCATTTCGCATCATCGTGATGCTCTATTGATGCGGGCCCTGCGCGGGTTCACGCGGGGACCGAATCCAGGAGACCATCGCGCCCACGTCTTCTGATATCATGGCGCCCCAATGGCAAACGAAGCCATAGCGTTTTTCGCGGCGGTCATCGCGGTGACCACGGTCGCTTACGTGATATTCACGTTGCGGCTGTGGGAGGCGACTGAGAAAACGGCGCAGGCTGCGACAAAATTCGCACAGGCGGCAACGGAGGCCGCGCTGGCAGCAAAAAAATCCGCCGATATGGCAACCGCTCTCCACCGGCCCTTCATGGGCCTACTGAGGGTTACACTCAAAACCGGGTGGGGAACGGATCTGTGGGTTATTGTTCTAGCGATAAAAAACTACGGCACTTTGCCCGCGATGAATGTGGCAGCGATGATTGAGTTTTTTGCGGGCAATACTCGCCTCACGCAAATCACGGAGCCCGCTGCGGTCCAAATCTTCCCGTCCGACGAAATCGAATCCATCGTGCGGCTATCGATGCCGACGCACCGGGTGCAGATTCAACAGGGAATACAAAAGCTACGAATCGAGGTCCGAATTCCTTACCAAGCAGAAGACGGCCGCCAGTTCGAGTACTCCGCCGAGGTCTCGTATACGCAGGACGGATCCTTCGCGATCCAGAAATCAGAGACGCGCACGCGCTAGATCCCCGGCGCTGTGGAGTGAAGATAGGAGGCTGGATTGTGCTGCGCGTTGCTTATGGCGTCTACCGTTGGCGGGCGAAGCGCGTGGCGTTTCGCAACAACTTCGCAACAAAGTTGGAATCGCCTTCGTCAGCTAAGCTATGCTTTGCGTTGACTATGGCTCGTCCGCCTGCTCAGGAGCGTCGTCGCAAATCACGTTTGAGACTCCCACAGACGGTGCGCGTCCGACCCTCTGATCCTCGCCTTCTCGATTTTGATGAGATCCTGCCAACCGTTAACACGTCCCGTGACAGCGTCTATTTCGTCTCCAAGAACCAGGCTTACGAAGAGGGAATGCGCGTGTTTGTTACCTGTCCCTATTCGGATGGCCCCGGCTCCATCAATCGTGAATCCCTCGGTAAGGTGGTGCGCATCGAGGAGCTCGGCCATGGCCGCCGAGGGATCGCTGTGGAGATCCTCATGACCCTCTACCTCGGTGGCAAAGAAACAGTCC